>Ga0157371_10002863_pt1 | contig 16123 bp, 11 predicted proteins | sample C45metaG_FD_113462 | JGI IMG/M metagenome (GOLD analysis project Ga0157371, IMG submission 113462) | Corn rhizosphere microbial communities from Kellogg Biological Station, Michigan, USA - C4-5 metaG | ecosystem: Host-associated > Plants > Roots > Rhizosphere > Soil | place: USA: Michigan...
ACCTTTAATATTTTACGTTTCAGTGATGAATTTCCGGTAGCAGGAACTGCTCTTTGGCGGCTTGGAAGTGAAGACCAGAGAATCTGGAAATATTACAATCGCAATTTGAGCAATGATTCGCTGCAGGCGCATCCGTTTAATTTTGATTCTTTAAAAACGATAGCAACGATTCCAAACAACGTTTCTTTTCAGGGAGAAGGCGAAGTGCTGGATATTTTGTATTCGCCACAACCCGGCAAGATCAGTTTTGAAATAGACACGTCCGAAGAATTAATAGCAGAACAAAATTATTTGCAGCTGCCTTCAGGATATCTGATCAGGAAATTTGCCGAAGACACGACGGTTGGCAAGGGACATAAACTGGTACTAACATTCGACGACGGGCCAAGTGCAGAATGGACTCCGAAAATACTTAGCATATTGGAACAGGAAAAAGTGCCCGCGGCTTTCTTTGTGGTCGGGATCAATGCAGAGCAGAATATTCCTATTTTAACCCGTGAATATAACGATGGTTTCGAAATCGGCAATCACACTTTCACACATCACAACATCGCCGAAATGAGTGTGCAACGGGCGGCGCTGGAAATGAAACTTACGCGATTGTTGATTGAAAGTATAACCGGCCATTCGACTATTTTATTTCGTGCGCCTTACAACGCTGACTCTCAGCCTGAAACTGATGAAGAACTGGCTCCTATTCAAAGAAGCCGGAGTGAAAATTATTTAACGATCAACGAAAGTATTGATCCGAATGATTGGGCTCCCGGCGTTTCTCCAGACTCAATCTTTAACCGTGTTGTCCGCCAGGTAGAAACTAATAATGCTAGTATTATTTTATTGCATGATGCCGGCGGCCAAACAAGAGAATCAACAGTTGAAGCACTTCCAAGGATCATTGATTACTTTAAAAGGAAAGGCTATGTTTTTACTACAGTTTCTGACCTCATGGGAAAAACAAGGGACCAGGTGATGCCGGGAGTCACAAATGCACGGGACCGATGGACGAGAAAATTCAATTTTTTCCTTGCAGAATCTACTTACTGGGCTGGTCAGATCTTATTCACCTTATTTATCATCGGTATTTTATTGTCAGTTGGCCGCATGATATTAATGGCGCTTCTTGCAAGTATTCAAAAAAGGAAAGAAAAAAATTCAGAGACGATTCTACCTGCTTTTCTGTCCGGCGATAAAAGCGCGTTTCCACTCGTAAGTGTTATTGTCCCCGCTTATAACGAAGAAGTAAATGCCGTTAGAACGGTAAAAAGTTTATTGTCGCAAGACTATCCTCAAATAGAAATCATTTTTGTTGATGATGGAAGTGCTGACAAAACTTTTAAAACAGTAAACGAACAATTTAAGCAAAATCCTAAAGTGCATGTTTATACGAAAATAAACGGCGGAAAAGCTTCAGCGCTGAATTTTGGAATAGAAAAATCTAATGGAGATTTTGTGGTTTGTATTGATGCGGACACTCAATTGAAGTCAGATGCTGTCACTTTATTAATGAAGAAATTTGACCAGGAAAATGTTGCAGCCGTTGCAGGGAATGTGAAAGTGGGCAATGAAGTAAATATGATCACCAAGTGGCAAAGCATAGAATACATTACTTCTCAAAATTTTGATCGCCGTGCTTTCGATCTTTTGAACTGCATAACTGTTGTGCCGGGCGCTATTGGCGCTTTCAGAAAAGATGCGATTTTAATTGCAGGTGGTTTCACCACAGATACTCTTGCAGAAGATTGCGATCTTACCATGCGACTTTTGCGCAGTGATTATATCGTGAGGAATTGCACCTCAGCGATCTCTTACACAGAAGCACCGGAAACCTTCAAACAATTTTTGAAGCAACGATTTAGGTGGAGCTTTGGAGTTATGCAATGTTTCTGGAAACACCGCGACACGCTCTTCAATTCCAAATTTAAAAATTTTGGAATGATTGCAATGCCGAATATCCTTATTTTCCAAATCATCTTACCAATTCTGGCACCTTTGGCAGATATTATTTTAGTACTCAGTTTAGTGGCCGCTTCTTTTGGGATTGTCGTAGCAAGCATTCCACATATTATTCTTTATTATTTAATTTTCACGGTTGTGGATATTGCAGGAGCTGCGTTGGCATTTGCTTATGAAAAAGAAAACCATATCAAACTGGTTTGGATGCTGCCGCAAAGACTTATCTATCGTCAATTGATGTATTATATTCTTCTAAAATCTTTTAATAAAGCGATCAAAGGAGAACTACAGGGATGGGGAGCATTAAAGAGAACTGGCACTGTTAAGGAAGTATCGATGGCCGGTGTCGAGTAATAATGAAGAATTGCATTTGAATTTAATATGGAAAACCTGGATGAACATTTTATGAGACAGGCGCTGTTAGAAGCGAATAAAGCGCTTGATGCTGATGAAGTTCCTATAGGATCTGTAGTTGTAATGAATGACAAAATAATTGCCCGTGGATATAATCAGGTCGAAACGTTAAACGATTCAACTGCCCACGCAGAAATAATTGCACTTACTTCCGCTTTCAATTTTCTAGCCTCAAAATATTTGCCTGAAGCAACGCTTTATGTAACGATTGAGCCATGTACCATGTGTTGCGGCGCTTTATACTGGAGCAAAATTGGCAGAGTCGTTTATGGTGCTGAAGATCCGAAACACGGAGGGTTGTCTTTACATTCTTCAACAAAAAATTTATTTCATCCGAAAACTCAAATAGCAAAAAATGTTCTTGCGGATGAATCTTCTATCCTTATAAAAGATTTTTTCAAAAAGAAAAGATAAGGCTGGCGTAGAGTTTGTGCACTTCCCATTATTAATTTATTTTACGAAAAGCGGAATTTGTCTCTTTAAAAAAGGAAGTTCCCGAAATTCTACCTTACATTAAGTAAATTTGTAACCCAAAATATTTATTCACTCTTAAAAATAAAAAATTATGGCATTCACATTACCGCCTCTACCTTACGATTATAACGCGTTAGAGCCGAACATTGACGAACAAACTATGCATATCCATCATGATAAGCATCACCAGGGTTATGTTGATAATCTGAATAAGGCAGTTGCAGGTACCGACAATGAAAATAAAACGCTTGATGAATTAGTAAAAAATGCAGGAAGTTTAAGTACAGCGGTCCGCAACAATGGAGGTGGACACTGGAATCACAGTTTCTTTTGGGAAATACTTTCTCCAAACGGCGGTGGCCAACCGGAAGGCAAACTGGCTCAAGCAATCAATGACGCGTTTGGTTCTTTTGACGAAATGAAAGAAAAATTTAATGCAGCGGGTGCCGCAAGATTTGGTAGTGGTTGGGTTTGGCTTGGCGTCGCTGCTGGGAAACTGACAATTTGTTCCACCCCTAATCAGGACAATCCATTAATGGATATTGCTGAATGTAGATGCACTCCTGTATTGGGTTGCGACGTTTGGGAGCATGCTTACTATTTAAAGTATCAAAACAGGAGAGCAGAGTATCTGAAAAATTTCTGGAATCTTGTAAACTGGAAAAAAGCATCCGAAAATTTTGAAAGTGCCTAACGCTTTTCTTATTTTATTTAAAAAAGACCGCCGTTTCCCCGGCGGTTTTTTTATTTCCTTTGAAATAAAAATCTCAAATTATTTCATTACTTCATAATACAATAAGTCATAATGCTTATGCGTTGTATATATGAAATACTTTTCTTATGAACTATAGAGACAATACTCCGGTAATTTTTTTAGGTAAAAAATTGAAAGTACTGGTATCGAAACTTTTGCAGAATCCTGAATATTACCCTACAAAATATAACAGCAAAACAAAACGCAGGTTGAACAGGAATAATCAAAGTATGTGGTGATACATATTACGGAAATTACGTAACGGAGAAAGGAGTGAATCTGCTATTGCAAAAAGAGATTTTATTTTTTTACTTTATAGTCCAATAATTATTTATTTAAAATTGAATCTTTATGAAAAACGATGCTTACGAAAGCAAGTCTGCTTTAACGGTTTTTTTCAAAAATGTTGCAAAGAATTTTGTAGCGCTCTTTGAATCGGGAAACAAGAGAGAATTTCAAAGGTTAAAAGATTTTATTACTTCCTAAATACTTTTAACTGAATAGATATTCTACATCTTCTTTGGTCAGGCTTTTCACAAAGGTCTGGTCATCAGAAATCAACTCTTTTGCAAGGATGCGCTTGCGCTCCTGTAATTTTAGAATCTTGTCCTCAATCGTATCCTTGCAAATCATCCTGTAAGCAAAGATATTTTTGGTCTGCCCTATACGATGGGTTCGATCTATTGCCTGTTGCTCTACAGCAGGGTTCCACCAGGGATCTACAATATATACATAATCTGCCGCCGTTAGATTTAAACCTACTCCACCTGCTTTCAGTGAAATAAGAAATACCCGGCATTTTTCATTTGTCTGAAAATTTTGGATCGCTTTTTCACGATCCGGTGCTGAAGTGCTTCCGTCAAAATATTCAAATTCAATATCGTTTTCTTTTAGTTTTTGTTTTATTAATGACAGCATTCCTAAAAATTGTGAAAAAATAAGCGCCTTATGCTCTCCAATATTTTCAGTAATCTCACGGGTAAGCTCTTCCAACTTAATTGAATCGTTGGCGTATTTTTCATCTTCATTTAATATCGCCGGACTGTCACATATTTGCCGCAATTTCATCAATCCCTGTAATATGGTAAGCTGAGACCGGTTGACTCCCTGCTCGTCGATTACACCTAAAATTTTATTTCTGTATGCATTTCTGTAACTCTCGTAAACCGCTCTTTGTTCTTTTTCCATTTCACAAAAAAGAATGGTCTCAGTTTTTTCCGGAAGATCCTTTGCTACTTGTTCCTTGGTCCTCCTTAAGATAAATGGATACAATAATTTTTTCAAATGCTCTTTCTGTTCTTGTTCACCTAATTTATCAATTGGGGTTGAAAATTCATTTCTGAAAAACTCGACGCTTCCCAGCAAACCCGGATTTAGAAAATTCATTTGAGCATAAATATCAAAAGTATTGTTCTGCAACGGTGTACCACTCATGCAGAGACGATTTTGAGCTTTAAGCAAACCCGCAGCACGGGTAACTTTTGATCCTGGATTTTTTATTGCCTGCGACTCATCCAACACAATATAATCAAAAGGGATCTTCATTAACATTTGTACATCACTTCTTAATGTGCCATAGGTGGTTATAATGATATTCTCCTCACCAAAACCTTCTTTGCTTTTGGCACGTGTGTTTCCATGATGAATACGCCAGGTCAGAGAGGGAGTAAATTTCTGGATTTCATTTTCCCAGTTATAAATCAAAGTTGTGGGGCAAACTACCAGTGCTTTTAATCTACCTTCCTCCTGCGCAAAGTGCTGCAGCATACTCAAAGCCTGAACCGTTTTTCCCAAACCCATATCATCTGCAAGTATGCCACCCCAGCCAACTGTATTTAAATAATTTAACCAATGAAAACCAGAAAGTTGGTATGGGCGCAACCTGTTTTCCAATTGTTCGGGAATCGGAACTTCAGGAATACTTTTGAAGTTGCGAAGCCGTTCATATTTTTCATCAAGTTCAAACGAAACTTCCTGTTCATCACGCTGCTCATACAGTTCGTCTATCACGCTCATGTGAAATTTTGACAAACGAAGATTATCGTTTTTTCCTTCTCCTACTTTAAATAATAAGGCATACTTTTTAATCCATTCGTCCGGCAAAATTCCAAGTGTACCATCATTCAACTGTACGAAAGATTGTTTATTGGCAAGTGCTTTTTGGATTTCAGCAATCCCAATACGTTGTTCACCAAAAGCCAATTCTACCCTTGCATCAAACCAATCCATCCCACTACTCAGATGAATGTGTGTTGAAGGTTTAGCCGTATTGAACCTGAAATTCTTGAGGGCGTCAAAACCATAAACCGGGACTTTCATTTCCTTCATTGCATCGACAAACAAAAAGAACCAGTTATTTTTAAGCACATCCGTTCCTTTCAAAACAAGACTCTTGCTTTGTGGCTGATTTATAAACTGCGAATGAAGGCTTGCTAGTTTTGAAACAAACTGCTGTTCGGCTTCCATATTGCGTTTCACCATCAACACTTTGTCATTATCAGGAACAATTACGGTTTCCTTATCATTGGCTTTTACGCTAAATCCTTTGTAAGTAAATACCGGCTGAAACATTAGATATTCTCCTTTTTCAATCAGCATAACACTGGTTTCAGGCTGACCTTCTTTTGTTTCTTTAATTAATGATTTGGCGAAGGAAACAGAATACTCGTCCGACAACGGAAGAACCATTTCTTTTAAAAGAGAAGGCCATTGATTCGCAGGAATTCGGAGTGGATTTTTAAATTTTTCGGCAATTAAAGTTTGTTCCGATTTTTCCCATAGGTAAAAGGTTTCATCATGCAAAAACAACAAATCACTGTTCCATTCATTCTCCGATAACTTCACTTTTTCCTGGCCTAAAAAGATCTGACTTTCCATCACATATTCGTTGCCATTTGAAACGACAGTAAATTCGATAACAGGATTTTCAGTAGAAAGATCAACAGGCTGAAGATTTTGAGTAGTAAATCGTTTCCCTTTTGGCAAATAAAAAACAGGCTTGTCCTCATTTTCGTTGAATATCCTTTTTAGCTTCGGATGAATAAATTCTGCCATCAGCATTTTTGTTTCCTGGGGTAGTTCATCATTTTCATCATAAACAATATTTTCCCAGTATCCGCTGAAAGGCGAATTACGATTCAGGTACTTATTGATCTCTGACTGTTGCAGTTTTCTTGCCTGTTGAAGCAATAGTTTATCACCGTCAATAAAATCACTCACATTTACGAATTTTGAAAGATCAAGCTTCTCAATTCTCCCAAAAAATTTATTCTCATCTTCATCAAATTCTCCCTGAACCACATCTATTGAAACAAAAGGAAATGAATTTTCATTGGCATTAAAAACAATAGTAAGTTGTCTGTTTTTCAACCTTGCAGGTTTAGTTTCCACCTCAACTGTTTCAGTTGCCAATTCAGGTTGAGGACGAAGATTAACAGGAACGGAAACCCGCCTGATAGAAGTATCGATCACTTTCAAAAAAGGTTTTCCTTCTTTGTAAATAAATTCAAATTTTCCTGAAAGATCATCCTCAAGACTGTACCCATAACCTTCCAGCAATTTATTTTTTTCCTTATCCCAGTTGCGAATGCTGTCGAAATAATTTGGTCCCCAGTTATTCAGTAACTGAAGAAATAATGCAGTTTTGTGTTTGCAAAGAGGATAGGTACCTTCCTGGCAGTTGCAGGAAGTATCAAAATTTCTTTCCTCATTTTTTTGAAGAATAATGTGAAAAGTCTCATCGTTTGTTTCAAGATCTGCTATCACTTTTTCATCTGCTGCTTCGAGAATATTACACTTATTGGCTCTTAGAATTTCTTCCGCAGCAGCATAATTTTCCATGCCGGTAAGCATCCTGATCATTTTAAGATCAATATATTTTATCTTAACAACCGTATGCTTTTGGTTATAAACCGGCGTTCCTTGATTTGAATCCAAAAGATTTTTATCTACGAGATCCTGCAGTTGCATTAAAGCAGCGGCCTCGTGTCGGCAAATGTCACTGATATTATAAGGACAAGTACAGCGAACAGAAAATGTTTTTGGATCATCATATTTCTGAACCTGCACTTTGTAAAACGTATTATAGCTGTCATCCCTCACGCGGAAGTTTACAGAATGCATTAATTCATCATGGTCAACAAGTTCAACAAATCGCTGTGAATAAATTTTCTTTCCCCGGCGAATAACTTCATCAGTTCCGGAGTTGTAGATGTATTTGATAAAATAAGGTAGTGCCAAAAAAAATAATGTTTTATAATGACAAACACCGTAGTATCTGTTTCAATGCAAAAAAAGCAATTTGCAAAAATAAACAAAATTTAAAAGAGGTAGAAGTGTATAGTCACTTATCTTGGAGAGATTTAAAAAATTAAGATATTTTTTAGCCGGAAATCAAACGCCCACCTGAGTATATGCTGAGAATATTTGCATTGTCTTCAGTAAGGCAGAATTTGACATCTTCTTCCAGGCCAAAATTCATGAGCCGTTGATAATGGGAAGCATTTTTTTCTTTCATGAAATCCAATAACCTTCCATTTGCTTGCAAATATGTGGTTTCTGCCAGTTGGGTAGCGTCGCAGTTAATATCAAAATGTTCTTTTATCCGGTTAATAACTGCCCCGGCAAAAAGGGTGTCTTCAATATTGATGCGGTTTTTCCAGGCGGCACAGGCAAGAATTACACTTGATCTCTTTTTAACCAAATAATCACAAACAGACGAAATATTACAAAATGAACCCGTAATAATTGAATTGGCATTTGCAGCTAGCGCTACGTGCAAAAGTTTCGTTCCATTTGTTGTCGTGAGAACTAACGTTTTGCCTTTTATAAAATCAATAGTATATTGCAACGGTGTGTTTCCATATTGTAATCCTTCCGCTATTTTTCCATCTCTTTCACCAGCGGTAATCACTTCCATTTGCTTGCCGAGTTTAATACAATCAGCTACACTGTCAACGGGGATTACAGATTTTGCACCATTGTACAATGCGGTTGCAATAGTAGAAGTAGCGCGAAGAATGTCAATTATTACCACAATGCTATCAGTTATATCATATAAGTTTAAAAGTGCCGGAGACAAAACTGTATTTAAACTTGGTATTTCTTTTTTTGCGGTTCTCATTTCACACTAATATATTTTCTTTTTAAAACTAATCTTTATTCAAACGGCATTTTAACGACTTTCGCGAGTAACAATTTATCTCTTACTTTAATAAAAACTTCTGTATCGATTTTTGAATAGTTGATGCCAACATAAGCCATGGCTATTCCTTTTTGAAGTGAAGGTGATTGAGTGCCACTCGTCACCTCTCCTATCACCTCGCCATCTTTATTCTGAATTTCATATCCATGACGTGAAATTCCTTTACCTATCATTTCCAATCCTACCAATTTCCTTTTTATTCCCTCAGCTTTTTGCTTTACAAGAATATCTTTTGCCACAAATTCTTTATTCAATTTTGTGATCCAGCCGAGACCTGCTTCTAATGGAGAGGTTGTATCATTAATATCATTTCCATAAAGGCAATATCCCATTTCTAACCTTAGAGTATCCCGGGCGGCGAGGCCAATGGGTTTCAAACCTTTAGAAACACCTTCTTCAAAAATCTTGTTCCAAACGACATTGGCATTGTCATCCTTATCTTCAAAATAGATCTCTATGCCACCTGAGCCGGTGTAACCTGTTGCGCTTATAAGTACATTATCCACGCGTGCAAATTTCCCCTTTTGAAAAGTGTAATATTTCATATTGAGGATATCAATATCAGTAAGTGGTTCAAGGATCTTGGTTGCATTAGGCCCTTGAATGGCCAACAAACATGTTTTATCGGAAATGTTGTGCATCTCAATATTTTCGGTATTGTGTTTCGAAATCCAGTTCCAGTCTTTCTCAATGTTTGAAGCATTTACTACCAACATGTACGACTTATTTTCTTCAAGGCAATAAACAATAAGATCGTCCACTATTCCACCTTCATCATTCGGCAAGCAACTGTATTGCGCTTTTCCGGCAGTTAATTTAGAAGCGTCATTGCTGGTTACACGCTGAATAAGATCAAGCGCTTTGTTGCCTTTCAATATAAATTCGCCCATGTGACTTACATCAAAAACTCCGGCATTTTTGCGAACAGCCTGGTGTTCATCATTAATTCCTGAATAACTGATCGGCATATTGAAGCCCGCAAATTCAGCCATTTTGGCGCCGAGCGCAATATGCTTTTCAGTGAAAGGAGTGCTCTTCATACTTGAGATTTAAAGTGGTGCAAATTTAGGAGAAATTCAAGCTGTAATGGAAACGCATTTAAAAATTCTACGCTAAAAAAGGTTTTACATTATTAAAGTTCCTGAACCATTCCTCCTGCTACTACTTTTTGCAACTCTTCATGGATTTTACCATTAGTAGCAATAATTCCCGGATGATAAGGTGAATAAGGTTGCCCTTTAAGATTGGTCACTTTTCCGCCCGCTTCCTGCACCATCAAAAAACCTGCAGCGCTGTCCCAGGCATTTAATTCATGTTCATAAAAACCATCAAAACGACCCGCTGCAACCCAGCAAAGATCAATTGCGGCACTTCCCAATCTTCTTACCGGGATTCCCTTTTTAATCAATTTAGAAAATACTTCCAGTGGTCCGTTTGGATTATCGAGGTAAGTGTAAGGAAACCCTGTTACGAGGCAACTGGTAATAAGCCTTGTTTTACTGCTCACAGAAATTATTTCATCATTTAATGATGCTCCTTTCCCTTTTTCAGCAAAGAAAAATTCTTCGAGATTAGGATTGTAAACTGCACCCATAAACATTTCGCCCTGGTATTCCAGGCCAATACTTACACAACAAATAGGAATTCCATTTGCAAAATTTACAGTGCCATCGATTGGATCAATGATCCACTTGTAGTCACTTGTTGAAACTTTCTCTTTGCTTTCTTCGCTCACAATTCCATGATCAGGAAATGCAGATTTGATCACTTCAAGAATGGCTTTGTCAGCAGCGTGATCAGCTTCTGTAACAAGATTATTGATTCCTTCTTTGTGACTGATAATAAATTTGCCGTTAAAAAATTTTTTGAGTTGATTCGCGCCAGCCTTAGTAGCGGCTATTAAAGTTTCTTTATACATATTGCAAAGATTAAATAATTTTAATGAATACATGCCTTTTGAAAAGCGTCTTCCGTTTTACGCTATATTGCTTTACTTTCCGGCAACAGTAAAAATATAAATAAATCAAATTTTAATTTTCCAATAAACTATTCCCTCATTGCAACTTTCTGTTATCATAATCAATTTCAATGTGAAATATTTCCTCGAACAATGCCTTTTGTCTGTATCAAAAGCAATGCAAAATATCGACGGAGAGATAATAGTAGTTGATAATAATTCAAGTGATGGAAGTTGTGATTTTTTCAAAAACCGGTTTTCAAAAATTGCATTTGTATGGAATAAAACGAATGTTGGTTTTGCCAAAGCCAATAACCAGGCGCTGCAAACGGCGAAAGGTGATTACATTTTATTTTTAAATCCCGATACGATTATTCCGGAAGATTGCCTTGAAAAATGTATTGATTTTTTAAAAACCAAAAACAATGATGCGGCTTTGGGAATAAAAATGTTGGATGGTTCAGGCAAATATTTAAAAGAAAGCAAAAGATCTTTTCCATCGCCGCTGACTTCGTTTTACAAACTGGCCGGATTATCAAAGTTATTTCCAAACTCAAAAACTTTTTCTAAATATCATCTCGGAAATTTAAATGAAAATGAAATTAATAAAGTAGATGTATTGTCCGGCGCGTTCATGATGATCCCAAAACAAATCCTTGAAAAAACCGGCGCTTTTGATGAACAATTTTTTATGTATGGGGAAGACATTGATCTCAGCTACAGGATTCAAAAAGCTGGTTTTACCAATTATTATTTTGCTGACAGCGCCATCATACATTTCAAGGGTGAAAGCACCAAAAAAGGAAGCCTGAATTATGTAAAAATATTTTACAAAGCAATGAGCATTTTTGTAAAGAAACATTATGGAGAAAAACAAGCAGGCTTATACAGTTTCTTTTTGATTTCCGCTATTTTTTTTAGAGGATCACTTTCAGCAATTTACAGAATTGTCAAAGGTTCTTTAGACAAACGAAATGATTCAATCAAACAAATAAAGGTGGTAATAGCAGGAAGTGAAGGGGAATTTACAGAAGTAAAAAATTTATTAAAGAGATCTGTGCCGGAAAAAATAATAGCGGGAAGAATAGAAAATGACAAACATTTCAGCAAGAATACTATTGCTTCGTTTCGTGATCTTATAAATCTTTTCTCATTTTCCGGCGCTGATGAAATCATCTTTTGTGAAGGGCAACTTTCATTCAAACAAATTATTTCAGCGATGCAGAAAGTTCCGCAAAATGTAGCCATAAAAATTTTTGCCAAAGGAAGCCATTCGATCATCGGGAGTGATGACAAAAATCTTCCCGGAAGTATTATTGTAAGGAACCAGGAATAGCGGTTGATCATTCTCCAAAACAAAAATGTGTGTTTTTTATTCGTTTACTCCAATGCAGTTATTCTCAAAAAACACTTGCATCGAAAAAATACCATTATATCCTGCATTTGTTAAGTTCCACTTATAAAATATAATTTCCGCTAACAATTTCCGAAATTGCGGCCTAAAATTTTAATGAATGGCGTACAATAGTTACCGGCCGAGCCAGTCTTCCACACCGGTTGTCTTGAATTTAATAATCATCAACGCGATTGTTTTTGTAGCTCAATTAGTTTTTGATAAAACTGGTTTAGATGTTACCGGAGGTACGGGTTTAGGATGGCTTACCAGCAGGATCGGTCTTTGGTCAGTGGACACAGGATTGTTTAAACCTTACCAATTGGTAACACACATGTTTGCCCATGGCGGATTTTTTCATATTCTTTTTAACATGTATGCTTTGTGGCTCTTTGGCTCCGCATTGGAAAGATTATGGGGGCCTCAGAAATTTTTGATCTTCTATTTTCTATGTGGATTAGCGGCAGGCTTTGCAGAAATGTTTCTGGTACCGATCGGTTTTGCCATTGGTGCTTCCGGCGCAATAATGGGGCTTCTTGGCGCTTTTGCTTATACGTTTCCGAATATTCAATTTTACATCTTGCCTATTCCTTTTCCCATCAAAGCGAAATATCTTGCAATTATTTATGCGGCGTTTGACTTGTTTGGCCAATTCTCCGGCTTTGGAGGAAATGTTGCACACTTCGCTCATCTCGGCGGACTTGCGATGGGTTTAATTTTATGCATTGTATGGAAGAAAGGCGGCAGAAGAAATTACTAAAACTCTAATTAAGCTGTTTAAAAATGCGGGTAATTTGGTAATTTTACCATGCAATTTCAAGAAGAAATAAAATGGGTGAATCGGAAAGATATATGGACAGCCGTTTAAAAAGAATCAGGCTTGGTGACGACGATAACGCACTAATGGCTCTTGTCGCAATCAATGCTTTGATCTTCGTTAGTTTCGGTCTTATCCAGGTGATCTATTACATTTCAAAATCTTCTTCAACAGCCTTTCAATATGAGATTTTGAGATGGTTTATCGTTCCTGCAAAGCTTTCTTCTCTTGCAGCTAAACCTTGGACTGTATTTAGTTACATGTTTGTTCATGTTGGTTTTATATACACGGTAATCAATCTTGTATGGCTTTGGGTCTTCGGTTCTATTCTCCAGGATCTTTCAGGAAATTCAAAAATAATTCCTGTATATATTTATGGAGGAATTGCCGGAGCAGTATTTTTCGTAGCCACCAGCTATGCTTTTCCGAATTTAAAAGACCAGGTGGAATATTCATTTATGTTTGGCGGAAACGCCGGTATTATGGCGATAGCATTAGCAACCACAACGCTTGCGCCTGATTATCGACTGTTTAAAATGCTGAACGGCGGAATTCCTTTATGGATATTGACTATCCTTTATATTATTATTGATTTTACAGGCACAGGTGAAGCATCTCATCACCTCGCCCATCTTGGAGGAGGTTTGATCGGCTTCTTATTTGTCGTAAGTTTAAGGAAAGGATATGACTGGAGCATCTGGATGAACAATATTTACAATTGGTTTGTCAATCTTTTCAATCCCGACCAGACTGTTCATCATAATCAGAAGATTAAAGAAAAAGTATTTTATAATACCAACGGGCAAAAGCCTTTTATAAAGAGGCCGGTAATAACCCAACAACGGATTGATGAGATCCTCGATAAAATCAATCAGAAAGGATACAACCACTTGTCCGATGAGGAAAAAGCGATCCTTGAAAAAGCCCGTGAAGCTGATTTTTAATTTTGAAATAATATTCGTTCTTTCACCAAATTAATAGGATTGCCTTAAATGGAAAAACCCTTTCTGCGCAGCTTCACAAAAAAAATTTTTATCTTATCAAATATCCTCATTGGAATTTTTTTCCTTGCAGGAGCTAATGTAAAATATTTTGATCCTGCACATTGGTGGTTTATCAGCCTGCTTACTTTGGCATTGCCTTATTTGCTTCTCCTGTTAGTTTTGTTTATTTTCATTTGGATTTTTGTAAAACCGGCTTTGAGCGTTATTTCTTTAGTCATTATTTTTTGCTCACTTCATGCTGTAAAAAATATTTTCCCAATGCATCTTTCAGCTGAGTTTCCAATCCATAAGAAGATTGGAAATATTCGTATTATGAGTTGGAATGTTGAATTGTTCAACATTCTTCATTACAAAGATCACCCCGAAAAAAAACAGGAGATCATCGACCTGATAAACAAATATGACCCTGACATCGCCTGTTTCCAGGAAATGGTTGCCGGCGATAGTAAAAAGGCAATTAATTATTTCCCTGATATTAAAAATGCGTTGAATTTTTCAGATTACTTTTATTCTTATGTAGTAAAGAATGACTTTGATAAATATCACCATTATGGAATAATTATTTTTTCAAAATTCCCCATCATCAGGAAACAAACGCTGATGAATAATCCGAATAACTACAATTCGACTTTTCAATTTGTAGATGTTTTGATATCAAAAGATACTTTTAGAATTTTTAATGTTCATCTTCAATCACTGAAACTCTCACAAACGAATTTAAATTATCTGGATAATGGAACTGTTCCATCAGAAGGAAATATTTCAGAATCAAAAAATATTATTGAAAAAATTAAGCTTGGCATATTAAAAAGAGCATCACAGGCAAATTTCATAAAAGATGAATTAGATCATAGTCCTTACCCGGTTATTGTTTGTGGAGATTTTAATGATGTACCGGTATCGTATGCCTACGAAACAATTGGCAAAGGGCTTCAAAATGCTTTTGTAGTAAAGGGTTCAGGGATTTCGCGGACCTTCAGTTCCATATCTCCCACTCTACGTATCGATAATATTTTTACTGATAAAAAATTTAAAATAACAGATTATACAAGAATCAAAAAAAGCTACAGCGATCATTTTCCCATTATGGCGGATGTGAAATATCAAACAGTGAATCAATAAATATTTAATAAAATAAGATTGTAAAAGGTAGAATATCTTTACAGGCTTAAAACCGATATAATTCATCTTCCTGTAAAAGAGAATTTTTAAAATATGAATAGTATGGCTCTTAGAATTTATAATTCATTAACAAAAGAAAAAGAAGAATTTATCCCTATCAATCCGCCACATGTGGGAATGTACGTGTGTGGCCCAACCGTTAGCGGCGAAAGTCATCTTGGTCATGCAAGGCCGTATATCACCTTTGACGTCGTTTACAGGTACCTGTTATATCTCGGTTACAAAGTGCGTTATGTCCGTAACATCACTGACGCCGGTCATTTTGAGGAAGAAGGCCGACAGGCAGAAGATAAAATTTCTTCAAAAGCTTTGCTTGAAAAAGTAGAGCCAATGGAACTCGTTCATAAATACACTAGCCTTTTTCATTGGGCATTCCGGCAATTAAATACGCTTGAGCCTAGTATAGAACCTACTGCAACAGGACATATCGTGGAACAGATTGGAATGATTGAAGAATTGATCAAAGCAGGTTATGCATATGTAGTAAACGGATCAGTTTATTTTGATGTGAAAAAATATGCAGCAGGTCATGATTACGGAAAATTAAGTGGACGTGTTGTCGATGATCTTTTAGAAACGACACGTGAACTTGAAGGACAGGATGAAAAGAGAAACAAAGCCGATTTTGCGTTATGGAAACTTGCTCCACCACAACACATCATGCGCTGGAAAAGCCCATGGGGAGAAGGTTTCCCCGGATGGCATATTGAATGTTCCGCGATGGCAACGAAATATTTAGGTGCGAGGTTCGATATTCACGGCGGAGGAATGGACCTAATGTTTCCGCATCATGAAAGTGAAATTGCACAAAGTACCATCTGCAACCATGCTGCTCCCGCAAAATATTGGATGCACAATAATATGATCACCGTCAACGGGAAAAAAATGGGTAAGAGTTATAACAATCAAATCACTCTTACACAAATGTTCATCGGTAATCATCCTTTGCTAACAAAAGGCTTTTCACCTATG
>Ga0157371_10002867_pt1 | contig 16120 bp, 23 predicted proteins | sample C45metaG_FD_113462 | JGI IMG/M metagenome (GOLD analysis project Ga0157371, IMG submission 113462) | Corn rhizosphere microbial communities from Kellogg Biological Station, Michigan, USA - C4-5 metaG | ecosystem: Host-associated > Plants > Roots > Rhizosphere > Soil | place: USA: Michigan...
CCCCGCGCTGGTGGAACAGCCGGGGGCATGGCACAGGAGGGTTAGCTCCCATGCACGACAAGCCTATTGGCGCTGCTCACGAGGGCGCCACGACCGCGGCCCAGGACGTTAGAGACCGGGCGCGCGTCCTACGAGAAGTCCTTGACCTCTACCCGGAGACGCTGACTCTCGACGAGCTGGTCCGTGAGTTGACGGTGGACTCGGTGGAGTTCCAAGAGCGCGATCGCGTCCAGCGAGCCGTACGCGACTTGATCGCCGGCGGTCTGATTCATCGGGTCGGCGACCTCGTTCTGCCGACGAGGGCAGCGGTCAACTTCCACGGCCTCAGCGAAGACTGAACGGAGCGGAAAGGCCACTCCGTAGTCGAGCAATGACCAAGGCATCCAGCAGGCCAAGCCACCAGGCAGATGTAACCCAGGAAGAGAAGGGAAGGGGAGGTCACGTAGAAGCAGCGCGTCTACCGACGACAAAGGCTCAAGCCCTGAGGCAGGAACCACGAGCCGCCTCAGAAGCAACAACCCCACGTCCCGACACACTACGAACCCTCCGGATTCGGATGCATCGGGCCGCTCCTCCCGTCCCTCCGGGCAGCCCATTTTGGCACGGCTTCGCCGTGCTGAGGCTGCCCTTACGGAGGGCCGGGAGGGGTCTGACCTTCGGTCGTCTGGAAGGCCTCGGGATGAAGCCGATGCAATCGCCGCTTGCTCTGGACATAGGGGGCATGGAGAGGAAACCGGACCCCAGCTTCTTCACCGAGCGCACCCTCGCCGACCGTCTCGCCGTCTCGGATCGCACCGTCCGCAACTGGATCAGGCGCGGCGACCTGCCCAGCTACAAGTTCGGGGCTGCGCGGCGGATCGACCCGGCTGACGTCAAGAAGTTCCTCGATCGACACAGGGACGAGCCGGCATGAGGCGCGAGTCACCAATCAGACGCCGCAACCCTTCCGGCCAGATCGTGTGGGTGGCTAGGTACACGGGCCGCGACGGCAGGAAGCACATCGCGAAGCCCACCTGGAATCGCGGCAAAGGCACCTTCATCAGAAAGGCCGACGCCCAACAGGCGATCGACGAGGCCTACGGCCTCTCTGACCGGCCGGACACCCTCGGGGACTACGCTGCCACCTGGACCGAGCGCCACCCACGCTCCGAGCGCACCAACGCGACGAACGATCACCGCATCAGCCGAGTCGCCGACGTAGAGATCGAGGGAATCCCCTTGAAGGACTGGCCACTACGCGAGCTGCGCCGCCGTCACACGCTCGCCCTGGTCGACCACATGCTGAGGACCGAAGGTCGCGCCACCACCGGCGCCGTCGGCATCCTCCGCGCTCTGTCAGCGATGGCTGAGGACGCGATCACCGACGAAGTCTGCGACCTCAACCCCTTCAAGGGAATCCGGATAAGGGCCAACGATCCGAGGGCGAAGAAGAAGCCCAGGCCGATCCGCGTCTTCACCTTCGAGGAAATGCATCGCTTCGCGAAAGCGGCGGGCCGCTACGAGGCAATGGTCCGCGTCTTCACCGACTGCGGCCTTCGCCTCGGCGAGGTCCTGCCCCTGCGCCGCGAAGACTTCGACGGCGAGACCCTCCAAGTCCGCCGCACCGCCCACGAGGGCCAGATCCTCGATGGCACGAAGACCGACCACGGCGAGCCCGACGCCGGCCGCGTCGTCCCGGTGCCGGCAACCCTCGCCTGGATGCTCGAAGCCCAGATCAACCTCAACGGCCCCGATTGCCAGCTCCTCTTCCCAACCCCTCGCGGCCGCCTCTGGCGCGAGCGCACCTTCTACCGCGACCTCTGGAAGCCAGCCCAAGAAGCCTCGGGCCTAGACATCCGCCCCCATGAGTGCCGCCACAGCTACGTGACGCAACTGCGTGCTGCTGGAGTCAACGACGCTGACCTAGCGGAGGTTGTCGGCCATGGGGTCGAGACGATGCTAGCTCGTTACACGCATCCAACGGGGAACAGCTTTGGAGATATCCGCTCATCGATTGGCTAGGCGCCGATCTGCGACGACGGACAGGCTTAAGGGTCGGCGGTGGCGTTTGCTTCCAACGGACGCCCGTACTGGGCAAGGTCGATTGCCGTCACCGTCCCTAGCTGCTGTAGTCGCGTGTAGAGGTGGGTGAGGAAGAACAAAAGGCCTCCATCTGCATCGCTCACGGAGAGATCAGGAGCGCCCTCTTCATAGGAGACCTCGAAGGCGCCATGTTCGGCCGTGGCGCCGAAGTCAAGGCGACTCCAAGGCTCTAGCTCGGCGAGTGCCTCGGTTAGGGAATCGCCGAACGGAGGAGACCAGCTGCTCCCTCTTGCGAGGATTCCAGCCACGATCTCGAACGGCGCTCGCGGTGGGAAGGTCCCCCCGGCATGCACGATTGGAACGCTCGTACGGCGCAGTGCGCGGACTGAAGCCGCCTTGGCGCCAGCGTAAATGATGTTCTCGCGAGTCAGCTCAGGCTTGATCTCGAAGACGGCGTAGACGCTCTCGGCGGGAATGTAACGATGACCGCCAGCCTCGAAGAAGAGCGGACAAAAATGTGCGTCATGGATGACTAGGTCGATCTGATCACTCGTCGCGCCATTGGCGTCAATGATGAAGGCCCCGGACACCGCATACCGCCCCGGGAGGAAGCCTGCCTGGCCATGTCGACCATCAAGTGCTGCTTGCCAGTTCAGCTCGCCAACATCACCTTTCGCAACCGGATGCTCAACCACGTCGGTGGCATGCAGTTGAACCTTCAACTGCTCTTGCTTCTGCATTAGCAACTGGTGGAGGTCGATGTCAGGCATCAAAAAATTAACGAGTGGGTCCAGATAGCTTCAGTAACCACGGCCAGAGTCGCGGCCGCGCCCAACCCTCGAGGGGATCGGCGGTAACGATGATGGACACGAATAGGTCGAATTGCAACTCAGACGCCGCCAAGAGTCGCAGATAAGTGGAAAGGTCACTACTGCTCGGTTGGGGTCCACTACGAAGATGAGTGTGCCACTCGCCAACCCAAATCGCCCGGGAGGTGTTCCAGGCGTCCTCTGCAAGCGTGCGAGCATGGGCGAGGTCACGGAGAAAGAAGTTGGGCCGACGATCGGCGTCGGGCCCGGCATCGCCCGCAATCTCGACTCGGACGATCCCCCTGGAGTCCGGCCCCCGCCCAAGCAAAATCCCGCCGGTCTCACATCCATCTTCCGAGATCGGTGCTAGTTCCGTGATCTGGGCTCGGGCACCAGTAGAGATGACCAAAGCTTGGTCTTCGGCCACGCCGTCATGTTCCATTTGCTTCCCCGCACGTCGGACACTTTGGCCGGGGAGGCGGAAGGTCGCGCCAACTAATCGCACCAGCGTGCTCAATGTTGAATGGCGGAGCCATCCCCGGCTTTGGCCGTAATCCAAGGATCGCGTGATTACCGGGTAGCTTTTGATCCCGAAATCCAAGTTCCTCAAGCAGCGATGCGACGCAAACCTTCGCAGCAAGCTGACCGACAAGTCCAAGATCGCCGCCAACGGCCGTCATCGGCAGATGTCTCGTACCTTCCCCATAACCTCTATCCAGCCCGGGCTCAGGATTCATGGCGCCGCTAGCCATAAGCTCTGCGCGGGCGCAAAGCAGGCACCCAATTTGAGGCGGACGGATTCGAAGGATCTCGCCAAAAGCGCCGTCTGCCAGAACGCAAGCGAATACGGTCGTTTTGTTGGCACGCCTTGCTAAGTGGTTTGCGGCCCGGCGGGAGTCGACTCCATCGCTGGTAACGAGAACGGCATCGACCTCATCAAGCACCACGCGGAGTATGTCTGCGTCATAAATCACATCGAGTTCCAACGGCTCCGCCCGAATCGAGGGGTCGCGAGCCTGCATCCGGTCGGCCAGGCCCTTGACCTTGTACTGGCCGACGTGCTCTCGTCCAATGCGATGACGGGCCAGGTTGGCTGCCCAAAGACGGTCGGGATCGACGAGAACGAGGGAGCGAACTCCATAGGCAGCTAGGGCCTCCGCCGCAGCGCTTCCAATACTGCCGGCGCCAATTAGGAGAAGGCGCTTGCTCGCCAGTTCGTCAAGTGGCCAGACGCCAGATAGAGGAGCTAGGAGGTCAAGCTCCTCTGGAACTACGTCCATTGGTAGAACCTCGGCCGCATTGTCGTCCTGATTCAGGCGCCATGCGCAATACATCGGCGCGCCATTCTCAGCGACTTCGGCAACCGTTATCGCCAGGGCTCCCCCCCGACCAGGATTGATCCAATCCCCGCTCGGGATCCACTCACGAAATGCATCCAGCTTGACAGCGCCACCCCGGCGAAAAACGTCGATCCCTGCGAGATGCAGGACAGGGTCTGCTCGGAACCACAGCGCTGAATCGGGTGAGTTGCTCGCGTAGGCGAGGTGGTGGTGTCTCGGAAGATCTGAAAGTCCCTGCCGGCGGTTCCCCCGTCGTCCCTCACGAACACCGTCAATCAGTGCGAGCTGTTCAGCTGGATCGAATTTCACATCTAGGAGGCCCGAATTCTTACCGCTGCGGGCGAGAATTTCTGCGTAGAGTTGAGGGAGAACTACCGCGGGCAGCTTCATTTTGCGAACGTAGTGAGGATGGGATCGAGGTCCGTGTTGGAGAAGATGCCGCTCTCGGTCATCTTCTCGATTGCCCCACCCTCCAAGAGCAGATACTCGATAAACCAGCCCGATGCCTTGCGTACTAATGCAGCGGCCGTGTCGTCGATCTGCCAGTCGTCCGCTCGTTGCATGAGACAGAGTGAGCCGTCGCCGTTGATATGCCAGCGGCCAAGCGTGCGCCGGTCGAGTGGGACGGCTGGCTCGATTGGGAACAACTCTGGCGGGGCAGCCGGGAAAGCCTCGGGATAGACCACTTCCAACTGCAGTGCGCGACCATCAATCAGCTCCTCCACGCCGGGAGGCTTAGGTCGGTCGGCTGCCCATTCCGGCGCTGGTCCGACCCAACCGTAGGCACGCCGCCCTTGGCGCCAGATTAAGTCCTCCCGCCATTGAAGAGCGGGCGCCCAGCGCTCCATCTCAGCCTTCTCGCGCTTCAAGGCCTCCGGCTCGGCGACTACCCAGCTAATCGCCTGCCGTTCGGTCACTTTCTAGCCCTGCGGCGCGTCCGTGACTGGACGAGGCCGATCAATCCCGATCCCTGCGGCGCCTCCAACACCGGTCGTGATGTTGAACAGCCCGCCTTCCCCTTCATCGTCGTCGCCTTCACACCCACCCTCGGGGGCCGGAAAATCCTCACCGAAGACTCTGCGCCACAGGCAAGCCGCGCGGTCAGTTTCGCCAGCGTCCTGAGCGTTAACCGCCTTCCAAGCATTGCTGGCAGCATCATCGAGGTATTCGCGCGTAACGTCGCGGTTCAGGTCAGGCTGGATTTCACCACAGTATCCCGCTGGATCGTCGATCGGCTGGTCTATTGCGACAACCGCAGCTTGGAAAAAACGCTGAAGTGCTCGCGGTCGGTTTGTCTCCGCCGGCAGGTTCTCAAGTGCAAGAACCTCTACCGTTAAAGACTTCATCTCCTTGCACTTACAGGCGTTCCAGAACTTGAGGATTCGAACTAAAGGTCGAAAGCGATCCCACTCTTGCTGGCGCCCCCTTACTTGCTCGATCAGATACTCGGGGTGCGTGCGGATCCAGTCCTGGCTCTGCTTCTCAGGGACCAACAGCTCGCCTCCCGGTTGGCGCAGCGCTGGCATGGCATCGACCGTGAACGCATCCTTACGCTCGGGGTCGTCGAGCCAGCACTTGACCGAGTGGTTACGAGGTTTGGCCAACCAAATCTCTTCGGCAACCGTGCCACCGTTGGTGCCTAGCAACTCCTTGACCTTGCCTTGGAGGTGGTCGAGGGCGACACCAGCACTCTCGCTTGGCTGACCCCAATCCGGTTGATCCTCGGCCCGAAAGACGATCACGACGTCAACGTCGTTGATCGGTTCGCGCTGAGTGCTCCTCGCCAAGGAACCAGAAGGGATCACTTCTACAACTTCGTCGAGCGGGCTGAAAGCGGCGTTAAACAGATCCCGCCGGCGGCGTGCCTCAGCGACCCTCTCGGGGTCCGCATCTGCTGCGGCCTGCAGCTGGTCGAATGACTCATTGAGGTCCATAACTGAATCGATCAGCCTAGAGCCTTTGGCAGATGGTATCGACGACTACCCCGATGGGTACCAGCATGGTTTACGCTCTTTCCGCATGGTTAAGGTTCGCGCTGGCCAAATCTGGAAGAAGAGCGACCACGAGCGCATATCGGTCGATGAAGTTTCCGGGCAGACTGTTAGTGGCACGTTGTCCGATACCCGCGCCGGAACTGTGGCCGTCTGGGTTGGGACTCCCGGTGACTTTGAGAGCCTCGAACTTCTTGCCGACGCCTCCTAGTCCTCGCTTGCCTCGACCAAGGGGACACGGAGGGCTTGCTCCGTCAAGCGCGGCTTGGACGACCTCGGCGCGGCTCCTCGTAGTCGAAATACCCAGACTTTCTTGACTCCTCTGGCATTCGCCGATCTGCCGTGGCCGTTCGGTAGGCCTGGACCATTGCTACAAGCCTCTCCCCATCCACCTTCTCAGCCTCCGTCATGTCGAAGAGAATCGCCGCGACCATCTCTTTCCGCGTGACTTCCCCAAGAATCCCGGTCTCGCGAGCGATATCGCACAAAGTGCCGATCAAGCGATTCAGAGGAACGGGCACGCTGACACCAAGTTGCTCATTCTCGCAGCGATTGAGCTTTTGATCGCAATGGATTCGCGGCATCTGAAGTTCCGTCCGAAGCTAAATCTAGATTTAAGCTAGCTTAGGTTTAATTAGCTAATATCTAGTTTCCAGAACTACCCACGTTACGACAGATTCAGATCGGATGGCAATAGGGCGTCCTGTCTGGGAGAAATAGCTTGTAGCATTCCCACCTTCGCGCTTTACCACAGGGATCGGCGGAAAAGTGAATGGCTAAGAAACCGGCATACGAGGATCTCGTTCCCGATGACGTCCGCAAACTAGCGGAGGGGGTCGGGCTGCCTGAGCCGACGTGGTATGACGGGCGTACGAATGGACATGAGATCGCAGAGGCGCAAGAGGGCGGCCACCCTGATCCTCCGCCAGGGCACGATCGTCCCTAGCGCTCGCTAGAGCTCGGGCTGCTAAACGGCCCTTGTACTACCTCAATTTGGGCTTCGGCAGCGCGAGCCCGACGCCGAAAGTCGCGTCGGGCCGTAAATGGCCTCGGAACTCGCTTGTCGCGTGCGATGATCAGAACTAAGGCGAGTAGCCACGCGATGATCGCGAGTCCGCCAAACTCCCACTTGAGGGTGCATTCTGCCGCTGGCTGCGACTGCGAAATGACCGCGAGTCGAGCTGCCGCGATGAAGGCTATGGCCCCGGATGCCAATACGACGCGTCGGGCATTTGCAAGCAGAACCTGCGTTAGGTGGTGTGCGGGCCGCGCAAGGTAGTTCGCGACCAGACCGGGGAAGAGCATGAGCAGCGAGGGCGCAGCCGTCGTGGACTCACGCAGCTCCCCGGCAAAAGCCCAGCAGGCCGTCACCGAGATGGCAACGAGGATTCCAGCAAGAGCCGCACCACCTAGAAAGCCGTCTCCGCTCACCCGAAGGTCTACGTGAACCAAGGCCTTTCTACTCTTTAGCGTCTCATCAGAGTAGAAGTGCAATTGCCTAGAGAAGGACCGAGCAACCCGCAGAAGCTTTGGTTCAGATGCGTCTACGAAACCCGCCTCCATGATCTCCATGCCTGGAGGGCATTCAAGCTCGAAGTGGTAGTTGCGCGCTCCGATGAAGGGAAGATCAAAAACCAGGCTGTATCCCCGAAAGCCGTACCTGTAGCGGGTGGGATCGTAGGCTAGATCAGCTATAGGAGCGTCGTACGACAGTTTGATGATGCGGCGCAAGCCTTCATCCTCAACAAAGGGAATGCTCAGAATCGATGAGTCTGCTAATTCCCAGACGAGCGCGAGAAACTCGTCGTCGCCGATTAGGAGCCGGCGCTCCCGACTGCTTCCATTCTCAGTGAAGGCAGCCGCTAGGCCACGACTGTGTGGGGGGTAGGCATGCGCGATGGCTTCTAAATCGACCGACACCGCGGAACTCAGTTTGCGCCCTAGTACCTGCCGTGCCGCATGAAGCAAGACCTGTCCTGCCAGCCTCCCATTCTCGCTGCGAGTGGGCATCGCTAGTGCGGCCCCCTTCTCGTCGCGAAGATCAAACCGCGTGAAGCGACTTGGTGCCTTGCGGAGCAGGAAAAGCGGCGCGTAGCGGACAGGCGCTCCCTGTCGAGTTTGAGCTAATGGTGCAATGTCCGCCGGCAGGGCGAAGTCAACGCTGACCTGCCTTCTAGTCATCAGCTGGTCAAGGAGGACCACCGCTTCCTTCCGGCGATAGACCCAGCGCAGATCGTTACAAACGAGCCTATGAGTCTGCTTGGCGAGAGCCGACGCGTTTGGCTCACTAGGCAATTTTGGAGCTCGCCGCAGGCGCGTCATCGCCGTCTCCACTGTTGGTTCTTAATACAGGAGTTAGTGTGAGGTCCCTGCCCGGCCACCGACATCCTTATATCGCACCAGGCCGTACCGAAAGGCCCAGATCCTCGAGATGAGGGCGGTATCTAAGGGATCGAGCATGAATGGAGGGCAGCGTTCGTTATGACTCCCCCAATTCGGGTGGCATCTCGGTCACATCGCCGACGCAATCCCGCTTGTCACGCGGACGCCCCTCCTCCTTTCAAGCCGAAGATCTCCACCAAACCGGATTCGCCACCCACCCGCCCCCTGTGTAATCAGCGACAATGCGCACATGAGCTTGGGCGGGGTTCCTCGAGGGGGTGGTTCTGGGTTGCGCCGGGTGGTGAGTGCGTGCGCGATTGTGGCTCTTGTGCTTGGGCTGTCGGTGGGATCGGCGTTCGCTACTGCTCCTGGGGCTAACGGGCCGATCGCCTTCTCGGTCTACGGCAAGATCTACACGATGCAGCCCAATGGCTCCGGGCTGCGGCAGGTCGTCCGGGAAGACGAGGAACACAAATACGACTTCAACCCGAGCTGGTCGCCTGATGGCCAGCGAATAGTGACCAGCGGGGAAATGAAGGAACCGGGCGGCTACTGGACCACCACCGGCCTGCAGGTCTTCTCGGCCGACGGGTCGGGCTTCGAGCATCTGCCGATCTCCGGAAACCTCGAAGCGCCGGCCTGGTCGCCCGACGGTTCCCACATCCTTTTCATCAGGGAACGCGAGCTCCTCAGCACCACTCCCGACGGCGCGCCACCCACCCACATCGAAAACAATGCCTGGGCCCCGGCCTGGTCGCCGGACGGGGGGAAGATCGCGTTCGTCCGGCCAGTCGGCCAGGAGGAAGAAACCGACCTCTACACGATGAGTGTCGCCGGAGGGGGTGCGCAGAGGATCCTCGATCCTCCCGGGCGGGTGATGTCGCCCTCGTGGTCTCCTGACGCCTCGTCGATCGTTTTCGCCTACAGGGCGCACGATGTGCGAGAAAACCCCGGTCCGGGCGAACTGCCGTACACCTACGGCAGTTCCGACATCTATGAGATCCCAGCGACCGGAGGCGAGCCGGTGCAGCTCACCAACTCCGGCACCGACCAGACGCCGGTCTGGTCCCCGGACGGCTCCATGATCGCCTTCCAGAGAGAGAAGAAGTGTTCTTGATGAACGCCGACGGGAGTGACGAGCGTCCGTTGACCACCGCCGTCCAGTGCTTGCAGTGCGCCCCGGACTGGGCCTCGCTCCCGCCTGATTCCGTGCCGTCGGTGCCCGCGCCGGCGGGGGTGCAGGAACCCACTGCCGGCCCGCAGCAGAAGTTCTCCCGCGTGTCGCTGACGCGCCGCCGGTTTGCTCGGGACTCCCACGTCTGGCTTGTTCTCGAGGCGACGGTCGGCGAGAAGATCGAGATCACCATCCGACACGCTAAGCCGTCCCGTCCTCCCTCCGTCTGCGCCAGCAGGCCGACCCGATGCCCGCTTGCGGGGCAGGGCGAGATCCCGGTGCACCAAGGGCTCAACCGAAGCCCGCTGAGGAGACTCTTCAGCAGCATTCCGACCCCCGGCCGCTACTGGCTCCAGGTCAAGTCCCCGAGCAGCGCTGCCACGGCCGGCTTGGCATTTCGCGTGGTGCCGCCGCGCCACCGGCGTCGACACCGGCGCTAAGCCTGCGTGCGCAGCTCGTCCGCGAGCGTGGTCAGCTTGCCGACGCTCGTGTCGAGCGCGCCGGCCAAGCGCAGCAGGGTCGTGTAGCTCGGGTTGCGTACGCCGCGCTCGATGCCGCCTACTTGGGTGAGGTCGGTGCCGGCGCCTTCGGCCAGTTGCTCCTGGCTCAGGCCAGCCTTGTTCCGCAGGGTGCGGACGGCGTCGCCTAGGGCGGCGTGCTCGGGTGAGCGGGGCTTGCTGCGGCGCGGGGGCGGCATGGCGCCCCGGAGCCTCTCGTTTTACAAACCAGACTGTTAGAGCATTAATGCTGCAACAGGTTCAAGCGGCAGAATTGGCTTTAGCAGTGATGTTCGGGTACTGCGGTGCGCAGCGGAGGTGGTGGAACGGCGCATGCAGGCGGGAGCGCAGTTCCTCGGCAGCCGCCGTGGCTTCGCCGTCGTTGGGGGTGACGAGGAAGACCTCGGTCGCCGGATAGGTGCGGAGCTGGTCGGTGACGGTCTGGACGATGTCCTCGTCGCCGATCTTGGCGCTGGCGTCGACGCCGGCCCGCGCCAGCGCGGCGAGGGTGAGGACGAGGCTGCGCTGGGCGCGTTCGCGCCCCGGCCCCATGTCGCAGGCCCAGCGGTCGAGGAAGCGGTTGTGAGCGGGGGCGACGACGCGCACCTCCGGCTCGGGTTCGGCCGGGTCGAGCGGGACTGAGGCGGCCGCGATCCGCTCGATCGCGGTCCCGTCCTCGAGCGGCTCCTCGACGACGACCAGCAGGTGCTCGCGGCGGTCGCTCGCGGCCGGCGGCACGATCGGGTGCAGCGGCGGGTGCCGCACCGCCATCACGACGATGATGCCGGCGACGATCGAGCCCTCGGCCATCCCCATCCCCGGCCCGCCGACGTAGAAGGCGGCGACGATCGAGACGGCGATCGCAGCCACGATCAGGGGCAGCTTCCATGCGCTGATGCCCTGATCGGTCATGTACTTGACCTTAGAGAGTCGCCTGCGGCTGTCAATCCCCCTCGCGCGTGACGAGGGCTCGCAGGCTGGCGAAGTCCTCGGCGCAAGCGGGGCAGCCGTCGAGGTGGGCGCGCATCCCGGGGACCCGGGCGTCGGCGGCCTCGCCGGCGAGGCCCAGCTCGACGTAGCGGTCGAGCTCCTCGAAGCACTGCTCGCAGGTCAGCTCCGGAGCGCCCGGGCCGAGCACCCGGCCCAGCAGCGCGTCGCGTTTGTCGTTGCTCGTCATGCCTCCTCCTCTCCGTCCACCCCTACCCGGAAGCCGCGCGCGGCGAGCGCGGCGCGCAGGTTGCGGCGGGCGTCGTGCAGGTTCTTGTAGAGGGCGCCGCGGGTCGAGCCGAGGCGCTCGGCGAGGACGTCGATCGGGACGCCGTTGAGGGCGACCGCGACCAGCACCTCGCGCTGGCGCTCGCCGAGGCGCTCGATCTCCTCGCGCAGGGCGGCGAAGAGCTCGGCGTCCTCGGCGCCGCGGCCGGCAGGGGCGCCCGCGTCGGCGAAGGCGCTCCAGGCCTCGTCCTCGAGCGGGATCTCGCGCCCCTGCCAGGCGCGCCGCCGCACCTTGACCGCTGCCTCCAGCAGGGCGAACTTGTAGGCCCAGGTGGTGAAGCGGCTCTCGCCGCGGAAGTCGTCGAGCTTGCGCAGGACCGCCATCAGCGCGTCGTCGGCAGCCTGTTGGGCCAGGTCCTCCTGGTCGCCGCCGCGCAGGTGCGAGAGCTCGGCGGCGCGGCGGCCGACCTCGAAGCGCGCCGCCTTCAGCAACAGCGCGTGGAGGTCGGCGACGGCGGCCTGCCCGGGGGCGCCCTCGGCACGAAGGTCATCCACCCACGGGCGCGTCGCCAGGGCGTCGGGTCCTGCAGGCGTGGGACGAGGTGCAGTCATCAGCGCGGTCGCCATGCATTGTTAGCGACCGCGTGCGCCAGGTTCTTACATCGCCTGGTTCCTTTGTCCGGCTATACAGGACAAAGGAACCACGACTTTGGCGTGGCGAGGTAAGAAGCGTGAGGGTGGGGACGCAAAGGAGTCACAGATCAACTCCGACCCTTTGGGAGGTCCCATGTCGACCACCGCAACCCTCGACCCGCGTGAGGCGACGCTCGCGCCGACCTTCGGCGAACGCCTGAAGAGCGACCCCGCCTTCCAGGCCTTCACGATCATGCGCATCGCCTTCACGGTGGCGCCGATCCTCTTCGGCCTCGACAAGTTCTTCAACGTGATGGTCGACTGGGAGCAGTACCTCGCTCCCTGGATCAACGACATCATCCCCGGCAGCGCCTCGACCGCGATGCACCTTGTCGGCGTGATCGAGATCGTCGCCGGCATCCTCGTCTTCCTCAAGCCGCGCTACGGCGCCTACGTCGTCGCTGCCTGGCTCGGCGGGATCATCATCAACCTGCTCACCTACTCCGGCTACTACGACATCGCCCTGCGGGACTTCGGCCTGCTGCTGGGGGCGCTGACCCTGGGACGGCTGGCGAGCGTCTACGACCCGCCGGGAGCGGAGGTCCGCTTCTAGGCGCGGCCTAGACTGACCGCGTGCTGCCGCTGCTCGAGCGCCTAGGGGTGGAGCTGCCCGTCGTCCAAGCCGGGATGGGCGGCGGGATCAGCCGGCACGAGCTGGCGGCGGCGGTCTCCGAGGCCGGGGGCCTGGGGACGATCGCGGTCAACGGCGCCGAAGCGATTCGGCGCGAGCTGGCGGCGGCGCGGGCGCGGACTGGGCGCCCGCTCGCCGTCAACGTGCTGCTGCCGTTCGCGCGGCGTGGCTGGTTCGAGGCGGCAGGCGCGGCCGACGTCGTCGTCACCTTCTGGGGCGCGCCGAAGCGAAGGACCGGCGGCGTCTGGCTGCACCAGTGCGGCTCGCCCGAGGAAGCGCGGCGGGCGCAGGCGGCCGCCGCCGACGGCGTGATCGTCCAGGGCGTCGAGGCCGGCGGCCACGTGCGCGGGACGACCCCGGCGCTGCAGCTGCTGGAGGAAGTGAAGCGGGTGCTGCCGGCCAGTTACCCGGTCCTGCTCGCGGGCGGGATCGCCGAGCCGGGGGACGTGCGCACCGCGCTCGAGACCGGCGCAATCGCAGCAGTCGCCGGCACCCGCTTCCTCCTCTCCGAGGAGAGCCGAGCCCACGCTCTATATAAGGAGCGCCTCCTCGCAGCCGAGGACACGATCCTCACCGACCTCTTCGGCGCCGCCTGGCCCGCACCGCACCGGGTCGTCCCAAACGCCGCAACGCAGCGGTGGCTACGCCGCGAGGAAAAACGCGCGGAAGTGTCACGGGGGCCGCGGCTCAACCGGGCGCTCAACCACCTCCTCGCTCCCGGCGCGCGGTATGCGCCGCCGGGATTGCAGCTGCGGATGATCCGGGCGCAGCGGCCGGGGAGCCGCCTGCTCTCGCCGGCGACTCCGATCGACGAGCTGCCCTCGACGTTTGTCGATTCCGGCCCCCTCTACGCCGGTGAAACCGTCGCTCGCATCGACGACGTCAGGCCCGCTGCCGAGCTTGTCCGCGAGCTGACGCCCTGAGTTGACCTGCTCGCCCCAGTTGCCATCCTGGGACAATGGGAATCATGGCTGGGGGGCAGATCCTGCAGATTGCCGAGAGCTCGATCGGGCCGGATCGGTGCGAGGTGCGGCTCGCGGGCGAGCTCGACCTCTGGAGCATCGAGCGCCTGCAGGCGGTGCTGCAGCGCGTCGCTCGCGACAACTCCGCGATCGTCGTCGGCCTCCAGAGCTGCGAGTTCGTCGACTCCACCGGGATCGCCCTCTTCCTCCAGGTTCGCCGCCAGCTCGAAGCCGAGGGCGGTCGCTTCGTCCTCTACGGCTGCTCGGACCAGGTCCAGAGGATCTTCGAAGTCGCCGGCCTCACCGATGCCGGCATGGTCTTCGACAACCGCGGCGAGGCAATCGCGGAGCTGGCTTCGGTCAGCTGAGCTCGAGCTCGCGGCCCGCCCGTTCCTGTTCGCGCAGGCGCGCGCACCACAACGCGAACAGCGCCACCGCGGCGACCGCGCCGAGCCAGTGGACGCCGAGGACGACGGCGAGGATGCTCGGCAGGCCCGCGAGCGCGGCGCCGAGCAGGGTCGGTCCCGGCGGCAGGCGCAGGACGCGCGCCGTGAAGGCGGCGCAGAGCATCCAGGCCGCCGGGCCGGCGATCCAGCCCCAGTCCTCGAAGAAGGAGTGGGGGAGCGCTAGCGCCAGGGCGATCGAGAGCAGGGCGACGGCTGCCAGCTGCAGCAGCGCCGCCCGCCAGAGGGTGGGGACGTCCATCCCCACGAGGCTATTCGACGACGATCTTGCCCTTCATGAAGGGGTGGATCTTGCAGTGGTAGGCGAAGATCCCCTTCTGGCTGAACTTGATCGTCACTGACGTGCCCGGGGCGATCTTCTTGGTGTCGAAGCTGCCGCTGCTCGCCGTGTGGGTGACGTTGGCCGAGTTGGTGAAGGCGACCTTGGCGCCGCGCTTGACGTGCAGGGCCGGGGGATGGAAGGCGAAGTGGTTGATGTCGACGCTCTTGGTGCCGCTTGCCGTCGCCGTCACGGTTGCGCCGATCGCGCGCCCGCCGAGCAGCGCCGCCACCGCCAGCACCGCGATCACCAGCAGGAGCACCGGGCCTTGCAATCTCTGCCATCTCATTGAGGGAGTCATGGCCCGGCATACGAGCACCGGCCGCCCCGGGTTCAACCGGGACCGAGGCGAGCAATAATGAGAGCCCCGGGCGGTTAGCTCAGTTGGGAGAGCATTCGGTTTACACCCGAAAGGTCACTGGTTCGAGCCCAGTACCGCCCATGAGGCCTCTTGTGGTGAAGGGCGGGCGACCGCGCTCAGCGCCCGCCCGCTCGTCCCTCTAGTTGGACTTGGTCAGGAAGACCGTCGGCACAGCGTCCGTCGTATGGATCTTCACGTGGCTCACCCCCTTCCTTGTTGCGCATTGGCTTCAGCGCTAAGGAGAGGGCATAAATGCTTTAAGCGTTCATAGCGGTTTTCGGTTCTTGCGCATTTAGCGACGAAAGATTACGGCACTTATGCTCTATCGCTCAAGTTCATCGAGTGCATGGGAGGACGAGCGTGGCGCGAAAAAGGCGAAAGGCCGCGAAACGGAAACGGAAGTCGGACAGCTCCCCGCAGGAGGTGCTGGTCAAGGCCCTGAACCATCCGGTCCGGGTGAAGGCACTGACGATCCTCACCGAAGAGATCGCCAGCCCGAAAGAAATCGCCGAGCAGATCGATGTGCCGCTCAGCAACGTCAGCTACCACGTGCGGGTGCTGGACGAACTAGGGCTGGTCGAGATCAGGGAAGAAGAATCGGTGCGCGGGTCGGTCGCCCACTTCTACAAAGCAGTGGAACGACCATTGATCGACAACCCGGACTGGGAGAAGCTGAGCCCGAAGGTGCGCAGCGCCTTCTCTGGCTACGTTGTCGAAACGCTGATGAGTGACGCCGCCCGTTCACTTGCCGCCGGTGTCTTCGACCAGCGCGACGATCGGCACCTGAGCCGGACCTCGTTGGTGCTGGACGAGAAAGCCTGGCGCAAGGTGTCGGAGATCCAAGCGAAAGCCCTAAACCAGATCCTCAAGGAGCAGGCGGCCGCAACTGAGCGCCTGAGCAAGTCCAAAGCCAAAGTCAAAGCGATCCAGGCGATCGCGGGGATGACCTGCTTCGAGGTCTCTTCGAACAACGCGGACCTGGGGTAGGAGAACCGCCAATCATCCTCTTTTACAGCGAAAAATTTTTCCGTCCACCTTGAGTTCAACTGTTAGTCGTGCGCGATTAAAGGGAAACATTTAGACCGTCGAGAAGACTGGAGCAGCCTTAGTTCGGACTTCGTCGAGATCTAGTGAGCCACGTGCCCCCAAACAGCCCCGAACGGGCGCGGAGACTCCCGCCGGTCCCGGCGGTGCCGAAAGATGCGCTGGGCCACGCGCTTCTTCTGGTCTGGCTGCTGGCGCTCGTCCTCCTCGTCGCCC
>Ga0157371_10002869_pt1 | contig 16116 bp, 17 predicted proteins | sample C45metaG_FD_113462 | JGI IMG/M metagenome (GOLD analysis project Ga0157371, IMG submission 113462) | Corn rhizosphere microbial communities from Kellogg Biological Station, Michigan, USA - C4-5 metaG | ecosystem: Host-associated > Plants > Roots > Rhizosphere > Soil | place: USA: Michigan...
GGCCGGTGCGGGAGCTTTTTGGCGCCGCCAGCGTACGGCCAAAGCTAGGAATGCGATGACAAAATTATCGGGCAGCGACGGCAAGAGCACCCTCTACTGTTCCTTCTGCGGCAAGTCGCAGCACGAGGTCAGGAAGCTCATCGCCGGCCCAACCGTGTTCATCTGCGACGAATGCGTCGAGCTGTGCAACGACATCATCCGCGAAGAGAGCAAGTCGGCGCTGGTCAAGACCCGCGACGGCGTCCCGACCCCGACCGAAATCTGCAAGGTCCTCGACGATTATGTGATCGGCCAGGACCGGGCGAAGCGGGTCCTCTCGGTCGCGGTCCATAACCATTACAAGCGGCTCGCGCATGGCGCCAAGAACGGCGCCGAGGTCGAGCTCGCCAAGTCGAACATCCTGCTGATCGGCCCGACCGGCTGCGGCAAGACTTTGCTGGCGCAGACGCTGGCTCGGATCCTCGACGTTCCGTTCACGATGGCGGACGCGACCACCCTGACCGAGGCAGGCTATGTCGGCGAGGACGTCGAGAACATCATTCTGAAGCTGCTCCAGGCCTCCGACTACAATGTCGAGAAGGCGCAGCGCGGGATCGTCTACATCGACGAGATCGACAAGATCAGCCGCAAGTCTGACAATCCATCGATCACTCGCGACGTATCGGGCGAGGGCGTCCAGCAGGCGCTTCTGAAGCTGATGGAAGGCACCACCGCCTCCGTCCCGCCGCAGGGCGGCCGCAAGCATCCGCAGCAAGAATTCCTTCAGGTCGACACGACCAACATTCTGTTCATCTGCGGCGGCGCGTTCGCAGGGCTGGAGAAGATCATTTCCGACCGCATGCAGGGCAAGTCGATGGGCTTCGGCGCCCATGTCGCTGCTCCCGACGAGCGCAAGACCGGCGAAGTTCTGCAGCATTGCGAGCCCGAGGACCTGCTGAAGTTCGGGCTGATCCCCGAATTCATCGGCCGTCTGCCAGTGATCGCGACCCTGATGGACCTCGACGAGGATGCGCTGATCAAGATTCTGGTCGAACCGAAGAACGCGCTTGTGAAGCAATATGCGAAGCTGTTCGATATGGAGGACGTGGAGCTGAGCTTCACCGACGACGCGCTTCACGCCGTGGCTCGCAAGGCGATCGACCGCAAGACCGGCGCTCGCGGGTTGCGCTCGATCCTCGAGGGAATCCTGCTCGATACCATGTTCGACCTGCCGTCGATGGACGGGGTCGACGAGGTGCACATCGACGGCGATGTCGTTGAGGGCCGCAAGGACCCGGTGCGTGTCTACACGAAGAAGGGTAGCAAGACCGGCGACGCTGCGTGAGCAGCGACGCGCTTGCCGCCTGTCGGGCGGTAGGATCGGATAGTCCGCTAAGGTTCCTGCCGAAGGCGATCCGAGTTCCGGACCGGCCGTTCCGTGCGATCGCGGTGGCGTGGCTGACGGCTTTTCCGATCAGCATCGTTCTCGCGTTGCTCGCAAGCAGGCTCTTTCCCGCAGCGGGTCACCCGGATTTCAAGGGCGGCCCGGGGCTGATCTTCTTTGCTGTCGTGATTTTCTCTCCCGTGGTCGAGACTCTGATCATGGGCGCGGTGCTTCTGATCCTGCTTCTCTTCCTTCCGGAGTGGGTGGCGATCGTCGTCAGCGCGATTGGATGGGGAATTGCTCACTCGACGCTGTCGCCGACCTGGGGATTGGCGGTCTGGTGGCCGTTCCTGATCCTCTCGACGCTCTTTGTGGCGTGGCGGAAGCGATCACTGTGGCTAGCCTTCCTGCTGCCGATCTGCGTCCACGCGCTCCAGAACCTGCTTCCAGGGATTCTGATCGCGACGGGAGTGTCGATCTAGCTATTCGCCTTCCAGCGGAAGGGTGTCGACCTCGGGTTCCGGCGCACCCAGCGCTTCCCGGGCGCGTTCGACCTCTTCGTCGGTGGCCGGCTTCGGCAGCTCCGTTTCGCCGGGCGCGAGGCTATCGTCCGGAATGCCCGGCCCGGTGGCCGCGATCGTCTCGTCGAGCGGCCGATCGTTCTGGCCTTCGCTGATCTTCCCGCGCTCTTCGACCATGGCTTCGTCTCCTCTAATCCACAGCGCCTTTTGGCCCGTGAGGTTCCGTTCATTGCGCTGCAGCAGCGTGCCGCCCATATAGCTTCCATGACTCGTCACCTTCCGCTTCTTCCGCTCCGCGACATTGTCGTTTTCCCGCAGCGGATCGTTCCCCTGTTCGTCGGCCGCGAAAAGTCCGTGGCCGCGCTCGAAGCCGCGATGGCGGCGAATAAGGAACTGTTCCTGGTTGCCCAGCTCGATCCGGGCGAGGACGATCCGGGCCGAGACGACCTCTACGATCTCGGCGTCGTCGCCACCGCGATGCAGCTGCTAAAGCTTCCCGATGGCACTGTTCGGGTGCTGGTGGAGGGTGCAAAGCGCGCTAAACTGGTGAATTTGGAGCCGCGCGATGGCTTTATCTCCGCTGAGGTCGAGGAGATCGAGGAAGAGGAAGAGATCGCCGGCGGCCCCGAGGCGCAGGCGCTGATGCGCTCGGTGATCGAGCAGTTCGAAAATTACGCTAAGCTCAACAAGCGCCTTCCGCCGGAAACCGGAATTCAGCTTGCAGAGATCGACAATCCGTCGCTGCTCGCTGACGCGGTCGCTTCGAATCTTTCGATCAAGGTTGCCGACAAGCAGGCGCTGCTCGGGGAATTGAACCCGGCGCGGCGTCTCGAGATGGTGTTCGCGTTCATGGAGGGCGAGCTTGGAGTGCTTCAGGTCGAGAAGAAGATCCGAAGCCGCGTCAAGCGCCAGATGGAGAAGACCCAGCGCGAATATTACCTCAATGAGCAATTGAAGGCGATCCAGCGCGAACTTGGGAACGAGGGTGAAGAGGGCGGTGACGAGCTTCAGGAGCTCGCACAGAAGATCCGCAAAACCAAGCTTTCGAAGGAAGCGCGCACGCGCGCCGACGCGGAGCTCAAGAAGCTTCGCGCGATGGCTCCAATGTCGGCCGAAGCAACGGTCGCTCGCAATTATCTCGACGTTCTGCTGTCGCTACCGTGGGGCAAGAAGTCGAAGCTTAAGAAGGATATCGCCGAAGCGCAGCACATCCTCGACGAGGATCACTACGGGCTTGAGAAGGTGAAGGAGCGGATCGTCGAGTATCTCGCGGTCCAGGCGCGCACCAACAAGCTTAAGGGGCCGATCCTGTGTCTGGTCGGGCCTCCGGGTGTTGGAAAGACTTCGCTCGGCCGCTCCATCGCCCGGGCGACTGGACGCGAATTCGCCCGGCAGTCGCTTGGCGGGGTACGGGACGAGGCGGAGATCCGCGGTCACCGGCGCACTTACATCGGTTCGCTTCCTGGCAAGATCATTTCGAACCTGAAGAAAGCGGGAACATCGAATCCGCTGTTCCTTCTCGATGAGATCGACAAGCTTGGGCAGGATTTCCGCGGCGATCCATCCTCGGCATTGCTCGAAGTTCTCGATCCCGAGCAGAACAGCCGCTTCCAGGACCATTATCTGGAGCTCGATTACGACCTTTCTGACGTGATGTTCGTCACGACGGCGAACTCGCTGGACATGCCGCAGCCGTTGCTCGACCGGATGGAGATTATCAGGCTGGAAGGCTACACAGAGGATGAGAAGGTCGAGATCGCAAATCGCCACCTGATCCCCAAGCAGATTGAAGCGCACGGGCTGAAGGCGGAAGAACTTGTCTTCACCTACGATGCGCTGAAGGCGATGATCCGGCATTATACGCGTGAGGCTGGGGTCCGCACGCTCGAGCGGGAGCTGGCGAAAGTCGCCCGCAAGTCGCTTCGGCAGATCCTGGAAGGTAAAGCAGAAGCGATCGAGCTGACGCCTGAGAATCTCAATGAATATCTGGGCGTTCGCAAATACCGCTACGGTATCGGCGAGGAAGAGGATCAGATCGGCGCCGTCACCGGGCTTGCCTGGACGGAAGTCGGAGGCGAGCTCCTGACGATCGAAGCGGTCACGGTTCCCGGCAAAGGCCAGATCAAGACGACCGGAAAGCTCGGCGAAGTGATGCAGGAATCGATCCAGGCGGCGATGAGCTTTGTGAAAGCGCGAGCGCCGGCTTATGGCGTGAAGCCTTCCATTTTCGCCCGCAAGGACATCCACGTCCACTTGCCCGAAGGCGCGGTCCCGAAGGACGGCCCATCGGCCGGTGTCGGCATGGTGACGGCGATAATCTCGACGCTCACCGGTATTCCGGTGCGACGGGACGTGGCGATGACTGGCGAGGTCACGCTCCGTGGCCGGGTGCTTCCGATCGGGGGTCTCAAGGAGAAGCTTCTTGCTGCGCTTCGCGGCGGGATCACGACTGTTCTGATCCCATCGGAGAACGAGAAGGATCTGACCGAACTTCCCGAGACGGTGAAGCAGGGGCTGGAGATCGTTCCGGTCAGCCATGTCGATGAAGTGCTGGCACGGGCGCTTACCGAACCGGTGTCCCCGATCGAATGGAGCGATGCCGACGAACATGCGGTCGAGCCGGTTATTCCGGCGACGCCGCCTGATGGCGAGGGTGCGATCCGGCACTAATGTCCCGGTGCGGGATCGATGCGCGCCGCGTGTTTTGAGTTGGCCTTTGACTTCGCCGTCGAACATTGCCTTATGTTCATCTGAGCGCGTGCGAGTCTCCGCGCGGCGACGGGAGCAGCGAGGGATGAACAAGCAGGAATTGATCGGTCACGTCGCCGATCGCGCAGGCATTAGCCGCAACGACGCGTCGCGGGCGATCGAAACCATGCTGGAGCTGATTACTTCGACATTGAAGCGCGGCGACGAAGTCCGGCTGGTCGGTTTCGGCAATTTCTCCGTGACCCGCCGCAAGCCTTCCACGGGCCGCAATCCGCGCACCGGAGAGCCGATGCAGATCAAGGCAACGTCGCAACCGAAGTTTCGCCCCGGCAAGGTGTTGAAGGACGCAGTTCAGTAGCGCAGCCTTGCGCTGGACAGCCGCTCTTACAGCCCCTATCTGCGCGCTCGGGCAGGGCGCGTAGCTCAGTGGTAGAGCACACCCTTCACACGGGTGGGGTCGTAGGTTCAATCCCTACCGCGCCCACCACGCCCAACCCGGTGACTAGCTCCCGCTATTCGAGGTAAGCCGGTTGGAAACTGCCGACGCGGCGAAGCTCGGCCCAATCCTTAAACTCGATCTCGCGGCCGTGGCGGTCGATCAGCCCCTGCCGTTCCAGGTCCGCGAAGACGCGGTTGACATTGACGGATGTTTGGCCGGTGATGTCCGCGATCTGTTGTTGAGTAAACGGATTGACCATCGCCCCATCGTCGACATTCGCGCCGGCTCGAACCGCGGTTTCGCATAGCAGGTGCGCAACCCGGGCCGTGGAATCGCGCCGCCCGCAGTTGACCAGCCATTCGTAGCCGATCGATTCGTTGCGCTGAACCAGACTGCAGAAGAAGCGATGCAGGCGCGGGTTTGCATCGATGACCGGGTCGAAGTCCTCGGCACGTGCGACCATCACTTCGCTGCGGACGATTGCCTGCACGCCGTAACTTGCATTGCCTTCCCGAGGAAGAATAGTCTCTCCGGGAAAGCGCAGAGCCACAATCTGCCTGCGGCCGGAGCCATCGGGCTTGAACTTGGCCAATATCCCGGAGGTGACGAACATGGCCTCGTTGCGCGGGACGCCCGGCTCGCGAAACGGCCGGCGGGGGTCCACATGAATTCGGCGATGCGGCATCTTTTCAACGACGTCAGCCAGGTGCTGGTCCAGGCCTGCGGCCATGAGCGTTTCTCTCAAGGAAACGTGTGGAGCGGCCGCGGCTCGTGAGCGACGACTCGTCTGCATAACAATTCTCCCCGAGCTGAAGAATGATCCTGATGTTAATCCCGCGCAAGACTATAGTCTGTTAACATTGATCCCGCTTTGGCACTGGCGCATCGCTTGCCTTCGCGAGGAGCCCTGCCTAAGGAGCGGGCGCGCTTCTCTGGGTGCAACGTGGCGATCGTAGCTCAGCTGGTTAGAGCATCGGTTTGTGGTACCGAGGGTCGGGGGTTCAAGTCCCCTCGATCGCCCCATTTGCCTGACTAAACAGGATCTTCTTGGACGACATGGATACCCCGTGGGGCAACCCCGATTTTGACGCGCACGAGGCCGTGCATTTCATTGATGAGCCCCGCCACGGACTTCGGGCCATCATCGCGATCCATTCCACCCACCTTGGGCCTTCTGCCGGCGGCTGCCGCTTCTGGCACTACGAAGAGCCGTCGCAGGCGGTGACCGATGCGCTTCGGCTCTCGCGTGGAATGAGCTACAAAAATGCGATGGCGGGGCTGCCGTTCGGGGGCGGCAAGGCCGTGCTGCTGGCATCGCAGGACCGGCACAAGTCACCTGAAATGTTGGGAGTCCTAGGCAAAGCGATCGACGGGTTGTGCGGCCGTTATGTCACCGCCGAGGATGTCGGAATGAGCGTCTCGGACATGGTCGAGATACGGCGGCAAACCCGCTATGTCGCCGGCCTTCCTACGGAAGGTGGCGTTGGCGGCGACCCGGGTCCGCACACCTCGCTAGGCGTATTTCTCGGCATCAAGGCGGCGGTGCGCCGGGTCCTAGGCAGAGAGAGTGTCGAGGGGCTGCACATCGCGCTCCAAGGTGCGGGCAGCGTTGCCACCGGAGTAGCCATGCATGCCTTCAGCGAAGGCGCGAAGCTGTCGATCGCCGACGTCGATCAGCACAAGGCGAAGAAGCTGGCCGACGCCGTCGGCGCGACGGCTGTGGCTCCGGAGGAGGTTCTGTTTCTTGAAGCCGACGTTGTCAGCCCCTGCGCGCTTGGTGCGGTTCTCAATGAAGATACGATCGGCAAGCTAAACACTCCGATTGTCGCTGGCGGAGCGAACAACCAGCTCGCCACCCCTGCGGACGGCGAGCGCCTTCACCAGCGCGGAATCCTCTTCGCCCCGGATTATGTGATCAACGCCGGTGGAATCATCAGCGTCTGCTTCGAATATTTCGGAGAAACCCAGGCTTCGGTCGTGCGCGAGCGGATCGATGGAATTCCCGATCGACTGGAGCAGATCTGGACGGAAAGCGCCGGGACGGGGCGCGATCCAGCTGCCGTCGCGGATTCCATCGCGCAGCGGCTGATCGGGAGAGCCTAGCCCCCCGGGCCACCCTTGCTTCCGTCCACTTCTCCTCGCAATGACGGCGAAGCACATGCATTTCCTCGCCAACCCCGCACGTTTCCTTCGAATTGCCCGGCCAGCGACCGGTTGGCTGCTGAGTGTCGGTGTCGTTTTAACCGCGGTCGGGGTTGTGTCGGGCTTGACCTTCACACCGCCGGATTATCTCCAGGGTGAGACAGTGCGGATCATGTACATTCACGTGCCCGCCGCTTGGCTGGGGATGTTGGGATGGGCCGGGATCGCGGCCGCGGCGATCAGCCAGCTGGTGTGGCGTCACCCGCTCGCCACGGTCGCCGGGCGCGCCTTCGCTCCGTGCGGAGCGACCTTCGCAGCGATTTGCCTCATCACGGGCTCGATCTGGGGCCGCCCGACGTGGGGGACCTGGTGGGAATGGGATGGCCGGCTGACTTCGATGCTGGTCCTGTTCTTCCTCTATCTCGGCTACATCGCTCTGGCGGCATCCGAGCGTGAACGCGGCGGCGAAGGGCGCCTCGCGGCGCTGTTCGGGCTTGTGGGCGCGATCAACCTGCCGATCATCCATTATTCAGTGCTGTGGTGGCGCACGCTCCATCAGGGGGAGAGCATCACGCTCACCGGCACGACCATCGCGCCATCGATCTTATGGCCGCTGCCGCTGACGATGCTCGGGTTCACCTGCCTGTTCGCGGCGGGATCGCTAATGCTGATGCGCGCCCAACTGGCGCAGCTTCGGATTGAAGCGCGCATTCGGCGGGAGGCGCGAGCGTGAACCAGTGGGCGTTTGTCATCGCTGCTTATGCGGTCGCGATCATCGCGACCGCGGGGTTGCTGGCGCTGTCGTTTCGGGCGATGCGGCGTGCCGAAGCAGAAGCCGAAAAGCTTAAGAATCGCAAATGATCGGCAAGCCCAAGCATCAGCGGCTGGTCCTGGTCGTGATCGCGCTCGTTGCGGTGCTCGCCGCGGTGCTGCTCGCGATGTGGGGATTGAGGGACCGGGCGGCTTACTTCTACACGCCCGCCGATATCGAGGCAGGTAAGGCGCAGCCGGGTCAATCTGTGAGGCTCGGTGGCATGGTCGAGAAGGGCAGTGTGCAGCGGCTGTCCGACGGCGTGACGGTCCGGTTTGTCCTCACCGACGGTGCAGCGAAGGTACCGGTAGAGTTTCGCGGTATCGTCCCCGACCTGTTCCGCGAGGGCAGCGGCGCGATCGCTGAGGGGAGTCTCGGGTCCGGCGGCACCTTCGATGCCAGCAACATTCTCGCCAAGCATGACGAACGCTATATGCCGCCGCAGATGGGCAACCAGTCGGCGGAGCATCAGACGGCCAAGACGGTGGCGAAATGACTGCCGAAACCGGGCTGGCAGCGCTGTGGCTCGCGGCGGCGCTGTCGCTGCTCCAACTGGCGCTCGGTTTCGCGCCGGGGATGTCGAAATCCGGATCGGCCCCAATTCGAGCGGTCGCCGTGCTTCAGGGTGGCTTGACGCTGTTTGCGTTCGCGATGCTTGTCCTTGTGTTCGCGACCACGGATCTGTCCGTCGCCCTAGTGGCCGAGAATAGCCACAGCGCCAAGCCGCTGCTCTACAAGATCGCGGGCACTTGGGGAAATCACGAAGGCTCGATGCTGCTGTGGGTGACGGTGCTCGGGATTTCCGGAGCAGCGCTGGCGATTTTCTCTCGACGGCTCGAGGAGCGGACATTTGTTGCCGCACTTGGCGCACAAGGCGCTCTGGCCCTCGGCTTTTTCATCTTCCTGCTGTTCGCGTCCAACCCATTCGCCCGGCTCGATCCGCCGGCGCTGGAGGGAAGGGGGCTTAACCCGATCCTCCAGGATCCGGGCCTCGCCTTCCACCCTCCGACGCTTTATCTCGGCTATGTCGGGCTGTCGGTGGCGTTCAGCCTCGCGGTCGGCGCGCTGGTTACCGGCAGAGTTGACCGCGAACTTGCACGGGCGATGCGGCCGTGGGTGCTGGGCGCCTGGGTCTTTTTGACACTTGGAATTACCGCCGGAAGCTATTGGGCCTATTACGACCTCGGCTGGGGCGGCTGGTGGTTCTGGGACCCGGTCGAGAATGCTTCGCTGATGCCGTGGCTAGCCGCGACCGCGCTGCTGCACTCGCTGAACGTGCTGGCGTCGCGAGAGTCGCTTCGCGCGTGGACGATCATGCTGGCGATGATCGCCTTTTCGATGTCGATGGTGGGCACATTCCTGGTCCGCTCCGGTGTGCTGACCTCGGTCCACGCTTTTGCCGTCGATCCTAAGCGCGGCGTGTTCCTGCTTATCCTGTTGGCCTTCTACGTTGGCGCAGCCTTGCTGCTGTTCGCGCTTCGCTCGGGCAGGCTCAGCGAGGGTCCTGAGTTCGAGCTCGTCAGCCGGGAAGCGGCGCTGGTCGGCAACAATCTGCTGCTGAGCGTCATCCTCGGTGTCGTCTTCATCGGCACACTGTATCCACTGTTCGTCGAGGCGCTGACCGGCGCCAAGCTGTCGGTCGGAGCGCCGTATTTCGACGCCGTGGTCGGGCCCATCGCGCTGGCGCTGATGGCGCTGATTACGATCGGGCCTCTGCTGAATTGGCGACGCGACTCCGGCGAACGGCTGAAGCGGCTGATCATCCCGGCGCTGCTAGGGCTTGGCGCATTCATCATCCTGCTGATGGCGGTGCCTCAAGATGGGCTGCTAGCGAAGCTCGGCTTCGGCTTTGCCGTTGCGCTTTTTCCGGCAAGCTTGCTGCCGCTGCTCGCCCGCAAGCTAGGGCGGACCCCGCTGACCACCTATGCGATGGTGCTCGCGCATTTCGGCGTCGCGACAGCAGTGGCCGGCATGTCGATCAGCAGCCTGACCACAAGCGAGACGCTAATCGCCGCCAAACCGGGGGAGATCGTCAGCGTCGGTCCGTGGTCGATCCGTTTCGATTCGATCCGACCGATTGCAGGGCCGAACTGGACCGCGCTGGAGGCGACTCTTTACGCCACGCGAGGCGGCGCAATCGAAACGCTAAAGCCGCAGGCACGCTTCTACACCGACCCGCCGACCGAGACGACGCAGAGCGCCATCCTGACGACACTTACCGGTCAGCTTTACACGGTGGTCGGTCAGCAGGTCGGAGATCGCTGGCAACTGCGGTTGTGGTGGAAGCCGATGGTAACTCTGATCTGGCTCGGCGGAGCGCTGATCGCGATTGGCGGCGCGTTGGCGCTGCTCGGACGCGCCTGGCGAGGCTGGCGCAAAGCGGGCGTGCGATGACTGGTTGGCTCCGCTTCACCCCGATCGTCCTGTTGGTGCTGATTGTTGCGGCGATGCTGTGGCGGCTGGCGAACCCGCCCGACACGACCGTTCATTCGCAGATGATTGGGAAGCGCATACCCCAGTTCGTGCTGGCGGCGGCGGTTCCAGGCGTTCAGGGCCTTTCGTCGACGCAGCTGGCTGACGGCAAGCCGAAGCTGGTGCACTTCTTTGCCAGCTGGTGCGTTCCATGCATCGGCGAGGCTCCGGTGCTTGACGAGCTAAAGAAGCAGGGACTCACCGTTGAGGGAATCGCGATCCGCGACCGCCCCGACGAACTGGCTCAGTTCCTGGCGCGCAACGGCGATCCGTTCGATCGCATCGGCTCCGATCCGGAGAGCAAGACCCAGCTCGCGTTCGGCTCATCGGGTGTGCCGGAGACGTTCGTCGTGGATGGGCGCGGGGTGATCAGGCTGCAGCACATCGGCGCGATCGAAGCCGAGGAAATTCCGGCGATCAAGGCGGCCGCGGAGCAGGCGCGATGAGGGCCGCTTTCTTGGCGCTGGCGCTCGTCCTGGCGGCACCTGCTCTGGCGGATTCCGACATGCCACCGGCCTATTGGGCGAACCGTCAGCTCCCCAACCCACAGCAGGAAGAGCAGGCGCGGGGCTTGATGCAGGAGATCCGCTGCCTCGTCTGCCAGGGCGAATCGATCGCCGATTCTGACGCGGAGCTGGCGGGCGACATGCGGGACCTGGTCCGCCGCCGCATAGCTGCCGGTGAGAAGCCGGCATCGATCCGAACGTGGCTGATCCAGCGCTACGGAAACTGGATCAGCTTTCGTCCGCCGACGCAGCCGATCGGCTGGCCGTTGTGGCTAGCGCCGCTTGCCTTGTTGGTCGCGGGCGGGTTGCTTGCCGCCAGCCGATTGAAGCGGAGGCGGTCGCGATGATGGGCTGGATCGCTCTTGCGGTGTTGTTCGTGCTGTCCGTCGCCGCGCTCTGGTTGATGCGAGTGCGGGGACCGCTGCTACAGCTTTGCGTGGCCTTTATGCTGCTCGGTTGCGGCGGCTACGCGGTTCAGGGTAGCCCCGGACTTTCGGGCTCACCGCGCGGAGCCGCGCCCTCCGGCACGATCCTGCCGATGGGCCCGTTGCGCCACGCCTTCTTCGGGCAATTCAATGGCGAGGAGCCGTGGATGGTAATGGCCGATTCCTTCGCCAGCCAGGGCGACACCGAAGAAGAAGCCGGCGTGATGAGCCAGGCGGTGAAAATTCATCCAAACGATTACATCCTGTGGGTCGGGCTCGGCAATGCGTTGGTCGACCATGCCGGCGCCCTGACGCCGGCAGCCGAGTACGCTTACAAGCATGCGGCCGAGCTGGCGCCGGGCTACCCAGCGCCGCTTTACTTCTTCGGCCTGGCGCTGGCGCGGTCCGGCGACCGGGACGCAGCAGTCGGCGTCTGGAGAGATCTTCTCGCCAAGGCGCCGGCAGAAGCGAATTGGCGGCCAGTCGTTGAGGACTCGGTCGCGGCGCTTAGCGGCGCAAAGCCGAACGGCTAGGCGGCTCGCTCGAAGGGCAGCCCAAGCGCTTCTGCCACAGCCTGATGGCGGATCTTGCCGCCAGACACATTCAACCCATTCGCGAGGTTCGGATCCGCCCGCATCGCCGCATCGGCCCCCATGTTCGCGATTTTGAGTGCGAAGGGGAGGGTAGCGTTGTTGAGTGCGAAGGCGCTCGTGCGCGCAACAGCGCCCGGCATGTTGGCGACGCAATAGTGGATGATCCCATCCACCTCGAACACCGGGTCGGCGTGTGTGGTTGGATGGCTAGTCTCAAAGCATCCGCCTTGATCGATCGCGATGTCGACCAGCACCGATCCGCGCTTCATCGTCTTGAGCATGTCGCGAGTGACGAGCTTCGGCGCGGCAGCCCCCGGAACGAGTACCGCCCCAATCACCAGCTCCGCTTCTTCAACTGCCCGTGCAATTGCGGCGCGGGACGCATAAGCTGTCTTGATCTGACTTGAGAAAAACATGTCGAGCTCGGCAAGGCGATCGTTGTTGATGTCGTAGATGGTCACATCGGCGCGCATCCCCACCGCCATCTGCGCGGCGTTGACGCCGGAGACTCCGCCGCCGAGAATTGCGACCTTCGCCGGCGCCACCCCGGGGACTCCGCCGAGCAATACGCCGCGGCCGCCCTGTTCTTTCTCCAGATAATGAGCGCCGACCTGGACCGACATGCGTCCGGCGACTTCGCTCATCGGCTTCAGCAGCGGGAGCCCGCCTTTCGGGGCGGTCACCGTCTCATAGGCGATACAAGTCGCGCCGGACGCCATAAGTCCTTCGGCCTGGGGCTTGTCGGCGGCGAGGTGGAGGTAGGTGAACAGGATATGCCGAGGCTTCAGCAGCGCGATTTCCTGCGGCTGCGGTTCCTTCACCTTGACGATCATGTCGCTGTCTTCGAACACTTCTTCTTCATTGGCGACGATGACGGCGCCGGCCTTCTTGTAAGCGGAATCCGGGCAGTCAATGCCGCTTCCGGCGTGGGTCTCCACAAAAAGTTCGTGTCCGGCGTGGACCAGTTCGGCGACCGAAGCCGGCGTGAGGCCGACACGGAATTCATTGTTCTTGATCTCTTTGGGCACACCAATGCGCATTATTCGTTCGCTCCAGATATGGATTATGGGCGGCGCTATAGACCCGGCGGTGTACGTTGTCGTCTCGGTTTGCAGGGGCAGCGTCTCACTGCTAAGGGCCCGCGCCAGCCGCTAGGGGGCACGAGTGAAGTTCCGTAAGCCGTCGAGCCAAATCAATCCATGAGCATCACCGAAAACGGCGTCGCAGTTGCCGACGGCTCGCTTACCGGCGAGCCCGAGTCAGCCCATGCTCATGGGCAAGGGCCGTTGTACAAGCTCGCGATCGGCGCGGTGGGCATCGTCTACGGCGATATCGGCACGAGTCCGATATACGCGTTCCGCGAGACCTTCACTGGCCATCATGTCCTCGAGGTGGACAAAGTCCACATCTTCGGCGTGCTCAGCCTGATTTTCTGGTCAATGATGATCATCGTGACGCTGAAATATGTCACGATCATCATGCGGGCCGACAACAAGGGGGAAGGTGGAAGTCTCGCCTTGCTCGCCCTCATCAACAGGAGTCTCGGCGACAAGAAGAAGTGGACGAGCGGCGTTGTCCTTCTGGGCGTCTTCGCAACCGCACTGTTCTACGGCGACTCGATGATCACCCCGGCGGTGACCGTGCTCAGTGCGGTGGAAGGCCTAGAGACAGTGAACGGCGGCCTTGCCCCATTCGTCATCCCGATCGCACTCGGAATCCTGATTGCCCTCTTCGCCATTCAGGCGCGCGGCACTGCGCGCGTCGGGCTGATGTTCGGCCCGGTGATGGTGCTCTACTTCGTTGCTCTCGCGGCGCTCGGCGTTTTCCATATTATCGACAAGCCTTCCGTCGTGCTTGCGATGCTGAACCCGCTGAACGCGGTTTATTTCTTTAGTTCGGATTTCGTCCGGGCATTCGTCGCGCTTGGCTCCGTAGTGCTCGCGGTCACTGGCGCGGAGGCGCTTTACGCGGACATGGGTCATTTCGGTCGGCGCCCGATCCGTGTCTCGTGGCTATATTTCGTCATGCCGGCACTCCTGCTCAATTATCTTGGGCAGGGCGCGATGATACTTACGGCGGACACCGCGAGCGCTGCCGCGAAAATCCAGGACCCGTTCTTCTATCTCGCTCCGGACGCGCTTCGCCTTCCGCTGGTCCTGCTTGCGACTGCGGCCTCGATCATTGCCAGCCAGGCGGTGATCTCCGGTGCATTTTCCGTTACTCAGCAGGCCATCCAGCTCGGCTTTGTCCCGCGGCTCAGGATCACGCACACAAGCGAAAGCACGGCGGGGCAGATCTATATACCGATCGTCAATTGGGCGCTGATGATCATGGTCCTGTTGCTGGTTGTTTCGTTCCGCACTTCGTCCAACCTTACCGGCGCCTACGGTATCGCCGTGGTCGGAGCGATGTTGATCGACAGCGTCCTGATCAGCGTTGTCCTTCGCCAGATGTGGAATTGGAACCGCTTTGCCGTCGGAGCCTTGGTCGCTCTCTTCTTCCTGGTCGATTTCTCCTATCTGTCGGCGAACTTGCTGAAGGTGCCGCAGGGTGGCTGGTTCCCACTGCTGGTCGCGGCAATCGCTTTCACCCTCCTGACGACTTGGGCGAAGGGGCGCCAACTGATGATCGCCCGGCTAACGGAGATGAGCCTGCCGATGAAGGTGTTCGTGAAGTCGGCGGTTCCGAGCGCCACGCGAGTCCCGGGCACCGCCGTTTTCCTGACCAGTTCGGAAAACGGAGTCCCGCCGGCGCTTCTCCATAACCTCAAGCATAACAAGGTGCTTCACGAGCGGGTGTTCCTACTCACCATAAAGATTAAGGACGTGCCTTACGTGAATGCCGAAAAACGTTCCTCGGTGCAGGACTTCGGCCACGGTTTCTGGCGCATCGTCCTTCGCTACGGGTTCATGGAGGAAATCGACGTTCCTGCAGCGCTCGCGAAAATCCAGGAGTGCGGCCCCGCCTGCAAGCCGATGGACACGAGCTACTTCCTGTCGCGGCAGACGCTGCTGACCTCGGCGCGTCCGGCAATGGCAGTCTGGCGGGAGAAGCTGTTCGCCTGGATGATGCGGAACGCCGAAACAGCGATGGAATTTTTCAAGCTACCGACGAACAGGGTTGTCGAACTGGGTAGCCAGGTCGAGATTTGAACCGACCGCCGCCAGTGCGGGTTGCACCGCAATGGAACAGATCGCTTCAATCGCCGCACCGATTTGCACGACCATTGCCGCGCTGATCGTCGCTTCGAATTTCGGGGCGCGGATCACCGGCTACGGATTTGTTGTCTTCACGATTGGATCGGTCTCCTGGGCGGTGCTCGGCCTCATAACCGGCCAATCCAATCTCTTGTGGCAAAATGTGGTGCTCACCGCATTGAACCTGTTCGGGATATGGCGCTGGCTCGGCCGTCAGGCGCGGATCGAAGAGGGCGCGGCAGCCGCGGCTCACGACAGCAAGGCTGAGCCCGGTGAAACCCTGTTTCCGGTGTCGCTGCTAAGCAAAGCCGCAGTCCTTTCCTCGGAGGGGAAAAACATCGGCCATTGCGTCGATGCAATGGCCGGATGCCGGAGCGGCCGGCTCGATTACGTGGTCATTTCTGAAGGAGGCGTCGGCGGAGTCGGTGAGACTTTGAGACGGATTGCCTGGGCCGACTGCCGCGTCGACAGCGATCAGGTGCGAAGTGCCTTGGCTGCTTCCCGATTCCAGGCGCTGGAAGAGGTTGAGCGGGATCATTGGCCGGCGCGCTGATCCTGCTTGCGTCGCTCGGCCGGGCGGACTTCGCCCGCCTGGACGCGTTACGCCGACGTCATTATCCAGCTGACAGAAACCGGGTCCCGGCGCATCTCACCTTGTTCCGGTCGCTTCCACCGTCGGCGGAAGACGAGATCAGGCGCGATCTGATCCAAATAAGCTCCCACAGCGCTCCACAAGCGGTCGAGCAGGGCCTCATCCGTCTGGATGGCGGCGTCGCGGTTCGGGTTCGTTCAGACGGTCTCGACCGCATTCGCGAAGACTTGGCGCTGGGCTTCCACGGATTGCTGAGCGCGCAAGACCGCGGCGGCTGGATTCCGCACGTCACCATCCAGAACAAGGTCGAGCCGCACGTCGCGCGAACCCTGCTTCATTTGCTGGA
>Ga0157371_10002870_pt1 | contig 16107 bp, 10 predicted proteins | sample C45metaG_FD_113462 | JGI IMG/M metagenome (GOLD analysis project Ga0157371, IMG submission 113462) | Corn rhizosphere microbial communities from Kellogg Biological Station, Michigan, USA - C4-5 metaG | ecosystem: Host-associated > Plants > Roots > Rhizosphere > Soil | place: USA: Michigan...
CAGCAGGACACCAAGCAGGCCGGCCAGCTGCTGGTGGAGAAGCTGCTGGCGCTGATCGGCCGGCAGCCGGTGGAAGGCCAGAGCATTCCGGTGAAGCTGGTGGTGCGCGAGTCGTCGCTGCGCGCGTAGCCTCCTGTAGTGCCGAGCCATGCTCGGCAAAATGCATGAGAAGCAAAGCCAAGCGCAGCCGAGCATGGGCTCGGCTCTACAAGGCCTAGAGCGCTACGCGCCGCCGGGCATCGCTGTGCGTACCGCCATGCTGAACTCATCCAGCAGGAAAGGCTTGGCGATCATCGCCATGCCCTCATCGAGGAAGGCCGCGCGCTCCTGCGCCTTTTCCGCATAGCCGGTCATGAACAGGATCGGCAACGCTGGCCGCGATTGGCGCGCGATTTCCGCGAGCTGGCGGCCGTTGAGCCCCGGCAGCCCGACATCGGTGACCAGCAGGTCGATGGTCTGCGCCGAGGCCAGGATCGGGATGGCCGCATCGGCATCGCCCACCACCTGAGCGTGATACCCCAGGTCCTCCAGCACCACCGTCACCAGCATCCGTACCTGCTCGTCATCCCCCACCACCAGGATGGACTGGCCGGCACCACGCCGGATCGGCTGCGCGGCCGCAGGCTCGTCCTCCGCCACGGCTTCCGACAACGGAATGAACAACAGCACCGTCGTGCCCTCGCCCAGGTTGGACTGGATGGCGATATGGCCACCGGACTGCTGCATGAAGCCGTACACCATGGACATGCCCAGGCCCGTGCCCTTGCCGATGGGCTTGGTGGTGAAGAAGGGCTCGAACGCGCGTTCCACCACTTCCGGCGCCATGCCGGCGCCGGTGTCGGCCACCGCCACCATCGCGTAGTCGCCTGCGGGCACGGCCGTGTATTGACCTTCGCGAACGCTGACCGCCGATGCGCGCAGGGTCAGATCCCCCCCGTGCGGCATCGCATCGCGTGCATTGATGGCCAGGTTCAACAGCGCACTCTCGAACTGGTTGGCATCCAGCGTGGCGTGCAACGGCAGCGGTGAGGGCTCGGCGCGGATACGCACCGCTTCCCCCAGGGTGCTGTGCAGCAGGTGCTGCACCGAAACCAACAGCGTGTTGATCTCCACCGGCCGCGCATCCAGCGACTGCCGCCGGGAGAACGCCAGCAGGCGCTGGGTCAGTGCCGCGGCACGCTGGGCCGAGGCGGTGGCAGTGTCGAGGAAACGTTCGAGGTCGTCGACCCGGCCCATGTCCAGGCGCAGCCGCACGATGTCCAGCGCGGACAGGATGCCGGTCAGCATGTTGTTGAAGTCGTGGGCGATGCCGCCGGTCAGCTGGCCGATCGCTTCCATCTTCTGCGACTGCCGCAGTGCGGCGTCGCTGGCCTCGCGCGCCGCCATCTGCGCTTCCAGCTCACGGGTACGCTCGGCCACCATCGCCTCCAGCGCGTGCGCGTGCTGTTGGCTGCTGGCAAGGGCCAGCTTGGCAGCGGTGATATCGGTGACGAACACATGGAAGCCGTCGATGCGACCATCGGCATCCCGGCGCGGCGAGTAACGCACTTCACAGTCCCGGCGCCCGTACACACGATGCGGCCAGACGATCTCGAACACCGCCTCGCGGCCCGCCAACGCTGCCTCCATCGCCGGCCGACGCTGCTGCCATACCGGCTCGCCGATGACCTCGCGCACATGCCTGCCGATCACGTCGCCCGTAGCCAGTTCGAACCAGCTTTCGTAAGCCTTGTTGGCAAAGCGGAAGCACAGCGCGCGGTCCACGAACGCGATCAGCACCGGCATCGCGTCGGCGATCAGGCGCAGCTCCGATTCGCTGCGCGCCAGCGCCGCGCGGCCATCAGCCAATGCGGTGACCTGGTCGCGCACCACGAACTGCTTCGCGCGTGCACGCAGCGCACCCTGCACTGCGCTGAGCAGCGACATGCTGCCCAGCGGCCGGTCCATCTCCACCACGTTGATCGAGCCGGGCAGCAGCGGTTCGCGGGTGGAACGCCGGTAGGAACGCGCCGAGCGCAGCAGGATGAACGGAATGTCCGACCAGGCCGGCTGCTGCTGCAGCGCCTGCAGCAGCGCCTCGCTGTCGCGCGCCACTGCTTCCTGGGTCACCACCACCAGCCCGGTGCGGTCATCGAGCTGGCGGGCCAATGCCTCCAGACCGGGGGCGATGTGCGGTTTCAGACCCGCGTTGGCCAGCACCGCCGCAATGCTGTCGGCATCGCGACCGAAGGGAGCAACGATGCGGACAACCGTGCCGCCATCATCGCTATCGGACATTGGACTGGCCCAGCAGCGCCGCGCTGTCGCCGACGAATTCGGGCGTGCCGGTGAGGATGCCCTGGAAATCGGCCAGCGCGGCGCTGACCGTGATGCCGCGCCCGTCGATCTTCAATTCGCGGATGGTGTCTTCGTGCGCACCGCCGCGGTTCTTGATCACCGAGATCGCCTTGCGGATGCGTCCCTTGGCTTCGAAGAAGCGGAACAGCACCACCGCATCCGCGATGTAGGACACGTTGAGGCTGCCGGTGGACATGGTGCCAACCAGCCCATGCTGCGGGTTGATCATGAAGGTCGCCACGCCTTTCTGGTTCAGGTAGGACAGCATCTCGTGCAGCTGCAGCATCAGCTGTTTTTCCTGCGGCATGGCGGTCACATAACCGTTGAGGCTGTCGATCACCAGCACGCTGCAGTCGCGTTCTTCCACGGCCTTGCGCAGGTTCCAGGAGAACTCGCCGGGCGATATTTCCGCAGGATCGATCTGCAGGATTTCCAGTAGGCCCGAACGCAGGTGCTTGTCCAGGTCGATGTCCAGCGCGGACGCGCGTGCCAGCAGCGTGCCGACCCGCTCGTCGAATTCGAAGATGCAGCTGCGCTCACCACGCTCGCAGGCGGCCCAGACGTATTGCAGTGCCACGTTGGTCTTGCCGCTGCCGGCCGGGCCGGTCAACAGCGTGGAGGTACCGCGCAGCGGTCCACCGCCCAACAACCGATCGATCTCGGCCACGCCGCTGCTGATGGGCGTTCCGACGAACCGGCCGTGATGCTCGGAGGCGATCAGGCGCGGGAAAATCTGCACGCCGCCACGACGGATCACCATGTCGTGGTAACCGGCCACGAAATCGACGCCACGCAGCTTCTGCACCTGCATCCGCCGCCGCGCAGGGCCGAAGTCCAGGGTCAGGCGTTCCAGCGACAGCACGCCGTGGCACAGGCTGTGCAGCTGGCCATCGCGCTCATCGCCGGTGGACGTCAGGTCGTCCACCAGGAACACCGTCGCGCTTTTGGGCGCGAAGAACTGCTTGAGTGCGAGGATCTGCCGGCGATAGCGCAGCGAATCCTGTGCCAGCAGGCGCAGTTCCGACAACGAATCGAACACGACGCGCGTCGGCCCGATGCTGTCCACCTTGGACATGATCAGGTTGACCGTCTCGTCCAGCTCCATTTCCCACGAGTGCAGCACCGACTGCAGGCGGCCGTTGCCCATCGCCCCTTCGGCCGTACCCAGCTCGAACAGGTGCAGGCCGTCCAGCGACCAACCGTGGGCCAACGCGACTTCGCGCAGCTCCTCGGCCGTTTCCGAGAGCGTGATGTACAGGCAGCGCTCGCCGCGTCGCAGGCCTTCCAGCAGGAACTGCAGGGACAGCGTGGTCTTGCCGGAGCCCGGTGGCCCTTCAAGCAGGTACAGCCTCGCCTGCGGCAGCCCGCCGCCAATGATGCTGTCCAGTCCTTCGATTCCGGTTGTGATCCGCATGCGCGCTCGCATTGACTTCGCTGTATGAGGGGCAGAGCGTATCGGCGCCCCTGTCGACGCATTGTGTGATCCAGCGCACCGATGCCAACGCATTCAGGAAGATTTCACGACTCCGCCCCGGCCCGCCACCAAGCGCGTCCCCGGTGCCAGCTCCACGCCAGCATCAGCACCGCGTACAGCGCCAGCAGCAGCTGCAGCCCCTGCTTGGCGAAGAACAGCAGCGGCAGCCAACCATAGTCGGCGTCGGCCATTTTCATCTGCAGGCCCGGCGCCAGGCCCAGTGTCGCGGTTTCTCCGCGCAGGCCAAGCCCAGCCTCCACCACGGTGATCTTCAGGCGCACGGTGCCAGCACCCAGCGCAAGTGGCGGGGCCGGTGGCGGCCATCGGAAATCAGTGGGCGACGCGCCGGGTTCGTCCGGCGTGAATTCGCGAGTCACCTCGCCCGTGCCATGCGAACTGACCGGCATCGCCCGATAGAGCGCGTGCCGACCGTCATGCTCGACCTTCAGCCTGATCGGCTCGCCGGGTGTGCGGAAGCGCAGGAAACCGTCGTGCTGACTGTTCTGCCAGTTGCCAAGCACCGGGTCCGGCTGGTCGTAGTCGGGCGGGGGCCGTCGGAACGTCAACGACAACTGCGGCCTGCCCGGCAACAGGCGCTCGGTTTCCAGCGTCAGCTGCGTGCCCGGCTGCAGCAGAAGCGGTGCCGATACGTAGTGCGTGGCAGTACGGAAATGGGCCAGCGACAGTGCCAACCCGATACTGAGCGAGATCAGCAGCAACCAGTTGAACCAGAATGCGATGCGCACCGGATGTCCTTTTCCGCGTCGGGGCTGAACGAGTATATCCAGCCCCCTGCGCTGAGCTGACGCCCCCGCCTGACGGCACCATGACCAAAGGGGCATGACGTCGCCCCCGTTCAGCGCGATAAACAGGAGATCAACACACGGAAAGGTGTACGTCGCATGCTGAAGATCGATTCGCTGTCCAAGACGTACGCCAACGGCGTGCACGCGTTGAACGGGGTCACCCTGGATATTCCCCGCGGCATGTTCGGCCTGCTCGGGCCCAACGGCGCGGGGAAATCCTCGCTGATGCGCACGCTGGCCACGCTGCAGGAGGCCGACAGCGGCAGTGCCACCCTGAGCATTCCCGGAGAAGCACCCATCGACGTGCTGCGCGACAAGGACGCCGTGCGCCGTCGTCTGGGCTACCTGCCGCAGGATTTCGGGGTGTACCCGAAAGTCAGCGCGCTGGACCTGCTGGAACACTTTGCCGTGCTGAAGGGCCTGACCCAGCGTGGCCAGCGCCGCGAAGTGGTTGACGCCCTGCTGCAGCAGGTGAACCTGTGGGATGCACGCAAGCGAAAGCTGGGCACCTATTCCGGCGGCATGCGCCAGCGCTTCGGCATCGCCCAGGCGCTGCTGGGCGACCCCCGCCTGGTGATCGTCGACGAACCCACCGCCGGGCTTGATCCGGAAGAACGCAACCGCTTCCTCAACCTGCTGGCGGCCATCGGCGAGAACGTGGCGGTGATCCTGTCCACCCACATCGTCGAGGACGTGACCGACCTGTGCCCGACCATGGCGATCATGAACAAGGGCCAAGTACTGCTGACCGGGCGCCCCACCGATGCGATCGAGGCGCTGCAGCAGCAGGTCTGGCGCAAGCAGGTAGACCCGTCCGAACTGGCTGACCATGAAGCGCGCTACACGGTGCTGTCCTCGCGCCTGGTGGGTGGCCGTCCGGTGATCCACGTGCACAGCGCCAGCGACCCGGGCGATGGCTTCGCGCCGGTCGCACCCGATCTCGAGGATGTGTACTTCCAGCGCCTGCGCCTGCAGGCGCGTACCCGTGCAGCCTGAGCGGAGTACGCCATGACCCTCGACTTCTTCCGGTTCGAGCTGCGCGAGCAGCTGCGTTCCCCGCTGCTGTGGCTGTTTGCCGGTCTGTTCGCTCTGCTCGCCTTCGGCGCCGCGTCCAGCGATGCGGTGCAGATCGGGGGCGGCAGCGGCAACGTGCACAGCAATGCACCCACCGTCGTCGCCTCGATGCTGGGCATCTTCACCCTGCTCGGCATGTTGGTGTCCACCCTGTTTGTCAGCAATGCGCTGCTGCGTGACTTCGAACTGGGCACGGCCGAACTGATCTTCGCCAGCCCGATCAAACGTCGCCACTATCTGGCCGGGCGCATCGCTGCAGCGCTGGTGTCGGGCCTGCTGGTATACGTGCTGATCGCCGTTGGCATACTGGTGGCGCAGTTCATGCCCTGGGTCGATGCCGAGCGCCTGGGGCCCACCCACTGGGCGGGCTATGCCTGGACCTTCGCGGTGGTAGTCATTCCCAATCTGCTGTTCACCACGGCACTGCTGTCGCTGCTGGCGGTGACCACCCGTTCGATCCTGTGGGTGTACATCGGCGTGGTTGGTTACTTCGTGCTGTACGGGGTCAGCGCCGCCCTGCTGCGCGACATCGACAACACCTGGATCGCGGTGCTGACCGAGCCTTTGGGCATGCGTGCGCTGTCGCGCACCATCCGCTACTGGTCCACCGAAGAGCGCAACAGCGGCATTCCGGAACTGGCCGGCTACCTGCTGGCCAACCGGGTGCTGTGGCTGGCCGTGGCCGCCGCGCTGTTCGCCGCCACCTTCGCCCTGTTCCGTACCGAACGCAGCGGCAGCGGCCGCCGGCGCTGGGGGCGTGGCAAGGCGGTGGCAGCAGCAGATCCTGCTCCGCTGCGACCGGCAACGACCACGCTACCGCGGGTGACGCCGGTGCTCAGTACAGGCACCGCGTGGCGGCAGTTCCTGCGCCAGGTGCGCTTCGATACACGCGGCGTGCTGCGCAGCGTGCCCTTCATCGTGCTGCTGGTGCTGGGCCTGGCCAATTTCCTGCCGTCCGCGCTGTTCCGGCAGACGCTGTACGGCACCTCCATCTGGCCGGTCACCTCGCAGATGATCATGGCCCTGCAGGGCGCCTTCAGCTGGCTGCTGATCATCATCGTGCTGTTCTTCGCTGGTGAGCTGGTGTGGAAGGAGCGTGGCGCACGCATCAACGAGGTGAACGATGCGATGCCGGTACCCAACTGGGTGCCGTTGCTGGCCAAGTTCGTCGCACTGCTGGCGGTGATCGCCTGCTTCCAGGCGGCCGGCGCACTGGCTGCCATGGCCGTGCAGCTGGCCAAGGGCTACACCCATCTCGAACCGCTGCTGTACCTGCGCAGCCTTGCGCTGGATTCGGTGGTGTACGTGCTGATGGGCGGCCTGGCGCTGGTGCTGCAGGTGCTGACCAACAACAAGTTCTTCGGCTACGCGCTGCTGATCGTGGTGATGATCGGCCAAGGCGTGCTGGGCATGCTCGACTACACCCAGAACATCTACAACTTCGGCAGCTGGCCGATCGCCCCCTATTCGGACATGAACGGCTACGGCCACTTCCTGACCGGACAGCTGGCCTTCCAGGGCTACTGGGCGCTGTTCCTGCTGGCACTGATGTGCCTGGCATCGGCATTCTGGGTACGTGGCGTCAGCCAGGGCCTGCGCCAGCGGCTTGCCCTGGCCGGGCGACGCCTGCGTGGCCCGACCGGCGCGATGGCAGCGCTGGCCGCCGTCGCGTTCATCGCGGTAGGCGGCTGGCTGTACTGGAGCACCAACATCCGCAACGACTTCCTTTCGCCGGACCAGCAGTTGGACCTGCAGGCCCGTTACGAACGCGAACTGTCGAAGTACCGCAACCTGCCGCAGCCGCGCATCATCGCCGTGGACAACCGGGTGGACCTGCATCCCGAGACCCAGTCGATGGTGATCGACGCCAACTGGACGATCCGCAACACCCATGCCGCGCCCATCCAGGAGGTGCACGTGGCCATGGCCGACGATAAACAGCTGGTGGCCGTCGACCTGGGTGGACAGACGCTGTCTATGCACGACGCCGACCTCGGCTACCGCATCTATCGCCTGGCTGCGCCGTTGCAGCCGGGCGAAGAGCGCCGCGTCCATTTCCGTGTGGTGCAGCAGCCCCATGGCATCACCGCAGATCAGGCGCCGAGCAACATCGTCGACAACGGCAGCTTCTTCAACAGCCGCGTACTGCCGTCCTTCGGCTACGACGAACGCATTGAGATCAGCGACCGCAACGAGCGTCGCAAGCGTGACCTCGGCGAGCCACGGCGCATGCCCAAGCTGGAAGATGAAGCCGCACGCGCGAACACCTACGTCGCCAACGATGCCGACTGGCTCGACTTCCGCAGCACCATCTGCACGGCACCGGACCAGGTGGCGCTGGCGCCGGGCTACCTGCAGCACGAGACCACGGTGAACGGCCGACGCTGCTTCAGCTATGCGATGGACCGGCCGATGCTGAACTTCTACGCCTACCTGTCGGCACGCTGGGAAGTTCGCCGTGCCAGCTACAAGGACATCCCGATCGAGGTGTATTTCGATCCCGCCCATGGCTACAACGTGGACCGCATGATCGACGCGGTGCAGAAGTCGCTGGCCTACTACGAAGCCAACTTCACTCCGTACCAGCACCGCCAGGTACGCATCATCGAGTTCCCGGGCTACCAGCGCTTCGCCCAGTCCTTCGCCAACACCATTCCCTATTCGGAGTCGATCGGCTTCATCGCCGACCTGCGCGACCCGGACAAGGTGGACTATGTGTTCTACGTGACCGCCCACGAAGTCGCGCACCAGTGGTGGGCGCACCAGGTGATCGGCGCCAACGTGCAGGGTGCAACCGTGTTGTCCGAGTCGCTGTCGCAGTATTCGGCACTGATGGTGATGGAGCAGGAATACGGTCGCCAGCACATGCGCCAGTTCCTCAAGCGCGAGCTGGATGGCTACCTGTCCGGGCGCGGCGGTGAGGCCATCGAAGAGCTGCCGCTGGAGCGCGTTGAGAACCAGCAGTACATCCACTACCAGAAGGGTTCGCTGGTGTTCTACCGCCTGCGCGAGGAAATCGGCGAGAAGGCGCTGAACCGCGCCCTGAAGCGTTTCCTGCAGGACAAGGGCTACCAGCAGCCGCCGTACACCACCTCGCGGGAGCTGCTGGCCTACCTCCGCGCCGAAACGCCCGCCGACCGCCAGCAGCTGGTCACCGATCTGTTCGAGAAGATGAGCTTCTACGACAACCGGTTGTTGGCCGCGAGCGCGCGCAAGCGTGCCGACGGACGCTACGACGTGACCCTGGACCTGCATGCCAGCAAGCAGTACGCCGATGGCAAGGGCAAGGAGACCGCCGGCACGATGGAGGACTGGGTGGAGATCGGTGTGTTCGCCAATGGTCCGTCAGGCAAGGAACATGACCAGAAGGTGCTGTACCTGCAGCGCCACCACAGCACCACGGGCGAGCCGAAGATCACGGTGACGGTGGATGCCAGGCCGGATGAGGCGGGCTTCGATCCGTACAACAAGCTGATCGACCGGGTAAGCGAGGACAACCGGCGCAAGGTGACGATGTGATGTGAGCGACGGTGCCCGCCCGTGGGCCGGCATCGTTTGCGGAAGCATCCACGCATGGCGTGGATCTACTGGAACGCATCCACGCCATGCGTGGATGCCGTACTGGCTGGTTGACGCCCTCGGCTACGCTGCGGTGCTCTGCGAACCGGCCTTCGGCCCCAGCACCGCCAGCAGCACGTAGATCACGATCGACGCCACGGTGCCGAGTGCCGCCAGCAACATGAAGGCGAACTCCGAACGGCCCTGCTGCCGCGCCCACTGCCCCAGATGCCAGGCCGCCCCCAGGTTGATCAGCCAGGCGATGACGAACACCGGCCACTGCACGATGCCGACCGCGCGCAGCAGGGGCATGGCGATGAGTGCTGCGACGATGGCACCGATCAGGAAGACCAGGGCCAGGCGGGAATGGCGTACCGAAGCGGTAGTCATGCGCCCAGCTCCCGTACCATCACCAGCACGCGATATCCGTGGCTGTCGGCCTCTTGCACGGGCGTCCAACCCAACCGCGCGTAAAGGCCACCATCCAGGGCTTCGGTCTGCAGATACAGGTGCGAGACGCCCATCCGCACCGCCTGCGCCGCAGCCTGTTCGACCAATCCGCTGGCCAACCCGCGGCCACGATGACTGTCGGCCACGAACAGACTGCCCAGCCAATGCTCGTACTGCGGGAATGCCTGCATCTCCCGGCGCTTGAGCTGCACCGCGCCTGCCACCTGGCCGCCATCGAATGCAGTGATCAGGTGCGGGAAGCCTTCCGCGTCCTGCGGCTGGTTGAGCCGCTGCAGTTCCTGCTCAAGCGACACGCCGGCATCCCGGCCCCATTGCGCGTTGTACCACTGTGCCAACTGCAGCCTTTCCGGCGCGTCAGCGGGTAGCACCCTGAATTCCATGGCGAAGCCTCAGTTCCGTTGTTGACCAAGGGGATCACGTACGGCACCCGAAGGGAAGGAGCCGAGCATGGGACCGGATCTACGCCTGCGCGAAATCCTTCAGGATCTCGCCGATGCCGCTGGGCGAGATCTCGAAGCCCAGCGAGGTACCCGGGTTGATCACCACGCCGTAGCCGCCCGGCACGCGACGCAGCACGTCCAGCATCAGCCAGCGGACCTGGTGTTCGGCCTGCTGGCTGTAGATGCCCACCCGCGCCGGATCGGTGAACACGGCCACGTGCAGGGTGCCCTGCTTGTCGAACAGCAGCGGATCGAAGCCGCTGCCATCGGGGGTGACCAGGCTGCCGGTCAGCAGCACCACCTCGGAGGCGACGAAGGCCTCCATGAACGCGCGGATCGGCACTGTTCCATCCATCGCGGCCTTGAGCAGGGTTTCGATCGGGGTCTGCGGGGCAAGGTCGGTCATGGCGGTGCGGGCGCGGCGTCAGGGGTCCCCATTGTAGAGCCGAGCCCACGCTCGGCTGCCACCATCTGCAGTCCGGGCAAGCGCAGCCGAGCGCAGGTTCGGCTCTACAGCCGCCCGGCCCGGGTCTCCCAGCGCCCCAGACGCTGGTCCCGTGCCCGCTGATCGGCCACCGCCTTGTCCAGTTCAGCCTGCAGGGCCGGCTGCTGCACCGGTGCATCCAGCACGTACACCTTCACGCCGTGCGCCGGCACCTCCACCTTCAGCGCGCGCTTCACTTTCAGCTCGGCGCCGCCCAGCGCATCACGCCAGGTGCCCGCCTGCAGGTACCGGTCCACCTCGATGCTGCGCACAGTATCACCCTTGTTCAACAGCACCAGCGCAGTCTGCGCGATGTCGGCGTGCTGCAGCACGCGGAAAAACACCGCTTCGTCGCCCTGCAGTCGTTCGTTCACCTGCAGGCCACGCTGCAGCGCCGGCGTCGCTTCACGCAGCTTGGCGATGCGTTGCAGCGGCGCGAAGATCGGGCTCTGCGGGGCAGCATCCACCCGCGGCTGGCCGAAGTAGGCGCGGTTGCCGGCATGCTCCGCGCGGCCGCGCATGAAGCCGGTTTCCGAGCCGTAATAGACCACCGGAATGCCACGTGCGGTGAACAGCCAGTTGTGCGCGTCGATGAAGCCGTTGTCGCTGGCCTGCAGGCGCGGCATGTCATGGTTGTCGTAGAAGCTCATCAGCTCGTACGGGTTGGCGTACGGGCCACCGGTCAGGTGCAGCGGCTCAGCCAGGGTTTCAAACCCCTTGCCGGCAGTGCCGAAGGTCTGCTCCAGCGCACCGCGCAGCGGGAAGTCGAGCACGCTGACATTGGCATTGGCCGGCCAGGTGTGTTCGGCGATGCTGGCGGCGTTGTAGTCGAACGCCTCGCCGAACATGAACATGCCCGGGTGCTGCGCGCGGATGCGGTTGACGAACGCGTGCCACCACGGATGCGGCAGCCAGCCGATGGTGTCGATGCGCAGCGCGTCCACGCCCTGCGCGGTCCACTGCAGGTAGGCCCCCACCAGGTAGTCCATCACTGCCGGGTTGTCCTGGTTGAAGTCGCTCAGCTCGGCCAGGTTGCCGTCGAAGATCGAGCCGTCCTTGCTGTCGACCGGACCGATGTTGTTGTAGAACGCGTGCAGCGGATTGTGCTTCGGGTCCAGCTTCTGCGGCGGCAGGTTCTGGTGGTCGGCGATCAGCGTGCCGTCCTTGTCGAAGATCTGGCCGAACTGCGGCTGCCGCTTCGGCATGGTCCATGCGGGCGACCCGTGGTTGCCGACGATGTCCAGCACCACCTTCAGGCCTGCGCCGTGCAGGCCCTTGGTCAACCCGGCAAAGTCCAGGTCCCTGCTCGGCAGGTGTTCATCGAGTTTGTAGAAGTTGATGCCCCAGTAGCCGTGGTAGCCGGTCTTGCCACGGTCGGTCAGGGTGCTCGTGCAGCTGATCGGCTTGCTGCCGGTGAAGGCTTCATCCGGATTGTCGACGATGGGCGTGATCCACACCGCGCCGAAACCGAGGTTGCGGATGTAATCGGCGTTGTCGAGCACCCCGCGGAAATCACCACCGAGGTAGCCGATGTTGCCGTCCACCTTGTCCGGGCATGGCACCGGGATATCGAACGTACGGTGCTTGCCGCCCTGGTCGCGATGGTCGTTGGACGGATCACCGTTGACGAAGCGGTCGGTGACCACGAAGTACACCGCGTCGCTGGCGAACGGCTCGGTGGTGCCGACATAGGCCGGGCGTGGCGCAGCCGCAGCATGGCCAGCGAACAACACAAGGGATACAGCAACAGACAGAGCACCACGCATCACACCACCTCCGGACGGGACGGAACCCGCAACACGCACAAGCCGGCAATCAACAGACTGCAGCCACCCAGCACCAGTACATGCATCGGCTGGCCCCCCAGCCATGCGCGCAGGGCGAAACCGAGCGCGCTGGCCGCGACCAGCTGCGGGATCACGATGAAGAAATTGAAGATGCCCATGTACACGCCCATCTTCGCCGCCGGCACGCTGTCCGACAGCAGCGCATAGGGCAACGACAGGATCGAGGCCCAGGCAAAGCCCACGCCGACCATCGACAGCAGCAGCCACTGCGGATCGTCGATGAACATCATCGAGATCAGCCCTGCCCCGCCCAGCCACAGGTTGACCAGGTGGCTCCAGCGCAGGCCGATCGCCCGCACCATCGGCGGGATCAGCAGCGCGGCCAGTGCGGCGAAGCCGTTGTAGGCACCAAACAGCACGCCCACCCAGTTGGCGCCTTCGTTGTAGGCCGCCGATTCGACGTCGGTGGAACCGAAGTGCATGCCGGCCACCGCGCGCGTGGTGAAGATCCACATCGCGAACAGGGCGAACCACGAGAAGAACTGCACCCAGGCCAGACGGCGCATGGTGATCGGCATCGCGCGCAGGTCACCGACGATGGCGGCCAGCATGTGCGTGCCCGGCAGCATCCGCGCCGCTGCCAGCAGCGCACCGTAACCCGCGCACAGGCCGGCCAGCACGTACAGCATCTTGTCGCCCTGGCGCCACGCGATCAGCGCCGCCAGCAGCACGCCGAGACCGAGCCACAGCGCAACCTGCATCCACGGCGCTGGGCCAGTGACCGCAGTGCCGGCGTGGTGCGCCGGAGGTTCGGCGTCATCGAAGCTGGCCAGCTCGTCGGGCGAATACTCACGTGTGCTGACCACCGTCCAGGTAATCGCTGCCAGCAGCACCACCGCGCCGAAGTAGAACGCATAGCGCACGGTATCGGGCACCTCGCCCGCCGCCGCCGTATTGGCAACCCCGAAGTGGGCCAGGATGAAGGGCAGGAAGCTGGCAACGATCGCGCCGACGCCGATGAAGAAGCTCTGCATCGCATAGCCGGCCGGCCGCTGACGCGGGGCCAGCTGATCGCCGACGAAGGCGCGGAACGGCTCCATCGATACGTTGATCGAGGCGTCCAGCACCCACAGCGTGCCGGCCGCGATCCACAGCGTCGGCGAGTTCGGCATCACCAGCAGGGCCAGCGTGGTCAGCACCGCGCCGATCATGAAGAACGGGCGGCGCCGTCCCCAGCGCGTCCAGGTGCGGTCGGACAGGTAGCCGATCACCGGCTGCACCAGCAGGCCGGTCAGCGGCGCGGCGATCCACAGTCCCGGCACCGCCTCCATGTCCGCACCCAGCGTTTCGAAGATGCGGCTGGCGTTGGCATTCTGCAGGGCGAAACCAAACTGGATGCCAAGGAAGCCGAAACACATGTTCCAGATCTGCCAGAACGACAACTGCGGCTTTGCAGGACGGCTCATCGTGCGTCCTCTGCTGCCGCCACCGGTGCGACCTTCAGCGCCTGTACCTGGGCCTGGTTGAGCACGCCGTCGCGCCCGCCCTTGCCGCCGGTGTAGTGCGCGAAGTGCTGCAGCGCGCTCATGTTGAAGCCCTCTTCCAAGGTGACCGTGCAGCGGCCCTTGGGCACTGCGAAGGTTGCAGCGGTCGAATCCTGAGCCGCCACGCTGTGCGGCAGAGTCACCGTGTGCCGCTGCGGCGGCTGGCCCTTGCACTGCACGGCCAGCTGTTTCACCGCCGCGGTCACACCGGTGTTGATGGGACCGTTCGGGTTGCTGTACTGCAGGCGCAGGCGCACGTGGCCCGCCCTGGCGGCGCTGAACTGCCACTGCCGGCTGCCACGCAGCACCTGCTGCGGACCGACGCAGACCATCGGACTGTGCAGCGATTCCAGCGAACCTTCGCGACGGGTCAGGCTCAGGCAGTGCTGTAGGCCATCATCTCCGATGCGCACCATGCCCTTTGCGGCAGTGGCCGCGACACCGTCCTGCCACAGCACCTGGCCGGCGGCGACCGCGACGGTCCAGCCCTTGCCGCTGCGCTTTGCCTGCGGCGCCAGCGGCGTGGCCGGCGCACGCGCATTGGCATCGGCGCGCAGCGCATCACGGCTGGCTGCAGCTGGCGCGGCGACCAGCTGCACGGTCGTCGTGGCACCGCGCGTGCGCGTCTTTCCCGCGACCAGCAAGCCAGCGCCCACTTGCTTCGGGCGCTCCAGCACATAGCGCTTGCCGCCCGACTCCAGACTGATCCGCTTCTGCTTTCCGAACAGCTCCGGCACCAGTTCGGCCGGCAGCTTGGGCTGCACGCGACCGTCGTCCTGCACGCCGAACACACCCTCGGTCACCATCGACAGATAGCCGGCCACCGACCACAACTGGCGCTCGGAATTGACCACCGGGCCGCTCAAGGCACCTTCGTCCACGTGCACGGCCTGGGTGACCAGCTCGTAGTTCTCCATGTTGGAACCGGCCAACGCCGCCCCTTGCATCAACGAGCGGATCTCCGCGGCGATGCGTGGCGCGTCGTCCATCTTGCGCGCCGCGCGCAGCGAGTAGGCGCTGACGAACGGCCAGATCGCGCGGTTGTGGTAGATCGGCTGCTGCGCTTCCTGCGGCCACACTACCGGGCTGCCGGCAGCGCCTATCGGATAGCCCGCCAGTGCCCGCCGCGCGCGCTCGGCAGGCAGCACGTCGGCAAGGATGCCCAGCGACAGGCCAAGCAGATCGATCTTGGCGTACGGCACCGGGTGCGCCGCTTCGCCGATGTAACTCATGTACTGGCCCATGTCTTCACGCCAGAACCGTGCGTCGATCTGCACCGCCAGTGCGTCGGCCCAGGCCTTGTACTGTTCGCTGCGTTCGTCGCCCAGCTGCGCGGCCATCTGCTGCGCCAGGCGCAGCGCCTGGTAATGCAGCACGTTGGTGGACAGTGCATAGGAGTCGCCGATGAAGCGCACGTCCTCTCGTGTCCAGTCGGGATAAGTCTGCTCGCGCCAGTCGAGGAACGAGGTCTCGCCGCGATACAGGCCGATCTGCGCGTCGAACACCATCGCTCGATCCTGCGCCAGCGTGCCCTGCAGCGCCTGCCATACCTGCTCGGCAAACGCCGGATCATCCAGCAGGTGGCGTGCGGCCAGGAACCACACCACGCGGTCGCTGCTGATCGGCCAGCTGCCGCCGGAGCCGGTGTCCTGGGCCACGAACAGGCCAGGCGTATGCCCGTCGCGCGCCGCCGACAACTTGAACTGCAGCGACTGACGGGTGCGCTTCGGGTCCAGCTTGGCCAGCGCCAGGTCGGCAGCGAAGCTGACATCACGCGTCCACACGTACGGCCAGCGCGCGCCAGTCTGGAAGCACTCGCAGGGTACCGGACGGCCTTCATCGAAGGCCGGATCACGGATGGCATCCACCCGGTCCTGGTCCATTTCCTGCTGGGCCAATGCGAACAGCGCGTCGAACATCACGCTGCCGGTCTGGCTGCGCATGGGCGCAGCGGCGATACGTACCTCGCCCGTGGGGGCATGCAGGATGTAGCTGCCCTTGGCAGCGGCTTCGGCGCGCGCCTGGCGGCCGTCGAATGTCAGGTCGGCCGCGTGCGCGGTCGTCCCCAGCGCTGCCCCCAGGGCAGCGGTCAGGCAAATGATCTTCAGCATCGAAGCGGCAGACCGGCTTGC
>Ga0157371_10002872_pt1 | contig 16098 bp, 7 predicted proteins | sample C45metaG_FD_113462 | JGI IMG/M metagenome (GOLD analysis project Ga0157371, IMG submission 113462) | Corn rhizosphere microbial communities from Kellogg Biological Station, Michigan, USA - C4-5 metaG | ecosystem: Host-associated > Plants > Roots > Rhizosphere > Soil | place: USA: Michigan...
GCAGTAATACGGCTGTCGCCACGGATGCCAATGGTAATTTTTCCATTGATGTAGCCAGGGGACAAACGCTGGAAATATCCTATGTCGGAAAATCGGATCAGAAGGTTGTTGTTGGTAAAAATCGGGTCATTAACGTAGTATTAAAAGATCAAGTCGGTTCCAACTTAGATGAAGTAGTCGTGATAGGATACGGCACGCAGGCAAAAAAGGATTTGACAGGCTCAGTAGGAGTAGTATCCCAGGCGAAGATGGATGACCAGGCAACCGTCGGCATCGGACAAAATCTTCAGGGTAAATTAGCGGGCGTCCAGGTAATTCAAAATAACGGAACTCCCTATAGTGGCACTCAAATCAAGATAAGAGGAACCGGCTCTTTTGGAGCATCAAGTAATCCTCTTGTTGTAGTGGATGGTATGATTACCAATGACGGTTTATCGGATCTGAATCCCAACGATGTTGAAAACATAACCGTTCTTAAAGATGCCGCTTCAGCCGCTATTTATGGTTCAAGAGGTGCGAATGGAGTAGTCATTGTTACAACTAAAACCGGCAAATTTGAATCACCCGTGAAGATAAATTTCTCAACGTACGCCAGCGTTGATAAAATTCGCTACATGATACCTACCCTGACAGCAAAGGAATATGCGACGCAGGTTAATGATTATTATGGAGCTGCCAATCTTCCAGTGCCTTTCACGCAGGCTGAGATTGACTCTTATGGAAAGGGTACTAATTGGGTTAAGGAAATAACACAAGGCGGATTTAAGCAAAATTATTCTTTATCTGTCACCGGCGGTACAAAAAACAATGCGTATGCCGTAACTGCAAATTATTATAATGGAGAAGGAGTTATAAAAAACACGATGTTTAAGCGCGGCAATGTTAAGATAAGTAATATCACCAAGCTTTTATCTAATTTAAAATTAGGGGTGAGCGTTAATGTTAATTATGGTGTTTCCAATAATACAGACTGGGGGCAGGCGATTGACAGGGCATTAATATTTCCACCGACAGAGCCGATTTTCGATGCCAATGGTGATTATAGCGCTGCCATACATAACGGAGAGCCAGTAACAATGCTCAATCCGCTTATTGCTGTTAACTTATGGAAATATAAACAAACCTGGAAAAAATTGCTCGGGACCAGCTATTTGGAATGGGAGATCATTAAGGGGTTAAAATTCAAAACTTCTTTGAACGCGGAATATTATGATTGGAATCAGGATCATTTTATACCTGCCTATACTTTTGGACCTAAAGGATTGATCGGCGATCATCCAATTGCGGAACTTTATGAAGATGGCAATCAAAATATTAATTATGAGTTTGATAATATTTTGACCTTTGCAAGAACATTTAATTCGGTTCACGATTTAACTGTTATGGCTGGTTACACTTACCAGGAAACTAACGGATCTAACCTAAGTGCTTCCAGAAATGATTTTCTCAATAATGATCCCAACATGCAAGTGTTGAATGCGGGCAATAGTAATATAGCCAACGGAGGGTCCAAATATGCATGGGGAATACAATCTTATCTGGGCCGTATCAATTATGGCTTTGAAGATAAATATTTGTTAAGTGCCAGTTTAAGAGTCGATCAAACTTCTCGTATTGCCAGCGACCACAGAACCGGAGTATTCCCAGGTGCTTCTGCCGGTTGGGTTATTTCTAAAGAAAAGTTTTTTGAGAATGTGCGTTTGATCAATAATCTGAAACTTCGCGCAAGTTGGGGAATTTTGGGTAACCAGGATATAGGAACTTACCCTTACCAGACTACTTTAAATTCAACAGGCCTGTATTATCCATTTGGCGCAGGCGGTGATGGTATTACATATACAGGCGTCGGCCCTACAAGCCTGGGAAACCCAAATATCCGCTGGGAAAAAACGGAAACGTATGGCGTAGGCCTGGAGGCTTCCTTCCTGGGAAATCGCTTAAATTTTATCACTGATTTTTATAAAAGAAATACTTCGGACATATTGGTACAGGTGCCTTTGCTCGCCACTTCGGGTGTTAATAACGCTCCTTATCAGAATGCAGGTAGTGTGTCTAATACCGGTGTTGAATTTACATTGGGATATACAGACCGGATTGGTAAATCATTTAAATATGATGTGAGTGTTAACTGGACTTTTAATAAGAATATTGTAACGAAGGTTCCTTCTCCTATCATCAATAATTTCACCCAGACTCAGGTAGGCCAACCCATAAACGAATGGTATGGCTATGTGCAGGAAGGTATTTTTCAAACTACAGACGAAATTGCAAAAGCGCCTACCCAGCCAAATGCGGAACCCGGAGATATCCGGTTTAGAGACCTTGATGGTAACGGCGTTATCGATGCCAATGACAGAAAATTTTTGGGAAAGACAGTGGCTCCAAACAATTTTGGAGGCAGCATTTCTCTAGAATATAAAGGGTTTGACCTGGTTACCAGTTTTTATGGACAATTAGGAGCACTTAAAAGTATGGATCAGGTAGGCTTCGCGATTACCCGCGGCGGTGAGCAAACCTCAGCTTGGATGTATGGGCAAAGATGGACAGGAGAGGGAACAAGCAATTATGTGCCAAGAGTAGTAGCGGGCGATCCCAATGATAATTACCGCAGATCTACTTTCTGGCTCCGGCCGTCTGATTTTTTCAGGCTTCAGAATTTGCAGGTCGGATATGATTTTACGGGCCTGTTGAATGACGGCGCAGCAAAAGTAATACACAAGCTACGCTTCTATGTTGCAGCTCAAAATCTGTTTTGTCTGAATTCTTATCCCGGCTGGGACCCTGAACAAAATATCAATGAAGGATATCCAATGCCCCGCTCATTATATGTGGGTGTCAATTTAGGATTCTGATAAAGATCAAATAATCTAATAAAGAATAAAATAATAATTATGAAAAAAACAACTTTCTTTCTCATAGTTCTGATCGGCTTTGTTTCATGTAGCAAACGGTTGGATAAAATGCCTTATGGTGTTGTTTCTACAGACAATTTTTACAAGACGGCGGCTGATGCTGAAATGGCTGTGACGGCTGCTTATAAATCATTTCAATTATTGGATGGGCAAAATACCTGGAATACGCAGGCAGGATATACGCCAATGGGTGATATAACAGGCCCTGATGTGCAGGCTCATCCTGATCTTGTTGTTTATTATCAAATACAGGAATCTATTATTTCTCCAAGCTCTGATCAGATATTAATGTTATATCAGCGGTGTTATAAAGCCCTTTTACTGGCGAATGAAGGAATAGAAAAAATTCCCGGCATTGATATGGATGAAAATTTAAAATCCAGGTATATGGGAGAACTTTATTTTATCAGGGGATTTTGGATGTTTCGTTTAGGATATATGTTTGGCACTGCACCGGTTGTTACTGCGCCATTGAATATATCGGAATTGAATGTTCCGAATTCTGTGAGGGAAACCAGCTTTGATCAAAGTAAAAACGTTAATAATTATACGATCACAAAGAGTGATTTATTTGACCAGGCTGAATCTGATTTCAAAATGGCTCTGCAACAAAATCTTGCAGACAGAAATACCGGTGATTTAATGGGGAGAGCAGATAAAGGGGCTGTGAAAGCTTATCTTGCCCATTTATACTTGTATGAACACAAATGGAGCGAGGCTAAAACTTTGCTTGAAGATGTGATGTCTTATGGCTATCAATTGCTTCCCGACTATAATGATCTTTTTAATGGTACGCATGATAACAGCAGTGAATCTGTTTTTGAAGTTCAGTACACAGCATTGAATCAAAAAGGAACGGATAATTTTGGCACTGTGCTCAATGCTCCAAACGGTGAAGGCTACGTAGCCGGAGGCGGATGGGGTTGGACCCGTCCGACACCTGACCTGGAAAGAGAATATGAGGATGGCGATCCACGCCTGGAGGCCTCTATTTTTCGCAAAAACAAAGATGATTTTTTTGGTCAGATTTTTTTAGATAAAGTGAATGGAACAGGGCTTGGAATCAGAAAGTGGTGTATCGCAAATCCTCCGAATAACAATGGTGTTACTGTGGATCCGGTTAGCTGGAATAATTCTGCCAATTATACTTTGGTGCGGTATGCAGAAGTCTTGTTGTGGTATGCCGAGGTGATGAATGAATTAGGCGATCAGGCAACAGCAGCGACATATCTTAATAAAGTAAGAGCACGTACGGGTACAACTACCGATCCCAATACTGTAAATCATAATAATATTAAACAATTATTGCCGGTTTCCTCATCATTAAGATACGAGGATATTTTCTGGGCGATTGTTCATGAGCGGCGCGTTGAACTTGCTTTTGAAGGGAAATTTGGCTGGGATTTAAGAAGATGGGGAATAGCAAAAGAGTATCTCACCGATCCCAATAGGTGGCAAAATGAAGTAAACCCGGGTTACTTTAAATACCAGGATGGTAAAGACGAAATTTTTCCGCTGCCACAAATTGAGATTGATCGCTCAAATGGAACTTTGAAGCAAAACCCGAAATATTGATTTAGGAATAACGGATGGTGACTCTTTCGAAAATAAGTAGCGTCATTCAATACGTTTGCGACTATAAGGCAGAAACCCTGCATTGTGTTTGCTCGTTCTTTTTCTTAAAATGGAAAAGTCACATGCATGTGGGAGTAGATGATATTGAGCAATCATAATAAATACAATCAATGAGCAAGCTGATTATCCAGTCACGGCAAAAATTGATTAAATATTAATTACATTGTTTACAAATAATAAAGTGTGAACAATGCACAAAGGCAAGTATGAAGAAGAATTTTCTTATGATTTATTTTCTTTTTAATGCATTCATTGCTTTCTCGCAACCTGTGGACCTCTCGCATCATGTTCCAGAAAATAAAAATCTTCCCGCATCATGGAAAGCATCTTTTTATGATAATCAAAAAAGGATTTTTAAAGGTGATGAGCTGCTTACTATCGGAATGCCTTGCGGTGGTATTGCTGCCGGTCAACTATACGTGAGAGGCGATGGAACATTAGCCAATTGGTGGATTTATAACAATGCATACAATACAGGATATGGGATTGACTCGTTAACTCATTTTAATACTGCGCTTGGCCCCTGGACAGTTTGCTACAATACGTTTGAACCTAAAAGCTATATTGGACAGGGTTTCAGCATAAAAATCGAACAAGGTGGTAAAACAATAAAAGCCAACCTCGATAAAAAAGATTTCGATGACATATCATTTGTTGGCGAGTATCCGATTGCAACCATCGATTATAATTCAAAAACAAAAAGAATCCCGGTTGCTGTTTCCTCAGAAGTATATTCCCCTTTCATCCCTATGAATGCGAGGGAATCTGCCACGCCGGGAACCATTTTAAAATACACGGTTAAAAACATATCATCAAAATCTATGCGGGTTAATCTTTCAGGTTGGTTGCAGAATTTTGTTTGTTTGGATATTGAAGGAGAAGTTTTGGGCGATCGCCGTAATAGGATTATCCGCCATGATGGGATTACTTCTTTGGTAATGGATCTTTCGCCAACGGATAAGACTAATGTAACGAAAAAACCCATTATACGATGGTTTGACGATTTTGAAAATGGATATAAGGAATGGCAAGTATCAGGAACTGCGTTTGGCGATGCGCCGGCATCTGGCAATTTTACTAATCAAAGTAGGCTCACTGGTTTTGTAGGCAAGGGCGTTGTCAATTCATATCTGAATGGCGATAGTGCAACTGGTAAAATGGTTTCAGGTAATTTTACTATAAAAGACGATTATATAATTTTTAAACTGGGTGGTGGCAGGCATTCCAAATCTACCTGTTTAAATCTTGTGGTTGAAGATAAAATTGTTCGCACCGCGACAGGTTCCAATGCTGAAACGCTTGAGGAAAAATATTGGGATGTAAAAGATCTGAAAGGCAAACAGGCGCATTTTGAAATTGTTGATGTGGCTAAAGGCGGTTGGGGGCATATCAATATAGATGATATTGGCTTTAGTAATTTGCCGGTTGTGAAAGAGAAATATTATCCGGCGAATCATCCCTATTTTGGTAATGCATCGTTAAGCATTTTATCGAACAATGCTTTCGGGGATGCAGATTATGACGGCGTAAATGATAACGACAATGCTGATTCTGTATCAACTCCAACCATTGATAAATTAACTGGCTCCGTTGGCGAATCTTTTGATCTTCAACCAGGCCAGGCAAAAGAAATTACATTTTTACTTACATGGTATTTTCCCAATCGCCCTTCTTATTATTTTGGAAGTGATGTTACGGATATTATTCCCAATGATTGGAACCAGGTATTGCCAACAGATGGCGCTACCATTATTGGTAATATGTATAGTAATTGGTTCAATAGTTCAGAAGGTGTTGCTTTATATCTTCAAAAAAATTATGATCGGCTTTCAAAAGCGACCCATCTCTTTCATGATATTTACTATAATAATTCCACAGTTCCATACTGGTTAAGGCAACGTTTGTTAATGCCGCTTTCAACGCTTGCAACAGAAACCTGCCAATGGTGGGCGAATGGAAAATTTTGGGCATGGGAAGGTGTTGGTTCATGTGTGGGAACTTGTACGCATGTATGGAACTATGAACAAGCTTTGGCCCATTTTTTTCCTGAACTTGAAAGGAATATCAGAGAGCAGACCGATTTTGGCATATCTTTTCAAAAAAATGGCAGCATACTCGCCCGCAATGGTTGGGGCGGTGTATTGATTGACGGGCACGCAGGCGCTATCTTAAAAGCGTATCGTGAATACCTGAATTCGAAAGATGATATTTTTTTAAACCGCAATTGGGACAGAATAAAACGTGCTACAGAATTCATTATCCATGAAGACGGCAATGAAGATGGATTGATTGAAAAAGTGCAGGCAAACACCTACGATATTGCATTTTATGGAGCGAACACTTACGTTGGTTCTTTATATCTTGCTGCATTAAAGGCCGCATCTGCCATGGCGACAATTATGAATGATACTGCATTTGCACATCGTTGCTCTAAAATTGCAGAAGCAGGAAAAAATAACACGGTTCAAAAATTGTGGAACGGAGAATATTTTGTGCAGGATGTGGATCTGAAACTGCATCCTAAATATCAATATAAAGATGGTTGTTTGAGTGACCAGTTATTTGGCCAGACGTGGAACCATCTGAACCATCTTGGTTATATTTATCCCAAAGAAAAAGTGAAACAAACTTTGCAATCAATATGGAAGTATAACTGGGATCCTGATGTGGCAAGTCAGAATAAAATTCATCCGCCTGAAAGAACGTATGCAAATTTTGGCGAACCCGGTTTATTTGTTTGCACGTGGCCGAAGAGTAAACATATGGGTGAGGATGGTGTGCGATATCGTGATGAAGTTTGGACAGGTATTGAATACCAGGTGGCCACTAACATGATTTATGAAGATATGATTGACGAGGCGCTGTCTATTGTGAAAAGTGTGGATGAAAGATACAGCCCTCAGAAACACAATCCCTGGAACGAAGTTGAATGCGGCGATCACTATGCGCGGGCTTTGGCCTCGTGGGGCGTGATGCTGGCCCTGGAAGATTATTTTTATGACGGACCCAAAGGCATCATCAGTTTTAATCCTAAAATCCAACCTTCGCATTTTGAAGGATTTTTTACAACTGCTGAAGCATGGGGTAATATCAAACAGCATCAACAAAAAAATCAGCAAAAAAATTCTGTGATCGTAAAGTATGGAAAGGTATCGCTACAACAAATACAGTTGCATTGCGATAAAAATCCCAATAATATTAAAGTATTCATCAACAACAAAGCTGTAAAAAATAGTTATGCACTTGAGGGCAACGAGGTTTCGGTAAGTTTTATAAAAACTTCGTTGCAGGCTAATGATGTCGTTGATGTAATAATTTCTTATTGACAATATTTTTATTCATTAGGAAAAATAAATTATAATGAAAGAAGAAAATAACCGCAGATCGTTTATAAGGAAAGTAACTATTGGGAGCCTTGGCACTGCTATTATGCCGGCATCGTTTTTATCAGCAAAAACGGCGTTTAATGATAACACTGAAGGTAAGGTGATGGAAGGTTCTGAAAATGTTGCCAAAAGAAAATACAATGGTTTTTACCAGGGAGAATATCTGAACCGTTTGGCTTTTCCTGTTGGCGGTATTGGCGCGGGAATGATCTGCCTCGAAGGAACCGGAGCCATCTCGCATGTAAGCATACGCAACCGCCCGGAGATATTTCACGAACCTGCTATGTTTGCGGCCATAAATGTAAAAGGTATTAAAAATGGTGCAAAAGTTATAGAAGGGCCCGTGCCTGAATGGAAAGTTTTTGGGCAACGGGGTTCAGGTAATGGTGATGCAGGCGCGAGCTATGGCTTGCCACGATTTGCAAATGCAAAATTTACTACCACATTTCCGTTTGGCACGGTGGATCTTAAGGATGATGATATTCCGTTAAACATAAAAATTAAAGGATGGAGTCCCTTTATACCTACTGATGAAGACAATTCAAGTTTGCCGGTGGGTTGTATGGAATATCATTTTGAAAATACCAGTAAACGAACAATTAATGCGATCTTTTCTTTTAGTTCAAAGAATTTCCTGGCTTCAAATAAGGAGGCAAAAAATAGTATTCAGCCTACCGGCAACGGATTTGTATTGAAGCAACAGGGAACTGAAGATAAACCTCAGCTTCAAAGCAGCTTTGCGGTATTTACTGATGATAACAATACTGTTGTTGATCATTGCTGGTTTCGCGGCGGTTGGTGGGATCCATTGACGATGGCCTGGAACGATGTCAGAGACGGGAAGTTAAATTCACGCGCGCCGGTTGAAAAAGATGCGCCGGGCGCGTCCTTGTTTGTTCCGTTTTCGTTGGCTCCAGGCGCAACAAAAGAAGTGCGCTTAATGCTGGCCTGGTATACACCTCTAACGACTTTGCATATAGGCGAAGTAGTGAATAAGAAAGATTGTAATCCTGGGGACGGCTGTTGTACCGGCCCGTCAGATCTTGGCGTTGTAAATGGCAGGAAAAATCCATCGGCTGATTATTCACCATGGTACAGCAGCCAATATGCAAACATCAATGAAGTGATTGGTTATTGGAGAAAAAATTATTCTGATCTCTACAAGAAAACAAAATTATTCTCCGATTCATTTTATAAAAGCACGCTTCCACCTGAAGTGATTGAAGCCGTGGCTGCCAATCTCACTATTATTAAATCACCTACGGTCCTTCGTCAATACGATGGCCGCTTATGGAATTGGGAAGGTTGCAGCGATGACAATGGTTGTTGTCATGGGTCGTGTACACACGTTTGGAATTATGCGCAGGCAATGCCGCATCTTTTTCCAACATTGGAACGTTCATTGAGAAATACAGAATTTTGTGAGAATCAGAATGCAGAAGGCCACCAGGGATTTCGGGCCAATCTTCCAATCTCTCCTTTAAAACATGATTTTCATGCGGCAGCGGATGGACAGCTTGGCGGTATTATGAAAGTGCATCGCGATTGGCGCATCAGTGGCGATGGTGAATGGCTTGCAAAGATTTATCCGATGGTAAAAGTGAGCATGGATTATTGCATCAGCACCTGGGATCCGAAAAGCAAAGGCGTGGTGGAGGAACCGCATCATAATACGTATGACATAGAATTTTGGGGGCCTGACGGAATGTGCACCAGCTTCTATCTCGGCGCTTTAAAGTCAATGATGGAAATGGGAAGCTTTCTTAAAAAAGATGTCAGCAAATACAAATACTTGTACGAGAAAGGGAAGCAGTATATCGAAACCAAATTATTTAATGGCGAGTATTTTTTCCAGGATATTGAATACAAAGGATTGAACGCTCCCAATCCCGCTACGGCAAAATCATTTGGCGGCGATTATTCTCCTGAAGCGATTACCTTATTGCAAAAAGAAGGGCCTAAATATCAATATGGAACCGGCTGCCTCAGTGATGGAATTTTAGGTGCGTGGATTGGGCGTATGTGCGCCATTGAGGACTTTATTGATCCGGAAAAAGTCACCAGCCATTTGTTATCTGTGCATAAATACAATTTAAAAAAAGACCTGAGCGAGCACGCCAATCCCCAGCGGCCAAGTTATGCGCTGGGTAATGAAGGTGGCTTACTTCTTTGTACATGGCCCAAAGGGGGAAAATTATCGTTGCCGTTTGTTTACAGCGATGAAGTGTGGACCGGGATAGAATACCAGGTGGCTTCGCACCTGATGCTGATGGGCAAAGTGAAAGAAGGGCTTGATATCGTGCGCCTGTGCCGCGACAGGTACGATGGCCGCATACGAAATCCGTTTAACGAATATGAATGTGGCCACTGGTATGCGCGCGCCATGTCAAGTTATGGTATGCTTGAAGGGCTTACCGGCGTGAGGTATGATGCGGTAGATAAAACATTGTATATAGACTCGAAGATTGGAGATTTTACAAGTTTTCTTTCTACTGCTTCAGGATTTGGAAATGTAAGCCTGAAAACCGGAAAACCTGTGCTGAAAACAGTTTATGGAAAAATTGACGTGGCTAAGATTATTGTTGGCGGGAAAGAAATAAAAGTATGACGATTGTAAAAAAAAATATTGTAGTGGCTTTTCGGTACCTTATGAAAAACAATAAAGGAGAGGTGATAGAGAATACGATGGAAGGCGCTCCAAAATATTATTTGCATGGCTCAGAGGAAATTCAATCTTCGCTCCAAGTGCAATTTGAAGGTTTAAAAATGGGCGATAGTAAAATTATTTATTTAAAAAAAGAAGACGGGATGTCCGGCCAGGATTTTACATTTGATGTTGTAATAGATAATTTACGTCCTGCATCAGAAGAAGAAGTATTGCTTGGGTATCCTGTCGTGATTGATAATTTAATTTGCGATTCAGATTGTGATTGTTATAGCAGTGAAGATATTGACGAGCGGCGAGCGGCGACCGGCAACTCACAACTTACAACTAAAGCAAAATGAAGATACATTTATTAAGCGGTTTTTTGGGAAGTGGAAAAACCACCGCCATTCAAAATGCCTGCAATGAATTAATGAAGAATCAAAAGAATGTGGGCGTTATCACAAACGACCAGGGAATCAGCCTTGTGGATGGAGGTTTTTTTGAGCATTTAAAAATTCCAAACCGGCAGGTAATGAATGGATGTTTTTGTTGCAATTACAATGACCTCGACAATAGTATACAATCATTGATAAAAACCAACAAACCGGATGTAATTTTTGCCGAATCAGTTGGCTCCTGCACAGACATTGTGGCCACAGTAATGAAGCCTTTGCTCAAATTTCGTCCTGAGGCCCAGGTTTCTTTTTCCACATTTGCCGATGTGCGGTTGCTGAAAATGTTATTGCAGAAAAATTCTTCTTTTGATGAAAGCGTCAGCTACATTTATTTCAAACAATTGGAAGAAGCTGAGATTATTGTGATTTCAAAAATAGATTTGATAGACAATAATTCATTGGAAGAAATGAAACAACTTGTAAATAAAAAATTCGGCGATAAAATATTGTTGTACCAAAATTCTTTTAATGCAACAAATATCCGGCAATGGCTTAAAGTAATGGACAAGAAGTTTGGTACGACTCCGCCATCCCTGCAGATAAACTATAATATTTATGGCGCTGGAGAAGCAAAACTCGCGTGGCACGATCAGCAACTTGAAATTCAAAGCAGGAGTTATAACGCTGCACAGGCAACAAACGGTTTAATCAAAACCATCTCACAAAAGATCCATTTTAATGAATACCCAATTGGTCATTTGAAATTCTTATTGAATGGTGAAAAGAAGATCAGTGTTACCTACGTTCCGCAGGAAGAATTATTCGATATTGATGAAAATGAAAAAAATAATTCTGCCGGGTTGTTAATTAATGCAAGGGTACAAACGTCTCCTGAAACGCTTTCGCATATTGTATCGGAGGCAATTAAAGAAACAGAAATAAAATTCGATTGTAAGATAGTGGTAAAAAGCAATGCATCTTTTCAGCCGGGTTATCCTAAACCTGCATATCGAATCATTGATTAAACTCAGGTGGATGGTTGTATAGTTACTGAAGAAGACGTGAATTAATTATTAAATCAAAAATCGGTAAAAACTAATGGAAAGGCGTAAGTTTTTAAAGTCAACGGGGTTGCTTGCAGGCGCAGGTTTTTTTTCGTGCCGGTTTCCTCTTATTGCGGGGCCATTTCAGAAAGAAGATTTTTTAAACGGTTACTTTCCTATTGATAAGAAATTGGATCCTCATTGGGTTCAGTCTTTATACGATCGTGGTAGCGCAACTATGTACTCGAAAACCAACAATGAACTTCGTTATATAGGTATGCCGGTGGGTGGTATTTGTTGTGGCGGGGTATATGTTGGCGGTGATGGCCGACTATGGCTGTGGGATATTTTTAATCAAAACCAGTTGGGAGTTGTGACCAAGACACTTCCGATTCAATTGGAAGGATTCCATAAAAAAGAAATTAGCAATGCTGACGGTACTTTATATCTTGAGCCATTAACGGAGCAAAGCCCGCTTCAGCAAGGCTTTGCTCTTTCTATTAAACAAAAGGGAACTACCATTATAAAGAGACTGCGGGAGGATGATTGGGATGAAGTTACTTTTGAAGCCACCTATCCTGTTGCTGTTATAAGATATATTGATAATAAATTGCCTATTGAGGTTTCAGTGCAGGCCTTTTCTCCTTTCATACCCGGAAATGCAAAGGACAGCGGAATACCGGCAACCATTCAATCTATCTTACTTAAAAATATATCAGATGATCCTGTTGAAGTAGAAGTGATTGGCTGGCTGGAGAATAAACTATTATATAATACTAAAAAACAACATTCTGGTTTTACGAGGATAAACAAAGTTGATAACAAAAAGTCTTATAAGGGAATTGAGCTACAATGTATAACGGCCGACCACGAACTTAAAAAAGCTCCCGGGTACGGCAATATGTGTTTCGCCACACTTGCTAAAAATGCCGTTTGCATCAATGATATAAATACAGGTAAAGATAGTTCTGCCAATAAAATTAAAGGCTTTGTAAATGCTGCTGCTGATTCACCGGTAGCCGGCATCATCACTAAAAATCAACTAAATCCCGGTCGCGAAATTTATAATGATTTTATTATTTCTTGGTACACTCCTAATGTGGATTTTCATTATAATGACAGTCATAAGGATATGACGGTTACTGATGCGGATTTCCATTATTATACCACTCATTTTGACAGCGCTATGTCAGTAGCCGCTTACGTCGCTCAAAATTATCAATCGTTAAAGCAGCAAACATTGCTTTGGAAAGAAACCTGGTATGATAGCACCTTGCCCTGGTGGTTCCTGGAAAGGTCGTTTCTAAATATTTCTGCAATAGCAACTTCCTCAACGCATAGGTTTCAATCAGGAAGATATTATGCATGGGAAGGAATTGGCTGCTGCCATGGCAATTGTACTCACGTATATCAATATGCACATGCTGTATCAAGAATTTTTCCCGAATTGGAAAGGGATACAAGAGAACGTGTTGATCTCGGGTTAGGTTATGACAACGCTACCGGTATGATACGCATCCGCGGCGAAAAAACGGGGCCATCTATTGACGGCCAAGCCGGTACGATTTTGCGTATTTACAGGGAACACCAGATGAGTAAAGACGATGTTTTTTTGCAAAGAAACTGGCCTAAGATAAAAAAGGCGCTGATATTTCTAATGAGGCAGGATAAAAACCATGATGGTATGGAAGACACGCCGATGGAAAATACACTGGATGCTTTATGGCATGGTGAGATTGCATGGATAGTTGGGCTATGTATTGCTGCAGTGCGTGCCGGGCAAGCCATGTCAGAAGAGATGAATGATGTTGATTTTGCTGAAGAATGCAGGCAGTATGTTGAAAAAGGAAGCCGTAACATGGAAAATTTTCTTTTCAATGGTGAATACTTTATTCATCGCGCGGATCCGAAAGTAGGAAAAAAAGAAATTGGCTCTTTTAATACTTGTCACATTGACCAGGTGTATGGACAAAGCTGGGCCTGGCAGGTTAACCTCGGAAGAATTATCAGTAAGGAAAAAACGATGAGTGCTTTGCGTGCTTTGTGGAAATACAATTATATGCCTGATGTAGGTCCCTATATAAAGAAGCATTCCGGCGGGCGGTTCTACGCTTTGGCTGGTGAAGGAGGAATGGTAATGAACACCAATCCACACAATGATGATAATCCTTATGGAAATGCGAAAGCCTGGCAGATAGGATATTTCAGCGAATGCATGAGCGGATTTGAACATCAGGTGGCGGCGCACATGATGGCAGAAGGAATGTCAAACGAGTCTTTAGTGCTTACCCGCTCCATTCATGATCGTTACCACGCTTTCAAACGCAATCCTTTTAACGAAATTGAATGCAGCGACCACTATGGCCGCGCAATGGCCAGCTATGGTACATTTATAACCGCCTGTGGTTTTACTTATCATGGGCCGAAAGGATATATTGGCTTTTCTCCCAAGTTAACGCCGGACAACTTTAAAGCGCCATTTACCGTTGCCGAAGGTTGGGGCACCTATAACCAACAAAAAAATGAAAATTCATTCAATGCACAGCTGAAAATGAAACACGGGAGTTTGAAACTCAGGAAATTTTTTGTTGAGCTTAATAGCAATCAAAAAACAAACAAAGTGGAAGTGCTGGTTGGTAAAAAAATGATGGAGAATAGCTTTAAACAAAATAATTCTTTCTGCGAAATAACTTTAAAGGATGTCGCATTAATTAATACAAATCAAATACTGTCAATAAAAATAAGTTAAACAAAATGGACACTTTGAAGTTATGTTTAGTAGGAGGATTTTTAGGGAGTGGAAAAACAACGGCAATCGTTGAAGCAGCCAAATGTTTGACGCATAAAAAAAAGAAAGTTGGTGTGATCACCAATGATCAGGGAACGCATCAGGTGGACGGCCTGGTTGTGAAAGGTCATGATATTCCCTCAGAAGAAGTTTCAGGAGGTTGTTTTTGCTGCAATTACGTAGACTTGGAAAAGAGCATTCATAACCTGATTGTTAACAACAAGCCTGATGTTATCTTTGCAGAGTCAGTAGGATCCTGCACGGATCTTGCCGCAACTGTTATCAATCCTCTACTAAGTTTTAACCCTGGTAAATACGAAATTGTATTATCTGTTTTTGCCGATATAAGGCTGCTCATGCAATTTCTGAAAAATGAAAAAAATATTTTTCACGCTAACGTAAATTATATCTATGAAAAACAGTTGGAAGAGGCAGATATTATTGTGGTAAATAAGATTGATCTTTTAAGCGATGCACAATTAGCATCAGCAAAAAAATTAATTACTGCCGAATATGACGATAAAATAATCCGCTATCAAAACTCCTTGTCAAAAGATAGCATAATAGAGTGGCTACAACTCGTCAATGATGATTTTTATAACACTTCACTGCGATCCACTCCCGAAATTGATTATTACATCTATGGCGCAGGCGAAGCAAAACTTGCCTGGCTGGATGAAGAAATAGGAATTGTTGCTGACGATAAAAATGCTGTTGCTGCAGGTTATAATTTGATTAATAAAATTTATGCTAAAATAGTGCAACATGAATATACAATTGGACATTTGAAGTTTTTAATGAACGACGGGAAAAAGCAATGGAAAGTCAGCTTTAATTCGATTGCTGTACATCCGGAAGTTGATATACAGTATCATTTAGGAACGGACAGAATTATTATGCTTATCAACGCAAGAGTGCAGGCGCCGCCTGTTTTACTTCAGAAGATTATTGCTGAGGCTGTTATGGAGACGGAACTTTCAATGTCCTGCAAAATCATCGAAAATAATTTATCTGCATTTAAACCAGACTATCCGAATCCAACGCACCGGATAAATGTATAAGTAAATTTGTTTAATCGCTTAAGCTTGTCATAATTTTTATTTAAATACGCATTAAACTAAATCAACATCATGAAAAAAAAATTATTCGGATGCCTTTGTATCAGCCTTTTTATTTCTGCCACGGCGCTCGCACAGGAAAAATTCAATGCTATTGAATCTAACATGAGCAACATCTATCGTCTTTCGGATGCAAAGACACGTTCTATCAGTCCTGAGAATTTTACAGGAGCC
>Ga0157371_10002873_pt1 | contig 16096 bp, 6 predicted proteins | sample C45metaG_FD_113462 | JGI IMG/M metagenome (GOLD analysis project Ga0157371, IMG submission 113462) | Corn rhizosphere microbial communities from Kellogg Biological Station, Michigan, USA - C4-5 metaG | ecosystem: Host-associated > Plants > Roots > Rhizosphere > Soil | place: USA: Michigan...
CAAGTTTAAGCAGTGGCCGGGCTTCGGCAGTTACAAAAAAGGCCACATTTCCTTCCAGGGAACCGAAAATGGAAAATTGTGGTACCGCAACATTAAGATTAAGCAGCTCTAGTTTTCAGTTCTCTTCGAATTATATTTTTACTTAGCATTCCCAATAATATTCAAAAATAAAAGTTCAATTATGGAAGAAAATCCAATTCCGGGTAAACCATTAAGCCGAAAAGATTTTATAAAAAATACAGCGCTTACGGCTGCTGCGTTCACAATCGTTCCCCGGCACGTTTTGGGAGGCAGAGGTTTTACCGCACCAAGTGATAAATTGTACATTGCCGCTGTGGGTTGCGGCGGCGAAGCTGAAAATGATATTCATCATTACGCTACGGCACCAAAGAAAAATGCAGTGATAGCTTTCTTATGCGACGTGGATGATCGCATGGCTGCGCCAAGAAGAAAAGAATTTCCAAAGGCAGGATTTTACCACGACTGGCGCGAAATGTTCGAAAAAGAACATAAGAATTTCGATGCCGTTTCTGTGGCTATTCCCGATCATAACCATGCGATTGTTGGCTTAAGTGCTATGCAAATGAAAAAGCATTTGTATTTGCAAAAACCTTTGACACATGATATTTATGAAGCGCGCATTCTTACTCAAGCTGCTGAAAAATATAAAGTTGTTACTCAAATGGGCGACCAGGGCGCATCCTGTGATGGAATGAGGACTTTGAGAGAATGGTTTGATGCAGGATTAATAGGTGATATAACGAAAGTCTACAACTGGACCAACAGGCCGGTTTGGCCACAGGGAATTCCATGGCCAAAAGAAACACCTCCTGTTCCGAAAGAATTGAAATGGGATCTTTGGCTGGGTACGGCGCCTGAAACGAATTATATTGATAACCTTGTTCCGTTCAACTGGCGCGGCTGGTGGAAATTTGGAACCGGTGCTCTCGGAGATATGGCTTGTCACATCATCGGGCCTTCCTTCAAATTATTGGATCTGGGTTATCCTACAGAAATAACAGGGATGGCAAGCACGATTTACTCAGGCATTTTTAAAGAAGCGGATTATCCTGAAAGTATTCCGGTATCCAGCAAGTTGCGGTATAATTTCAAATTAAAAGACGGCCGTGATTTAAAATTATATTGGATAGATGGTGGCTTTGTTCCCGACAGACCAGACGAGTTAGATCCCGACGTAAATGAAAATGAAGCGTTGGCCGATACACCTGAAGAAAATGATTTTGAAGGTGGAAGTTTGTTTATCGGAACAAAAGGAAAAATTTCCTGTGGCTGGGGTGGAAGCCATCCAAGACTGCTTCCGCTTTCTTTGAATAAAGATATTGATGTGCCCAAAAAATACCCACGTGTCGAAGGTGGAATGGATGGTCACTGGTGGCAGTGGGTAGATGCCTGCATCGCCGGTTATGGAAATATGGAAGTAGATTCTCCTTTTGTAGGATACGCCGGGCCGCTTACGGAGACCGTATTGATGGGCAATCTTTTGTTGCGCTCTTTTAATCTGCGCGAGAAAGTAAAACGACACGATCCTGTTTATGGCGACCTGGAAGAAATCTCTACTCCGGGCCGCTACATTACCTATAAATGGGATGGCGAAAACATGCGCATCACCAATTTTGAACCCGCCAATCAATTTGTAAAAAGAGAATACAGGCAGGGCTGGGGAGAATTAAAATTGTAGCAATAAGTTCGTTTGCTGAACTAGTAAGAAGAACCGTCGATACGATTGTTATCGGCTCTTTTTTGCCTTGCCGGGCTGGTTAAATTATCGCTGGAGTATGTTTTCCTTTCCTAAATACTACCTTGTGTATTTTATCTTGGGGAGCAAAGGCAACGTCCTAAATAATCTCTTAATTTTACATCAGGATACAGAGAAACAATTACGCAAATGTCATTTTTCAAAACATTTATTTTGATTTCTTTCGTAGGTGCTTTCTCAGCCATTTCCTGTCAAAAAGAATACAGCTATGAAGATGCGATCATTGACACTGCCGGTCTACAGACGTCCAGTTACGTTTTGGAAGGAGCGCCCAATGCGTGTTTTGATTATAGGTTGAATGGAAATTACAATCTGGCACATGCCATGACCGTTGATAATAACGTGACGGTGTGGGTCAATGTTATCTCTGTCGGTTCTTTTTCAATAGCAACTAATGCGGTCGATGGCATCAGTTTTTCGCAGTCGGGAATCTTTACTTCGACCGGAAGCCAGGAACTTATTTTGCCGGCAACCGGAGTGCCCGAGAAGACCGGTGTGTTTACGTTTAAACCTGCCTCAGCATTTTCATCGTGTTCCTTCGGCGTCGCCGTGACGGATCTACAGCCGCCGGCCACTTACCAGTTTCCCGCCAACAGCGATGGAACTTGCAGCAGCTACCAAACGCCCAGCTCGATTTATCATGGCGTGCCGTTGACGAGCGGCAACTCCATAACAGTTAGCGTAAACGTGAATGCGCCCGGAAATTTCATTATCAGTACCAACACCTTGAACGGAATGACATTTTCGCAAGCTGGTAAATTTAGTACGCCAGGGCCCCAGAGTGTTCGGCTAAACGGAAGGGGAACGCCGGTAGAAACAGGAGTTTTTGTTTTCACGCCCTCCATTATTGTTGATGGAAATGTAGTGGGAAACGGCTGCAACCTCAATGTATATGTATTTTGAAAAAAAGGATTTTCAGCAAAATAAAAATTGCAATTATTTCCTGCTTTACTGTAAATTAGAAGTTGTTAACAAAGGGAAAAGAGATGAAGAAGGAACAGGGATTTTCGAATGGAAATGTGGAGAAAAGCATTCTTCCACCTTGTAATTCTAAAATTCCTTGTTCGCACAACCCAATTTTACCTTTTAATTTTGTTTACTTTTATCGGCAGAAATCATAATTATTTTAAGGGATTAATGACGAACTCTAACAATGGAATAGCATCTGAAAAATACCCGTCCTTTCTTTCCGCGGGTGGCGAAATGGCTAACCTGATAAGAAAGAAAGATTGGAGCAAAACACCTCTGGGCGAGCCAGCCCTGTGGCCGGATTCTCTTAAGAATATGGTTTCAGTAATGCTTGAGAATCCTTTTGGGATGTGCATCGCCTGGGGGAAAGAATTTACTCAAATTTATAACGACGGGTTCCGGCCGATTCTTGGATCAGCAAAACATCCGGCTGCTTTAGGAATAAGTTCTGCTGTAACATTTGAGGAAATCTGGGACACGATCAGGCCGATGTTTGAAAGGGTGATGCATGGAAATTCTATTCGTGAAAACAATTTCATGGTTCCGCTGAATCGCAATGGATTTACAGAAGAATGCTATTTTGATTTTGCCTACAGTCCCATTCGCGATGATAACGGGAACCCTGCAGGTGTGTTGGTGACCGTACTTGAAACGACTGGCAAAAAAAGGGTGGAAGAAGAGCTTAAAGATGCTAAAGAGCGAATGCAGTATGCAACGAATTCGGCCGAAATTGGTACGTGGGAGTTTGACCCGCAAAGGCGCACTTTCGTTTGTGATAAAATTTTAAAGGACTGGCTGGGTTTGCCAGACGCCGAAAGGTATCCGCTGGAACTGGCGGTTGAAAAAGTTATTGAAAAAGACAGGGAACCTTTTCTGCAAGCAATAGAACAATCGCTGCAATATTCTTCCGGCGTTATCGATCACCGACTTTCGATGGTCCTGCCCCAAACCAACCAGATGAAGATATTCAGGCTAAAGGGAAAGGCGTTTTTTAATGAAGAAAAAGTTCCTTATAAATCGTATGGCATTCTGCAGGACGTTACCAGTGAAACGCTGGCTGAACGGAAGGTAAAGGAAAGCACGAGGACTTTCATGAACATGGTAATGCAGGCGCCTTTTTCAATTGCGGTGTTGACCGGCCCTGATTATGTGGTGGAACTCGTGAACGATGAAGCCCTTGGCGTGTGGCGAAGAAAAAGGGAAGAGGTGTTAGGCAAACCGCTCCTGAAGGCAATGCCGGAACTGGTTGGGCAGGGAATCGAAGAGTTGTTGGATGGTGTTTACAAAACCGGAAAAAGCTTTTCAGAATCGGAACGGCCCGTTCAGATCCTTACCGCCAGCGGGTTGCAGGAAACGTTTATAAGTTTCAATTACCAGGCATTGTTAAATTTGGAAGGAGCGCCGGAGGGAATTTTGACTGTGGGCATGAATGTAACCGAGTTTGTGAAGGCCCGGCTTGAGGTAGAAGAGAGTGAAAAAAGGCTTAGAAGTATAGTGGAGAATGCTCCTTTTCCAATCGGGGTTTACCTGGGAAAAGAAATGAGAATCACACTTGCAAACCAAAGCATGCTGGATGCCTGGGGAAAAGGCCAAGACGTAATCGGAAAATTGTATGCTGAGGTTTTACCCGAACTTCACAATCAAAAGGTTTTTGAACAATTGGAAACCGTGTTCAACACGGGAAAGCCTTTCCACGCGCGCCATCAGCAGCTAGATCTTGTAGTGGATAATAAACTACAAACGTTTTATTTCAATTATAGTTTCACACCGTTATTCAACCTCGCGGGAGAAGTGTATGGAGTAATGAATACGGCAGCGGATGTAACGGACCTCATAAACGCAATTCAAAAAACGGAGAAAAGCGAAGAGCAATTGCGGATTGCGCTTACGGGTGGCGAACTGGGAACCTTCGATTATTATCCATTGGAAAATAAACTTTTGTGGTCTGCCAAAACAAAAGAATACTTCGGTCTACCACCACATGCGGAAGTGAATTATGAAACTTATTTGAAATCAATTCACAGGGAAGACAAGAGCGGTTCGTTGGCAATAACAGAAGGTTCTTTCCCGATGGATGAAAACGGTCTGTACGAATTGACCTACCGGGTGATAGGCATTGAGGATGGAAAAATGCGCTGGCTCAGATCCAAGGGAAAGGCCACTTATAACGAAGAAGGTGTTCCTGTTCGATTTACCGGCGTCGTGCAGGAAATAACGAAACTTAAAGAAGCAGAAGCAGAAACGCAAAAACTTATCGATATCCTGGAGGCGAGCAGGGAATTCGTTTATCTCGCTAACACAGATAATGAGTTGATGTACGTAAACCCGGCCGCTTTGAAAATGCTCGGGTGGCAAACTTTCAAGGGCCGTTCTATCCTGGATTTTGTGTATGCTGAAGATATTGAATTGGCAAAAAAATTACTGCCGCTACTTTTGAAGAAAGGATTTTTTCACCATGAAATCCGCTTCCTTAATGAGCAAACGGGCCAACCGTTTTGGCTGCAATGGAATGGATTTGCTATTAAAGATCACATTTTAAAAGAGGTTGTGGCTTTTGCCTCTGTAAGCCCCGATATTACGGAAAGAAAAATAGCCGAGGAAGCCTTGAAAGAAAGTGAGGAACGTTTCAGAACGATGGCGGATAACATTTCCCATCTTGCATGGGTGGCGCAGGCTAACGGTGATATTTTCTGGTATAATAAGAAGTGGTACGAATACACCGGAACATCGTTCGAAGAGATGAAAGGTTGGGGATGGAAGTCGGTTCACCGTCCTGAAAAACTACCTGCGGTAATGAAAAAGTGGACCGGAGCCATTAAGGAAGGTGTGCCTTTTGAAATGGTTTTTCCTTTAAGAGGTGCAGACGGAACGTACAGGGAATTTCTTACACGAGGAGTTCCTATTAAGAACGATGCAGGAGAAATTTATCAGTGGTTTGGCACAAATACCGATATCACCGAACGGATTAAAATCGAGCAGGAGTTAAAAGAAAGCGAAGCACGTTTTAGGATGTTTGCCGATTCGATGCCTCAAATTGTTTGGGCGGCAGATGGCAGCGGAAATCTTTCTTATATAAACAAGGCGTTCTACAATTACAGCGGCCTGAGCGCTACTGATGATATTGAGAAAGAATGGCTGGAAATAGTTCATCCTGAAGACAGGGAAGAAACAGTAAGGCAGTGGGACGAAAGTGTCAAAAGCGGTACTGAATTCGCAATGGAACATCGGTTTAAAAATCAGTTCGGCGAATACAAGTGGCAGTTAACGCGCGCTGTTCCTATAAAAGATACAGAGGGAAATGTTCAAACGTGGGTGGCTACGAGTACAGATGTGCAGGAAATAAAAGAACTGGATCTGCAAAAAGATCAGTTTATCAGTATAGCTAGCCACGAATTAAAAACGCCCGTTACTTCGATCAAGGGCTACGTCCAAATACTTGAAAGTATTTACAGTGAGTCGGACGACGCCTTCCTGAAAAAATCTTTAGCAGCAGCAGACAAACAAATAATCAAACTTACCAATCTAATATCCGATCTGCTGGACATGTCAAAACTTAAACTCGGCAACTTACACCTCGTTAAGGAAACCTTTAATATGAATGAGTTGATTGAAGAAGTAGTGGAGGAAATAAGATTGGTAAAGCAGGATTATAACATCGAGGTGTCTTTAGACAAAGAAGCCAACGTTTTTGCCGATCGGGAAAGAATTGCACAGGTGCTTGTTAATTTTCTTACCAATGCCATAAAGTATTCCCCTAAAAACAAACTGATAAAAGTAAAGAGCGAGGTGAAAGATAATCATCTGACGGTTGTTGTAAAAGACCGGGGAATCGGAATAAAAAAGCAAAACCAGGAAAAAATATTTGAAAGGTTTTATAGGGTGGAAGGAACCAATGAAAAAACCTACCCCGGTTTTGGAATCGGGTTATTTATTTCTTCTGAAATTATACAACGACACAACGGAGAGATCGGCGTGAAAAGCGTTCCGGGAAAAGGCTCAGAGTTCTTTTTCACTCTTCCCACAGACTGATATTTTGGCGAAAGCCGGAGCAGTCAACTGCAGTAAACAAACAAATTCTTTAAATTTTTCTTTTGCACAACGGGAATGCATATACGCAAAGAGCGAAGACATTTCGTGGGAAGAACTTCTTCTGAAACTTTATATTTAAATTTCGTAATTTGTCATACTTTTGTCTAAAATGATCTTTTTCTAACTTTTTTTGATGATTGTTTAACAAAGTGTGTAAATTACACTTTAAATTATTTAACGTTTACTTAATTACTTGATTATGGGAAAAAAACTCCTCTTCAGCGGACTATTTCTGTTCTGTTGTTTCTTTCAAACATTTGCCCAACAAAAAACTGTAACCGGTAAGGTAACTTCTTCTGACGGTACGCCGTTGGTTGGAGCCACAGTGCTCGTTGTGGGACATAAATCGGGTGTGACAACCGGTTCAGATGGCTCCTTCTCAATTAACGTACCTCAAAATGCAAAGCAATTGCAGATAAGTTACGTTGGTTCTGAAACTAAAACTGTAGACATTTCCAACACTTCGGACGTTTCTGTTTCTCTGGCAAGCACCGCCACTAATCTTACAGACGTTGTCGTTGTAGGTTATGGAACTGTAAAGAAGAAAGACGCTACAGGTTCCGTGTCTCAGCTCAATTCCAAAGATTTTAATAAAGGAATTATAGCATCTCCTGATGCACTGCTCCAGGGCCGTACAGCAGGAGTAAATGTTACGCCGGCCGGCGGCGAACCCGGATCTGCCGCTACGATTACAATTCGTGGTACAGCATCCATTCGCGACCAGGGACCGTTATATGTGGTAGATGGTGTGCCGATCAGTCCTGGCGGAACATTGGCAACCCAAAGTGGTGTTGAAGGAAGTTCAACACCAAGAAACCCGTTGGCGTTTTTGAACCCCAATGATATTGCGAGCATCACGGTATTAAAAGATGCATCTTCCGCAGCGATCTACGGTTCGCGCGGTGCAAACGGCGTAATTCTTATTACTACAAAAAGCGGAAAGAGCGGCAGAGGAAATCTTACGTTAAACGCCAGCACCGGAATTTCAACTCCGGCTAGCAGATATGATTTGTTAAATGCACAAGACTTTTTGTTGGCAGTGAAGAAAGCGAACGTGGACGCTGGTACAAGCCCTGCAGATGCGGCACTTGCCGTGTTAAATGTTGACAAGGGTTACAATACAGATTGGCAAGACCAGATTTTCAGAACTGCTGTAAGTCAGAATTATAACCTTGCCTGGGGTGTTACACGCAAAGCAACCAGTCTACGTTTGAGTGGTTCTTATGATGACATTCAGGGTATCATTAAGACCAGTGGATTGAAAAGATACACCGGAAGATTAAACCTTACACAGAAGTTTATAAATGATAAATTGAGGTTTGATGTAAACTTCACCTATTCAAACGTAAAAAACACCTATGCTCCATTGACCAATAACGCAGGTTACCAGGGAAGTTTAATGGGTGCAGCGATTACGTTTAACCCTACTTATCCAATTTATAATCCCGACGGTTCATTTTATGATCCATTGGATGGTAACAGGAACCCGGCAGAAATGCTCGCCTATTTTTCTGATAAGGGCACCTATAATCGTTTGTTAGGAAATGTTAGTGGTTCTTACACTATTATTCCGGGTCTTACATACAAAGCTACTTTTGGGTATGATGATGCAAAAGATGACAGGCTCTCGTTCGCTGACCCAAGGTTGAGTTCAAATGCATTTGGAGGAACCACCAATGTTTTCGGCAAAGATCTTTCAAATCCTATCGCAGCAAATGGTAGAGGTGTTAAGCAAAATTTGGATTTGAAAACGATTCTTGTTGAGCATACTTTAACTTATGATAAGTCTTTCACTAATCAGGATATAAACGCAGTAGTTGGTTATTCCTACCAAAGTACTGAAAACACTTATAGTGGCAGAGTTGGTTGGGGTTTAAATACTCCCGTTGTCAATCCGGGAGATGTGTTTTCAAAAAACTTCGGCCAGTTCCAGAACTATCACGATTACGTTCCCGATTACTATAAATATGAACTCCAATCCTATTTTGGAAGGGTGAACTACACATTGTACGATAAATATCTATTAACAGCTACGATGCGTATTGACGGGTCATCCAAATTTGGTGTAAATAATAAATATGGATATTTCCCGGCTTTTGCCGCTAAATGGAAGTTGCTGAAGGAAGATTTTGCTGCTAAGACCCTTGGAAATGTCTTCAGTGAATTTGCGATCAGGGCCAACTATGGTATCCTAGGTAGTTCCGAAGGTATTGGAGCTTATGACGCCATTGACCTGAAACAAACGTATGTTGGTAATTCAGGGAGCGAGGAAACGCAGTTTATCCACCAGGGAAATAAAGACCTTAAATGGGAACAGGCTGCTACCACCGGTGTAGGACTGGACTTTGCTCTCATCAACAACAGGCTTTCCGGTACATTTGATTATTACTATACTAAAAGAAAAGACCTTTTATTCTATGCTCCAACACCAGGCGGATTTTCAGCAACCTCTTTTTATTGGGTAAATCTTCCGGGTTATGTAATTAACAAGGGAACAGAATGGAGTTTGGACTACCAGGCTATAAAGGGAAAGAACTTTACCTGGACAATTAATTACAACATGACATTTGTGCATAATGAAGTACAAGACTTTAATGTGGTAGTAAATACAGGGGCGGTTCATGGCCAGGGTTTATCCGGCGCATATGCACAAACCTTTGCAAATGGCTATCCACTTTTCACATGGAAGATGCCAACGTTCCTCGGGTTTGACGGGAATGGAGACGCACGTTATGCGAATGGGGGTAAAGATGAATTACAAGGAAGTGCATTACCTACGTTTAATGCAGGACTTACAAACAGCTTTACTTTAGGGAGGTGGAATGCAAGTGTTTTTGTAAATACCGTAAGAGGCTTCTATGTTTACAACAACACCGCGAATGCGTTGTTCCTGAAGGGTAGTATTAAAACAGCCCATAACGTGACTTACGATGTAGCTAATAGCGCTGAAGATCCTATTAACCCGGGAAGTGTATCCACAAGATTCCTTGAAAAAGGAAATTTTATTCGGATTTCAAACGCCACCATTGGTTATACCTTCAATATTAAGAGCAATGTAATTAAGACTTTATCGCTTAGTGCAATTGGTCAAAACCTTGCATTGTTTACCAAATACTCAGGATTGGATCCTGAAGTGAACATTGATGAAAATATTAACGGTGTTCCTTCACGCGGTTTCGATTATACCGGCTATCCGAAGGCAAGGACATATACGCTCAGCGTTAATGTTGGTTTTTAATTATTAAATTTTATAAAAACAGTAATATGAAATATTTGAGAAATTATATCGCTCCTTTTACGGTGTTGATAGCGTTGAGTTTTTCCAGCTGCACCAAATTGGATGTTAAGTTAAAAGCTCCAAATGCCAAGGCCGAACAAAATGCGGGAGGAGCGCCTGAGGCCTCATCTTTATCCAAGGTGTATGAACAACTGAACCAATTGTTGGGACAAAGTAATACCTATGCATTGGATGAACATACGACCGATGAATTGATGGGACCAACCCGGGGAACTGACTGGGATGACTTTGGTACATGGCGCAAATTGCACCTTCATACATGGGACGCGTCTCACAACCAAATTAATGACACCTGGAATGGTTTAAACGGCGCGCTTTTCCAAACCACGTTGCTAGCTGAATCTACTTCTGCCAGTGCTGGTGATGTGGCTGCAGCCCGTTTCTTGCGTGCATACTTCTCTTACGTAGTTTGCGATCTTTTCGGACAAGTACAACACCGCCCTGCGACAGCTGCTGCTGACGTAATTCCCGATGTGTTCACCCGCTCTGAGGCAACTGACTTTATTATAAGTGAACTGGAAGCAATAATTCCCCAGCTTCCTGCTTATGACGGTACGAACCGTGCCGTTGCGACCAAAGAAGCGGCTGAGTTTCTTTTGGCAAAAACTTATTTAAATAAAGCAGTTTTCAAACAGGATCCAACCAGTCCGGCAGGGCCTTTTACATTCGATCCTGCTGACATGAACAAAGTGATCGCCCTGGTAGATGCGATAGCCGCCAATTCTCATTTATCCATTTCCGACAATTATTGGGACAATTTTAGTTGGGAAAATAGTACAAAATCTACTGAGAACATCTTCGTTCGTCCGCACGATGGTGGTATCAACGTGCAATGGGCCACTTGTATGGGTTTCCATTATAACCAGGCACCAAGTGGCTGGAATGGTTTTACAACGTTATCAGATTTTTACAACAGTTTTGAAGATGGAGATGTACGTAAAGGAATTGCACTTCCAGGCTATACCGATCAAATGGGAAGTGATGTAGGTTTCCTTGTAGGGCAAATCCAAGGGCCCAAAGGAGGACATGTAGGAAATCCTATCGTAGATTTGAAAGACAGAAGTGGAAATCCTTTAGTTTTTACTCCTTATGTTAGCCTTTTCTTCTCGACAGAAACTATGGGTATTCGTACAGAAAAGTATCCTTTAGATCCTTCTACTATAAATAGTACAGGTGGAGGAAGCAGTCCTAACGATTACGTCTTCTTCAGGTTATCCGATGCTTTACTTATGAAAGCAGAAGCAATATTAAGAGGGGGAACTGCAACAGGCGGACAAACGCCTCTAAGCCTTGTAAACAGTATTCGTGAGAAAAGGGGAATCGGTGATCTTGCTTCTGTAGATTTACCGGCATTACTTGCTGAAAGAGGTCGGGAACTTTACCTGGAGAGTTGGAGAAGGAATGATATGATTCGGTATGGAGTATTTAATGACCCGGTTGGACAAAGGCCTTCCGCCTCAGATCCATCAAGAGTAGTATTCCCAATTCCGAATATTGCACTTTCTTCCAACCCTAATCTTCAACAGAATTTCGGTTATTGATTGTTATAAATTTTTTACCAAAAAAAAAGGCCATATTTACATGGCCTTTTTTTATTTTTACTTATGAAGCCTTCAAAGCTTGCCTTTCTCCTTTTCGCTTCGTTGTTTTTTTCCTGCAATAAAAAAGGGGAGAAAGCTTTATTCACCCCCGTGGACAACAGCAATATTCATTTTATCAATAAGCTCACTGAATCGAAGAATTTCAACGTTTTCAATTACCGGAATTTTTATAATGGTGGAGGCGTAGCAATAGGTGATCTGAATAACGATGGGTTACCAGACGTTTTTTTTACGTCAAACCAGGGCGCCAATAAATTGTACCTCAATAAAGGGAATATGAAATTTGAGGACATTTCTGCAAAAGCTGGTTTCGGGGAAAAGAAGCAGTGGAGCACAGGTGTTGTTTTTGTTGACATAAATGGTGACGGGTGGCTTGATATTTATGTTTGCAATGCCGGAAACATGTTTGATTCGACGCTGAGAAGGAATCAATTATTTATAAACAATCACGACCTCACTTTTACAGAAAGCGCTGGAAAATATGGACTGGACAATAGCGGCTACACCACCCAGGCGTCTTTTTTTGACTATGACGGAGACGGTGACCTGGATTGCTTTATGGTTAATAACAGTCCTATTCCGGTAAACAGTTTGAATTATGCAAATATGCGTGACCTTCCTTTGTCACAATCAAAAGTTGCGGATTTCCTGAAAGGTGGCGGAGATCATTTATACAGGAACGACAATGGGCATTTTACTGAAGTAACGAAGGCGGCAGGTATTCATGGGGGACTGATAAGCCTTGGGTTGGGAGTAACCGTGGGAGATGTGAACAACGACGGTTATCCTGATATTTATGTTTCCAATGATTTTTTTGAAAGAGATTATTTATATATCAATCAGAAAAACGGCACTTTTAAAGATGAACTGGAAGACCGGATGAATCATACAAGCCTTGCGTCTATGGGGGCAGATATGCAGGACGTCAATAATGATGGATCACCCGATATATTCACTACTGACATGCTTCCGAACGATGATTACAGGTTAAAAACCAACACTTCATTTGACGATTATGGTGTCTTTAATCTTAAGAAAAACCAGGGCTTTTATAACCAGTTTACTCAAAACGCTCTGCAGGTGAATAACGGTGATGGCAAATTTTTTGAAACGGCATTTTACAGTGGCGTTGCCGCAAGTGACTGGAGTTGGGGCGCCCTTATGTTTGATGCAGACAATGATGGCAAGACCGACCTCTACGTCTGTAATGGTATTTATCATGACGTAACCGACCAGGATTTTATTAATTTCTTTGGAAATGACGTGATCCAACAAATGGTTATCTCCGGAAAGAAGGAGGACGTAAGTAATATTATTGATAAAATTCCTTCTCACCCGTTACTGAATAAAGCTTTCAAAAATATGGGCGATCTGCACTTCCAGGATGTTGGTACAAAATGGGGCTTTACTACGCCTTCTTTTTCTAACGGTGCGGCATACGGGGATCTTGACAATGATGGAGATGTAGATTTGGTAGTTAATAACGTGAACGAGCCGGCAATGATCTACTGCAATAATGGCCGGCAGGAAAATAAGAACAACTACATCGCGATTACTCTGAAATATAAATCACCGAATACTTTTGCTATAGGCAGTACTATAAAAGTTTACCAGGGAAATCAAGTACAAAGCCGTGAAATAATGCCAAGCCGCGGCTTCCAGTCTTCTGTCGATTACAGGCAAACGATCGGGTTGGGAAAAGTAGGTATCGATTCTGTGACAATTACCTGGCCCGACAGAACTGTTACCAACTTGAAGAATCTTCCGATCAATCAATTGAATGTTATCGATTATTTAGGAGTAAACAAAGAAAAAATACAAAATCCTATTCCGTCGACAAGTGTTTTTGAACGATTACCATTCACCTTTGATAAACACGCGGAGGATGATTATGTAGATTTCTATTACGAAAAAAATATTCCTTTCATGTTATCGCGGCTAGGCCCAAAGGCAGCAGTAGGAGATGTTGACGGCGATGGGCTCCAGGATATTTATATCGGCGGCGCCAAGGATCAGCCGGGGCAATTGTACTTGCAAACTACAAAAGGTTTTGTCAAGAAAGAAATTGCCGATTTCAAAACTTACGATTTTGATGACGTAACTGTTGCTTTCTTTTTTGATTGCGATGGTGATGGTGACCTTGATTTATTCACTGGCGGCGGCGGAAATTTTGCATCAGAAACTTCTGCAAGTTTTCAAAATCAATTGTTCATTAATGATGGAAAAGGGAATTTTACCTTAAAACGTGGCGCTTTCCCTTTGATCAATACTAACTGCGGCGCAGCGGTATCAATCGATTATGATGGCGACGGATTTCCGGATTTGTTTGTGGGAAGCAGAAGCGTCCCTCAAAACTATGGCGTAGATCCACACAGTTACATTTTGCATAATGATGGTAAAGGAAATTTTACAAATGTTACTTCAACTGTTGCCCCGGAATTGTATACCATTGGCATGGTAACGTCTTCTGCTGTAGCAGATGTAGATGGCGATGGCAAAAAGGATTTAATTGTTTCGGGTGAATGGATGTATCCTCATGTTTTTTCCTTCAACGGTAAAAAGTTCGTTGAATTGAAAACCGGACTTGAAAAACTGAAAGGTTGGTGGCAATCAATTGCAGTTGCAGACGTAGATAAAGACGGAGATCTAGATTTGGTATTAGGCAACCTGGGAGAAAATTTTTATCTGAAGCCTGATTCTACCAATCCAGTAAAATTATGGATCAAGGACTTCGACAATAATGGAACCGTTGATAAAATCTTTACGCGAACTGTGAATGAAAAAGACGTGCCTGTTTTCATGAAAAAAGACATCACAGACCAGGTTCCATCATTGAAAAGATTAAATCTGAAAAACCAGGATTATGCAACAAAAAGCATCCAGCAATTATTTCCAAATGAATTACAGGATGCCCAGGTAAAGACGGTAACCTATACCGCATCGTGTGTTGCATACAATGACGGCAGAGGTCACTTTACCATAAAGAAGCTTCCTGTTGGGATCCAGCTTTCATCCGTCAATGCAATCGATATGGAGGATGTAAACAGCGACGGATATCCGGATATAATTGCTGGCGGAAATTTTTTCGATTTGCTGCCCCAGTTTGGCCGCCTGGATGCAAGCGCCGGACATGTATTAATAAACGATAAAAAAGGGAACTTCGCAGCACTTCCGGCAAACAGGAGCGGCATAGACGTACCCGGCGAAACGAGGGATATTGTGTCTCTTAAATATAAAAATGACGACTGTATTCTCTTCCTGGAAAATAATGATTATCCGGTGATGTATAAATTAAAAAGATAGCAAAATGGTGAGCAGGACTAACCGCTTATTTACTTTTCCCCGATATAAGGACCGACCTCTCACGTTCAGGCATTGCTTGTGGAGTTTCGTTTTTTCGCTCGCACTTTTTTCCTGCGGTAAAACAAAAAAAATTGAAAATCCTTTGTTTACTACCGTCGATTCTTCCGAAAGCGGTATTAACTTCATAAACAAGCTTACACCCACTCCTGAGTTTAACTTATTTTCTTACATGTATTTCTACAATGGTGCAGGAGTAGGGGCTGCAGATTTTAATAACGATGGTAAAATCGATCTTTTCTTTTCGGCCAACCAGGGGGATGACAAACTATTTTTGAATAAAGGTGGATTGAAATTCGAAGACGTTACTGCAAAAGCGGGCGTTCCGCAGGATATGGGATGGAGTACGGGCGTCTCTGTAGTTGATATAAATAATGACGGCTTAATGGATATTTACATATGCAAAGTCGGGCATTATAAATCTCTGCACAGCCATAACCAGTTACTTATTTGCCAGGGAATTGACAAGAACGGTATTCCTCACTATAAGGATGAAGCAAAGCAATACGGGCTTGATTTTTCAGGCTTTAGCACGCAGGCTGTGTTTTTTGATTATGACGGAGACGGAGACCTGGATATGTTTTTACTAAATCACTCTGTAAATCACGATGGCAATTATGCTCCACGCAAGTATTTTGTGAACACCTACGATTCATTGGCAGGGCAAAAGCTTTTCAGAAATGACAGTTATGTTGACTCTGCCGGCAATAAAAAGATTCATTTTACAGATGTAACCAAAGAGTCGGGCATCAATGGAAGCAAAATTGGATATGGATTGGGAGTAACAGTTGCAGATATCAATTTGGATGGCTGGCCTGATCTTTATGTGGGAAACGACTTTCACGAAAATGATTACCTGTATATCAATCAGCATAACGGAACTTTCACAGACGAAAATACCAAGCGGTTAATGCATACCAGTGAATTCAGTATGGGAGTGGACGTCGCGGACATAAACAATGACGCTTATCCTGAAATCATTTCGATGGATATGCTTCCTTA
>Ga0157371_10002877_pt1 | contig 16090 bp, 14 predicted proteins | sample C45metaG_FD_113462 | JGI IMG/M metagenome (GOLD analysis project Ga0157371, IMG submission 113462) | Corn rhizosphere microbial communities from Kellogg Biological Station, Michigan, USA - C4-5 metaG | ecosystem: Host-associated > Plants > Roots > Rhizosphere > Soil | place: USA: Michigan...
CGATCAGGAGGGTTCCGTATTCCTTACCCCCGACCCGGCTCATCCGCCAGGCGATCCCGAGCCCGGGGTTGTCCGCGTCGCTTTCACCCCGAGCATTGTCGATCAGCGCGGTGAGGGCGCCACGCAGGGTGAGCGCGTCGGCCCCTGCATAGACCATGCGCTCGGGAGGCTCTTGGTAGATCGTGAACTCTGACCTCAGCTGCAGCTGGTCGAGCGCCTGGAAGACAAGGTCTCGGATGCTCACGGGCGGCAACTCGGGCACGACGGCTCCGCTCTGAGAGCAACTGACGATCCCTTCCCCGATCTCGTTCAGTTCCGCCGCCACAGAAGGCTCCTGCGACGGGGCTATCTCCCGCAGACGGTCGACCAGCTTTCCAAGCTCATGGACGTTGGCGGTGGTCGCCGTGCTCATCGAGAGCACGGCTTGCTCGTGGAACCGCCGGGCGTACTGGATCGCGAGGCCAACCTGCTCGGCCACAGCTCCGGCGATGCCGACACTCTCGACGTAGCCGTATCGAAAGCGACTCTCCAGATTCATCACGCCAACCACGCGACCACCGACGATGATCGGCACGCACAGCTCGGAACGCGTCTTCCGCCGTTTCACGTCCAGCCACATCCGCAAGCCGGGATAGCGGCGAAATTCACGCCGATCACGAACCTTCCTGAGGTCACAGATCTCCCCTTCGCGAACAACCCAGGCAGTGACGCTGTCATGGTCCTCGACGTCGATCTCCTGAGGCGAGTCGTGCATCCGCTCGGGCGGAAAGGCCGCGAATCGGACCAGGCAGCGGCGGTCGGGGCTGAGTAGGCGCACGGTGGCCGAGTAGGACTGGGTCAACCGGTGAACCCCGCCGAGGGCTTCAAGAACGATGTCTTTGGCGGCGATCGCATCTGCTGGGATCCTCGGATCGACCTCTTCCTCGTCGTTGTCCTCGTGCCACTCCGCCGCGCTGGTACTCCGCTTCATGAGACCAGCCAGGGTTGCCGACGCCTGATCCACCAGTGAGGAAGCGCGTTGGAGAGCGATCCGATGGGCCACCGACCGCAAGACGGTGACGTCGCGGTAGCTGTAGACATCGTTGGTGCCGAACTCCCCCTCCTTCAGCTTCTCGACGTTCACCACCCCGATCACCCGGTCGCTGCCGCCCTCGGAGGGAACGTGCTGAACGATCGGCACAGCGAGCTCCCGCTGCGGGGTACCGAAGTCCCCGGCGACGTCAATGAACCCTCCGGGCCGGTCGCGCAGGAAGTCGGGGATGTTGTTGATGACCATCGGGCGGTTGCGCCGATAGACCCAGCTGACGACACTCTTCTTGTCGGTGATCTCGATCCGCTTGCGGGGTTTCGCGTTGCGCTCATGGGCGATGAGTTCCAGGTATTTGCCGTCCCTGCTCGCCATGTAGACGTTTCCCAGCCGGCTTCCGGTCAATCGGAGCGCCTTTTCCAGCAGGGATTTTGCAAACAGGGAGAGGTCCGCAGAGTCAGGTTCCAGATCCGAGGGCCGGTCGGTGGCAGGCGCGCCTATATTTCTCCCCAACGCTTGATCGACGAGTTCCTCGGCTTTCAGGTTGCCATGCACCACCGCGGCGGCGCTGCCGTTCACCATCATGAGCAGCTCGTCGAGGGCGGCCTCCGTCTTCTCTGACGGAACCTGATCCTTCGGCTCCACCAGCACCACGTGAATCGAGGCGGGGGTTGGAGCGGCGGCTGACTCCGCAGTAGGATCGCTTGCGCGGTAGAGGACCTTCATGTCGCCCACCAACGCGTCGGCAATCTGCTCAAAGGGCGGGTGGTTCCGCAGTCTCTCCAAGAGTTCCTGGCTCTGCTCGCCGGCGCCCAGCCCCTGCAGGGGCACGTCTCCAGGCTGACGCCAGCGCGCGCCCGCGAGCAGCTCCGCCTGCCGGCGCCGGCCGCGGTTCTCGTCAACGTCGGAAAGAAGCAGCAGCGTGTGGAACAGGATCGGGCCGCGATAGGCGATTAGAAGTGCCAGCCGAGAGTCCGTCAGCGCGCGAAGCCGTGCCACCGCGGCGGCGATCACGTCTCGCTCGCAATACCGTCCGTGCAGCAGGAAATCCGCCGCCGTCCACTCCGCCGCCTTCGGCTCGAGCACCCCCACCCCCTCGGTCATTTACGCGAGACTATCCAAGTACAGTGGGTCGACTCTTTTAGTGGGGCGCTACATATCGGTATTTAGATCTTGATAGACCATGACTATTCCAAAACGTGGGCTCTGTTCGTAGCCGTCCTGTCGCGAGTCTTTACCGATCTACAATCGCAACGGCGAGGGCTTACGGCCTCACGAAAGAAGGACGGGTCGCCGCTGTCGAGCGCCGACATGGCACTCCAAGAGCGCTTACTCGCGCTGATTGGCAGCTTGGAACCAAACCCGTGCGTGGTTGCGGAGGAGGAGGTCAACACCTTGACGGGAAGGGAGCCGCGCTGCCCGCGGACGTGGGTGCTCGATCCTCTCGACGGAACCTCTCAGTTCCTCGATCCGGCCGGAACCGAGTACTGCAGCACGGTGGCAGTGCTGCACGGCAACATGCCTGTCGCCTGCCTCATCTACTGCCCCCAACTCAGCCGCGACGGCTCAGAGGTCGTGATCGCGGTTAACGGCCCAGGCCAGCCACCGATTGTCAATAACTCCCCTGCCGAGCCTATGCCCCGCTCCGGTGCTGCCACCCTCGACTCGGTCTCGGCGACTCGCGCCAGGAGAGATCCGCCCCGCAGCTTCGAGCCGAAGCTAGCTGAAGCGGGCACGATGACGAAGCTGCGTGCCACTTCGTTGAGCCTGGACATGGCGCGCACCTGCATTGACCTCTCTGGGCCGACCGGCCTGCACAGCTTCAGATGGTTCCATCGCGCCAACCAAAGAGCTTGGGACAGCATCGCCGGCATTGTCCTCGCGCATGCGGCCGGCCTAGCGGCAGTGGACCTTCGAGGAGCTTCCTTGGCTCCCCTTCCCGATGGGTTTCTGGAAGATCCAGAACCGGTCTTCCCACACACGGTTCTAGCCAGCGGCGACGAGATAAGGGGAGTGCTCGAGCTGCTGCGGGGCGCCTAAGTCAGACGGGGGCTACAACCGCACCTTCACGACGTTGGATCAATCCAGGAGCGAATGCGCCTGGGACGCCTCCTGTCCTAGGGCTTCAGCATTTCGACAAAGGGGGCGTTCCCGCTAGCTGCCTGATACCGCCCCTCGATCTCCATTTCGGCGTGCGCCAAGGCGAGGTAGGCAAGAGTCTCGGCCTGGAACCCTCCTGCAGTTTCGAGCGCCTGCGCCGTCTCCACCGTCGCGGACGCTGCACCCGCCACCGCCGGTACAAACTTCAGCATTCGCACGAGAGAGGAGCGAGTGATTCGGCGGATGCCCGCCTCCCGCAAGTAGGCCTCGGCCTGCTCGGCGAGTTCTCCAACCTCCTCCGCCAAGCGATCGACCACACGCAGCTGGCGTACCTCATCCATTTCAAGGGCCCGATCCATTAGCGCTTCGACATGCCTACGGCACCTCGGAAGCATGTCGCCGTATCTCCGCCTAATCCGCTCAATTCTGTCGACGTCTACTGGTTCGACCGGAACCGGCAATGCCTTCTCTAGCAGCGAGGTTCGCACTTCACTCGCCTCTAGCTCTCCGCGCAGGCGCCGCTGAGCATCCCGGTCCGCAGACGACACTGGTTCCGTCCTCTCAAGACCGGTTAGAAGGACTCGAAAAGCTGCGGAAATATCGGTCGCGGGCAACCATGTGCATCCCGAGTTCCTCGACAAACCACTTTTCGGGTGACAGAGGCCTAGCGCGAGGGCCGCCATGAACTCATTCGCAGTATTCGACTCCACTTCCACCCAACCCCGTCGCGGCCGACGGTTTGCGAGCCCCATAGCCGCCACCTCTTCTATGCCTCCCCTATATCTCAGCCACTTATCAACATGCACATTCGCAACCTCACCGGACCTGAAACATTTCCGGCGATGATCCATTTCAGTGTCGCTGAGGTGATTGAGCCACTGATGGAATCTCACATCGAGATCATCGGCAACTTCCGCTGGAAAGACCTGCCGTACAAGGCCGCGACGGACGAGCTCCAAGGTGGGCTCCCCCAGCGACTCAGGCCTTTCGATCCAGGATTCGGGGACGATGGTGCCTACGTCATCCCAATAAAGCAACGACCTCGTAAACCAGGCCGAAGGGGGGACTTGGATATAGGGAAAGTACAGGGCGCCTTCCACCGGCCGATTCTACATTCCGTGACCTCCACCGTCCTTGTGTTTTCCGGCGGGTTCGCATCCGGCACCCAGGACGCCTCGTACTCCACGTCGCTGGCTGCCATGCAGAACGAGAGAGAGCGACGCTCAAACAACCGTTCGGCGGAACACCGCAGCCACGTTGCGAGGCCGATCAGAGATCGCATGGTCTCTTTGGGGCCGCAGCTCAGCTACCGGACCAGCCTATGCCTAGGAGCGCCTAGAACGGAATGTCATCTTCGTTGGCAGTAGCAAAGGGGATGTCATCCCCGGCAGGGGAGAACGGAATGTCATCTTCGCTAACAGCCGAGACCCCCGAAGATCTGACCGAAGGCAGGTCCGATCTCCGATCAAACAGAACGTCTAGGTGCTCCGACACGAAATCGGGTATGCGCTGCTGGGTCGCAATCCACACGCCTTGGTCTAGCTGGGAGTTCTCTGGCCCAGCCGCTTCCACTTCCTCAACCATCTGATCCGTCCACATCTCCCTAGGCATGTCGATCAGAAGTTGGGTGTTTTCTCGCGCTCGATCAAACGATTTGCTCGTGCAATAGCGTTGCGCAATTGCAGGCCCCATCTGTTCCTTCGTCTTTGGATTTTTGACGAGGGCATCGAAGATTCCGTCCGCAATAGTCAAGTGGGCGTACGGCCCCTGGTCGCCGGGGGCACCGTGGTATTTCGCAAAGAAACCATGTGGGTCGGTCTCCTGTCTGACCGGAATGACGACGACTCGGCGGCCCATTGCGAAGCCAATCTCCTGGTCGCAGTAGGCGCTATTGATGAGGTCCTCGGTAACCAGCGCCGCGAGCGCATCACACGTCGCGAGAGCCAGTTCGATCTCCTCCTGCCATTCCTTGCTGACCTCGATCATCTCGTGGGCGACGAAAGTGTCGATGCGGTAAAGCAGAAGCCGTTCACGAACCTCTTTGGCTAGAACCTTGTTGGGGTGGGTGTGGGTCAGGAATAGGCGGATATGGTCGTCGCGCCAAGGGCCGTTTGACTCAGGGACGGCAACGCTCGCACCTTGACCATCGAAGTAGGACTTCAACTCCACGATCACGTCGTCCTCGGCACTGCGAAGGCGGGCGACGACATACTCATTGTCGCCGTCATATTCCCAGCGGTTTACGTCCGGGGCGCCGAAAGTATCGAGCGCTAGTTCGATCTGAGGAAGGTCAAGTTCAACCAAGGCCGCTGCGACCTTCCTGATGTTGTCGAATCGTTCTCCGCGGGTTAGGGCCATGGCAGGGCGTCGGATGACTAGGAGCTACTGCCCTTGGCGCATTCTTCTGCTGTCGAACCTTGGCATGGACACAATTCTACTGAGAGGGCAAGATCCCCTTTCCTCAACGAAAAGTGTTTCGCCGGACCCAACCAGCCAGGTCCTGACGCGTAAATCGCAGCGTACGACCCACCCGCACATGCGGCAGATGCCGGGAGCGAACCAGCTCGTAGAGGGTGCTCCGAGGTACGTGAAGCAGCTGGGCCGCCTCGTCGGCATTGAGTAGCGGCTCGGTGAGCGAGCCGTGGCTCGGCTGCTCTTCGACTCGTTGACTCATCTCCCGAGCCCGAGGCGCATTGAGCGCTCGGCCGCCCGCTGTTTCTTCAACCCGAGTTGGCGCTGCGTACGCTGCAGCCGCTCCTTGGCCTGCCTCTGTCGGGCCTGCGCGGCCCGGTCGTTCGGCTTCGGCCCGAAGGCATTGTGTCTGTCCACCACGCCGTTTCTGACGCGGTAGCTCTCGACCCCGCGCACCGCCCGGTCCCAGGCCGCCGCCTTAGTCGGATCGCTCGGCCTCTCCCCCAGCTCGGACCTGATGTAGGCGGGAGGAGATAGACGGGCGGCGGTCGCGGCGGCCCGCTCGCGCTCGGAGAGGACGTGTTCGGCGACCGCTACTTTGGCGCGGGCGTCGTGGCCGACTCCCAGCAACTGCTCGCGCTCGGTCCTCGCCGCCTCGATCCGCTCCAGCGCGGCTTCCTCATTGGAGGGATGGACGCCCGACCGTGACCGGAACGACTCGACTTGCTCCGAGGCCCTTTGGATCGCATCCTCGACGCGGAGATGCCGATCTTCGTTGTGCTGCTCGGCGCCGGCCTCTGAGCGGAGCTCGTGGACGCGGCGGGCCAGCTCGTCGGTCGGCATCTGGGCGAACTGCGAGCGCAGGGCCTCGTCGTGGGCGGCGCTCTGGGCGCCGATCCGCTCGGCCGCTTCGGCGATGTGCTCGAGGCCGTGGCGCAGGTAGGGCGAATCCGGCGCGATCTCCTCTGGGCGAGCTGGACCTCGGGGGTCGCGTAGATGAAGGTCTCCCCCCTGGTCCGTGAGGCGGCGACGTAGAACTCCTCCCGCGTCATCGAGGGGTCGGCCATCACGAAGGCCGAATCGAGAGTCGCGCCCTGGGCCTGGTAGATCGTCGCGGCGTAGGCGTGTTCGATGGCGGGCGCTCCGTCCCTCGGGTTTACCCGGCCCAAGAAGACGGAATCGACACCCACCCGCCCAGCGGTGTCGATTCCGTCCAACACCAGACGCCCAGACTCAGCGTCCACCTCCGCTATCCGCCACCTCTCGCGGTTGAAGATGCCGGCGCGCTGGTCGTTGATCCGGGTGATGACCTGGTCGCCGACCGCGAAGCGGGCCTCACCGATCTGCAGCTCCTGCGATGCGAGCCGCCCTTCGGAGCGCATCCGCTCCCGGGCGAGGATGTTCAGCTCGCGGACCTCGGCGTTTCGCTTGGCGACCATCAGCGCGTCCTCGCCGTCTGCGAAACGCTCCCACCAGTCGGCGACCATCGCCTCCCGCCGAGCGGCGGGGTCCTCTGAGATCGTCACCCGCTCGGCTCCCTGGTAGACCGAGATCGCCTCCCGGCCTTCGCCCTCGCGGATCAGCTTCGCCGCATCGCGCTCCAGCTCATGGCGGTGGCGGATCACTTCATCGAGGACGATCGGCTCGGTCCTCTGCGCGATCGCCGAGAAGAGGCCGCCCGCCTCGATCTCCCCGAGTTGGGCGGGATCGCCGATCAAGACCAGCTTGGCCTGGGCCTCCTGGGCGTGGTCGATGATCCGGGCGAGGGCCTGCGAGTCCACCATCCCGGCCTCGTCGACGACCACCACCGAGCCGGGGCGAAGCGGTGCCCGCCCCTCGGCGGCGCCGTCAAGCTCTGCCAGCAGGCGGGCGAGGCTCGTAGCCTCAAGGCCCTCGGAGCGCAGCACGTTCGCCGCCCGCCAGGTGGGCGCCGCGACCCTCAGCTCGCCGCGATCAGCCGACCATCCACGGGCCGCGGCGACAAGGGCGTAGGTCTTGCCGGTCCCGGCCTCGCCGACGACGACGACCAGACCCTCGCCCCCCGTGAGGAGCCGCCGCACCATCGCTTCCTGGTCGGGCTTCACGCTCGGCCGCTCGGCGAGGACGCGGGCGACGACCAGCTGATCGACGGTGGCGCAGTCCGTGCTCGACGCCATCGCCTCGGCGCTCGCGAGCGCCTTCTTCTCCAGCTCCCAGATCGCGCGGGTGGTGTAGCGCTCGCCTTTGGCGCCCTGCGCGATCAAGATCACGTCGGGCCGGGAGAGGTAGGCGTCGGCCAGCTCCACGACCTCCGGGCCGGGCGCGCCGGCCGGGAGGGAATCGGCCACCGCCTGGATCACGTCGCGGCGGTCGAAGTGGGAGGCATGCGCGGTAAGCGCGGCCTCGACGTCGGCGACGGCGACCCTCCCCTCGGGCGCTTGGCGCTCCTTGCCGAAGGTGGCGCGGATCGCCTCGCGGTCGAGGCCGATCTCCTCGCCCTTTCGCCGCCATACCTCGCGCAGGCTCTCGGTGGTCAGGTCGCGGTCCTTCGCCTCCCTCGTCACCAGGGTGGCGATCTGCCTGGCGCGGGCGCTTGCCCCCTCCGCCGCCTCGAGTATTTCCTCGCGGCGGGTTGAGAAGGCGCGCAGGTGGTCGGGATCGAAGCCCCGGATCTCGGCGATCCCGTTTTCGACCTCGCGCCAGCGGACGCCAAGCCTGCGCGTCAGCTCGTCGCGCAGGTGCGCCTCATAGATGTAGCCGGCAGCTTTGGCGTGGTCGTAGATCGCCGGGTGGTAGAGCCGGGTCCAGCGGCCCTCGGCGAAGGTGGCGTTGGCGACGAGGACGTGGGTGTGGAGCTGCGGGTCGCCGGCGCGAGAGGAGCGGTGGACGTAGCCGGCGGCGAGGAAGCCGTTGCCCTTGACGAAGACGTGACCCCCGGCGCCGCGCCTGGTCCAGCAGGCGGCGCCCTGGAGGTAGCCGAGACCGGCCCGCACCGCCTCGGCGTGGGCGGCTTTGACCTCGGCCGCGACGGGATGGCCGCCGAGCGCCCAGGCAAGCGAGACCGACTTCGGCGCCGAGAAGGTGAGATCGAAGCCGGGCACCGCGCCGCCCTCGACGTGGCGGAGTCCGAAGGGCTCGCCGCTCGCCGGGTTCGTCCCGGTCAGCATCACGACGAGCTGGTCGGGATCGACCTTGCCTTGCAGGCCCAGATCCTCGGCCGCGTCACCCAGCCAGTAGCCCTCGGCCTCCCCCTCGCCCGAGTAGTAGTCCTCGGCGCCTTCTGCGACCTTGCCGAGGTAGTAGCCCTCCTGGCCTGCGCCCATCTTCCCGATGGAGAGCATCAGCGCGGGCCTCTGGCGATGGCGGCGTCCATGCCTTTGCTGTCCAGCGCGGCGGGGCGGTGTATCGGCTGCACGCCGAAGAAGTCCTCCGGGAGAGGCAAACGCCCCTGCGAATTGCTGCGGCGGTCCACGGAGTGGAAATGCCGAAAGCGGTCCCGGCGCCCCGCCAACAGCGCCAGCGGCCCCGCCCCGGTCGGGGGCGAGGATCACCTAGTGATAGTGCGTGAGGGGTTCTGCTGTTCGGAGTTAGGTCTTGCCTCTAGGGCCTGCTGCTGCGGCCCTAGAGGCAGAGGATCTATCTGCTGCTGGCGCTAGTGGTTGCTCTTACTCCGAGGAGTTCATTTGCTGGTTCGGTGTCTCTTGACTTCTGGCTTTGCGTCTTGATCTGATCTGACGCCTTTTCCTCTTCAAACGCGCCCGCAGCCGCGCCCACGCCCGCCGCCAGAGACGTACCGGCACGTCCGGGCCTGCGAGGGCTTCCAGCACGTCGCGGTCTTCCTCCATGCGGCGAGCAAGACGCTTCTTGAACTCCCTGTCGTTGCGTCGTTTGGCGATGTGCTTGTCGATCTCGGCGCGAACCTCATCGGTCAGCCAGCGATCACCGGGCAGGAGACCAAGACCACCAAGCGCCCACTCCGAATCCATCAGCAGCTTGGTCGCCTCATAGCGATGGCCGGAAGGACGCCAAGGCCAAAGCTCTTCGGAGACCTTCAAGGCGCCGAGGATCTCCAGTTCTTCGGCGTGATCGCGGATCGTGGAGCGCAGCCCATCCATCGACGCCGCCAGCTCGTCCAGGCTCACAGGCCGCTGCGCGAGCACGCAGCGGCGCAGCAGCTCGCGGCTGAACGGATTGCGGATCGAAGCGCTGAGGGCGAAGGGCAGCCGCTTTTTGTCTCCTTCGCATGGCTAGTCCTCGATCCCGAGGTCTTTGAGCACCTCGCGGTCTTCCTGCTGCACCGCCCGCAGGCGCTCTTTGAACTCCTCGTCCGAGAAGCGGGCGGCGATGTGGTTCTCGATTCCTTCGCGGAGAACCTCGGACACCGGAACGCCATCGGCGCGGGCGATGGCGCCGAGTTGCTTTGCAATCGAGTCGGGAAGCCGGAGGGCCGAGATCTTGATGCTCATGCCGGCCTCCTGACCGCGAGGGTGCCGCTGCCGTCGGGACCGGGCGGAACCCACTCGATCCCGTCGACCAACGCCTGAACACCCAGGTCGAGGGCGCCTGCGAGCTTCATCAGCGTGTCCACCCTCGGCAGCCGCTCCCCGTGCTCGACGAAGCCGATCTCGGTGCGATGCAGCCCGCACAGCGCGCCGAGTTCTTCCTGGGAGTAGCCCGCACGGCGGCGGGCTCGCCACAGGTTCCTTCCGAGCTTCCGGGCGGCCTCTCTGTCGACGTTCCTGCCGTCCATCAGAGTTCCACCAGGCGGTTGAAGGCGGTGGCGGTCCGCGTCGGCAGGACGAGCGGGCCGACCTGATGGAGCAGGCCCACCCTGGTTAGATCGCGGACGGCCCGCTCGACCCGGTCGCGCTCGCCGAACGAATCCAAAGCGAACGTCAACTCGCGGGCCAGCTCCTCGAGCGTCAGAACCTCCGGGTAGATGTAGAGGACTTCTCGCAGGACCGCCGCCTGGTCGCGGTCGTCCTGGTCGGCGGTGGTCGTGGCGCGCTCATGGCCGGCGCCACTAGGCTTGTCTTGCATAGGGAGGTCACTCTCCTTGTGCCATGCCCCCGGCTGTTAGCGCAGCGCGGGGGCGCTTTGTCGGATGAGCCGAAGTTAGCAGAGCGTGGATAAAAACTCCACAGGACGGTGCTTAGTCGCCCCTGATGATCTGGCCGACCCGCGAATGGTCGAGGCCGACAAGCTCGCCGATTTCGCGCAGCGAGAGACCATCTTTCTGCGCCTTCGCAAAAGCCTTGCGCCGTGCTGCACGGGCAGCATTGCTGTCCCGCTCGAATTGTCTCTGCGCTGCCTTTACTTCTTTAGCAGCGGCTTTGCGCTTGGGTTCGTCAGACATCGCGCATGAGCCTAGTTCTCTGAGGCCCGTATTGTCAGGGACTTGAGGACGAGGATGCCTTCTCCTGGGTTTCCTTGGCCCCTTCGCTGGAGTCGCTCTGGGGGAAAAGCGCGGTTGCGATGGTTATGACAGCGACCAGGATCGCAGCAATATTGATGAGCTTCTTTTCAATGCCGCTAGAGATATAGCTGAGCGTGCCATAGACGCCGATGGCGGAAAAACAGGCAATAGCGATCTTCCACCCCCGCTCCTCAACCACACCCGAAACAAGAACTCCTGCGCCAACCGCGAAAAAGAGGCCTGCCACAGCAATAGCAACGGTGTTCCGAAGTTTTCTCGCTCGGGCCTCGACCTCCTCCCGCTCTTTGCGCTCCTCCGCTTCACGATCTTTAGCGGCGCGCTCTCGCTTTTTCGCCTCTTCAATTTCCCGCTTTAGCTCACCTTCTCGGGCTGCCGTTTTCTCAGCCTCCAGCTTGGCCGCTACCTCCCGGCTGCGTGCTTCTTTAGCCTCGGCCTGGGCCCTGTCCCTCTCGGCCTCGGAAGCAGTCTGCACCGCCGATGCCTCTCTTGCCCGCTTCTCGGCTTTGGTCCGCTCCCGTTGGGCCGCAACGGCTTCCTCGGCGCTCTCAGCGATGCGTTTCTCAAGCTCCTGCGCCTTCTGGGTCAACCCTTCCTCAACCATGCGGTTGATCTCAGCCTCGTCAACCTCCCCTCCAATCTTGGCGGCCATCGCTTGATCGCCGACCATGGCGACCGCCACGCTTGCTGGTACATCCTTGAGCGTGTCGATCCTGGCGACTACACGCTCAACGGCTTTACGGGGAGTGCCAGAGATCGGAAGCTTGTAACCAACGTAAGGGGAGGCAAGAAGCCCAACGATCACGGCATCCAGGTCGTCAGTTCGAGGTACAACCGAGCGGACGATCTGAGCCCAGGTCGACGTGAGGATGCAGAAGGGATACTTCGGGCGCTTGGCCGCGCGGATGGGAAGGCGTCCGTAGGTTGGCAGCGACGTGCTCTCCGTCAGGAACCAGTAACGGACCTTCGTGTAGCTCGCCGGTTCTTCGTCTCCCCGAAGGCGCTCGATTAGCAAGCGAGTCTTGGCATCGTGCTCGATGACGGCACGATTCTTCGTCCCGACTCCGTACATGCCCTCAAGGGGCGACGAGTACGCCTGGATGGCCTCGGTCAGCATCAACCTCAGCGCATTGCTCCGGATGTTCAACGATCCCGTTGTCTTCAAGGAACTTCTGGAAGTGATCGAACTTCCCGAAAAAGTCCGAGGGATCGGTTCCGTGATCTCGCAAGGCGCGCCAGTAGGCAGGCGCGAACCCCTTCTCACCACTTACCTCCGCCATGACCCTCGCAGCCTTCTGAGAACGATGCACCTTTGAGACATCGGCCCTGCTACTAGCGATGCTCGTCCGAAGCTCAGCCACGGTCCAGGGCGTGACTCGCAGGGAGTAACCAAGCTTCCGACAAAGCTCAAGGAGTCGAGAGGCACTGTGGGCTTCTACCTGGCTTCCTACGCCCAGAACGGCATAGAGGAAGTTCGTATCCAAGTAGAGGACCGTCTGTTTCGCGTCGGCGGCAGCAAGTTGTCGAGCCCTCGGGTCTAGGCTCAAGACCGTCTGGTAGAAGCCGGTATTGAGAAGACGGCTAAGGAACGCCAACTGCGTTTCGGTCGGCTCCCGGATAAACATCCGGAAGGCATCGCCGCGGATGGCGTTGAGGTCCTTACCTAGATTCGGGAGGAAGGAAAGGTCCGTGCCCCCAAGGCTGTGGATAAGGCGCGCCGCCCGGTCGTCGCCTGGGTAGAGCAAGAGACTTGCTTCCGCGCCATGCCGGCAAATGACCTCATCGAGCCATGGCCGAAGCTGTCGGCCCAGCTTGGCTAGATCTTCCTCGCGCAGAAGGGGAAAATCCTGGCGCAGGGTGGTTTCCCACTCCTCAAGCGCCTGAGCTTCCCATCGTTCCCAGACGGCGCGGACCTTCTCAAGCTCCTCTTGCTTGCGCTCCGAAAGGACGAGGCCTCCACCTAGACGCGTCGCGAGCTTCTTTCCCTCTAGGCGGTCCCGAACGTTCCGGATCTCGTTGATCTCAAGTTCGATTTTCCAACGGCCCTCGATGAACTTTCGGCATTCCTCAAGACTTTGGAAACCTCCGCCATTCGTCTGACAGGAGGCGATCACCAAGTCCTCGTGGACCATGTCGATGCTCTCAGCGCCTCCGTCGAAAGGCCGGTACTGCGCAAGGCTCCGCAGGGCCTTTTCATCCAGCTTGATTCCCATCCCCTGAACCCTAGGTACCGTGGCGGTCGCCTCCACGTACCTCGCTCATCCTTTCCGCCCAGGACGCGCCAGTCATGCGCTAGTGCGCCGCTAAAGCCACCGAAATCAACCGGAGATAACCGGACTGGATTCCGCATCAGCAAGCGGAATCTCGCTCACCGCCTGCCGCCTCGCAGTTCTCTCCTCCCTGTACTTTCGGGCGCCCTATCCCCGGTGGACAGCCTTCGGTGGTCTCCGGACGTAGATAGTTGCTCGGCGCCCTGAGGTTCCGTCCGTCCTTGCCTCGACGATCTCGATATGTGGTGCCTCAATACGTGGGCAATAATCTTCGCGGTTCTCGGAGCTTCTTCGGAGCTGTTCGGCCTTGGGTTAGTCGTCTGGCAGATAAAAGGCGATCGTGACCGCGCCCGTTCACTGCTCGACAGGCAACGCAAATGGAAACCCGAGCGCCGCCCGCCACCCCGTCGAGTAGGTGCCTCGGCTATCAGCATGAGACCGACAGGTATCGCTTCTTTGCAATCGGGGGCGCAAGATCGCCACATCGCCGGGATGATCGCTTCGTTGGTCACCGGCCACAACCAGCTGGTTCGAGACAACGAAGAAGCACTCGACCACAGGACTGCCCAATTGCTTGAGGAGATTGATAAAGGTGACAAGGAGTTGCGCGGTGTACTCCGTGAGCTCCTCGGCGAGAACATAAGACAAAGGGTGATCGGCGTGATTGCGATTGGAGCCGGAATCGTGCTGTCGATGACTGCCTCAGTTTTGAGCAGTCTCGGATAAGCCCAGCGGCTCGACTGCTCTAGCGGGTAACGTCGGCTGATTCGGTTGCAGAGCCCTCCCGGAACGCTGCAGAGATTCGACGGGCTGCGTCTTGCCTCGGCTTGAACTGGAGATAGCGCTGGGTCGTCGCCAAGTCTTGGTGGCCCATCCACTCCATGACCTCGCGGGAGTCGGCGGTGCGGATGGCGTGGGAGCCGAAGGTGTGGCGGAGGTCGTGGAAGCGCAAGTCACGAAGGCCAGCCTTCTTGAGCGCGGCCTTGTAGCGGTCGCGGAGCTTGTGCCCGGAGAGGTGGCCGCCTTTGACTCCGCAGAAGACGAGATCGTCATCGGCTCGGAACTCGTCGCGCTGCCCGAGGGTGGCGAGAGCTTGCGCGACCTCGTCAGCCATCGGGACCGTTCGCTCTTGACCGCTCTTGGGCGTATCGACCCGGCCGTTAGTGAAGCTCTGGCGAACGTGGACCGCGCTGTTGGCAAAGTCAACGTCGCGCCAGCGCAGCGCCAGCAGCTCACCCAGGCGTAGGCCGGTGAACGCAGCCGTGAGGTAGATCGTGCCGTCCTGCTTCGAGGCAGCAGCTCGAACGAGAGCTAAGACCTCCTCGCGCGAGAACACGTCGATGTTGCCGCGCTTGGCGTGGGGGCGGCGCTCGACGTTCGCCACCGGATTCGCCGGCAGCTTGTAGCGGCGCTGCGCCCAGACGAAGAGGCCGTGCAACACGGTCAGATACTTGTTGACGGTGCGATCCGAGAGGTCTTCGGCCACCAGGGCATCGCGGAAGCCTTCGACCATCTCCGGCGTCACCTCCTCTAGGCGCACCTTGTCGCCGAACTTCTCGCCGAAAACCTTCTTCATCCGGTCGACCATGTGCTCGTAGTCGATCTGGGTCGAGAGCTTGATCTTCCGGTCGCGCTTGTAGTCGAGCCAGTCGTCGCAGGCGACTGCGAAAGTGGTCCCGGTGCGGACCATCCCCGGCAGCTCGCCGCGCCGTGCCTTGGCGAGCGTTTCGTCCAGCCATGCCCGCGCCGTGGTTTTCGTGAAGTAGCCGGCGGGCGGCTCGATCTTGCGGTCGGTCCAGTGCGGGCCGATCCGCCGCTGGACCTGGCGACCGTCAGGAAGCCGGTACTTCGCGTACCACTGCGCGCCGCGTTTGCGCTCGACCTTGAAGACGTGGCCGCTGATCGCTCTGGTCGCTTGCCGCTGCATCGTGTCCCAACTTTCTAGCACGGCTTCGGGACACGTTTCGGGACATGGTTTGCGACCGAGACCGTTCCGAGAACTAGAAAACCCCGCATTTGCGGGGCTTTCGTGGAGTACCGCTACGGGGATTCGAACCCCGGTTTCCGGACTGAGAATCCGGCGTCCTAGTCCCCTAGACGATAGCGGCGAGGATGCAGGGCATTTTAGCGAGCCGGTGGGCGGGGGCGCGAGACGTCGGTCACAGGAAGGCTTCTTGGGCGGCGAGGGGCGGAGGGGCCGCAACCGGTAAATTGCCTGCTCCGCGCGGCTGTGGCGGAACTGGTAGACGCGCACGGTTCAGGTCCGTGTGGGCGAGAGCCCGTGGAGGTTCGACTCCTCTCAGCCGCATATCGGCGAGTCTGTCTTCGACCCCCTTATAGGGGCGGCTGAGACAGGCTCGCGGTTCAGGCCGCTTGGGCGACCGGCTCCGCCGCCCGCGCGGCGTTGCAGGCGATCTCTTCGACGAAGGTCGGCCAGAGCGCTCGCGGCATGTCGTGGCCCATGCCCTCGATCATCTTCAGGCGGGCGTTGGGGATCGCACGGGCGGTGGCGCGGCCGCCGGAGGGGTTGACGAGGACGTCGCTCTTGCCGTGGATGACGACGGCCGGGAGCTCGAGCTTGCGCAGCTGGTGGGTGCGGTCGCCCGAGGCCGTGATCGCGTGCAGCTGGCGGGCGATGCCGGCCTGGCTGTGGCCGCGGTCGAAGGAACGGCCGGCGAGTTCGCGGATCCGCTGCTCGTCGAACGGGTAGCCCGGCGAGCCAATCGTCTTGAAGGTCTTGACCACGCGCTCGATCGCCGCCTCGCGCTCGCGCGGCGGTTTGCCGAGCAGGAGGCCGAAGGTTTTGTAGCTGGGGTGGCCGACCCGGCGGCTGCCGGTGGTCGACATGATCGAGCAGAGCGAGCGCAC
>Ga0157371_10002878_pt1 | contig 16087 bp, 14 predicted proteins | sample C45metaG_FD_113462 | JGI IMG/M metagenome (GOLD analysis project Ga0157371, IMG submission 113462) | Corn rhizosphere microbial communities from Kellogg Biological Station, Michigan, USA - C4-5 metaG | ecosystem: Host-associated > Plants > Roots > Rhizosphere > Soil | place: USA: Michigan...
CGAAGTCCTGGCCGGCGAGGATCCGCTCGTAGGTCTTGCCACTCACCAGTTCCTTGAGGGACGTGCCGGTCAGGTGCTGCTGGGCGAGGGATCCGGTCGGCTGGATCTCCCAAGTCGACGGGAACAGGATTGAACGGAGTGCCGGGCGAGTCTCGGGGTCGGCCCACAGTTCGACGAACTGCTCCAGGGAAGGAGCGGTCCACTCGATCGTGCGGCCCTCGTGGTCCATCATGCGGATGTTGCGCTGCCCCAGGGTCTGAGGGTTCTGGGCAACAGAGTCCGCGTCGTGGCTCGTGAGTAGAGCCGTGACCTGCTCGTAGCCAGTTTCCTGGTGGAGAGTCTCGCTCCGGGCGGCGTCGTGGGCGAGCTGTGCGTACAGGTCAGCGGCTTTACCCTTATCGGTGGCTGAACCGAAGAACCCAAGGGCGGCTGCCAGGGGCGCCATGCGCATGGCTTGAGGCCCGAGACCCTGGTAGATCTTGCCGGCCTCGTCGAGTCGCTGCTTCAGGTTCTTGAGTAGCGGCTCGGCGTCGGTGTCCCGGCCGAGGGCCTTCTGCGCCAAAGCCTGCCGGACCCGCTCGATCAGAGCGTTGTCCTGGACATCCTGGTCGATCTCCTTCTCCGCGAAGGCACCGAACCGACGGCTCTCGTTCGCGAACTTCGTGATCGATTCACGGAGCTCGGCGCCGGGGAGCTGCCGGCTCCAGCCGCCCTTCGTCTCAGAGGAGTCGTACTGGGCAGTGTCGCGGTACCAGGCGAGCTGGGGTGCGCCGGTCTGGTGGGTGATGTTGACCCACTTCATGAATGCGTCAACACTCGTCGCCTGGAACAGCTGCTTCTGGAGCTCCAGCAGGCGAGCGGGCTCCGTCCGCAGCGAGACGATCAGGCGCACCAGGCGGTCGTCCGAGTCGCGGGGGTTCGCCTCGGCGTTCATGGAGTTCACCTGCGCGATCAGCAGGCCGCGGAAGTACATCATCGCCTGCTGGGCGGGGGACTCCTCAACCAGCATCTCCAGGAACCAGCGCTGCACACCGACCTGGCCGTTGGGCCGAGTGGTCAGCACCACGTTCGTGATGTTGTCGGGGAGCAGGTTCACCAGGGACCGGGCAAAGTCGGGGTTCTGGTCAATGATCTTGGCGAGGTTCGCGTAGCTCAGCTTACCGTCGATCTTCAGCTGGCGGTTCTTGTAGAGCTCCTTGGCGAGACGCTGCACCGTGAGGCGCGCCGTTTTGAGAGACTCCTCAACCGTCTTCTGCATCCGGTTGTCCCGGTCGACAGCCTTGCCGTGGGCCTTGCCGGCCTTGGGGTCGAAGCTCAGCTCCTGGTCTGCGCTCTCGAATAGAGCATCGGCGAAGATCGAGTAGGCGTTTGCGTCGCCGTTCTCTACAGCCTCCATCGGGTACGGGAGGTCGTGGTGCTCGGACAGGGCATACCGGATGTCCATCTTGACGCGGTCACGGTAGTCAGCGCGAGCGAGCGCACTCTTGTTCAGGTAGTCGGCGCGGACCTGGTTGGCCGTCAGGTTCGCAGCAAAGGCGTTTGCCGTCTGGTCGGTCAGCATGTGCATCCGCACATCGCCCAGGATCCTGAACCAGGCGTCGCCCGGCTCGATGGTCCGCAGGCCGAGGACCTCGCTCTGGAGGTTCGCGTCGCCCTCCCAGGTACCGTCGGCACGGTGGTCCGCCTCGACCTGGGTTGCGACTTCCTGCAGGATGAGCTGAGCCATGCTCTGGAACCCACCCACAGCCTTGAAGCCGGCCTGGTCGTCGCGCTCGTACCTCGGAACCTGCAGGCCGGCGACTGCACCGGCGTTCAGGAAGGTGGCGCGAGGGTCCAGGTTGAACTCTCGCGTGTAGGCAACCAGGGCCCGCATGGCTTTCTGGCCGATCTCGTCGTGCGTGGCGAGCTCTTCCCGGGCCGAGACGCGCATGCCGGCGTTGACCCGCTCGTACAGCGCGATCATGCTGTCGAGCTCAGTGGCGACGCCCTGCTTACCGGCTTCGACCGGGGAGCGGTACACCGCGTAGTGGAGGTGCTGGAACGCGCGGAACGCGTCCGTACCCACAACCGCCTGCTGTAGCGTGGCGCCATACGTCGCGGCGCTCATTGCTACACGCTCTGCCATCGGAGTACCCTGGACCAGGGGCGCCGGGTTGGAGTGCAGGTTGATGTCGTCACCGGTGCGGGCGGCGGCCGTCGACTGCTGGTATGCCTGCAGGGCCACGTTTAGCTGCTGGTCGATTGCCAGGTACGGGTTGCTCATGGGAGTGAGGTAGCCCGGCACACCGGACTGCGCGATCTCCAGCATCACGTCCGCGTGCTCGGTTGCCAGCGTCCGGAGCAGGACTTCCTTGGCGTCGCCGTTGCCGGCAGTGATCTCCTCGGTGAAGGCGTTGACCACGCTGGCGATGTTCGGAACGCGGGAGAATGCTGTACGCATCCAGGTGGAGAAGTTGGTGACAGTAGCCTTTGCGTTGTCGATCTCTACCTGAGTACCGAATGAGAGGTCCATTGCCAGGGCCTGGATCTCCGCAGCCTCGTAGTCGCGGACACCGATCTTCGGAGTGCCGTCTGCGGTGGAGAGGAAGTTCTGGCCGAGGCGCATCGAGCGCCACAGCATGTCGCTTGCGACGTCGTTACGGAACTGCACCGGCCGCATGGCCGCGTGCTGCTTCATCGTATCGCCGTCCCAGTCGCCGTCGATCGCCTTGAGGATCGCCTGGGACACCTGGAGCAGGCCGTTCTGGTTCAGCTCGGTGGCTTCCGGCAGGACCTGCGGCAGGAGCATCTGGAACGAGCCATCAGAGTTGTTCGGGCTCCGGGAGAGAACGACGCCGACGGCCTTCGCCATCGCACCGCCCTGTGCGTTCGTGGAGTTCCAGGCATCCTGCAGGAGCTGGTTGATCTGGCCTACAACATCGTTGAGCTCTTCGCGGGAGGTCGTCGCCTCGACCTGCTGGAGCAGAGGTGTGAGCTGTGCGCCCAGCACATCGTGGGCCTCCAGGACCTTGTTGACCTCTGCGATCTCTGCCGGGTCCGTGGTGGTCGGATCCTGGAGCCGAAGCTTCAGCCCGTCCACGTTCGCCTGCAGCATGTTCATCACTGTTCCCAGAGACGACTGCACAACGTGGTTCGGAGTATCGACGCTCTGTACCTGGCCGATGCGGTAGGTACCCTCCAGCGCCGGGTTCATGTTGACCAGCTCGGCGTCGCGGGCTGCGACCTGTGCGTCCGCCAGCTTGTCGACGCCGGCCTGGAACGAAACGACTTCCTGGACCTGCGACTGAGCGACACGCGACGCGGCCTTCGCCAGGTCCTTCTCCACGATCGGCGGCAGCGTCCGGGCATTGGCCTTCTGCTCCGTGGTCAGCTTGCCCCAGGTTTCCTTCGTGTACTGAGGCATCCCCTGCATGCCGGCAGCCAGGTTCGCCCGGGTGAAGTCCTTGGTGTCCTGGCTCTGCCGGTTCGCCCGGGCACCCATGCTCATGCCGGCACCGGCTGCAGCACCGTACAGGTAGCTCTGGAACACGTCCTCGAACTTGGGCTGCCAGCCGTGGGACAGTGGCTCGAGAACTGCCTGGATGCCTTCTTCCGTACCTTCACCGAAGGCGTTCACAAAGGCAGTCTTGCTGAGGTTGGTACCGCGCGACAGGTCCTGCGCAGCGGTGAACAGCATCTGCGAGAAGTCGTCCTTGGAGACGTCACCGGCGGCCTTGGCTCGCATCACGTTCGCCTGCACACGGACGGAAGCCCACTGGACTGCTTCGCTCGGCGCAAGGATCTGGGTGCTGGCCCGGACATTCGTGACGCGGCCCGCAGAGAGCGTGAACTCCCGGCCGGCCAAGTGCTGCACACCGTCAGTGACGATGTTGTCGCTCTGGGCTGCAGCCCGACCGATGCCACGAGCGCCGACCATCTGGACCGCGTCGATGCCGACAGCACCGACCGCGGAAGCCCACTGGCCCACGTTCTCCGGGGCATGGAAGTTGCCGCGACGGTCGTCAAACATCGCGCCGCCCTGGAACCCGAGCTGCCCGACGCCACCAGCAACAGTGGCGCCGGTCGCTCCCAGGTACAAGGCCCGACCAGGAGCAGACGCGAACTGGAGAAGCGAGTCACCGAGGGTTGCGGCCAAGCCTAGCCCGGTCAGACCCGCGTCCTTCTCCATCTCGTACCAGCCGACCTTGCCGTCGCCCTGCTTCTGACCCGGCGCGAGAGTGTCCGCGAGGCCGTGGGTGAGGTTGGTCAGTGGGCTCGCCGCGCTCAATGCAACGCCACCCCACTGACGCAGGCCCGTGGAGAGCCCACCCAGCTCGCCGAACTGTTCCCGAGCCATGTTGGTCTGGACAGTTGCTCGCGCAGCCTGGTCCTCTAGGGAGTCGCGGTTCAGGAAGCCGCCCAAGGCACCGAGCGCGCCACCGATGAGGCCGCCGACCGCTGTACCTGCGATAGGGACAACCGAGCCAATGGCGCCACCGAGGATCGCACCGCCCGCAGCACCAGCGACTGTGGCTGCCGTCGCGGTGTCACCGTCGTTCCAGTCGTCCTTGAGCTTGTTGACGTCGCCCTTGAACTCTGCAGCACCCTGAGCGGCCTGCATCTCACGGTTTGTCTGCTCGTACTTGGCCTTGATTTCCTTCTGCAGGGCCTTCGGGTCAATCGCGAGGTCCTTGTACACGTTCTCGCGGGTGTTCTTGTCTAGCATCAGGTCGCCGAGGATCGTGTAGGCTTCCTCCTGGGAGTAGCCGCTCTGGCCGTCCAGGATGTTACCGACGCGCCGGCCCTTGTCGTAGATGTCGCCGAACTTGACGTCGCGGCTCTGGGTCTTCTGATCCCACGTCGCGATGCCGGTGAAGCTCTTGTCGCCGTACCAGTTGGCCATGTCGTTGCGGTTGACAAAGTCGTCCCGCTGCTTGAACATGCGGTCGTAGAAGTCGGTCTGCCAGCCGTTCTTCGTGCTGCCGCCCTGGCCGCCGGTCTGCCACCGGGGCTCCGAGGTGCCGTACTTCTCGGCGAGACCACCCAGGATGCTGGGCTGCGCCTCCGGCATCTGAGTCAGACCATCGGGAGCTCCCGGGTTGTTCCCGCCGACTCCACGCAACGACTCTAGTGCCACGGTACCTCCAGGTAGGCTTTATTCAGATCTCCTCTATTATGTCGTGGTTCCGGCGGTTTCGCTCAACGGCGCGCCTGGGTGCCCTGACCGACCCGGAGAGTATCGGTGGGGGACTAGGGGTGCGGGGAGAATCTCGGGAATCCGCTGTATGAGAGAGACGGCAGGCCCCGTTTCCCGGAACTTCCGTGTCATCGCTACCGAGTGCTACAGCTGTTCCGGTTTTGCGGGAACTTTTCTGAGTGGTTCCAATGATACATATTAAACAATAAATACAACACATACCCCCCTATACATATATATATGTATATATATAAGCTAGTCAGAGAATCAATTGGGTCGGGTGTGTCAGTTGTATCAGTGTATCAGTTTTGAATCATTTTTGAATCAATCAGTATCAGTATCCTATCAGGAGGAATCAGCATGGCAATCAATTTCCAGGCAGTATTGGACGCTCGTGTTACGCAGATGCTCAAGTCAGACTCGGAGAAAGCAATGGAGAAAACTCTCGTTGCAGAATTCGACGATGTCATTCTTGGGCGTGTCAGCATGCATCAGCAGGCAATCGAGGAACTCAAGGCAAAGCCGGACGGTTCCAACACGCACTCAGCAGCAATTGCATTCCATGAACGACGACTGCAGTACTACATGTCTTAACGTTAAGGAATAGGGCCCATTGGGTCCTATTCTTTTTTAGCGTTAGCTAAAGTAACGTTTCACTTTTTTAGTCATCTCACAACACGTACAGGAAAGACCACACTCAACTACACAGTTCACCTAGTCGCGCGACGCTTGCGCTCAGGCTACTGAGCGGCCGCCCTCGACTAGGTGATCGTGATGTGGATGACGTTATTTATGTGAAACGTTACCACTCATAGCGCAGCGCAAGCTAGCGCTAAATCAAATCCTGGTCCGCGAAGCGGTACAGGTTAATTACGTCTCGCAAGAGCGGTATCAGTACAGTGACTCCATGCACCACAAGGGAACCTGGACCGTGGACAGGACGTAACGAGCGTACCGAGTTTTATCTTGGGGCTTCCCTTCTATTTTTTCCATTGACACCATTCAATCCTCTTTCGTTACAGTCGTTACTTAGGGTTACACCCTAAACTCTCCTTGTTTTACAAGGAGAAACGTACTGATACCGTAGTATCAAAATGTAACGATGCCCATACCACGAATGGCGTCACCAAACAGTGGTGGTGTTTCCAACACTGCTGGTGCCTACCATTCCTGGTGTGGCGTCTCAAATCTCTGTGGTGCACTGCACCACTGGGGAAAGGAAAGGTCTCTTGACTAAATGAATCACTCGTAGCAGCTGCTACGTTGGACCGGCTGGTCCGTGACACCGGCTGGTGTCGTAGTGAGAGATCTAATTTTTGGAAAGAAAGAAAGTAAGTAAGAATTGAAAGAAGAGAAATTCAAGTAAGGAAGGAGAATCAAGTGGCAAGACACGATTGGGACAAGACCATAGCAGACTTGTGGAACAAGCCAGGCGAATGGGTCCTTGTCGCTGAGCAGGTCTCTGGTGGCTATGCAGACCAGCGCCTGCGCAAAGCAGGCATGGAGATCAAGCGTGAGCGTATCACTGGCAAGCTCTACGACCTGTACGCTCGCTGGCCTGGACCAGGCGAATCACGGATCAACATCGCTGCGATGGAGCTAGCCGCACGCATCGAAGATGCACGGCAAGATGTTGTCCTCGCAGAGGCAGAGCTCCGCGAAGCACAGCAACTCTACCGTGAGCGTGAGGATCACTACCTCGCTAAGCAGGCAATACTCCATGCACTCCTGAACCAAGGCACCGAAAGGAAGGAAACATGACCCAACGTCCCAATGCCAAGTGGGCACGGGTCGTCGCAGAACTGCAGGCAGACCCTGGCAACTGGCACCAGGTCGCGGACGAGGCCGGACCCAGTGTCATTCAGCGCCTACGTGCGCTGGGTGCTGAGGTCATGACAGACTCCGTGGCTCCTCGGACTGGCGGAGCGACATACAGTCGCTACACAGTCTTCGCACGCTGGCCTACGCCGGCGACTGAGCTCGAGCGAGTTACCCTGGAACTCGCGACACTCTCGGCAGAGCTCGAAGAGGTACGCCAAGACGTCCAGGCTGCAGACGACGAGTACAACAACGCCAAGAAGATCCTGAATCGTAACGCGTACAGGCGTAAGCAAGCCCGAGAGAAATACGAGCCACTGCTCGAACAGCACGACCAACTCACAGCACTCCTCAACCGACTGAAAACAGAGAAGGACTAGTATCACATGAAGCACAAGCACGTCAGCACCTCGAGTGCCAAGGACGACTCTGGGGTTCTCGACCTCAATGAAATCGCGCTTGCCCAGTACGCCGACTGCCTCGGCTTGACTGACAAGGAGTACGAAGAGCTAAAGGCCATGAGCCAGAAGCGCTCGACCAATGCCGAGGCATTCATCGCCGGCGCGTTCATCGCAACTGCGATCGCAGCGATCGCTATCGCTATCACCCACTGGGGCTGGCAGTGAGGGTAGTACAGCTCGCTCTAGTCTGCGCCTTCGGCTGCAGCTACACAGGATGCGGGCATGTTCTCCAGGAGCACACACTCCCTACTGCAAAGCACAGGACAAGCCGCTGGACATCTGCCGAGGTTGCCTTCATCGAAGGCACCTTGGACGAGTCACTCGCGGAAGTCGCTCGTGCTCTCGGCCGCACCTATTACGGGACTGCACGAGCCCGTTCTCAGGTGAAACGCGGTATCTTGAGATCATGAACGGCACGAGCACGACACACTAATCTTGTACGGCACTTGCCGTCACAACATGTCCGGCAACACCGCCGGTCAGTATCACTAGGATAAAAAGGAGATCCATCATGAGCGATACCGCAAACCTCACCAAGAAGGAACAGCAGGAGCTTCGAGGTGCCGAGGCCCGAATCAGCCGGGTAGCCAAGCTCCAGCAGCAGCTGGAAGAGGCCCGTGTTCAGGCCAGCCAGAACACCGTCAAGAAGATCGAGGACATCAACGCCCAGGTCGCCAAGCTCGACGAGCGTGCCGGCAAGGTTGATGAGCAGATTGCCGCTGTCCAGCAGCGCAAGCAGGCTCTCATCGACCGGCGTGATGAGCTCGTCAAGGCCAAGTACGTCCTGGCCGACGAGATCGCTGAGTTCCTCACGCCCGCGGATCACGAGCGCCTGCACCTGGACCAGCCGGAGAATGTCACCGACAACACTCCGCTGACCCAGGACCAGGTCGACGCCATCGCGGACGAGGCCGAGAAGGCAGAGGCCGAGGACAACGGCGACATCAAGACAGAAGACGAGATCCCGGTAGATCCCGAGGTCCCGGCTGCGCCGGCCAAGCCGACGCGTACACGCGCCAAGGCGAAGTAGCATGAGCGCCCAGTTACCCGCAGACATTGCGATCTCCCAGGTAGCTGGCCGTCTCAAGGAGCTCCCGGTGTTCATCACCGGGAGCTCCGTTGCTGCGGCCAAGTATGACCACATCGACTCCACTGCGTACAGCGACGTGGACGTCTTCTGTGCGACACAGCAGTCTCTGATTGCTGCAGTACAGCGCCTCCTGAACGGCGGCTTCAAGCTCGACTCCCGGTTCACCCGGGTCTGGGCCCGCTGGCTCAAGTACGGGTTCAAGGGCTGGCACACGAACAGCATCAAGCTCCAGGACCACAAAGGCCTGGATGTCAACCTGGTCTTCAAGATCGTGGAGGGACATCCCACCACGAGTCTGGCACAAGTCATCGAGAGCTTTGACTTCGGTCTGCTTGCGATCGGTGGCTTTGACTGTGAACAGCGGGTCTGGCGGGACATGAGGGGCTACCTGTTCCCGACGAACATCCATGCACAGGACCTCGAAGAGGGCCGGCTACCGCTCATGCCGAACAAGCGGGACGCCTGGCGGAATGGCTTCATCAGCCAGTACGTTGGGCTGCGGGAGTTCGGTCGCTATGTCAAGTACGCCGACTACGGCTACGACATGCGGTACATCAAGGACGACCTCGTCACCGGGTATTGGAGTGTCGCTGAATACCTTAGCGAACGCACCGACCACCCGGACAAGGTGCAACTTGGGATGATCTTCCAGAACATCTCGATGCACATTGAGAACGACGACTTCGACAAGCTGCGGATCGCAGCCAAGGAGATCGTCTTCGAGGACGACCTCGACGCTATCATGGACGCGCTCTCGTGAGCCCGGTAACGCATGATGTTGACTGCGCTGTCTGGACAAATTCGCGGAATGCCTGCACCTGCTCTGCAGGTGAGGACGAGATGATCGAAGAGTTCCAGGCGAAGCAGCCATACGTGCGGACCCCACGGGTGCCAGTCTCTGACCCGAACAGGCCGTACCAGTCCCTGGCTAGCCTGATCCGTGCGGCACGCAGAGACGGGCTCCTGAAGCCTGTCCAGCAGTACGGAGGCGGGCGGACGCCGGCATCCGTACCGTAACCCGTACCGCGTAAACAGTACCAACCTAATCGGTACCACTTAAACTCGTACCGCCCCTTGCAAAATAAGGGCGGTACAACCATGTCACCCAAATCCGGGTACACCAGGTATAATAGACCTGGGCCCTCAATAAAGGAGAAACACGCTATGTCGTTCACCATCACTAACCTCGCCGGCGACCGCGCACTCGTCAAGGGTCGTGACGCCGCAGGCGGCTACGGTTCGCAGATCCTGGATGCCGCCGAGTGGAACGAGTTCAAGGCTCGCAACCAGCACGATGAGGCACACGAGGCATTCGATGCTGCGGTCGAGGAGTTCTTCGCTCCGCTGAACGCGGCTGTTGAAGCCCTCAAGGACACGGCCAAGCCGAAGCTGGATCCGCTGTTCTTCGTCACCGTCCAGGAAGGATCCGCCGCTGTGGAGGCTACCCACGAAGTCCTGGTTCACCTGAGCCACGACTCCGCGGTCCTCCGCCTTATCGAGCAGGATGCGGACACGGACCGCCTGATCTGGGTCAACGATACCCTCGAGATCCTGGCTGACGCACCGGCAGCCAAGATCCAGGGCTTCGCCATCGATGCTTCGAACGAGGCCGGCACGGGCGAAGACGAAGAGCTGACCAAGGCGTAACACGCACGCATGCACGCACGCGAGGGAGCTGCCACAACGGTAGCTCCCTCGCACCATGTCTGAGGAGACCCAATGCTCGATCGATTAGCACGACTCTACACTGCGTACATGGCACAAGACGTGCGCAGTCCTATTCCACACATTGCAGGACCTCCCGGCGTTGGCAAGAGCCAGGCCGTAGAACAGCTCGCCAAGCTCGTAGGCAAGCAACTCCACGTCGTGAACGTGTCTCGCATGTCGCCGCTGGAAATCGAGGGCATTCAGATGCCTATCAATGATCGGCTGCACATGCTGCACAGCACGCTGTGGACTCAGCTCCAGGAGGGTGATATCGTCCTGTTGGACGAGTTCCTGCGGGGCTTTCCCGAGGTCTATAACGGGCTGCTCGACATCCTGACGAGCCGCCACGTTGCAGGCTTTGACCTGCCGAAGGTGTTCTTCGTCGCTGCCAGTAACAGTGTTGTCACTTATGACGACGCGCTGGAAGACCGCCTGCTTCACCTCTACGTGCCGGATCTCCGGAACAACAAGGTGGAGCTCAAGAAGCTTGGTGAGAAGCTGACGCAGTCGCTCGGGCTCCTGCCTGAAATGGCAGAGAGCTTCGAGATGATTGACATGATCACCAAAGAGATCATGCCGATGTACGACGTGCTCGACCAGTTCAAGGGTACCGCCCAGCGGGGTGCACCCATCAAGGGCTCGAGCGCCCGGAAGCTGATCGGGCAAGCACGGCTCCGGGAGTTCCAGTCCCGCACGCTGAAAGAGCTCATCGACCTGAACAACCAGATGGCTGAGCAGAAGTCGAAGTACCAGTACCTGCTGCTCTGGCCACAATCGAAGCAGCTTAAGGATGCGAGCCTCGCGACCCGCCTGCAGAACCTGGTTGGCAACAAGAAGCTCTCGCCTGTCCACCAGGCAAACCTCCAGGTTAACCTGGAGCTCATCAACGAGGCCTCGATCTACATTGAAGATCGTGCGGGCTACACTACCCACGGAAAGGAGTCCAACTAGCATGTTGACCTCACAAGAGTTGCGCGACTCTCTGACACTGTTTGAGATCGCACCCGGTAAGAAAGCCTCCATGCAGACGCTGGCAACCCTGTTGCCGGACGTCGAGACCACACTGTTCTTCGGCAAAGCATACAAGATGCCGGCTGATAGGCTGACGAAGCTGCTGTACCACCTCTTCCGGACGCCACTGTTGGCGGCTCTCCAGGAGGGTGGACACAGCGAGGAGCTCCAGGACTACATCGTGGACATCGTCCCCGACATCCGGGAGATGGCGCCCAATGCGTTCATCCAGGCTCCGCCGAGGATGGAGCTCACAGATGCTCTGTGGGAGAGCATCGACGTGACCATTGCACGGAGCATCCAGGACGTGGCCGACAACCTCGGTGACGTGCTGAACTCTCTGCCCGGTAAGACCGGGACAATGGTGTTCAAGACGCTGCACACGCTGAATAAGCGCCGGCCAACGATCGGTGACTTCAAGGCACGGATCCATCATGCTCCGGTCCCGAACCAGCTCGTCATCTTCGATGTGAGCGGATCCATGACCGAGAGCACTGTACGTGCGATCGCTCCAGAAGTTGTAGCCCTCAGCTACAAGGCCAATGCAAGCCTGGCAATCGTCAGTGACACGACTCGTGTCTGGGATCCAGGCACCTTCACGGTTGACGACGTCCTCCGCGAGGCAGAGTACATGGGCACGCACTACGAGACCCTGGCCCCGCTCATGCGGCGGGACTGGGGAACCGTGATCACCATCGCGGACTATGACTCGAGTCCCGAAGCAAAGACTCACCTGCGCGAGAATGCCTTTGGCAAGATCGGGCAAGTGCTTGACCTCTCGCTGGTGAACCGGCCGACGTATCTCGCAGAGTGCGTTGGACAGTTCGCTGACAAGGTCACACCCCTGCTGGTCGGAAGCTCAAGCTACGTCCTGGGCTAATGGCTGCGCATCCCAAGCAGGAAGAGTGGGACAACGCTCAGCTGGAGTATGACGCAGAGATCATCATGATTTCTGCGTCATACCCCGGTGAAGAGTGGGTTCCCACTCCACGTAACAAAGGCTGGGTCAGACGACAAGACGTCTAACCCAGTTTCCGCGGAAAAATTTTCCGCAACACACTCGAAACACGAAACGAAACAGGAGGGCCTCATGGCCACTGCAGTAAAGAACCCGAAGAACGTCACTCTCCGCGGACGCGTCAGCTTCCCCGTCTGGACCTACAACGAAGCAGTAGAGCGGAACAAGACCAGCAAGTTCCCGGAGAACGACCCGGCGAAGATCAAGCCGGAGTTCAACCTGCTCGTGGAGCAGGGCCAGCTCGACAAGCTGACCGAGCACATCCTCGATGTGTTCCTCCCGTACTGCGCAGAGCAGTACAAGAAGGGGGAGAAGGAGCGCGACGCTCTGGAACCGAAGGTCATCAAGCGGATCAAGGACCTCGTCACGAGCGGGGACTGGGAAGCACAGCCTCCGTTCCTGCCGATCAAGAAGATCAGCGAGAAGAACGCTGAGAACGCACCCGAGTGCGTGGCGAGCATCAAGATCGCCGGCCCGCGTGGAGCGGACTTCGATCTGCGTGCGACCGTCTACGAGGAAGGTCAGCTCCTGGTACCGGACGCTGACATCCTCAGCTACCCGGTACAGAAGAAGCTGGGTGAGACCGTCTTCCAGATGTACCCGGGCGCGTACGCCATCTCGACGATCAACCTGTTTGCGTTCTTCAGCAGCAACGCGATCTTCGGTGTGAGCGCCGGCGCGAACGTCGCCTTCTACATGGGCAACCTGGAAGGCGAGCGCTTCGGCGGCGGAGCAGACATCGACGAAGACGAGATCTTCGCCGACTAGCAGTACCACAGGGGGACGGGCCAACCGGGCCCGTCCCCCTTTTCACGCTCTCTACATCTGAAAGAGGAGTCATGAACACTAACATCAGTCAGAACGACAAGGACCACCTGGTCCGTTCAGACTACTACGTCCAGCTCTGGTTCGAGAAGGGCGTGCTCACCGCTGCCGTCCTGCAGGACGACTACACAGCCTGGTTTGACCTGGCTGCTGGTATCGAGGGGTCCAACCTTGCTGACGCCAACATAGATGACGTCACTGAGGCACAGCTCATCGAGCTCCTCAGCGAGTGGTACCTCACCGAAGAGACTGCTGCACTGTACTTCAACGTCATCGAGACGAATGACCGAGAGATTGCGGCTCGGATCTACCCCGAGTTCATTGCTCGTGGATTCACTTACATCGGAATCCAGGAGAAGCACATGACCACGATCGGAAACGTCCAGCGGAAAGCGCACGAGCAGTTCAAGGCATGGACAGAAGGCAATGCCTAAGCGGTTCAGCGCTAGTAGCGCAGCACAGCTTATGTCCTGCCCAGGCTCTGCGAACCTGGAGCTGGCAATCAAGGGCTACGTCGAGCCCATACGGGACGACGCTGCCGGCGCGAAGGGCGTGGGCACTGTGCTCCACGCGTTCATGGACACGCACTTCACGAACACGAAGCCAACAGTGTTGAGAGAGTATGCAGTTGCACTAGAAAGATTCGCCGGCACGTATGTGACTCGTCGGCGAGAACTGTGTGATGACGTCACGCAGCGAGTTGTCTGGTTGAATCATCTGTTCCAAGACCTAGACATCCTAGACGCTGTCAATGAGTGGCTGCCAGAGCTCCGGCCGTACCCGCCGAAGACGCTGCGGTTCCTAGCAGCTGCTGCATACTACATGGCAGACCTGTTCGAGCGAGTAGCAGGACGAGCAGTCATCTCGGGAGAACAGAGCGTGACAGCCCTGTGGCTGCCGAGTACGCCTCCGACCACACCTGACGTGGCGATCGTAGGTGACTCTGTCCTGGAGATCGTGGACTACAAGACAGGCGCGATCAAGGTCGAGCCTACCGACAACGACCAGCTGATGTTCTATGCAGCGTGCTGGTTGGCACTCGCTTCAGAGGCAACGGAGTTCACGGTGCATGTCGTACAGCCCGACAACATCTCGAGCTGGACTGCACCAGTCAGTTACCTCCGGAAGTGGATGGAGCGAGCGATCGCAGCGGACAAGAGGATCCAGGCCAAGGACCTGACCCTCGTGCCGAGCGATCACTGCACCTTCTGTCCGGCAAATCCCTGGGGTCGGGGAGACAAGAGCGAGGCCAAGTGCCCTGCTCAGCATAAGCTCCTCTATCCACCCGTATACGACGAAGACGAGCTCTTCGCAGACAGTTAGAAAGGAGTACCAATGAGTGAGACACGACTCTTCGGCCTCGACTTCGAGACCTACAGTGATGTCAATCTTCCGAAGTACGGGTTGGATCGGTATGTCAATGACCCGAGCTTCCGGACTCTGTTGGCAGCAGTAGTACCGAACCAGACGGATTACGAGATCCTCCCGAAGACGTATGACTTCGTCTTGGACATGGACTATGACCGGACACGCTCACACTTCGTCGATCAGCTGGCGATGATGCGAGACTGTGGCTACATCCTCGTTGCCCACAATGCGGGCTTTGAGCGGGCAGTGCTCACCCGGATGCAGGTCCCGCGGAAGCTGTTCAACGCAGTCTTCGACAGTGCAGTCGCCGCGCGGATGCTGGGCGCAGCCAGTAGCCTGGCGAACAGCTCTGCCCAGCTCCTGCCCAAGCAGAAGCTCGAGATCGGCGCAAGCCTTATCCAGAAGTTCTGCATCCCGAATGACTGGAACGGGCACGCCGTACCAACGGCTGAGCTGATACTGCAGGACCAGCAGACGATGAAGGACTGGGCAGACTTCATGTACTACTGCAAGGTCGATGCCGCGCGAGGCGTGGACCTCGTGGAGTACCTGCAGGAGACTCTCGACTGGGGAAACCTCGTTCTGAACAATGAGTTCCACTACGAGCCCATCACTGCTCAGATGAACCAGGTCGGCTGGAAGGTTGACCTGGCTCTCGTGCACGAGATGCAGCTGCGTTATGAGCAGAACGTGCAGAACGCTGTCGAGAACTTCCGGCTGAGGTACGACCCGAAGGGCGAGCTCAACCTGAACAGCATGCCTCAGCTCAAGGTGTGGTGTGCAGACCGTGGGATCAAGACCACGAGCTTCGACTCGGACCATGTAGACAGTCTGTTGGAGAAGGTCGTGACCAAGCTCAGTACGATGGCGGAGGTTGACTCTCGATACCAGGACTACATCGAGGTACGAGAGCTTCTCGCGACCAAGAAGGAGATGGGTGGCTCGAGCTTGAAGAAGCTCCAGACCATCAAGAACCTGACGGGAACCGATGGTCGCTTGCGAGACCAATACCTGCACTGTGGTGCCGGCCAGTCCTACAGGACGTCCGGCCGCGGGGTGCAGATGCAGAACCTCAAGCGCCTGGGATCAGGCATGATCGAGGACATGCTCACGGTCTTTGACCAGGACCAGGAGTATGACAACGACCAGCTCGGAGAGAACCTCCGGCAGGTGTTTACCGCAAGCCATGCGGATGGACAGCTGATTGTGGGAGACTTCAGTAGCGTGGAGAGCCGCGGCCTGGCCTGGCTGGCCGGCGCCGACTGGAAGATCAATGCCTTCAGGCAGGGCAAGGACCTGTACAAGGTCCAGGCACAGTCGATCTACGATGTTGCCTACGAGGATGTGACCAAGGCACAGCGGCAGACCGGTAAGATCGGTGAGCTGAGCTGTGGCTATGGGGCAGGACCTGTCGCGGTGAGCCGCTTCGCACAGGGCTATGGCGTCGACATGGACGAGGCCGAGGCGCTGCAGCTGGTGCGCGACTGGCGGGCTGCCAACCCGGAGGTCGTGGAGCTGTGGGACACGATCGATACCCTGCTCCACAAGACCGTGGAGACACGGGTGCAGATGGCTGCCTACCTGGCGAACGACCTGGAGCTCCGCTTCCGACC
>Ga0157371_10002880_pt1 | contig 16085 bp, 14 predicted proteins | sample C45metaG_FD_113462 | JGI IMG/M metagenome (GOLD analysis project Ga0157371, IMG submission 113462) | Corn rhizosphere microbial communities from Kellogg Biological Station, Michigan, USA - C4-5 metaG | ecosystem: Host-associated > Plants > Roots > Rhizosphere > Soil | place: USA: Michigan...
CGGGCCCACGGAGCAGGACCGGAGCGAGGGCATGCCGAGCCTTAGCGAGGCACCGAACGTCAGGGGCAAAAGCGCTTGGTTACTTGGCGCTTCTCCAAGTGACCCGCCGTCAGGGCGGAACCATAAGCCGCCATTACCCAAAAAACGGATATGTCCCCCACATTTGCCTTGCACCACCACCACCACCACCACCACCACCACCACCACCACCACCACCACCACCACCACCACCACCACCACCACCACCCGCTGGACGCCTGGAGCTGGCGCGTTTCCTGCAAGTCTCCCTCCATATCGCCATAAAACGAGCACTTGCAGCGTAGCGGGCAGTACTTGCAGCGGCGTTGAGCGTTTTATCCAGAAGGCCTGCAAAAGCTTGATACAGCTTGGCTGAGCCCTGTGACGAACAAGAGAGGGTAGAGGATGAAGGCAGTTATTTTGGCGGGTGGCCTGGGCACGCGAATCAGCGAAGAGTCGCACCTCAAGCCCAAGCCGATGATCGAGATCGGCGGCAAGCCAATTCTCTGGCACATCATGAAGCAGTACTCCGCGCACGGAATCCACGATTTCGTGATCTGCCTTGGCTACAAGGGCTACGCGATCAAGGACTTCTTCGCCAACTACTTCCTGCATACCTCCGACGTCACCTTCGACATGTGCAACAACCGCATGGACGTTCACCAGAACTACAGCGAACCGTGGCGCGTCACGTTGATCGACACCGGCGAAGACACCATGACCGGCGGTCGTCTGCGCCGCGCCGCGCGTTATCTGGAGGGCGAAAAAGCCTTCTGTTTTACCTATGGGGACGGTGTCTCGGACCTCAATATCGGCGCATTGGTGGACTTCCACCTGGCCCACGGCAAACTCGCGACCGTCACCGCCGTGCAACCGCCAGGACGTTACGGCGCCCTGGAGCGTGACGGTGACAGTGTCAAAGGCTTCATCGAAAAACCACGGGGCGACGGCGGCTGGATCAACGGCGGCTTCTTCGTGCTGTCGCCCAAGGTGTTGCCGTACATCGGTGACGACCAGACTTCCTGGGAAGCAGAGCCCCTGGCGGCATTGGCCAGTGAAAGCCAGCTGCAGGCGTTTCAGCACGACGGTTTCTGGCATCCGATGGACACCCTGCGTGACAAGAATCACCTCGAAGCGTTGTGGCTGAGCGGGGAGGCCCCATGGAAGCAATGGGACTGAGTCCGCAATTCTGGCGCGGCAAGCGGGTTCTGGTCACCGGGCACACCGGTTTCAAGGGCAGTTGGTTGACGCTGTGGCTGCAGAGCCTGGGCGCCAAGGTCATCGGGTTCGCCCTTGATCCGTCCACCGAGCCGAGCCTGTTCGAACTGGCACGGGTGCACGAAGGCATCAACGATCAACGCGGCGACCTGCGTGACTTGGGCGCGCTGCTTGAAATCATCGCTGAAACCGAGCCAGAGATTGTCTTGCACCTAGCGGCTCAGCCGTTGGTGCGTGAAGGCTATCGCGACCCGTTGGGCACTTATTCCAGCAACGTCATGGGCACCCTGAATCTGCTTGAAGCCATCCGTCAGGTCGGCTGCGTGCGTGCCTGCGTGCTGGTGACCACCGACAAGGTCTACGCCAATCAGGAATGGCTGTGGCCGTACCGCGAAGACGAAGCCCTCGGTGGACACGATCCTTACAGCAGCAGCAAAGCCTGCTGCGAATTGTTGGCGCAGTCTTACGCCGCCTCGTTCTTCCCGACCGAGAAGCATGCCGAGCACGGTCTGGCCCTGGCCACAGCGCGCGCCGGTAATGTGCTGGGCGGCGGCGATTTTGCACCGGAGCGGCTGATTCCCGACGTGCTCAAGGCGTGGACCGCCGACGAACCGGTGACCCTGCGTTACCCGCAAGCCGTGCGCCCGTGGCAGCACGCGCTGGAACCGCTGGCCGGTTACCTGCAACTGGCCGCCGGCCTCTATGAACAAGGTCCGGCGTTTGCCGGTGCGTGGAACTTCGGCCCGAGCGAAGCGGACATGTGCAGCGTCGGCGAAGTCGTCGAATTGCTCGCCAGCCGCTGGCCGCAAGCCCGTGGTTTGCGCATCGAACCGAGTGATTTGCACGAAGCCGGCCTGCTGCGCCTGGACAGCAGCCGCGCCCGTCAACTGCTGGCGTGGCAGCCGCGCTGGTCGTTGCAAGAGTGCCTGACCCACACACTCGACTGGCACCTGGCGTGGCAGAACGGCGACGACATGCGCGCCATTACGTTGGGCCAGTTGAACCTGTACCGAGGCGCGCTGTGAGCGAGTTTCTGTTGCAGCCGTTACCCCTGGCCGGACTGTTCAGCGTGCAGCACAAACGCTTTGAAGATGAGCGCGGGCACTTCGCGCGGCTGTTCTGCGAAGGCAGCCTGAGTGCGTTCGGCGAGCCGTTTCATATCCGCCAGATCAACCACTCCTGCACCCGCGAACGCGGCAGTGTGCGCGGCCTGCATTACCAGAATGCCAATGCGCCGGAAGCCAAGTTGATCACCTGTCTGCGCGGTGAAGTCTGGGACGTGGCAGTGGATTTGCGCCCCGGCTCCGAGACTTTCCTGCACTGGCACGCCGAACACCTGCGCGCCGGCGACGGTCGCAGCCTGCTGATCCCGGCCGGGTTCGCCCACGGTTTCCAGACCCTGACCGACGACGCCGAATTGCTCTACCTGCACAGCGCGGACTACACGCCGGTGCACGAGGGTGGTTTGAGCGTGAACGATCCGCGGCTGGCGATTGCCTGGCCGCTGCCTGTCAATAATCTGTCAGCGCGGGATTCCAGCCATCCCTTGCTCGATGACCACTTCGCTGGAGTGCGTGTATGAATTGCCGTGGTTGCGGTACTCCTCTGGCTTTGCCGCTGATTGACCTCGGCACGTCGCCGCCGTCCAACGCTTATGTGCGTGCCGATCAGCTGGAGCAAGCTGAACAATGGGTGCCGCTGAAGGTTGCGGTCTGTCAGCAGTGCTGGCTGGTGCAGACCGAGGATTACACCAGCGCCGACAGTCTGTTCGATGCCGAGTATGCGTATTTCAGTTCGTTCTCCAGCACCTGGCTGGCCCATGCCGAGCGGTATGTGGCCGAGATGGTCGAGCGCTTCGGACTGGATTCTGACAGTCGTGTGGTGGAAATCGCCGCCAATGACGGTTACCTGTTGCAGTACGTCACCCGGCGCGGCATCCCTTGCCTGGGCGTCGAGCCGACCCGCAGCACCGCGCAAGCGGCCCGGGAAAAAGGTCTGCAGATTCGCGAACTGTTCTTTGGCCGTGACACCGCTGCGCAGTTGGTCAGCGAAGGCTGGTCGGCAGACCTGATGGCCGCCAACAACGTGTTGGCCCACGTACCGGACATCAATGATTTCCTCGGCGGTTTTGCGACCTTGCTCAAGCCGACCGGCGTGGCCACGTTCGAATTTCCGCAGCTGCTGACGCTGATGGCCGGGCAGCAGTTCGATACGCTGTATCACGAGCACTATTCCTACCTGTCGCTGACCGCTGTGCAGACCTTGTGCGAGCGCAACGGCCTGGAAGTATTCGACGTCAGTCAGCTGTCGACCCACGGCGGCTCGCTGCGCGTGTTCGTCCAGCGCATCGACGGTATTCGCCGCGAGGTGCAGCCGAGCGTTGCTCAACAACTGCAAGCTGAACTCGAAGCCGGCGTGAAAACCCCCGAGTATTACGCGACCCTCGCGCCAGCCGCCGAACGCATCAAGCACGAACTGCTTCGTTTCCTGTTACAGGCCAAGGCCGACGGCAAGCGGGTGGTCGGTTACGGCGCTGCAGCCAAAGGCAACACCTTGCTCAACTACGCCGGGGTCAAGCCCGACCTGTTGGCGTGGGTGGCTGACGCCAATCCACACAAGCAGGGCAAGTATTTGCCGGGCAGTCGCATTCCAATCGTGTCGCCGGCACAGATCGATATCGAGAAACCGGACTACGTGCTGGTCCTGCCCTGGAACTTGCTGCACGAAGTCAGTCAGCAACTGGCGCAGGTACGTCAGTGGGACGCTCGCTTCGTGATCGCCGTGCCTGAGTTGACCGTCCTGTGAAAGTGCTTGTGACCGGGGCCACCGGCTTCGTCGGCCGCCATCTGGTCGCCGCCTTGCTCGCCCGCGGCTGCGAAGTCCGGGCGGTGGCGCGCAACGCTGAGACGGCCGCGACGATGCCGTGGATCAACGCAGTGGAGTTCATGGCGGCGGACATTCACGCCGACGAGCTGGACATCGCTGCGCTGACCGCGAACATCGATGCTCTGGCGCATCTGGCGTGGCCGGGGTTGCCGAACTATCAGGCGCTGTTCCATTTCGAGCACAACCTGATGGCCGATTACCGGCTCATCAAGGGCGCAGTCGAGGCGGGCGTGTCGCAAGTATTGGTGACCGGAACCTGTTTCGAATACGGCATGCAAAGCGGGCCGCTCAGCGAGCAGGCCACACCGCAGCCGAGCAATCCTTATGGGTTGGCCAAAAACACCCTGCGGCTGTTTCTGGAAAATTTGCAGCGGGTCCAGCCGTTCACTCTGCAATGGGCGCGGCTGTTCTACCTGCACGGCGAAGGGCAGAACCCCAACAGTTTGCTGGCAGCACTGGACCGGGCAATCGATGCCGGCGACGACACGTTCAACATGTCGGCCGGCGAGCAGTTACGCGATTACCTGGCCATCGACATCGCCGCCGATTACCTGGCGGCGATCCTGCAACAACGGGAATTCAATGGGCTGATCAATTGCTCCAGCGGCCAGCCGGTGTCGGTGCGGGCGCTGGTCGAGCAGCGATTGCGCGCACGTGGCGCATCGATCCGTTTGAACCTCGGTCATTACCCTTACCCGACCCACGAGCCGATGGCGTTCTGGGGCGTGGCGGACCGTTTGCAACAGCTGCTGAGAGGCAATCATGAAGCATGAGTTGTATCGGGTCGCTGACCTGCCGGTGCTGCAGAACCGCACCTTCGCCGACCCGGTTTCGGCCCGGGCCTCTGCCTGTGCCGATATGGTCCTGGTGCAGGACGAACTGAGTGGGTTGATCTTCAACCAGGCCTTCGATGCCGACAAGCTCAGCTACGACGCCGACTACCAGAATGAGCAAGCGCATTCGGGGCAATTCCAGAAACACTTGAGCGATGTGGAAGGGATCATTGCCCGCCATTTCAAGGGCCAGGAACTGATCGAGGTCGGTTGCGGCAAAGGCTACTTTCTCGAACTGTTGAAGGGCCTGGGCTACGCCATCACCGGAATCGACCCGGCCTACGAAGGCAGCAACGCCGACGTGATCAAGGCGCCGTTTACGCGTGGCCTCGGTTTGGCGGCGGATGCCATCGTGTTGCGTCATGTGCTGGAACATATCCAGGACCCGGTGAGTTTTCTCGCCGAGATGGCTGAGGCCAATCAGGGCGGACAGATCTACATCGAAGTGCCGTGCTTCGACTGGATCCTGGAGCACCGCGCCTGGTTCGACCTGTTCTACGAGCACGTCAATTATTTCCGCCTTGATGACCTGCGCCGGATGTTCGGCACGGTGCACGAGGCCGGTCACCTGTTCGGTGGCCAATACCTGTACATCGTGGCAGACCTGTCGACCTTGCGCCTGACCCCGGACCAACCGGTGCCGCGCCTTGAGTTGCCGCAAGGTTTCACCAGCAGCCTCGAGCGCGCGGTGCAGATTATCCAGGACGCCCCCGAACAGGGTTCGGCGATCTGGGGGGCCTCGTCCAAAGGCGTGATCTATTCGCTGTTCCTGCAACGGGCCGGGGTGGCGGTGGATCGCGTGGTGGACATCAACCCGGCCAAACAGGGGCGGTATCTGCCCTTGAGCGGCGTGCGGGTGTCCTCGCCGCAAGAGGCCATGGATGCGTTGCCCGAAGGCGCCAACCTGTTTGTGATGAACTCCAACTACCTCGAAGAAATCAAGCGGATGACCGGTGGACGTTACGTCTATCACGCCGTCGACAGCGCTTCGTTCCAGTGACTATTGAGATTAGAAAAATGACCGACAACACCATCAATAAAGCCTTCGAAGCCGAGTGCCAGGCAGAAATCGCGCGTCAGGGCGACGACCAGAAACTGACCGGTCTGGCCCGGGATTTCTTCAACGAATCGGCCAAACACAAGTACAGCTACCACTTCTCGTGGATGGGCCGTCCGATCATCCAGCTGCCGCAAGACATGATGGCGATGCAAGAGATCATCTGGCAGGTCAAGCCAGACCTGGTGATCGAATGCGGCATCGCCCACGGCGGTTCGATCATCTACTACGCCTCCTTGCTGGAGCTGCAAGGCCACGGTGAAGTGCTGGGCATCGACCTCGATATTCGCCCGCACAACCGCGAAGCCATCGAAAGCCACCCGATGAGCAAGCGCATCAAAATGATCGAAGGTTCGAGCATCGACCCGGCGATCGCTGCCCAGGTTCGTGCTGCGGCTGAAGGCAAGAAAGTCATTCTGGTGCTCGACTCCAACCACACCCACGACCACGTGCTGGAAGAGCTGCGCCTGTACGCGCCACTGGTGTCGGTGGACAGCTACTGCGTGGTCATGGACACCGTGGTCGAAGACATGCCGGCTGATTTCTTCCCGGATCGTCCATGGGGCCCGGGCGACAACCCGAAAACCGCGGTGTGGAAATACCTTGAAGAGAACAAGGATTTCGAGATCGACCAGCAGATGCAAAACAAGCTGCTGCTCACCGTTGCACCGGACGGCTACCTGCGTCGCGTTCGTTAATTTCGGTACATCATTGAAGTGTTAATCAGGCGTTTCGCCGGCAGTGGGAGAAGTTATGCAAGGCAAGTCCGTTTCTGAGCACATGTTGCCGTTGAATGAGCTGCTGACGGTGGTGTTGATTTCCCACAACCGTCCGGCTTTTTTGCGCCGGGCAATGAAGTATTACGGTGACTTGCCTTGCAAAGTACTGGTGCTCGACTCCGCCACTGAACCTTTCAAGGGCGAATTGCCTGACGTCGAATACCGGCATGTGCCGCAATTCGCCTACAGCGGCTTCCAGGCCAAAATCGCCTATGGCGTGGAGCAAGTGACCACCCCGTACATGGTGTTGGCGGCCGACGATGACTTCATCGTGCACGATGCGCTGGCCGAGTCGGTGGACTTCCTGCAAGCGAACCGCGACTACGGCATGTGCCACGGCTATTGCCTGATGTACCTGACCTTTGCCAACAGCGTGAGCTACTACCGGCGCGACAAGAAGGTGTGCGAGGACTATTCCTCCGAACGACCTCAGGATCGGGTCGTCGAGTACATGCATCAATACTTGCCGCCGTTTTACGCGGTGACCCGTACTTCGCTGATGAAATCCTGGTATTCGCTGCTGCCGCCGGGCACCAGTTTCCAATGGCAGGAGATCGGTCACGTCTACTACATGCTGGCGTGCGCCAAGGCGCGGATCCTGCCAACCCCTTATGTGGTGCGTGAGATCAACTACGGCAACTCCGAGCACAACACCGAGGTGTATCACTCGCTGACGTATACCGACGCCAAATCGGTGGCCGAGCGTGACGCCTTTGCCGAATTCCTGGCCTCGTTGCCAACCGGGATCAAGGGACTTGATCCGGTACAGGCCAAAGCCTTCGTCATGGAAAGTTTCGACGCCATGATCGACAGCCTGCAAACCGGACGTGCCCTGACCGCGGAGTTGGTTTTCCAGTCCATCTGGAACAACACCCTCAAGGCTCCCGATCGTCTTTTCGGGCCAAAACAGTACGTCGAAATGCCGTTCTACAATCAGGCGTTCTTCGACAAGTTGACCCAGTTCGAATTCATGCTTCATGCGATGCCGGCCGGTCGTCTTCAGCTCGAACAGCTTGAAGGCGTGTGGACTCGCCAGGAACACTTGCTGAGCCCGCGCAACAACGATACGTCGGAAAGCGTGGTCGACCGTTTGTGGCAGGCCTACGACGCCAATGCGTTCAACCGTACGGTGGTCAAACGCCTGGTGGCGCAACTGGAACTGCTGGGCGAGGACGAAGAAGCTGAATCGATGCGCGACTGGGTCGCACGCCTTGATGCGTTGTCGGTCGTGGATCATCACTCGACGTTTGAAAACATGCGTTCAGGTCGCCTGCTCAAGTGGCTTGAGGCCCGGTCGCCCGATGCCGAACAGGCCGAGGCGATTGCCCGACACTTGGCAATGAATGGTGGGGGGCCACACTTCGGCATCCTTCTGCTGGACCTGGATAACGATGTCGAGAAATTGCAGGTCACCCTCGACAGCTTGCTTGAAGGCCACTGCAAGGCCTTCAAAGTCGTGGTCTTCACCACCGGCGAAGCGCCTGCGGCCACCACGGCACAGAACACCCTGCACTTTGTCCGTGTGACGCCAGGCAACTTTGTCGAAAAACTGAATCAGAGCGCCCGTCAGTCGCCATGTGACTGGCTGCTGCTGGCCGAGGCCGGCGATGAGTTCACCCCGGCTGGTCTGTTGCGTGCCAGCCTGGAGCTGTTGTCCGCCAGCGACATCCGTGCGGTAGCGACCGATGAAATCCAGCGTACCGACAACGGCGCACTGGTGGATGTGTTCCGACCGGGCTTCAACCTGGACCTGCTGCAAAGCCTGCCCGCCTTGATGGCGCGGCACTGGTTGATCCGCCGCGACGTGTTGATCGAGGCGGGTGGTTACCAGCCCGATTTCAGAAAGGCTCTGGAATTCGATTTGCTGCTGCGCATCATCGAGGCGGGCGGCCTGAGTGGTCTGGCGCACCTCGATGAGCCATTGCTGATCGCGCAGGCGCCGGTACTGGAAGAGAACGCCGACGAGCGCCTCGCGTTGCTGCGCCATCTGGGCAACCGTGGCTACAAGGCCAAAATCACCTCGGCGACCCCTGGCACCTATCAGGTCGACTACCGTCACACCGAGCGTCCACTGGTCTCGATCATCGTTCCGGCCGGGGACGACCTGGCCCTGCTGCAACAGTGCGTGCAAGGCGTGTTGCTGCGTACCCGCTACATCCGCTACGAAGTGCTGATTGCAGCGAATCCGACTCAGTCGGCCGAGGTCAACGATTGGCTGGGCACGCTACAGAACGCCAAGGTGCGTGTGCTGTATGCAGACCAGACGCTGAGCAACGTGGCGTTGTACAACGCCGCCAGTCAGCAAGCACAGGGTGAATACCTGGTGCTGCTGGCAGCAGATGGTGAAGTGGTCAATCCGAACTGGATCGAGTCGCTGCTCAACCATGCCCAACGTCCTGAAGTGGGGATTGTCGGCGCCACGCTTGTCGATCGTGAAGGCAAGGTCACGCAAGCCGGTCTGATTCTGGGGATGCGTGGCGGAGTCGGTTCGGCGTTTATCGGCGACCGTTATGACGCCAGCAACAGCTACCTGCAGCGCTTGGCACTGGATCAGAACTATTCGGCGGTGTCGCAGGCTTGTCTGATGGTGCGCAAAGAATTGTTCGACGCCCTGAGTGGTCTGGATGACCAGACATTCGCCGAAGGCTTGAGCGACGTCGATCTGTGCCTCAAGGCCGGGCAGGCGGGTTATCTCACCGTGTGGGCGCCGCGGGTTCAGGTGATTCATCCGGGCGAGGTGGCGCAGGCTCCCCAGGTGCTCGACGCCCTGCGGGAAAAATGGGCCGCCGCCTTCGCACAGGACCAGGCCTACAACGCCAATCTGGCGTTGACCGGCAAGGGTTTTGCCCTGGGTGACAGCGCTCCGATCAACTGGTCGCAGTTGCTCGCATAAACCTGGCTGACAGGCACAAGGACTCAAGGCATGTTCAACGGCAAATCGATTTTCATCTCCGGCGGCACCGGCTCGTTCGGGCGCAATTTCATCCGTCGCTTGCTGGAGCAATACCAGCCCAAGCGCGTGGTGGTGTTCTCTCGTGATGAGCTCAAGCAGTACGAGATGCAGCAGACGTTCAACGCCCCGTGCATGCGCTATTTCCTCGGTGATGTGCGCGATGCCGAGCGCTTGCGCCAGGCCATGCGCGGCATCGATTACGTGGTGCATGCGGCGGCCTTGAAACAAGTGCCGGCGGCCGAGTACAACCCGACCGAATGCATTCGGACCAACGTCAACGGCGCGGAAAACATCATCGCTGCGGCCATCGACAATGGCGTCAAACTAGTCGTCGCGCTGTCCACCGACAAGGCGGCCAGCCCGATCAATCTGTATGGCGCCACCAAGCTGCTGTCGGACAAACTGTTCGTAGCCGCCAACAACATTGCCGGCGAACAGCAAACCCGCTTTGCCGTGGTGCGCTACGGCAACGTCGCCGGTTCGCGTGGCTCGGTGGTGCCGTTTTTCAGCAAGCTGATCAACGAAGGCGCCACCGAACTACCGATCACTGACGAGCGCATGACGCGCTTCTGGATCACCCTCGATCACGGCGTGCAATTCGTGCTCGACAGTTTTGCGCGGATGCACGGTGGTGAAGTGTTTGTGCCGAAGATCCCGTCGATCCGCATTGTCGATCTGGCGCTGGGCATGGCCGAGCACTTGCCGCACAAGCACGTGGGAATTCGCCCGGGGGAGAAGCTCCATGAGTTGATGGTGCCGCTGGATGACGCACGGATGACCCTGGAATTCGCTGATCATTACACGATCCAGCCGTCGATCCGCTTCACCAGCGTCGACGTGGATTTTGCCGTGGACAAGCTGGGCGAGCAGGGCAAGCCAGTGAGTGAAGACTTCGAGTACCGCTCCGACACCAACCCGCAGTTCTTGTCAGTCGGGCAGATCGCCGACCTGCACGCGGACTTGTCAGCATGATTCCCTACGGTCGGCAGAGTCTCGATCAGGCCGATGTCGACGCGGTCGTCGCCGTCTTGCAGTCCGACTGGCTGACCCAGGGACCGACAATCGAGCGCTTCGAACAGGCCTTGGCTCAACGTTGCCAAGCCGATTTCGCGGTGGCGGTGTGTAACGCCACGGCGGCATTGCACATTGCTTGCCTGGCGGCCGGGCTCGGGCCGGGTGATCGGCTATGGACAACGCCCAATACCTTTCTGGCCTCGGCCAATTGCGGTCGTTACTGCGGCGCCGATGTGGATTTCGTCGACATCGATCCGCTGACCTGGAACCTCGACGCTTACGCCCTCAAAGCCAAGCTGGAAGAGGCGGAGAACACCGGCACGCTGCCTAAAGTGCTGGTGGCGGTGGCGTTCTCCGGGCAGAGCTGCGACATGCGGATGATCGCCGGACTGGCCGAGCGTTATGGTTTCACGGTGATTGAGGATGCCTCCCACGCGGTCGGCGCCTCTTATGCCGGGCGCCCGGTGGGTTGTGGCGATTTTGCGGCGATGACGGTGTTCAGCTTTCATCCGGTGAAAATCATCACCAGCGGCGAAGGTGGCATGGTCCTGACCAATCGCCGGGACCTGGCCGAGCGCCTGCAACGCTTGCGCAGCCACGGCATGACCCGCGATCCGGCGCAAATGACCGAATCCAGCCATGGCCCCTGGTATTACCAGCAGATTGAGCTGGGCTTCAACTATCGGATCACCGACCTGCAAGCCGCACTCGGGTTGTCACAGTTGAACAAACTGGATGACTTCATCGACCGCCGTCGTGAGCTGGCGGTACGGTATGACCGTTTGCTCACGTATTTGCCGCTGACCTTGCCCAGCCCGCAGCCTGAAGCCGAGTCGGCGTGGCATCTGTATGTGGTGCGCTTGCAGCTTGATCGCATCAGCCTTGGTCATCGACAGGTATTCGAAGGGTTGCGGGCTGCCGGGGTCGGTGTGAATCTGCATTACATTCCGGTGCATTTGCAGCCTTACTACCGTGATATGGGGTTTGCTGAAGGCGATTTTCCGCAAGCTGAGCGTTACTACGCAGAAGCCATCAGCCTGCCGCTGTTTCCGTTGCTCAGCGACGAGCAGCAGGACTACGTGGTCGAACAACTGCGGCGGCTGACTGAATAAATACGGTCAGCAGGGCAGGTGCGGTCCCCAGGCGCTGTGCTTCAAACGAGAGAGAACGATGCGTGAACTGAGCGAGCAGGAAAAATTCTGGCAGGGCGACTTCGGTAACCAATACGTTGATCGCAACGTCGGGCAGCCATTGGTGGCGGCGAACCTGGCATTGTTCGCCAAGGCGCTGACCCGAGCCGGGCAGATTGAAAGCCTGGTGGAACTGGGCACCAACGCCGGCAACAATTTGCAGGCGCTGCATCACCTATTGCCCCGGTGCGAACTGTTCGGTGTGGAGATCAATGCCAGCGCCTGTGCCCAGGCCCAGTCGCTAGGTATCGCGCAAATCTGGCACGGTTCGCTGTTTGATTTCCCTCGCGAGCGCAGCTTTGACCTGACCCTGAGCAAAGGCGTGCTGATCCATCTGGCGCCGGAGTTGTTGCCGGCGGCCTATGCGCAGTTGTACGAACTGAGCCAGCGTTACATCCTGATCGCCGAGTACTACAACCCGGCACCGGTCGAAGTATCCTATCGCGGTAACAGCGGCAAGTTGTTCAAGCGTGATTTTGCCGGTGAAATGCTTGATCGTTACGATGATCTGCAACTGCTGGACTACGGTTTCGGTTACCACCGCGACCCGCAATTCCCGGTGGACGACATCACTTGGTTCCTGTTGGAAAAACGCCCTTGAACAACGTTGCAATCATCCCGGCTCGCGGTGGCAGCAAACGCATACCGCGCAAGAACCTCAAGCCGTTCGACGGCGTGCCGATGATTGTCCGTTCGATTCAAACCGCCCTTGATTCCGGGTTGTTCGCCCTGGTGGTGGTCAGTACCGACGATGAAGAAATCGCCGAGCTGGCTCGAGCCAGTGGTGCGCAAGTGCCGTTTATGCGGCCTGCGGCATTGGCGGATGATTTCACCGGTACGGCGCCAGTGATTGCGCATGCGCTGGAGGAACTGCATCGGCAGGGGCAGGATTTTGATTTCGCCTGTTGTATCTATGCCACGGCGCCGTTGCTGCAGACCCGATTTTTACAGCAGGGCTTACACCTGCTGGAGCAGCATCCGGATAAATCCTTCGCCTTCTCGGTCTGCGATTTCGGCTTTCCGGTGCAGCGCGCCCTGACCGTTGACAGTCAGGGCGCGTTGACCGCGTTGTACCCGCAATACAGTCGAACCCGCTCTCAGGACCTGCCGCCGGCCTATCAGGACGCGGGGCAGTTTTACTGGGGCCGCAGCAGTGCCTGGCGCGAGGGCGAGGTGTTGTATTCACCGCAAAGCCTGCCGGTGATCCTGCCGCGCTATCTGGTGCAGGACATCGATACCCCCGAAGACTGGAAGCGCGCCGAATACCTTTACGCGGCGCTGAAGGCAGGAGGGGAGTTGCAATGAGAGTTCTGATCCGCGCCGACGCCTCGCCGACCATCGGCAGCGGTCACATTGCCCGCTGCCTGACGCTGGCCAGGGTGCTGCGCCGGCAGGGCGCATACGTGGCGTTTGCCTGTCGCCAGTTGCCGGGTCATCGGCTCACCAGCCTCGCCGCCGAGGGTTTCGAAACCTTCGCGTTGCCGGATCGCTATCCCGACGAAGACCCGCAACAGCCAATCGAGGCCATGTTGCCGTGGCAGGCGGACATCGCTGCACTGGCGCAAGCCCTGGAACACGCTGCGGGCTTCGACTGGATCATCGTCGACCACTATGGCCTCGACCATCTCTGGCAGACCGCTGCCCGGCGCTGGGCGCCACGGATCGCTGCGGTGGATGATCTGGCGACGCGCACCTACAGCGTCGATTTGCTGCTGAACCAGAATCTGTCGGGTACGCCCGAGGCTTATGCCGGACTGCTTGCCGCCGATTGCCGGACCTTGCTCGGTCCACGCTTCGCGATGCTGCGTGATGAGTTCTGTTGCCCGGCGATCGCCATCAAACCCCGGGCCAAGCGTGTGCTGGTTAATTTCGGCGGCTTTGATGCGGCGCGACAAACCCATCACGCGATGCTGGCGCTGGTGGATTTCAATGACTTGGATGTCGACTTCGTCGCCGGTGCCGACAACCCGGCCTGGGACGAGATGCAGGCACTGGCGGCGGATCGTCCCAACTGGCGCTTGCACAGTTTTGTCAGCGACTTCTACCAGCTCATGACTGAAGCCGATCTGTTTGTCGGCGCCGGTGGCGGCACCAGTTGGGAGCGGGCGGCGTTGGGGCTGCCGACCATTTGTATTGCGGTGTCGAATAATCAGCAGGCCAACGGCGAGGTCATGGCGAGTTCTGGCGCTCATGTGTTCCTTGGCGCGCGGGAGCAGGTCAGTGTCGAGCAGCTGCGCCATGCCGTCGGTTTTGTCGTGGGCAATCAGGGTTTGCGTCAGAGCATGGCTGAACGTTCCCGGCAGTTGGTCGATGGCCGTGGCGCGCAGCGCGTGGCGGCAGCGTTGGCCGGTGCGGTGTTGCAGGTCCGCCCGGCGACCGCCCACGATGCGCAGTTGTTGTTTGACGGGCGCAATGCCGAGGCGGTACGCCGCTGGTCGCTGGAGACGGGCGTGATTGAATGGTCGGCGCATCAGAATTGGCTGACCGCCAGTTTGAGCAATCCGCAGCGCTTGCTGTTGATCGCCGAGGCCGACGACGGGCCGGTGGGTGTGTTGCGTTATGACCTGCGCGGGTTTGAAGCCGAAGTTTCGATCTACCTGTTCGAAGATCGCATCGGCCTGGGTTGGGGCAGGGCGCTGCTGACCCGGGGCGAGGCGTTCGTGACCGCCCATTGGCCACAACTGACCGCCATCACTGCGCACGTGTTGCCGGCCAATCAGCCGTCGTTGCAGGTATTTCGCGACGCCGGCTTCTCTCAGCAAGCTTGCGCGTTCACCCGCGTTTTAAAGGATCAAGGCAAATGACTAGCTTCAAGATTGGCGAGCGCTTGATCGGTGCCGATGCGCCGCCGTTCATCATTGCCGAGATGAGTGGCAACCATAACCAGTCGCTGGACATGGCGCTGCAAATCGTCGAAGCCGCGGCCAAGGCCGGTGCCCACGCCTTGAAGCTGCAAACCTACACCGCCGAGACCATGACCCTGGACTTGTCCGAGGGCGAGTTCTTCATCAAGGACCCGAACAGTCTATGGGCCGGTTCTTCGTTGTATGCGTTGTACGAGAAAGCCCACACGCCGTGGGAGTGGCACGCACCGATTTTCGCCCGCGCCAGGGAACTGGGCATGCTGGCGTTCTCCACGCCGTTTGACGACAGCGCAGTGGACTTCCTCGAAAGTCTCGACGTGCCGGCCTACAAGATCGCCAGTTTCGAAAACACCGACTTGCCATTGATTCGACGGGTCGCCGCCACCGGCAAACCGTTGATCATCTCCACCGGCATGGCCAGCATCTCCGAACTGGATGAAACCGTGCGCGCCGCGCGTGAGGCGGGGTGCAAGGACCTGGTGCTGCTCAAATGCACCAGCACCTACCCGGCGACGCCTGCCAACAGTAATGTGCGCACCATTCCACACCTGCGTGAATTGTTTGGTTGCGAGGTCGGGCTGTCCGATCACTCCATGGGGGTGGGCGTGTCCGTGGCGGCGGTGGCACTGGGAGCAACGGTGGTGGAGAAGCATTTCACCCTTGATCGCGCAGCCGGTGGCGTGGACGCCAGTTTCTCGCTGGAGCCGGCTGAACTCGAAAGCCTGGTGATCGAGACCGAGCGGGCCTGGCAGGCCATGGGCCAGGTGCATTACGGCGTGACCGACGCGGAGCGCAAGTCCCTGGTGTACCGGCGCTCGCTGTACGTCACCCAGGACATGGCCGCCGGAGAGCCCTTCACGGCTATGAACCTGCGTGCCATCCGCCCGGGTCTGGGCCTGCCTCCCAAACACGCTGAAACCCTTCTGGGACGCCGTGCGCGCCACGCCATCAAGCGCGGAACGCCGCTGGACTGGTCGTTGGTCGAATAACGCCTTATCGGCATGATTCGGCAAAATAGAGTGACCTGTGAGTCATAACGCGCATCTTCACTGTATTGTATAAATCGGGAAGGTGGCGCCCGGCCTGTTTTCAGCCCGGTGATAGCCTTTTATTCTTCCCGCTGTCGCCTCTGCAGGGCGACGTTATCTCTGTTTGTCGGCGCCCCTCGAATCATTACGAGCGGTGGTATTGGGCTGTTTATTATTGGGAAGCCGTAATGATTGGCATAAAAAGCATTGCGAGCTACGTTCCTGTAGCCGGCGTGGACAATTAC
>Ga0157371_10002881_pt1 | contig 16085 bp, 19 predicted proteins | sample C45metaG_FD_113462 | JGI IMG/M metagenome (GOLD analysis project Ga0157371, IMG submission 113462) | Corn rhizosphere microbial communities from Kellogg Biological Station, Michigan, USA - C4-5 metaG | ecosystem: Host-associated > Plants > Roots > Rhizosphere > Soil | place: USA: Michigan...
CGAGGTCGTGGCGGGCATCCTCGGCCTGGGGGTGGGCGACCTCCAGCAGCACGGTGCGGTCGCTCTGCACGATGAGCGGGCCGGAGGGGACGACCTCGGCAACGGATGCGGCGGGGTTGACTGCGGCGGGGCCGGATGCGGAGCTGGCGTCGATATCGGTGGTCTCCGGGGCGCCATTCACCCCAAGAGTCTACCGGCGGCGCCTGTGCGGCGCTGGGGCGGGCCGAAGCGCCGGGCGAGGTGTTACGGTGCCGGCGCGATCGTGGCGATGCTCGAGAGCGGAAGGGTGCGCTCGATCGCGGACTTGCGATCGCGCGCCCGCAACCGTCCGCTGCCGAGGCTCGTGGGTTCGAGGTGGTAGTCGACCAGGCTTCCGTTCGGCATGGTGACGGTCACAGTGAGCGACGCGCGGGCCCTGATGGCGACCTCGATCTGGCGCACCAGCCAGGCATGGTCGTTCTCCTCGGCACCGGGCTCCCCGCCCAGCCGCAGCCGTTCGAGCAGGGAGTCGATGGGGTCGGCGACCGGGGCGGGAACCCTCCGGGCGGAGTGCCTGCGCCCCAGCGCGATGATCGCGCCGTCCGCATCCTCCGCCGCCACCGGGTAGCGCGCCTCGCTGAGCGCCCAGAACACGGTGTCCAGTTCGCAGCGGGTGAGGATGCGGCCGCTGGAGACCCGCACGAGGCCGAGCGACGAGAGATTCTGGTCGACCGCGATCGCGGCGAGCAGGCCGGCGTCATCCGACCGCAGGTAGCTTCTGGCTTCGGTGGTCCCGTCGTGCACCGCGCCCACGCGCACCAGTCCGTAGCGTTCGGCGGTCTCGGCGATGAGGTAGTCGAGGGGCTGGGGGATGCCGGTGAGCGAGACGCTGTCGAGGAAGGAGAGGAGGGATGCCGCGGTCTCGCCGGCCGCCATCGCCCGGTTCAGGCTCGAGGCGGAGATGCGGTAACTGGAGGCGAGCGCGCGGCTCTCGACGTCCGCGAGGGTGCGCAGCCGGGCGTCCACCCGCGGGGTCAGCGGGCCCGGAGCCACCACCGAGAGGTCGTGCTGGAGGTACACCTGCTCGACCTCAGTGGGCAGCAGGGCGGACATGGCGGCCTCCGCGGCATCCGTGTCGCCCGCCAGAAGCAGCGAACTGGGGCCGCTGGGCGCGTTGTTCGCGGTGATGCCGAGCAACTCGGCGTGCCGGGTGTTGGCGGTGACCCGCCCGTCCATCCAGTCGCCGCCCGCCGGATACAGCCAGTCGATGTAGCTGCGCAGACCGGCACCCCACAGCGACCGGGTGCGCTCGCTGAGCAGATGGCGGATGTCGCCGGGCAGCCGATCGAGCCAGGCTCCGGCGAGCAGAACCCAGCGTGTGCTCGACGGCTGCAGGAGCCACGAACCGGCTGCCTCCGTGGCCATCCAGCTGGTGCGCTCCCGGGCGACGAGGCCCGCGCGGTCGGCCACGTCGAGATAGACCGCGACGGTTTCGAGCTCGACCGACATGACTCCGGCCAGCCGTTTGCTGTCCGGGAGGGCGATGCCCCCTCGGGAGAGCTCGTGGGCGGGTTCTCGTTCGAGTTCGGTGAGCAGCTCCGCCATGGCGGTGGCGGCGGCGAAGGCGCGGTCGGCGGCGAGTCGGTCCACGAAGCGGCGGTCGATGTCGGGAACCGATCCGAGGGATGCCGGGGGCGGGGTCGAGACGAGCTCCTCGAAGCCGGGCAGGCCGAGGTCCGGCCAGGAGGCGAGCTGGGCGCGCACGTCGTCGTACACGGTGAGGCGCCCGTCGTCCTCGTGCAGCAGGAGGAGTTCGGCGGCATCCGCCGCGCGCGCGGTGACCGATTCCACGGTCGCCAGACCCCGGGAGGATGACGGCGCGCCGAGGGCGAGCAGGCGGTTCGCGACATCCGCCGCCGTCGGATGCCGGCCATCCTCGGCCGGCCGATCGGCGGCCGGGTCGGCGGCTTCGTTCAGGGCGCCGACGACGGCGAGCACGGCGAGGGTCTCCCGTTCGAGCCGGGTGAGCATCTGCTGGATCGAGGCTCTGCCGAGGAAGGCTTCCGCGAGGTCGAAGAAGTCCTTGATCCCGGTGCCGGCGATTCCGCGGGCCCGCATGGCATCCGCGAGCTCGCTGTCGCTCATGGCCCGAAGTCGGCCCGCCAGAGCCAGGGTGTTACTCATGGGTGATCGTCACCGGCCCCGCCGTTTCCCCGGTGCCGGGTTGGTTGTTACCTCTTGTTTTTCGCATTCGCGGCTTCCTTGCCGCGACGCCGGACGCTGAGAATGAGGAGGGCGATGATCAGCAGCAGGCCGATCGGCAGTCCGATGAGCGGGAGGTAGGCGACGGCTGGCCATATGCCTGCAGCGAAATCCGGACCCTTCATCCCTGCGAAAGTGCCGATGATCACGGCGAAGAACGCCGCTATCGACAGTCCGACGATCGCGATGATCATGTACGCCATGATGCGTTCGTTACGATGGATGGTTACTGGGGTCTCTTTTGCCACAGTCTCAAGGATACGGGCACGCGGTGGCCGTATCCTTATTGTTTAGGCCCGCGCGCTGAACCAGCAACCGAGAGGAACGTGCCATGCCCACCGGCAAGGTCAAATTTTACGACGACGAGAAGGGCTTCGGCTTCATCAGTTCCGATGACGGCCAGGAGGTCTTCCTGCACGCGTCAGCCCTGCCAGCCGGGGTCACCTCGGTGAAGGCCGGGACCAAGCTGGAGTTCGGCATTGCCGACGGCAAGCGCGGTGCGCAGGCCCTCTCCGTGCGCCTGGTCGAAGCGCCGCCGAGCCTGGTGAAGCTGAGCCGCAAGCCGGCGGATGACATGGCCGTGATCATCGAGGACCTGGTCAAGCTTCTCGACGGCGTCGGCTCGAATCTCAAGCGCGGACGCTACCCCGAAGGCAGCCACAGCAGGACGATCGCCGCCATGCTTCGCAAGGTTGCGGATGAGCTGGATGCCTGAGTCGGGCAGTACAGGGTCGGGTAGCAACACCGAGTTGGCGAGCGCGGCGGACTTCGAGCTGGGCCGCGCTGCCCTGCTCGAGATCACGACGGCGGACACGATCGGCGCCAATGCCGGGTCGGTGGACGAGGGTGAGGGTGTCGTCTCCGTGCACTTCGAGACGACGCTGGACGGCTACCCCGGCTGGCACTGGACGGTGAGCATCGCCCACATCGACGGCGGGGCCCCGTCGGTGCTCGAGACCGAACTGCTGCCCGGCGACGGCGCACTGCTCGCGCCGGATTGGGTTCCATGGGTGGATCGGCTCGCCGACTACCGTGCCGCCCAGGATGCGGCGGGCATCGACGGTGGCGAGGCCGAAGACGAGCCGGATGTCGACATCGACATCGACGACGACGATGACGACGAACTCGACGACGACGTTCTGCACAGCGGCGACCTCGACGGGGTCGACATCGACGACATCGACGACCTCGACGACCTCGACGAGGCGGATGATGACTCGGACGAGGACGATTCGGGCGAGTCCCGCGAATAGCCGGTCCTGCGCCGGCTAGCTCTGGCGCCGGCTGGTGTAGAGGATTCCGAGGAGTCCGAGCGCGAGCCCGGCGGCGCAGGTCCACAGCAGCCAGATGTTGTTGTTCTCGAGGATCGGCCGGAGGAACAGCAGCAGGATGGCGAGGGCGACCAGCCAGAGAGCCGTGCCGACGAGCATGGCCTTGCGGTCATCCGTCTTCACGGGGGCCGGGTCTGGCCGCCGTTCGGAGTCTCTCAGCCACAGCCGCATTGCTCAACGCTACCCGGTTCCCGGGCTCGTCGGAGGGCCGCCCGGGTTACAGGTGGTCGACGACGAACTCGATCGCGGCGACCAGCTTGCGCACGTCATCCGGCTCGATGGCGGTGAAGGTGGCGATGCGCAGCTGGTTGCGGCCGAGCTTGCGATACGGCTCGGTGTCGACGATGCCGTTGGCGCGCAACGCCTTCGCGACCGCCGCCGCATCGATCTTCTCGTCGAAGTCGATCGTGACGACGACCTGCGAGCGGTGCTCCGGGTTTGTCACGAACGGGGTGGCGTAGTCCACGGACTCGGCCCAGTCGTAGAGGACGGATGACGATTCCCTGGTCCGCGCGTCGGCCCAGCCCAGCCCGCCGCTGCGTTCATCCACTGCACCTGGTTGTCGAGCAGCAGCAGCGTCGACAGCGCCGGGGTGTTCAGCGTCTGGTTGAGGCGCGAGTTGGCGACCGCGTTCTTCAGCGACAGGAACTCGGGGATGTAGCGGTCGCTCGCCGCAATACGCTCGACCCGATCGAGCGCGGCAGGGGAGAACAGGGCGAGCCAGAGGCCGCCGTCCGAGGCGAAGTTCTTCTGCGGGGCGAAGTAGTAGACGTCGGCCTGGGAGGCGTCGAAGTCGATCCCGCCGGCCGCGCTGGTCGCGTCGATGACGGTGAGCGCGCCCTCATCGCCGTCGACCCGGGTGACGGGTGCCATCACCCCGGTGGAGGTCTCGTTGTGGGGCCAGGCGTAGACGTCGATGCCGGAGGCGGCCTGCGGCTCGCTGCGCGAGCCGACCTCCGCCTTGATGACGGATGGCGCCTTCAGCCACGGGGCGCCCGCGGCGGCGGCGAACTTGCTGCTGAACTCGCCGAAGACCAGGTTCTGGCTGCGCTTCTCGATGAGGCCGAATGCGGCGGCATCCCAGAACGCGGTCGAGCCGCCGTTGCCGAGGACGACCTCGTAGCCGTCCGGCAGGCGGAACAGCTCGCCGAGCCCGGACTGCACGCTCGCGACCAGGTTCTTCACCGGCGCCTTGCGGTGGGAGGTGCCGATGAGTGCGGCGCCCGCGCCGGCGAGATATGCCAGCTGCTCGGGGCGGACCTTGGACGGGCCGCAGCCGAATCGTCCGTCGGCGGGCAATAGATCACTGGGAATCGTCAGCTCGGGCATGGGATCAAGTCTAGGGCCGGCGCCGGACAGCTCCGGAGCGCCGCCGCAACCGTACAGGTTAGGCTTGCCTTGCACGCGATTTCCCGCTCACGACATTCCGGAGGCATCGATGACCGATCTCATTGACACCACTGAGATGTACCTGCGGACCATCTATGAGCTCGAAGAAGAGAACATCATTCCCCTCCGCGCGCGTATCTCGGAGCGGCTCGGACACTCCGGGCCGACCGTGTCGCAGACCGTCGGACGGATGGAGCGCGATGGGCTCGTCGTCGTCGAGGGCGACCGCCACCTGGCGCTCACGGATGCGGGCCGCAGCAAAGCGGTGAACGTGATGCGCAAGCACCGCCTCGCTGAGCGCCTCCTCGCCGATGTGATCGGCCTGGACTGGGCGCTCGTGCACGAGGAAGCATGCCGCTGGGAGCACGTGATGAGCGAGCAGGTGGAGCGCCGCATCCTCGACATGCTCGAACATCCCACCCACTCCCCGTACGGCAACCCGATTCCGGGGCTCGAGGGGCTCGGTGACAAGTCGACCGGCAAGTTCTCGGATGGCGTCGTCAACATCGTCAATTACGTCCTGGGCGCGGTCGGCCCGATCAAGGGCACCATCCGCCGCCTCGGCGAGCCGGTGCAGTATGAGACGGATCTGCTGGAGCAGCTGCAGGCGGCGGGGGCCGTTCCCGGCGCGCGGGCCAGCTTCACGGCATCCGGGTCCTATGTTCTGGTGCAGGTGGAGGGCGCAGACGAGGGCCTCGAGTTGCCCAACGAGGTCGCCGCCCACGTCTACGTGGGCATCTGACCGCACGGTCGCTGAGCCTGTCGACGCGCGTTCGTCGAAGCGTAACGCGCGGTAAACCGGCGCGCCCTGGTAAGAGGGGCGCCCGTTTTTGCGTTAATCTGGATACCTTGCAACTCTGAGAGTGATTTCGGGAGAGCTGATGTCTGACTGCCGCACCATCCACGCCTTGGATGACCGCGGCTTTTTTCACACACGGCATTTCTGTCAAGCGAGCGGGTTCGTCCGCGCGCGCACATCGGGCACTGTCACTGCGTGACGGTGCCTTTTGTTTGACCGTTTTCTCCCGACTTTCCGAGTGGCGAGGTGCATCGAAATACCTGGAAGCCGTCCAGGGATCTGTCGATTGGATGAGAATGCGCACGCTAGTCCTCAACGCGGGCTTTGAGCCCCTCGCCGTCGTGTCGTTCAAGCGAGCCCTCGTGCTCGTGATGAACCAGAAGGCGACGATCGTCTCGGCGGATGCGGAGCATCCGGTCTACGGTTCGTCCGGCTCCTGGGACCGGCCCTCGGTGATCCTGCTCACGCGTTACGTGCGCATCCCGAATAGCCGGCTGATTCCCGTGTCGCGCCGCGGCGTTCTGCGTCGCGACGGCCAGCGCTGTGCATACTGCGGCGGCACGGCGAACACGATCGACCACGTGCAGCCGCGCTCGCGCGGCGGGGCCGACAGCTGGGAGAACCTGGTGGCCTGCTGCCTGCGCTGCAACAACAAGAAGGGCGACCGCACCCTCGCCGAGATGAACTGGAAGCTGCGCATCCGCCCCCGCCCGCCGCACGGCACTTCGTGGATGGTGCGCGGCATCGAGCGCGCCCTGCCCCAGTGGGAAGAGTTCCTCGCCCCCGCGGCCTAGCCCGGTCGCTGACCCGTCGAAGCGCCCAAGTCTCTTTCCGGATGCCACCCCGCTAGACTTTCCAAGCCAGCCTCTGTAGCTCAATGGAAGAGCAGTTCCGTCCTAAGGAAACGGTTGGGGGTTCGAGTCCCTCCAGGGGCACCGTGCGACGAGTCGCGACATGGTCTGCGGAAAGTTTGACGACCCGCCGAACGTGTTGGGGATGCCGGGTGGGCTTGCCGGCGAGCGGGGCTCTCCCGCTCGATGACGCGGCCAGGTGCAGGCACTTTCTCCGGATGGCACCGGTCGTCTTGACTTGCTCCTTGTGGCCGTCGGCTTCTTCCTGATGCAGACTGTCCAGGGCGGCATTTCAACGGCGGCTCTGCCAGAATGTTGAGCTTGCGAGGGCTGCGACCTGGAGTTTGGAGTGCACTTGATGTCGCTTACCGGGACGGTGATAATGCACGCCGGCGATGAATACCGCCAGCTCAACCACACAACCGTGCTCGCCTACGTTCGCGAACGCTGCAAGGGCTTCGAACCGGAGCGCGCCGAGGAAATCGGTGACGGCAACCTCAATCTCGTCTTCCGGGTACGCGGGAAAGCCGGGTCGCTGATCGTGAAGCAGGCGTTGCCATACCTGCGCATCGCGGGTGAGGGCTGGCCGCTGACACTCGATCGCAACCGAATCGAGGGGGAGGCGCTTCTGCTTTACGGCTCGCTTGCGCCGGGGCTCACTCCGCGGCTGCTGCTGAACGATCTTGGGATGCACGTCCTGGTCATGGAGGACCTCGCCGGGCACACCGTGTGGCGGTCGGCGTTGATCGAGGGGAGGCACGTGCCCGGTGTGGCAGGCCGGGTTGGGCGTTTTGCCGCACTCACACTCCTGGGAACCAGCGAGATTCTGATGCCTGCCGTCGAGCGCAAGGCACTCCTGGGCAGATTCCACAATCCTGAGCTGTGCGCAATCACCGAAAGCCTCGTGTTCACCGCGCCGTACACGGGGTCGGCCTCGAACATCGTCGACGAGGCGGCTGCTCCGATCGCAGAACAATTGCGTGAAGATCGGGCTCTTCGCCGGGCAGCGGCCCGCTTGTGCCTCCAGTTCAAGTCCAGGGGGGAGGCGCTCATCCACGGCGATCTGCACACGGGATCGATCATGGTGGCCGACGACGACGCGAGGGTGATGGACCCCGAGTTCGCGTTCTGCGGTCCGATGGGCTTCGACATCGGGAACGTCTTCGCGAACCTGGCGTTCGCCAGCATCCGGCACACGGTGCTCGGCAACACGGGGTTCGTCGAGCAGATAGACGAGTATGCGCGGGAGTTTTGGGACACGTTTCGCGAGCAGGCGACGCGTCTGTGGCCGTCAGGGACAGGAGGGCGCGAGGACTTCCTCGCGGGCGTGCTCCGGGACTCTGCGGGATATGCGGGAACGGAGATGATCCGCCGTATGGTGGGCCTGGCACACGTCGCAGACATCGACTCCTTGCTCCTCGACCTCCGCTTCGAGGCACGCGCCGAGGTTCTGAGCTGTGCCCGATCGCTCATTCTGGGAACGCCGGTCGCCAGCGCCGGCGACCTGTGGCGCCGCGCCACGGGAAGAGGCGAGTCGGGCTGAAGGAGTCCGATGGCCCGGTGTGCGGCCGAGGTGCTTGGTCCGGGCCCGTTACGCCTTGCGGATGACGATGAAGGCGTACCGGCCTTCGATGAAATAACTGCGCGAGTACATGATCAGGCGTTGGTCTTCGTCGTATTGCAATTGGTCGAGAAGCACATAGAGCTGTCGCGTGTGCGATTCCGGTCCCCAGCCCACATGGTCGGATTCGATCGCGTGCACCTCGGCCACGCCCAGAACGGGGCGTATCTGCAGAGCCGACTCGAAGTAGCCGAAGACGGAGCCGGTGAGCGTCGTCGGGTCGAAGTCCTCGGGAAAGACGCTCGTCGGGATCAGGTCGTAGGAGTAAGCGACGGTTTCGCCATCGGCCGTGATCTGACGACGGAGTTCAAGGACCTCCGTGTCGTTGGATACGCCCATTCTTGCCGATTCATCGGGGAGGACGAGGCGCACGGTGCGGCGGCCATAGGTCATCCCGGGTTCCTTGCCTGCCTCCCTGATCGACTCCGTGATCGAGGCCATCCGCTCGATTCCCGAGCGGACGGTCGGTGGGGTGGTGACGAAGGTTCCGACGCCGTGTTGCGTCCGGACGAGTCCGAGGACCTCGAGTTCTTTGAGTGCTCCACGGACGGTGGGACGCGAGACCTTGAACTCGGCTCCGAGTGCGGCTTCGGTGGGCAGTTTCTGCCCTCCGGTGAGTTCGCCCGCGGTGATTTTGTGCTTTAAAGCCTGAGCGATGCTGTCCGCCAGCGCGTGCTTCGTGGTGCTTGTCATATTGTTCCACTTGACTTCTGGTTGGTTGTCTTACAACATTGACCTACGCATGCGAGGTAGTCAAGCTTCTGAGGAACACAATTCCCCTAGAATCCAGTAGCTGCACTACCTGAAACAGTGACAAGATGCCGCAGTTGTCTGATATCTATATCAAGTTATCTGACAACTATCGAGTCATGTTCTGTTTCGTGCATAGCAAATTTGACGATATCGAAGTTCTACCCGTCGTGGTTGCCGTCGAAAGACTTCGCACGAGCGACTGAATGATCCCCACAACCGAGATGACGCGCAGTCGTGTGAGCAGTGCAACGCACGACTCGAAGAAGTCAAGAAAGCCGTAAGGACCGGAAATGAGCACCAGAGTATTCACTTTTTACAATTTGCGGCCAGACGTCGACGTCGCCGAATTCCTGGCGTGGTCGCGGACGGTCGACCAGCCGACGTGCGCGCGGATGCCCGCCTGCCATCGCTTTGACGTGTTCCTCGCCAAGGTAGAGGTCGACGGCAAGCCGACCTACCGGGTGATCGAGGACATCGAGGTCGAGAGCTGGGACAAGTGGCAAGAGACGTTGACCTCGGAGGCCTTCTCGCAGGTCTCGACCGAGTGGCCGCTGTACGCGGACGAAAGCAGCCTGGTCAGCGTGCAGGCCGAACAAATCTGAACCGATAACACTTCACAACACTTCAATGACGAAACGAAAAGAGACACCTCACATGAACACAGCTAAGAGATTCGGCCTCATTGCCGCCGTGACCGCAGTGGCGATGCTGGGCCTTGCAGGATGCGACGCCCCCAGTGCGGTAGCGCCAGCCGCCCCCGGCGCCAAGTCGGAGCGCCCGGCGCCGACCAATGTGGCCAAAGCATGTACCGCAAGCGATGGCAGCAAGATCCTGATCGGGTTTGTCGACATCAGCGAACAGATTTCGTTCTTCACCCAGATGAACACCGGCGCCGAAGAAGTCGCGAAACTGGCTGGTGCCGACATCCAGATCGTCAGCGGCGCCAACGATCCGGCGACGCAGGTCACCGGTGTCGAGACCCTGATGGCGCGCAAGGCGAAGGCCATCATCATCGACCCGGTCAACCCCGATGCCCTTGTCCCGGTGATTGCGAAGGCAGTAGCGGCGGGCGTTCCAGTGGTCTCCGTCGATGGGAGCATGGGCCCCGATTCCGCCATCTCGACGCAGGTGGGCACCAGCAATGGCGAGGGTGGAGCCGACCTGGGCGAAGCGCTGCTCGAGATCGCCGGGAACAAGGGCAAGATCGGCGTCGTGGGAGCGCTGAGCAGTTCTATCCAGCTCGAACGGCAGAAGGGCTTCATCGACGCGGTTACGGCCGGTGGGATGACCATAGGAACGATCGTGGATGGCCACAACGCCATCGATCAGGCCACCAACGCGGCCGAGAACCTCCTGACGAGCGACCCCGATCTCAAGTACATCTACGCCACCGGAGGCCCGGCTCTGGAGGGGGTAATCGCGGCGATCAAGAGCCAGAACGCCAAGGACCGAGTCCAGGTTGTCGGATGGGATCTCTCGGATGCGTCGGCTGAGGGGCTCCGTGAGGGTTACGTCAAGGCGATCATCCAGCAGGACAGCTTCGGGTTCGGCCACGAATCGGCGAAGGCTGCGATCGAGCTGGCCTGCGGCGCCACGGATATTCCAGAAGTGATCTCGGTTCCGATCAACATCGTTACGGTCAAGAACCTGGATCAGGCCACCTACTTCCTGGAGAAATAGCCATGGGTGACATCCCACTCGTCGAACTGGTCGATATTCGCAAGTCGTTCGGTGCGGTCGTCGCTCTTCAGGGCGTCGACCTCACCCTCGGCCGCGGCGAGGTGCTCGGCCTGGTCGGTGACAACGGCGCGGGCAAGTCGACACTGATGAAGATCCTGGCCGGGAGCGTTCAGCAGGACTCCGGTGAGATCCGGGTCAATGGCGAATCGGTCCGGTTCGCCAACCCCAGCGAGGCACAGCATCACAAGATCGGAATCGTCTATCAAGACCTCGCCCTGTGCGAGAGCCTCGATGTCGCCGGGAACCTGTTCCTCGGCCGCGAGCCCACTGTCGGCCCGTTCCTCAAACGCAAGGAAATGCACGAGACGGCCGCGAGGGTGCTGAGTGATTTCGGCGTCTCGGTCAAGTCGACGCATCAACTGGTGGGCGAACTGTCGGGTGGCCAGCGGCAATCTGTGGCGATCACCAGGGCCGCGTTCACGAATCCATCGGTCCTCATCCTGGACGAACCGACCGCGGCGCTCGCCGTCGCGGAGGTGGAATCTGTCCTGGCGCTCATCCGCGACGTCGCGAGCAAGGGGGTGGGGGTCATCCTGATCACTCACCGACTGCAGGATCTGTTCCGTGTGTGCGATCGCGTCACGGCCATGTACGAGGGTCAGAGCGTCGAGGACGCCTTGATCGGCGATCTCGATATCGAGTCGTTGGTCGCCATGATCACGCGCGAAGGGAAGGATAGGAAATGAGTTCGGAGGTACGCGCCACACGGCGGAAGACGGTCGCGCCCGTCACCTGGAGTCAGAGGCTCAGCACCCCGACCGCGTTGATGTTCATGGTCACGGCGGCCGTGTTCATCGTTTTCTCCATCAGTTCTGAGAACTTTTTCACCACTCAGAATCTGACCAACATCGCGGTGCAAGTCGCACCCGTGGCGATCGTCGCCGTGGCAGGCACCTTCGTGATCACGGCGGCCATGATCGATCTCTCCACGGGGTCGATCCTGGCCCTGGTCGGTGTGGTCGGGGCATCGCTGCTGGCCAGCGGGCTTCAGTCTGTTTTCGTCATCCTGATTTGCATCGCAGTGGGTGCGCTGTGCGGACTCGTGAACGGGTGGTTTTCCACCTATCAGGGAATGCCGTCCTTCATCGTGACTTTGGCCACGATGTCGGTTCTGCGGGGCATCGCGTTGCTCATGACGAAGGGATTCTCGATCGCGATCCCGTCCGCCCTCGTTTTCGCCCAACTGGGGCAATCCAGCTTCCTCGGGCTCGGATTGACCGCATGGGTCGCGATCGTGTGCGTCGTGATCGGCAGTGTCGTCTTCTATCGGATGAGATTCGGCCAGTACATCACCGGGATCGGCTCCAATGAGGAATCGGTCCGACGGGCGGGCGTTCGTACCAACTTCGTCAAGATGATGGCTCTCACGCTGTCCGGTGCGGCTGCCGGGCTGGCAGGGGTGATCACGGCTGCCCGCCTCGGTTCTGGGGATGCCAACTCCGGTGTCGACTTCGCGCTGACCGTCATCACGGCCGTGGTGTTGGGCGGAACCGACCTCCTCGGAGGGCGTGGGAGCGTCATCGGAACCGTGATCGGTGCGGTCCTGATCGGAGTCATCACGAACGGTCTGGTGATGATCGGGATGAGCGCGTATGTCGTTCCGATAGTCACGGGATCGATCTTGCTGATCGTCATCTGGATCAACCTCCGCGGCAAGAACCTGGCTCAGCTCTTGAAACAGATCGTCACACGCTAGACCTTGATCCCGTCGCGGGCGGGCGGTTGTTCGCACCGCCCGTCCGCGACATCCCAGCAACTAACGCGCCCGTGCGGTCGGCACGGGCACTAGCTCCAACGGAGGCCACACGTGAAAAAACTGATCAACGACCCAGAGGCGTTCGTCGATGAGTCATTAGAGGGAATCCTCGCCGCGCACGGCGACCGACTCAGGGCCGTCGGTGGAGACCTGCGCGCCATCGTCGATGCAGAGGCGCCGCGCAAGGATAGGGTCGCGATTGTGACCGGCGGCGGGTTCGGGCATCTTCCGACATTCGTCGGGTATGTGGGCTCGGGCCTGTGCTCCGGTGCGGCTGTCGGCAACGTCTTTTCCTCTCCGTCCGCCGAGCAGGTTCTCGCCGTGACCCGCGAGGTGCACGGCGGCGCCGGGGTCCTCTATCTCTACGGCAATTACGGTGGTGACGTTTTCAACTTCGACCTCGCCGCGGAAGCGGCGGAAAGCGAGGGCATCGAGGTGAAGACCATCCTCGTCGCCGACGACGTGGCGTCCGCGCCGCGCGAGCGTCGAGACGAGCGTCGAGGAGTCGCCGGCCTTGCGCTCGCTTACAAGGTCGCAGGCGCCGCGGCGGCCGAAGGCGCGAGCCTGGCCGAGGTCGCCGAGGTCACGGATCTGGCCATCGCAAGCATGTCGACCATGGGCGTCGGGCTCTCTCCGACTGTGCTGCCCGCTGCAGGCCAGCCGACCTTTACCCTCGAGGACGGCGAGATGGAGATCGGGATCGGGATGCACGGGGAGCGCGGCGTGCGCCGTGCGCCGTTGGAGCCCGCCGACCAGGTCACGGACGAGATTTTCGATGCCATATCCGCCGACCTCGCTCTGCAGAGGGGCGATTCTCTCGCGGTCCTGGTCAACGGCCTCGGTGCCACCCCTCCCGAGGAGCTGTATGTGCTGTACCGACGGCTGCACCAGCGATTCACCGAGGACGGATTGACCGTGCACCGTGCGTTCATTGGCGAATACGCCACGAGCCTCGAAATGGCGGGCGCGTCGATAACGATCATGCGCCTCGATGAGCGTCTCTCCGCCCTGCTCGACGCTCCCGCGTCATCGCCGTTCGTCGGAGCGATGCTGTGAAGGGCGAAGAGCTGCGCGTCGCCCTCAGCCGCGCGTTCGACCGGCTCGCGGAGGCGAAAGACGAATTGCGGGAACTCGACAGCGCCGTCGGCGATGGCGATCTGGGGATCACGGTGTCGGCCGGCGCCCGGGCGGCGACCGAGGCCATGCAGAGCCTGCCCGATGACGCGACGCCTCATGCCGTCGTCGTTGCCTGTGCCATGGCGATCGCATCGGCCAATCCGTCCACCTTTGCCGCATTGACTGCGGCAGGCATGTTGTCAGGGGCGAAGGAGATACTGGAGAACTCCGAGATCGGACGGGACGACATCGTCCGGTTCGGCCGGGCGGCCGGCGAGGCCGTCGCGAAACGCGGGAAATCGGCACTCGGAGACAAAACCGTCCTCGACGCGCTGGTGCCGAGCATCGACGCGCTCGAGGCAAGCTCCTCTGCCGAGGGCGAGGCCTTGGAGGCGGCGATCGCGGCTGCGAGGGCCGGGATCGACCAGACAGCAGGACAGGCGTCCAGGAAGGGGCGGGCCGCGTGGGCCGGTGAGCGCGGAGTCGGTGCACCCGATGCCGGCGCGACAGCCTATCTGCGCTTCCTCGAGGCGTTGCGAACAGAGACCCAGCCAGAGAAAGGGAGAACCCCGTGATGAATCCTTCGTATCGTGCCATGGTGAGGCGCACCTTTGACGCACTCCTCGACATCGGTCCTCGACCGCACGGCAGCCAGGGGTCGGAACTGGCTGCGGAGTGGCTGCAGAACGCGCTGATCGAGCTCGGGCTGACGGTGGAGACGGTGCCCTTCATCGCTCCGAAACCGCGCGAGGACGACGATGCCACCCTCGTCTCCTTGGATGGTTTCGGCCTGTCGATCCCGTGCAAGGCGTTTCTCGAGACCGCCGGCGGCGTCATCGAGGGCCCATTGCGTTTTCACGGTCGGACCTACGTGTGGGGCATCCACGAATGGAAGGTGTGGCGGATCGGCGATCCGCAGGCGATCGGGTACATAGCATCGCGCGCAGAAGGCCCGATGATCACCCAGCATCTCCCGGAGGGGAGCGCTTCTCTTCCGCACGCGGTGGTCGGTCCGGACGCCGCGGAGTCGCTCGACCTGCTCGCCAGGCAGGGGGCGCATGTTCGGCTGGAGATGACGACCGCCGACCCGCCCGTCGGAGGCGTGTCGCTCTTGGCGTACAAGGATCGCAGTCCTTACGAAGCCGGCCCGGCGCGTCCGTTGATTCTCGGACACTACGACACGGTGCCCAACACTCCCGGCGCCTACGACAATGCGGCGGGCGCTGCCGCGGTGCTCGCCTGCGCCATGGCCGTCGCGGACGGCGAGATCGATGCAAGCGTTCTCGTCACCGGGGGAGAAGAGGTCGGGCTCGCCGGAGCGCGAAGCTTTGTGCGAAAACTCCGCGACCACGACAGGCTCGACGCCATCTCGCTCGCGATCAACCTCGATGGCGGCGGCCGCGGGCGTCAGTTCGAAGCCTGGATCGGACCCGAACGCCTTCAGGAGGTCCTGGCCGGCCCGCTGGCCGAAACCCTGGCGACCCGCGAGGGCTACGAGCTCATCTACCGTCATCCGGCTCCTCCGGGGAGCGATCACCAGGCGTTCCGGGAGGTGGGTCTGCCGGCCGTCATGCTCTCCGTGAACGACCTGGAGATCCTGCACACACCCGACGACGTGTGGGACCTGGACAAGCTCAGTAACGCTGAACTGCTCGCGGAGTCGGCGATGGCCGTCACGAAGAGCATCGCTTCCACCGCCTTGCAGGGGGACAGCGGGATCTCGTCGCACACGCCAGGCATTTGGGCCGGAGGGGGCGCGTCACAGTCGTAGCTTTGCCCGAGCGGGCAGGAGCCATGCGTCGTCACTTGTGCTCCGTGGGCGCAGCTTTGTCGATATCCCGTGACACGAAGGCGTCGCGCGCGGCTGTTCATCGCTGAGGCGTGAAAATCGGTTGGCCATCCTCGGCGAGGCGTAGCGTTGATCTCATGAATCTGGGAAGGATCCTCCTCCGTGTCGTCGTGGGCGGCGTGTTCATCGGCCACGGCCTGCAGAAGCTGACGGGATCGTTCGGCGGCTCCGGCCTCTCCGGAACGGAGAGGATGGCGGAGAAACTCGAGTTGCATCCCGCCAAACGCAACGCGCTCGCCGTCGCGCTCACCGAGACAGCCGGCGGCGCGGCGATCGTCGCGGGCGCCGCCACGCCTCTTGCGGCCGCCGGTCTGATCTCCACGATGCTCACCGCCGTGCGCAAGGTGCACTTCAAGAACGGCCCGTGGAACAGCGCGGGCGGTTACGAATACAACGCCGTGCTCATCGCCGCGGTGGCCTCGCTTGCCGGGGGAGCGGGCAAGGTGTCGATCGACGGGCTGTTCGGCAAGGCGAAGTGGGGCGCGAAAGGCACCCTCTTCGCGCTCGGCGCGGGCGTGGTCGGCTCCCTCGCCGTCGTCGCGCTGGGGCGGCACAACGCACCGGTTGCTGAAGAGGCGGATGCGGAAGTCGCGGCGGGCGACGCCGCGGCTGCTGACGAGTCCTAGTTCGTCGTAAGCG
>Ga0157371_10002882_pt1 | contig 16081 bp, 14 predicted proteins | sample C45metaG_FD_113462 | JGI IMG/M metagenome (GOLD analysis project Ga0157371, IMG submission 113462) | Corn rhizosphere microbial communities from Kellogg Biological Station, Michigan, USA - C4-5 metaG | ecosystem: Host-associated > Plants > Roots > Rhizosphere > Soil | place: USA: Michigan...
GAGCGAAACTTATCAGAGGCAATGTTAGGCTCATCCCACGCCACCAGCACAGCGCTTGGCACAGCGTCATTGCCCACTCTAATGGGTGAGGTCGCATAGCCTGAGGGCGCTGCCAGTGGTGGAAAGACCACAGAGAATGTGACGCCACCATGAACGCCAGTGAGCGCCAGATTATTGGTGCTGGTGACCTCAACTCTGTAATAGGTATTGTTATGTAAATAGCCTGAGGGTATTGGGTGATTGACGGTCACGCCAGAGCCAGCAGCCAGCGCCACAGTGCCAGAGCCGTAGACCAGGCTGCCTTTGACGCCAGCTACGTTATCCCACGCATAGACATTGACTGCATAACTGACTTGCGTGCTGTTCTGGCTGAAAGAGACCGTGGGCGTATTGACTGCCAAGACTTGACTGGCTGTAGGCGCTGTGACCGTGATGACTGGCCCTTGCCCATAGGTAAATGTGACCTCAGCACCAATGGGCGTAGTGATCGTGCCATCAGTGGCGCTGGCGTCTAGCTTATAGGTGGCAAAGGTCGCAAGGTCAGTGCCAGTGGTCTGGTACTCCCAATAGGTCGTACCAGCGTTATAGGTCATAGCTCTGGTAAATAAGACCGCGCCAGCATTGCTCTTGATTCTTAGTGAGACTGCAAAGCCTGTAGCTGTGGTGTCATCAATATCCGTAGAGCGTACTTGCACGAGAGGCAGAGCAGAGACCACTTGATTGGCAGCAGGAAACGTGACTATTGGCGTGGTAGGGCTGGCGTTAGTCGAGAAAGCTCTACCAGCAGACCAACTAGACCAGAGGCTACCAGTATCTCTGGCCCTCATTTCATAGGTGAGGCTCTGGCCCCAAGAGAGCGCTGCAAAGGTCGTCTGTGCCCATGTGACTGAGAGCGTGCCACCATTGGCCACAGCTTGAGCAATGGTAGGGCTGGTACGAATAACGGTAGCGCCCTGCTTGATTCTGACCTCTACGGCATTGGTTCCTAGAGCGCTGGCATGAGACCAGACGCCAGTAAAGGGCGTAGGGCTTTGGGTCTCTTGCTTGCCAGTAGGCGTGCCAGCAGAGACATTGACTGAGCCACCAGCATTGACCGTGATAGGCGCGTTACTAGACCAGCCAGACCAGACGCCAAATTGGTCAGAAACTCTATATTTCCAGTAGTAGGCTGTGCCAGCCACGAGAGCAGTACCAGCATAGGTAGCTGTAAAGCGCTTGGCTGATTGCTCACCACTGGTAGCGCTTTGCGTGCTATCCCAAAATTTGACATTATCGCTGGTCCTAAAGACTTGAATCTGAAATTGCTTGAGCTTATCGCCTCTGACCTCATTACCGTCATCAAAATCACCAGAAAAGTCTGGCGTAGTCGTGCTGACAAAGCCATTAGGTGACATTGTGCCATTGGTGACGGTAGGCGCTACATTGGCGTCATACGCATACCAATTGGTCATTGCTCCCTCATAGCTCGTGCTAGTGGCCCCAAATGGGTCAGTAGGCGTGCTAGAGGCATTGCCTTTGTAATGAAAGTAATAGTCATCAGCACCAGATGGTGAGTTAGCAGCTTGGCTCATGCCATGTATGAATGTGCCACCAGTCACAGACCAGCCAATACCATACTTGACGCCAGACCAGGCTTGAATTGGCGTGATGAGATTGGCGGATAGCTCTACGCCATCGCCACCATACGTCATGGTATTAGAGACTGTAATCTGAGAGGTATAGCCAAGGCGCGTGCTGAGACTAGCGCCAGAGACCGCAAAGACCGCGCCACGCCAGGCAAGGTTAGGCTGGCCCAATGCCTTGCCACCCAAGACGCCCACAGCGTAAATCCAGCCATGCTCAGGCATGGCATAGTAAATCTGGCCCCGCTGATTGGCCCCGCTAAAGGTCGCGCCTACGTCTGGCTCACTGGCCCACTTACGCCCATAAAATGCCATAGCTATAGTGCCCCGTAGATAAGCTCATGGTCACGCTGCAAGTCTCTGATAAACTCAGCAGCTTGAGCGACCTCAGGCAAGTCATCTACCTTGATGGTAAATTGCCTATTGTCATAATACGTGACATTGCCAGAGCTTTGGTCACCATTATTGATGCCAGAGCCAAAGGCTTTGCCCTGATTGTAGGCAGTGTTTACGCTGGCTTGGAATGAGCCTTGACCGCTAATGTCAGTGGTGATGCCTTGCAGCGTGCCAATGAGGTCTCTAGTACGTGAGTCAATACCGTCAATGAGACCTTGCATAATGAGCTGGCCATTGCTAAAGAGCAAGACTGCATCTTTCTCTGGTGGCCCTTTATACTTTGAGATAAGGCCAGTAAGCTCACCTAATTTGCTAGTGAGTGAGTCAATCATGCTGGTGATACCACTAATCAGACCGCTCACGATTGACTGACCAGCGCCATACAGCGTGCCAGAGAGGTCACCCACAGCGCTGCTGGCCCATGTGCCTACTTGACCCAAGAGGCCAGTGAGCCTGCTGATATTGCCCACCACGCCATTGTAGATGCCAGAGATTAGCTCAGCACCACGAGAGACTAGCGTACCAGTGAGCGACCCTACAGCAGCGAAAGCCAGAGCACCCAAAAGCGAGAGCCATGCTCGTGCTGCTGGCCATTGGTTATTGAGACCAGTGAGCGCACCAGTGATTAGCTCTACGCCACGAGAGACCAGCGTATTAGCCAGGCTGCCTACTGCTTGGAAAGCGAGAGAGGCCAGCAGCCCTAGCCAAGCTCTCATCTGAGGCCAGGAATTATTGAGACCCTGTAGAGCGCCCTGAATAAGCTGTACGCCCTTGCTTACCAATGTGCTGGCCAGAGACCCTACCGCGCCAATGGCCATAGAGCCAAGCAAGCCTAGCCAAGCCATTGCCATAGGCCAGCCAGCATTGAGGCCAGAGACCAGACCGCTCAAGAGAGCAGTACCAGCAGCTACCAGCAACGTGCCAAAGGTCGTGACACCAGTGAGGATGAGGCCAGGAAGCAAGCTCAGCCACGCTTGGATTGTGGGCCATGCTGCATTGAATCCCGCTACCAGACCGCCAAAGAGCGCGATACCAGCAGCCAAGAGCAACGTGCCAAAAGTAGATACAGCAATAAGGATGAGACCGGGCATAAGCGCCAGCCATCCTGAGACCGTAGGCCAAGCAGCATTGAAACCGTCTACGATACCCTGTAGTAGCTGCATACCAGCATTGAGTAGCACTGTGCCTAGGGCTGGCATGTTGCCTAGGATGAGGCCAGGAATAGCAGTCAGGGCAGCAGAGACCACAGACCAATTGAGGCCAATGCCAGTAGCAAAGCCTTGCAGAAACTCTAGAGCTTTAGGCGCTAGGGTCAGACCCAAATAGGCGATGGTAGCAGGCAGGGCCAGCATAAGAGCGCCAAGGGCTGTGGCTATGCCAATCCAAAGGCCAGGATTGGCTACCGCTGTGAGAAAGCCTTGAATAAGCTCACCAGCTTTAGGCACTAAGACTTGAGCAAGGTCGCCTACTTTCTCACCTACGGTAACGCCCATATTGCCCCAATCTACTGAGTTGATTGCATTGTCATACCACTGCTTGAGGCCAGTACCCAAATCGCCTAGCTTGAGAATGATGGTCTCTACCAGGCTGCCAGCTTTGCCAGCAGCAGTAGAGAGAATGCCAGCCCAATCTACCGCGCCAGCTTGGTCACCTAACCATGTACCAATAGCTGCTGTGAGGTCGCCTAGCTTGCCAGTAATCGCGCCAGTAATATCACCAGCCAGGCTTGCAGCAGTCGAGAGCTTACCAGCCCAATCTACCGCACCAGCTTGCTCAGCAATCCAGCCACCTAAGGCGCTCGTGAGGTCGCCTAGATAGCCTAAGAGCGTCATGGCAAAGCTACCAGCAGCACTGGCAGCGCTCGTGAGGCCAGTGAGCAGGGCAGTACCTATGCCAGCCCAATCAATGCCAGTGAACGCGCCTAGAATCTGGTCACCCAATCCGCTGAGGGCGTCTTGAATTGGGCCAGTCTTGAACGTATCAGTAAACTCATTCCATGCCTCTGTAATGCCGCCACCACCAGCTAGCACGTTCACAAAATCAATGATGCCATCCACCAGCGCACCAATAAGCATGGTGATATTTCTCATGGGCGCTGGTATGGCGTCAAGACTATCAGTCAAGACCCTGCCACCAGACGCCACATCAGAAATATAGGTCGCCAGCGTAGAGAAATAGCCCACGACCGCGCCCACGACTGAGCCAATGGTATCTCTCAGCCCTAGCCAGTTATTTGACCATGCCATATAGAGCAGAGCGCCTACAGCTATGAGGGCTAGCACTGGCGCTGCTATGGCTGCCAGACCAGCGCCCACAGCAGAGAGGCCAGCAATAAGAGGGCCAGCAGCAGTGATGAGCAGACCAAAGCCAGCGCCTAGAGCAGCAAAGACCGTGATACCACCAGCCACAGCGCCTATCAGGGTCTTGACTCGTGGATTGAGATTGACAATGCCATTCATTAGCTTAGTTACGCCAGACGCCACTTTTGTCAAGACTGGCGTGAGCATAGAGCCAAAGAGGATAAAGGCAGTCTCAAGGCTGCCCTGTAGCTGCTCCATTGCGCCACGTAGACCGCCTAGACGCCTTTGGGCAGCCTCAGCAGCCTGCCCATTGCTCTGCATTTTGTCAGTCATATCACTGACACCAGCAGCGCCCTCACCATACAGCACAGCAGCAATACGCCAGGCATCAGCACCAAACATGGTTTGCAGGGCTGAGATACGCTGGCTCTCGCTCATATCTGCCAGACCTACCTTGAGCTTTTCAGCGGTATAGCCCATGAGGTCGCCACTATCAATGCCCTCTTGCATTGATATGCCAAGCTGGTCAAACATGGCCGCTGCCTCAGCAGTCGGATTGGCCATCTGGCCTAGCATCGTCTTGAGCGCTGTGCCTGCCTCAGCACCAGAGAGGCCAGCATTAGAAAAGAGGGCCAGGGCAGCGCTGGTCTGCTCAATGCTCATGCCAGCAGTGGCAGCAGCCATGCCGCCATTAGCCATGCCTTGAGCGTAATCATTCATGCTCAAGCTAGATTCGTTTAGGGCAGCAGTCATCACATCAGCCACCCTAGTACCCTCAGTACCAGAGAGGCTAAAGCTATTCATGGCATTAGCCATCACGTTAGCTGCTGTAGGAATATCTGACCCTGTAGCGCTGGCAAGCTGAGCAGCAGCCATACCAGCGCCACCCATAATATCTGTGATACTGACGCCAGCCTTACCCAATTCCTCAATGGCTTGAGCGCCCTGAGTCGCTGAGAAAGCAGTATCTCTACCAATGTTGAGGGCTAGCTGAGAAAGCTGGTCATACTCGCTAGAGGTCGTATTGAGTGAGGCGCTGACATCACTCATAGCGCCCTCAAAGCTCATGGCGCTAGAGACTGCCATGCCAAAGCCAGCGACGCCAATACCGGCAAGACCACCCAAGAGGGCTGTGGTCTTGCCGATACCAGCGCCGCCTTTATTGACCGCGCTATCTACTTGGCCTAGACCGCTCACAGCGTCTTTTACGTCAGCGCCTACGTGAACGATCATATCCGCTGCTGTAATAGCCAAAGCTCTACGGGCTTTCTACTTTTTCTTATTGTTCGCTCTGGCTTTGCGCCTCTCTGCAAGGCGCTGAGTCTTAGAGTCTCTTTCTTGCTCTGCTGTGCTGATGATACCAGCCACGTCTACCCAATAGCGTGATTGTTGCATCATTTCCCAAGGCCCTACGCGCCAGTACCTTGCTGCTTGAGCCAGGGCGTAAAAGTCGAGATTGACGCCCTCTACTTGCTCAGCATCTTTGGTGACTAAGTAGCGCCCTAGCGCCGTCGTCGCTTTGGGTCTGGTCGCATATCCTCATTGATGCGCGTGACCACCAGCATGAGAAAGTTGCTCCCAATCAGCTTGAGATATTCAGGCTTGATAGGCACTACCTCACCAGGCTTGACCACCAGCGTAGCGCCATGGGCCTCACAGAAAGCCTGAGCCTCTGAGGTATCGGTGAGGTCTCGTGGCAAGTTATAGCGCTCACCATCTTTCTCAGCCAATGGCCCCAAGAAATCCCAAGCCTCTACCAATTCGCTAAAGGTCGAAAGCTGGCGATTGATATTGAATTCAGCACGCTCAATATCCTCATCATCGTCATTCTCATCACTGAGGCTTTCAGAGCGTGCCTGCCTCAAGATCGCTAGCTCTCGTGCTGGCGTGAGCTTATTGGGACGATACGTAACCGTAAGCGTATCGCTCCCAAAATCCATAGTCAGGGTCTTACGATCTTCCTCAAGGTCATAGATATTGACTGGCATTGGTTTGTAACTCCCTAGGCACTAATCACGAGTCAAGGCGCATTGCTAGAGCTTTGTTTACCCTCTCACCATCCTCTCTTAGTAGGTAGTCTGAGTGTTGACTACCGTGATGACGCCAGCCTTAGCCCATGTCTCATCAGCCATTGGGCTAAACGTGAGAGGAATGCCATAAATGCCATCCTCATCACCAAAGCTGTCAACGTCTACGATGTCAATGGCAAGGTCAATTTGCAGCAGATACGTGGCAGGGCCAATGCCAATCTGAGGCCCCATCACGCGCCAGCGTAGGTAACGCCTATCACCAGCGCGTAGGCTCGTGAGCAGCGCTTTGCCAGCAGCATCAGCCATGAGCGTGATGGTGCTTTCTGAGTCTGGCGCTAGGCTGATGATGCCATCAAAGCTGGTCTTGAGTTCATTGAGCGCCCAAATCTGGCCAAAGAGACCGCCCAGGCTAAAGCCACCATCAAAGGCGCGTAGCATACGAGTCGTGCCTAGGCCAGCGCTCGTGGTGTCAATAAAGACGCCAATCTTTGCCGGGTCTAGTGGTACTTGTGGTGGCGTGGTCACGCCAGCAGTGGTAAGCGTGGCAGCCTCATTGAGCTTTGTACCCATGACTGTGCCACCAACGTCAAAGCCCTCACGATCCCACGAAAGGTCAAGGTCAGTAAGCACCGCGCCAGTAAAGCTCTCTGCTGTGCTGGTATCGCCTTTTTCAATCTTTGCGCTCTTGGGTGTAATGTCGCCAGAGTTAGGCAAATTCCATACCCAAGACTGTGCCGTAGCTGGCGTCAGTGGCGTAGGCGTGACTGTGCCAAGCGCCAGGCTAAACAGATGGTGCAACTCATCAAAGACCAGAGCGCCACCCAAGTCACCCTCTGTATAGTCTTTCTCAAGCGTAGAGCTAGAGCCAAAGTTATAGCCCTGAGCCATATTCACTTTTCGGGAAACTTGAGGGTCAAGGTCGAGTGTTAGCCCCAAGAGGCGTCTAGTGACTGTTGCACCAGCATCGTAGCTGGCCTCATAGCCAAGCTGTAGGCGCTGGCTCTTTGTTGCTCGCTCTGGCATTACCTTTGCCCTTTCTAATCAACGCCAGCAGCTACCTCTAGATCGTAGTAGCCACCAGTCTGCATGTAGAGGTCATCGCCCTCAAGTGTAGGCATATCGAAAGGCTCAACGCGCCTCACGTCTAAGATCGTATAGCCACTCTGCTGGCCAGTCGAGTCACTGAGCGCAATGTCTATAGCTTTGACAATTGGCTCAGCCAGAGCATACGTAGGGCTGATGACCTTGATAAGATACCTCAGCCTAGCTAGTACCCTGCCACCAAAAGCAGCGGTATCATCGCCATTGGGCCTAGGCCAGCTTTGGACGATGATATAGGGCATTACAGCGCCCCGCGTAGCTTGACCAGGGTAAACGCCAGAGCTACCGCTGATTGGTGCTAGCTTACCATAAAGGTAACGATAAGCAGCAATAGTCTCAGCGCCTTGCAGAGCAGTCATGGCTATGATCCTTTGATAAGCGTGGCTATGGCTTTCTGATAGATGGGCCAGACTTGAGCCACCGCTTGAACAATGAAAGGGCGTGCTGCCATGTACTTAGTGCCATTGTGGACAAAGCCAGCATAGGGCGCTAGCCAGTGTACTGAGTCTTGGCCAATGTTGATATTGTTCTTGAGGTTACCAGTCTCACCTACTGGCGTATTGGGCGCTGCTGCTTGCACCAGCATGAGGCACGTAGCCTGCTGTACGTCTTTTATCTCAGAGCTTAGACGATTACTTATCTTGGGTAGATCATTCTTTTTTATTTCATAGCTGACTTTGTAGAGGGCCATCTAAGATACCTCATCTACCATGGCTCTACGTCTTACCTCATCTGTATGAGGGCCTAGCACTTGGGTCACGTCAAAAGACCGGACTGGCGTAGGTGACGTGACATAAATACGGTCTTTACTGGTCACGTCTTGAGACCAGGGCAGCACAATTATCCATTGGGTCACTTGAGCAATGGCCTCATTCCTCAGACGCTCTCTGCCAGTGATAGAGCCTACGCTTACCACTCTGCAAGGCACGCCAGAGGCTAGAGGCGTCCATTGCTTAGTACGCTCACCAATATCATTGATGACCTCTTGATACCTATGAATTTCACACGTATCAGTGAGGTCTCTTTCAGCTAGCTCACGCTGCCTGAGTAGCTGGCCAGGAAGTAGAGGCATTATGTCAATCCACCTACGCCCTCAATGGTCAGACTACCAGCATCCTCATACTGAGCAGCTTGCTTGAGGCAATGGTCTGTAAGCTGGCTTTGCGTGTACTTAGCGCCATCTACGTCATAATCAACATCTGAGACCACTTTGGCAGCCTTGAGCAGCCAGCCCTTACGTGATGCGCCTCTAATATCCCAAAGCCCTAGCCAGCCATCAGCCTCAGGGTCAAGCCCTTGGCTATCCATGAGCGCGTATTGGTCTAGCAATGTCGAGACCTCAAGCTCAGTAAGCGTAGGCTCTGAGTCAGGCTGCAAGTTGAGATTGAGTCTGGCTAGGGCAGTGGCGCGTAGCATCTTATTCCTCTGGCTCTGTGGCCTCTGGTGTCTCTACCACAATTGCCGGATTATCAGCAGGCACATCTTTGGGCGCTCTTTCGTCGCCAGGCAATAGCGTATTGTCACCCTTGCGCGTGGGCTGAAAGCCAGCAGGCTTATAGAGGTCATTGTAGGCTTTGACGCTCACACCATAGGTCTGGCCAGTATCAGGATGGATAATCTCAATCTCATCCTCATCTGCTAGACCTTTGAGCGTAGCGCCCTCTGGTGCTGCCACTGGCGTAATGTCAGTGGGCTGCTGAGTCAGAGCATCTGGCTCTTTGTTCTCAGCGTCTTTCTTAGCTGGCATGTTGCTGCCTTTCTCAAAGCTCTAGAGAGGCGCTAGCCCTAGAGCCAGCGCCTCTCTTGGCTTTTACTTGCTGCTCTCGCTGGCTTTGTCGCCATTGACCACAGCGCCCTTAGTGCCAGTGCCAGGCAAGCCTAGCTTACGGTCACGCGCTGTAACCGCTGCCACGCTATAGCCCTCAGTATTGGCATGACCAGCAGCTACGCCAAAATAGCCAGCCTCAAGCGCATCCTCATAGGTCGCAATGACTGGCGCATCTTTGGGCGCTGCCACATTCACATTAGCGCCCTCAACGCCACGAGAGTAGGTAGCATCTGGCGTGGTGAATTCACGCGCATTGACCATGGCCTCAGCGTCTTTCTGCTGAATAGCCTGAGCATCACGCATCTGCTGAGCTACCGCATCGTCATAGCCCTGAGTATCAGCAGTCACAATGTCTGCTTTCGCTGCATTCATAGGGCTGCCAGCGCCACCATCAGCAGTCTGAGCTTTGTCTTTTTCTGGTGCTGCCATTGCGTATGGCCTTTCTTGCTAGGGCTTTGGCTAGCCTCTGCCAGCCAAAGCCCTCTAATGCCTACTCAGCTATTAGCTAGCTGGTGAGCGCATCACGCCAAAGGGATACCGCTGAGCCTCAACGGGCTGACGCCAATTGATAGGGTTAGCGGTCTGATAGGCAAATCGCGCCGTCACTCGTAGAGCGCTCATATCTTGCTGCAAGAGGTTATAGACGATGGCCCCAAGATTGTCTTGAATCACGCCCTCACGGAAGATGTCATAGGTGAGGTCTTGACGCACACCCACGACGCCCCGGCGAAAGTCACCCAAGATAACCTCAGCAGCGCTCAAGCCCGTAGGCCAGAGACCATCAAGGGTATAGCGGATTGGCAGACCCTCATAGGTATTCTGGCTCACATCAAGCAATTTCTGGCCAGTGGTGTCACGCAACTTACGTAGACGCCCTTTGCTCACGAGGTCAGTGATGATGCCATTAGGCGCAAAGCCATCAGCCTCAACAAGACCCATGAGGTCGTCAAGGTCGCCTTGGATGCCACCAGCAGCAGCGTTATTCGTGCCACGCGCCACGACATTGCCAGCAGCTACCGCGCTGGTCACAATGTCAGTGGGCCAGGATGCTGGCTTATTCGTGCCAAGAAAGATAGCCGCGTCAAGCGCTCGTGCAATGGCCTCAGCGATCTTGGGACGAAACGCCCCAAAGAGGTCAAAGCTGGCATCTGCCAAGACATTGTTAGGAATAGGCACGATTACAGCCAATTCCTCAGCGGTCATGGTCTTATCTGCCCACGCCATTTCTGTGGTCTGCTTGAGGCCAGTGTCACCATTGACCCAATAAGCAGTAGGCAGAGCGCTCAATACGGGCTGCTTGAATACTTTGGTAGACATTGGCACACGAGTAAACATCTGCAAGGCAGCGCTCTGGTATGCCGTGTCATCAAGAATTTCACGCGCCCTCTGGTCAGGGATAAGGCTACCAACGTCTGTGCGGTCTGTGATGTTGTTATAAGGCATGACAAAGCCCTCAGGCTATGGCGTGAGGGCTTTGCACTAAGGCTATAGCTATTCCTAGCCAGGCTCTAGGCTACACCAGCACGCCTACGAATAAGCGCATTGAAGTCTTGCGGATCACCAGCGCCTTGATTACCAGCGCCACCATCACCAGAGCCACGCATATCAGCAAAGATCGTAGGCATATCAGTCTTGAGCTTTGCGATAGCACCAGCCACGCTCTCTGGCGTAGGCGTACCATCTTGGCCTAGCTCTAGCTCTGTGCTGGTGTCAATGAGGCGCATAGCCCTAGATGGATTGAGCGCCCCGGCATCAGCGAGAGCCGTAATGACTGAGCTTTGGATTCTCTCTGCTTTCCTAGCGCTCTGCTCTTGGGTAAGCTGGCTGCCCAGGGTCTCAACTTGCTTTTGCAAGCGTTGAAACTCAGTAAGCCCTTGCTCATCCTTAGCATCGTCGCCAGTGTACTGACGTAGCTCTGTGCGGTAGCGCCCTGCATCTTGCCTAGCGCGTGCAAGCTCTGAGGTCAGACGCGCTGAGTAGTCTGCAATAGACTCACCAGGCTTTTGACCAGGCAAGAGGTCAGAGCCAGTCTGCGTACCCTGCTTGCCTAATACTTGCTCACTAAGGCTTTGTTGCTGAGTGCCCTGCTGCTGAGTACCTTGGCTCTCTTGGCTGCCTGAGCCTTGAGCTTGCTGCCCTGCCTGAGAGCTAGCGCCTTGATTCTCTGGCATTATGGTAACTACCTTTCTACTGTTACGTCAAGCTACTCCCTAGCAGCCTCTTGCGTATCATTATGGTTAGTTGCGTCGTTATCGTCAATTGGCGTATCACTTGGGTCTAGGCCAAAGTCGATACGAGTCAAAGCCATGGCAATATCAGCAGGCATGATCGTGAGCCATTCTTGTAAGCGCTGCTCAAAGCTTTGGCCATTGAGGTCACGACTGATAACGGTATGGTCACTCATCCTATTGCCCCAATCGCTCTAAAGAGGTCGTCAAAGGCCAGGCTGATTGGCTCAAAGTCATCATCTGCCCATTGCGTGACGTAATACGGATTGCCCAAAGGGTCTCGCTGTATGTTTAGCTCAGCCATAATGCCAGGGTCTTGGGTCTTAGTGGCAATGTATTGGGCGTAAGATCGTGCAAAGACCTCACGCTCTGTAAGCGCATACTCAGCATACTTGGCACTAGAGGGCCAAGTGACCGTCTTGCCAGTCGCGTCTACATGCTCAATGAAGCCGCCTTTCTTGCCAATCTGGTGCAACTCTCTGAGCCTGCCCACTGCTCTGCTCTCGCTCGTGGCTTTGCGCCAAGCATTTAGCTCAGCGTGGTTAGGGAATAGCTCAGAGGCATAGCCATTGATGCCATGGCTCTGGCCAGCCACTCTAGGCCAGACAAATTGCTGGTCTAGATAATGGCCTACCTCATGGGCATAGGTGAGCCTAGGATGACCCTTTGGCCCTAGCGAGAGAGGGCGTGAAAGACTAATCTCAGCAGGCATATAGGTAGAGTGGAGCTGGCCTTTATGGTCTGCCACCGCGCCAATACGTGTACGGTAGGAACCAAAGGCGCTCTCTCGTGCATTGAGCGTGACTGGCACTGGCGCTAGCCCCCCATCACCATGCACAGAGTCTATGAGCTTGCCTACCTCATCCACATCTTTAGTTATCTTGGCATACTTGCCAGACTTAGGCAGCGCATCAGGGCGTAGGGCAGCGCTTACCGGGCTGCCCTTTGGCCCTAGAGCTTTAGGCGCTACTGGTGGCGTAGGCGCTGGCTTTGGCGCTAAGGGCTTTGGCGCTGGCGTAGGCGTGGGCCTCACTGGTGGCTGAGGCTTTGGCTTTGGCACTGGCGTAGGTCGTGGCTTTGGCGTAGGGCCAGAGCCACCAGCCTTGAGCTTTTTGATGCCCTCTGGTCCTAGAGCTTTGCTTAGTGAGCGCTGCTGGCGACCTTTGCCCCAATCAGGGCTATTGGTCTCTTGCACGAGGTCTGGTAGCTTGATGAGCTTTTGCTTATAAGCCTGATGAGCGGTAGGGCCAAGAATGCGCTTTTGTCTATCCTCTGGCAGCTTGGCAAAAAGCTCATTGCCGGTCTTTGGCGTGCTGAGTTGAGGCACGTCTTTGAGAGCAGGATTTATCTCAGACCATGGCCTCATTACTGGCAGCATTGAGCATCTGCAAGCAGGATGCGTGGCCATCTTTTCTGCCAGTGGGAATACTTGACCGTGCATGGCCCAACAGACCGGGCAAGTGGTGTCTTGCAAGGCTGAGGACCAGCGCCAGGCTTTGACCAGTCGAGAGTTAGCACGATAGGTCTCAAGCGTGGTGTCTCTGTAGACTCTCAGCATTTCTGTACGTGCCATCAAAGCCAAGCGCCCATAGTCAGCCCCTAGAGCTTTGGCCATACGCCTTGCCACAAGGGTAGGTATCTCACCATTGGCCATGCCATTGATAAGCTCAGTCTTGACGATTTCTACGCCTCTATTGCCATAGGTCTTGGCAAGGTCTACCAGTGGTGACCCATTCTGCAAGCGCCCTGTAAGCCGCTGTACTTGCTGCTCAGGAAACTTGACAAAGCCAGCCTGAATAGCGCCAGGGCTAGGGCTGCCAAGCTCAGCAAGCATGGTGGCTTGAGCAGACTGGTAGGCCAGTCGTGCTGCCTGTAGCTGGCCCTCAGCAAGGGTAAGCCCCGTATCTGTGGCCATGGCTGTAAAGAGTTGCGCTGCTTGGCTCAAGAGTTGCGCCATACGATACTCAGACCAGATAAAGCCTGAGAGGTATTCAGCGCTATAGCCAGCAGCTTTGGCCACTTGCAGCTTACGGTATGCCTCTTTCCAAATAGGCGTAAGGCTCTTGACCATTTGCCGATAATTGAGCGCCATTTGACCAGTAGCAGCACGCTCACGCCTAAAGAGGGCAGCGAGAAAGTCATTCTCTACTCGCTCTAATCGAAAGGTCTCTGCCATCTACTAGACCTCTGGCTCTTGTTGGTCTTGCTGTAGCTGCTGGCCCATGACTTGACCGCTAAGCTGTGCCATGGCTTTCTCTTGGCTCTGGCGCTCTTGCTCTGCTGAGGCAGTAATCATGGCTATCTCATCCTCAGCAAGACCCATGGCTTTAGCAACTATCTCAAGTGGCAAGCCAGCATCAGCCATGATCTTGCCTAGCTCTACTTGCTCTCGCTGGCTACGTGGCTCTGCTGACTCCCACTCTGGCTCTATCATCAATGGCTCAGTCACGCCCATAAGCTGAAATTGCATTTGTAGCGCCTCAGCATGAGCAGCGCCATTAGACCTCTGACGGTCTCTAATCTTGGCTGTGAATGGTGCATCAGCAGTCTTGAGGCTTTCACCACTTGGAAAGTTGCCAGTCATCAAAAGCCAATGTACTGGCGTGCCTGAGACTCTGGCAATATCAAGATCAAATTGGTCTTGTACCTTTAGGAATTGCTCAAGGCTGGCTGCATCAAAGCTGCCAAATTTGGCTTGCTCTTTGGTGCTATACCAGACCTCACCAGGGCCAGCTTTCCACGGTAGGCGCTTACGCCCTAGCTCATCTGGCTCTGGCGCGTCTATGCCAATCGCGTAACGTTGAGGGAACGCATTGTATTCCATGGCTACCAGCATATCTGCTATAGCTTTATTGAGGGCGTCTTGCAGCGGTATCACGTCTTTTAGCTCGCTGATACCAAAGTCACCCACCATGGGCGCATTGTTCGGATAATGCACGACTGGCACGCGCCCTAGGCCATGAATGACCGGATTTTGGATAGGCTGCCCTAGAAAATTGACCTCACTGACCAATGTGTATTGAGCCAAGGCTTTGGGTAGCTCTGCCTCTGCCTTGCCTTGCGTGATGAGCCTGATAATTTCTGTGGGCGTGTAAAAGGTCAAGCGCCTCTTATTCTGGTCTGGCCCTGCTGCTGTGACCAGCCAAGACTTAGCAGCCAGGATGATCCTGCCATCGTCGTCATACTTGACGCGCATCACATCAGCTTTATTAGGCCAGATACGTGGCAGCCCTGTACCCAATGGTGGCGCTGCATCAAAGTAGACCACGCCATAGCTATCACCAGTGATGCCCTGCTCTACGTATAGCTCTCCCTCACGCATGGCCATGCCAGTCAAGCGCCAGAGCGTCATAGCCTGCTCACTAAAGTCAGAGCTAGAGCTTTGGCCCTCTACCTCTGTGGTGCTGCTATTGCCCTGAGGAATGATGGCCAGGCCAGCAAGGTCTACGCCCTCAACGCGAAAGCCTGAGACCCTGAGGCGATTGGCTTGCGCGTCTACGACTGGTCTACAGCGATTATAGGCCAGGGTACTAAAGAGAGAGCCAAAGGCTGATTGGAATTTGGGCGTAGCGAAAGCCAAGTCATGCTTGCCATGGTAATACTCTCGTGCTTTCGTGTAGCTATCGACATTGAGCGTAAAAGCGTTGATAGCCCAATCAATATCTTGCTGAGTAATTGGCATGGCTCTGGCCCTTTCTAATCGTCAAAAGTACCCTGCTGGTGTCTGTTGCCAGCGTAAATAGCGGCATAGGCCACTACGTCTGCTTGGTCGTCGTGCTTAGCGCCAGGAAACGCGTAAAGCTCTGCCTCAAAGTCTGGTAGCCAGGCTGCCCACTCAGGAAAGTAGAGCTTTCCATTTTCCATGTAGGCGCTACCAGTCAAAGCTCTGGCTATCTTATCTTTGTCTGCCCTGATTGGCTTGACTGGTATGCCAGCAAGAATGGCGTGCTGTAACAATGATAGCTGATAGGCCACAGCCTCTACGCCAATGAAGCTCAGCGCCCACTTATCTTTAGCCTGCTGCATCATGCGTAGCTGGTCTGGCCCTGTAAGACGCCTACGATCTATCTCTAAGAGGATAAGGTCACGCTGAGGCGTCATCAACCAGCTACTCAGTACGGTATAGTCAGCGGTCTCTTTCGTGCTGGCTGCCAAATCCATAATGCCAAAGCGCACACAGCCAGCAAGAGGCACGAGAGTAGGCACTGACTCACCATGGCGCTTGAGTTGCAAGATGCCATGTTTGAGCGACCATGAGCCTGCCCACGTCTTACGATAGAGGGTATCGCCAATAGGAATAGGATTCTGCTGATAGAGGGCAGACCACCAATGAGAACCTACCGTATCTTTGATAGTTCCTAGAGCCTCAGCATCATAACGGGCTGGCCATAGCGCCTCACCAGGCAAGCGCCCTAGCGGGTCATCTACCTCAGCCAATGCCGGTAGCCTCAGCCTATCCCAAGGCAAGCCACTTTCTTTGAGCGCCTTGCCTATCAAGTCATCTTCATGCCAGCGCGTCTGAATAATGATGCAGACACCATCTGGCTCTAGTCGAGTGAAAAGCGTAGATTGCCAC
>Ga0157371_10002883_pt1 | contig 16081 bp, 13 predicted proteins | sample C45metaG_FD_113462 | JGI IMG/M metagenome (GOLD analysis project Ga0157371, IMG submission 113462) | Corn rhizosphere microbial communities from Kellogg Biological Station, Michigan, USA - C4-5 metaG | ecosystem: Host-associated > Plants > Roots > Rhizosphere > Soil | place: USA: Michigan...
GAGCTTCGTCGAGATCTTCCAGAACTGCATCGTCTACAATGACGACGTCTTTGCCTCCTTCACCGAAAAGCAGGCGGCGGACGAAAAGCAGCTGTGGCTCAAGCCCGGCGAGAAGATGCTGTTCGCAGGCGGCACCAAGGGACTCGCCCTCGACGTCGAGAAGCTGGCGCTCAAGGTCGTTCCCGGCGACGACCCGTCGGTGATCGTCCACGATCCGACCAACCGCCAGGTCGCGGCGATGCTCATCCTGATGCCGCAGGACAATTATCCGATCGCCCTCGGGGTCATCTACGAAGACCCGCGGCCGACGTTCGAAAGCGCCGTCGTCGAGCAGAACGAGGCTATCGCGTCGGGCAAGACGCCCGACCTCCAGGCGCTCGTCGCCAAGGGCCAGACCTGGATGGTCGAAAAGGAGCCGCACCAGATTTGATCTGCGCTTCCTAGGTGGACAACCTCACCCACAGCCTCGTCGGCGCGGTGATGGGCCGAATGGGGCTGAAGCGCCTCAGCCCGCGCGCCATGCCGGCGCTGATCATCGCTGCGAACTTGCCCGACATCGACAGCTTCGTCGCGCGCGGTGTCGGCTGCGAGCCGATCGCGGCCCACCGCGGCTTCACCCATGGCATCGGCGGGCTGGTCACCTTGCCGTTCTTGGCTTTGGCAATCGTTTGGCTGTGGGAAAAGTTGCGTCCAGGCAAGGAAGGGCCGCTGAAGCTCGGCGGGCTACTGCTCGCCTGCTTCCTCGGCGTGCTCAGCCATCCGTTGCTCGACCTCATGAACACCTACGGCACGCGAGTGCTCGAGCCCTTCTCGCACCAATGGTTCTACGCCGACACGCTCTTCATCGTGGATCCGTGGATCTGGTTGATGCTGATCCTCGGCCTCGAAATGTCCTGGCGCGCCGAACGGCTTGGCATGGACTGGCGCCGTCCCGCCGCCTGGGCGTTCACCGCCATGCTGCTCTACATCGGCCTCAACGATGCCATCTCCGCCCGCGCCGTCGCGCTGACTCGGCCGCTGGTTGAACGCGTCGCGCCGCCGACCATGATCGTGGCGTCGGAAGTCCCGCTCGAATTCTGGAAGCGCAAGATGATCTGGCGCGACGACGCGATCGGCGGAAGCGGCGCATACAATCTGCTCGACGGGCTCAATAACGTCTCGCTCGACCCGCGCATCGTTCCGCTCCGCCTCGACGACCGGCGGCTCGCCGCTGCCCGTGCCCGGGACCGGCACGTGCGCGCGTTCCTCTTCTGGTCGCGCATGCCGATGGTCTACGAGCAGGGCGGCCGCGCTTACCTGACCGACCAGCGCTTCTTCGAGGCCGGGCGCGCGCCGAGCTCGACTTTCCTCATCCCGCTCGACATTCCGCACCCGAGTTCATAACTGCGCCGTGATGAGCACGCGCGGCGAACATCTGGTGCGCGCGGACCGCCGTTTCGCGACGGGCGGCGGGCTGCTTGCGCGATTTGCCGCTCCCGCGATCGATCGCGTCCTCGACGATATCGACCGGCGGCTGGTACGCGGCGGCCTCGACGCCACTCTGCCGGACGGCACGAGCCGGCGCCTCGGGTTCCATGACGAAGGACCCCACGCTGCCGTCCACCTGTCGAGCTGGATGGCGCTGGTCCGGCTTGCGACTTCCGGCTCGGTCGGCTGGTACAAGGCGTGGACGCTCGGCGAATGGTCGAGCCCGGATCCGGTCAAGCTGTTCGAGATTTTCTCCGCGAATGCCGCGCCGCTCGGCGATACCGGCCGCGCCAAGGGCCCGTTCCGCTGGGTCAATGCGCTCGCGCACCGCCTGCGCGACAATGCGCCGGGCATGGCGCGCAAGAACATCGCGGCGCATTACGACCTCGGCAACGACTTCTATTCGGCGTGGCTCGACCCGACGATGACCTACAGCTCGGCGCGGTTCGTAGACCGCGACGACAGCCTCGAAGCCGCTCAGCTCCACAAGATACGCACCTTGCTGGATCGTTTGGAGCTTAAGCCCGGCCAGCGATTGCTCGAGATCGGCTGCGGCTGGGGAACGCTCGCGATCGAAGCGGCGAAGCGCGGTGCGAAGGTCGTCGGTCTCACCCTCTCGACCGAGCAGAAGGACTGGGCCGAGCGGAAGATCGCGCAGGCCGGGCTCGGCGCGCAGATCGAAATCCGCCTCCAGGATTATCGCGAAACCGCCGAGCAGTTCGATGCGGTCGCGTCGGTCGAGATGGTCGAGGCGGTCGGCCAGCGCTGGTGGGGCGCCTATCTCGACAGCATCGCCCGCAACCTGAAGACCGGCGGCCACGCCGCGCTCCAGTTCATCAGCATCCGCGACGAGCTGTTCGACCGCTACGCCCGCAACGCCGATTTCATCCAGACCTACATATTCCCCGGCGGCTGCCTGCTCGACGAGCCGCAGTTCGCCGCTTTGGCGCGCGGCCGCGGACTCTCGTGGGACGGCCGCGAGGGCTTCCGCCTCGACTATGCCGAGACCCTGAAACGCTGGCGTGAGCGCTACAACCGCGCAGTCGCGAGCGGCGCGCTCGACGGCTTTGCCGAGCCGTTCCACAATCTGTGGCGCTATTATCTCATGTATTGCGAGGGCGGTTTCCGCGGCGGAGCGATCGACGTCGCGCAGGTGACGATGGTCAAGGCTTAGGCTGGCCCTCGGCCCTCCGCCGCTGCTCGAAATCGTTCACGACCCGCTCCGTAAGCCGGGCGCAATCCAGCCCGGCGAACGGGAATGTCCCGGAGAGCGCATTGCGCACTTCAGGCGCGAGCGCCTGCTGAAGCTTTCGGCGTGCGCGCATCAGCCGAGTCTTCACCGTTCCGGTCGGGATCTCCAGCGCCTGCGCCGCCTCTTCGACCGACAGTCCCTCGATCTCGTGGAGCACGAAGACGGTGCGGAAATTTTCCGGCAGGTCGCCAATGGCGCGCTCGAGCAGCGACCGCAGCTTCTCGCGCGCCGCCTCGGCCTCGGGGCTCGGCGCGTCCGAGCCCTTGGCCAGCTGCTCACGATAGGTTTCGAGCACCTGTACTCCTTCCGCTTCGAGATGCTTGCGCCGCCGTTCCTGGACACGCTTGCGGGCAAGCGCTTCGTTGATCGCGATGCGGGTGAGCCAGGTGGTCAGTGACGAGCGTCCCTCGAATCCGGCGATCGCCGTCAGTGCATTGGCATAGCTGGATTGGACCACGTCCTCCGCCTCCTGGCGGTTCTTGAGGATGCTCCACGCGGTGCGGAACAAGCGTTGGTTGTTGGCGGTGACGAGGTGCCGCACAGCGTCGACGTCGCCGGCGGCGCAGCTGGCGGCGAGCTCGACGTCCGCCATTGCTGCATAATCGAGAGCGAGAATCCGGCTTGTGCTCATTTGGCCACCATAGTCCCGCGCATTCCCGGGTGATACTTGCAGTAGAACGACGCATGGCCTGCGGAATTGATGTGAATGCTCCCGCGGGCGCCCGCCGCAAGGTCGAGGTTGAAGCTGTTGTTCGATGCAGTGACCGTGTGCCGGAACATGTCCTTGTTATCGAACACCACCCTGTCGCCGACCTTTAGCGGCGGCACGGGCGCATATTTCATCTTGTCGATGACAACGACATAGGTAGCGGCTGCCGCCGGGGAGGGGAGCAAGACCGGCAGCAGCACGCCCAACGCCGCGGCGTACAGGGGCCAGTGCCGCGGCAACGAACTCATTTCAGCTTCGCCGCAAGCTGCTCGGCGTGGCCCAGATGCTCCTTGAACAGCGTCAGGCCGGTCTGAAGCAGCGATTTCAGCTGCGCGTTCTTCGCCGAAGGGATGAGCGTCGAGGCGAGCGCATCATCCACGGTCTTGTGAAATGCGACCTCGTTGTTGACGTACTCCCGGTCGAACGCCGCGCCTTTAAGGTGGCTGAGCTTCGTGAGTTCGGCATTCGCCGCCTTGGTCAGGCTCGCGCTGGTCGGATTGGCTTCGGGCGTGACGTGGAGGCTCTTCACCAGCGCCACCGCCTTGTCGTTCACGGCCTGGTGGTCGCGGACCATCTCCTGCGCGAAGGCGCGCACTGCCGTATTGTGCGAGGTCTTGAGCGCCTGCTTGGCCGCGGCGATGTCGATGTTGCCGGCGGTGTAGGCGATATGCGCGATCTGCGGGTCCGTCGGACCGGCGGCCGCGGCGGGCGCGGAGATCGCAAGCGCGGAAGCGGCGGCGATTAAAAGTGCAGTGCGTGTCATCTGATCCTCCCGATGTGTTCGAAAGGTTGGATGACGGCGGCGTAGATTGGGTTCCCGCGATTCGGCGCTAGGCCTCGACGCGCATCTTTTCGCCCGTCGGAGAATCGGCGGTCAGACGCTCCAGGATCGCCTTGGCAACGACCTCGGGCGGCTTGACGCTCTCGGGCTCCTCGCCGGGAAAGGCGAGTGCGCGCATCCGCGTGCGGGTCGCCCCCGGATCGACGATATGGACACGGAGGCGCCCAGTATATTCGGTCTCGTCAGCGTAAGCCCCAAGCAACGCCTCGAGGGCGGCTTTCGACGAGCCGTACGCGCCCCAGAATGCGCGCGGCTCTCCGCCGACTGATGAAGTCAGCGCGACGACGTCGGCCCGCTGCGCTCTCTTGAGCAGCGGATCGAAGGCAGCGATGAGCGCCTGATTGGCGAGCAGGTTGATGCTCAGCAGCCGCGAATATTCCTTCGGATCGATGTCCTGGACCGGCGTAAGCGAGCCGAGCATCGCTGCGTTGAGAACGATGATGTCCAGCTTCTCCCAGCGCTCCGCGACGGCGACGGCGAGCTTGCCGATGCTCTCGCCTTCGGTCAGGTCGAGCGGCGCGATCGTGGCGGATCCGCCGGCCGAGTGAATTTGCTCCTCGACCTCTTCGAGCGCGCTCGCGGTGCGGGCAACGAGGATCACATGTGCGCCGGCGGCTGCAAGGGCTTCGGCAGTGGCAGCGCCAATCCCGCGCGATGCGCCGGTGACGAGCGCCAGCTTTCCTTCGAAAGGCTTCGAATCGGTCATGGATGCCGCCTCTAGCGGCTAGCGGCTCGCGACCAAAGACAGCGGCGCGCCTTTCTCCTTGTCCGTGACGTCCGTCAAAGAGGTCGGATATGCGCCCGTGAAACAGGCGTCGCAGCGCTGCGGCTGCATATCGTCGCGCTCCTGGCCGAGTGCGCGATAGAGACCCTCAATCGAGACGAAAGCGAGGCTGTCGGCGTTGATATAATCGCGCATCTGGTCGACGCTCATTTGTGCCGCGAGCAGCTTCGCCCGCTCCGGCGTGTCGACGCCGTAGAAGCAGCTGTGGCGCGTCGGCGGCGAGGCGATCCGCATGTGCACTTCCCGCGCTCCTGCATCGCGCATCATCTGGACCAGCTTCACGCTGGTCGTGCCGCGAACGATCGAATCGTCGACCAGCACGATGCGCTTGCCGGCGACCAGCGCGCTGTTGGCGTTGTGCTTTAGTTTCACGCCCAGGTGCCGCACTTCCTGGCTCGGCTGGATGAAGGTTCGGCCGACATAGTGCGAACGGATGATCCCGAGCTCGAACGGGATGCCGCTTGCCTGGGAGAAGCCGATCGCTGCGGGAACGCCGCTGTCGGGCACCGGCACGACATAATCGGCCTCGACCGGTGCCTCGCGCGCAAGCTCGGCGCCGATGTTCTTCCTGACCTCGTAGACCGAGACTCCCTCGGCGATGCTGTCCGGCCGCGAAAAGTAGACATGCTCGAAGATGCACGGGCGCGGCGGGACCTTCTCGAACGGCCGGAAGGAACGGATTCCGCTGTCGTTGACCAGGATCACTTCGCCGGGCTCGACATCGCGAAGGAAGCTCGCGCCGATCACGTCGAGAGCGACGGTTTCGCTGGCGAAGATCGTCGCCTCGCCGAGCTTGCCCATCACGAGCGGGCGGATGCCGAGCGGGTCGCGGCAGGCGATCAACCCTTCGTCGGTGAGCACGACGAGCGAATAAGCGCCTTCGACCTGCTTCAGCGCGTCGGTCAGCCGGTCGAGCATGTTGGTGTGATGCGAGGTCGCAACCAGATGGATGATGACCTCGGTGTCGCTGGTCGACTGGAAGATCGAGCCGCGGCGGTTCAGCGTCCGCCGAAGCTTCATCGCATTGGAAAGATTGCCGTTGTGGGCAACCGCGAACCCGCCTTCGGCGAGCTCGGCAAACAGGGGCTGGATGTTGCGAAGCGCGGTCTCGCCGGTGGTCGAATAGCGGACGTGCCCGATCGCCGTGCGGCCGGCGAGGCTGCGGATGACGTCGTCGCGATCGAAATTGCCCGCGACGTGACCCATCGCCCGGTGCGAATGGAATTGCTTGCCGTCGAAGCTGGTGATTCCGGCGGCTTCCTGGCCGCGGTGCTGAAGCGCGTGCAGCCCCAGCGCGACGAAGCTGGCCGCATTGTCGGCGCCCCAGATGCCGAAAACGCCGCACTCCTCGCGCAGCTTGTCGTCATCGAACGGATTGGTCGTCAGCATCGAGTCTGGGTCCCCGGAAGCCCGCGTTACGCTGTGTCGCGTCGCATATAGGATGAGGCCGCTGCTTTGTCGCCCCCGGCCTGAATAAAGTGTGAAATTTTAACCGCTTAGGCGGCAGTCGCTGAAGCCTAGCCTTTGTAAATGGCGGGGAATTTCTGCTTCAGTGCCCCGATCTTCGGCCGGTCGTTGACGACGATGTATGGGTAATCGGGATGTTTGGCGGCGAAATGCTGGTGATAGGCCTCCGCAGGGTAGAAGCCGCCGTGCTCGATCCGCGTTGCAATCGGCCGCTTCCAGATGTGCGCTGCGCTGAGCCGCTGGATATATGCCTTCGCGAACCGCTCCTGGTCCGCGTTTTGGGGAAAGATCGCCGAGCGGTAGCTCGAGCCGACGTCGGGGCCTTGCCGGTTCACCTCGGTAGGGTCATGCGCGACCGTGAAATAGACTTCGAGCAGCTTGCCGTAGCCGATCTGCGAAGGATCGTAGGTGATCTTCACCGCTTCCGCGTGGCCCGTCGTTTCGGAACTAACCCTGTCGTACTGCGCATCGGCGGCAGAGCCGCCCGCGTAGCCGGAGACAACTCCGGTCACGCCTTTCACATGCTCGAACACCCATTCCATGCCCCAGAAGCAGCCGCCCGCGAGCACGGCGGTGTCAGTCTTTGGTGCAGCCGCAGCGGGTGCGGCGGTGATCAGCAGGAGCGGGATCAGGAATCGTTTCATCGAAGATCCTTTCTTCAGCGCATCTAGTCTCGCGCACCCTGGATTTACAGCGGCTGGACGGCGAGCGGCCCCGGCAATAGGCTGTACTTACACGGAGGTAAGTGATGCCCATCTACAAGGCGCCGGTGCGGGAAACCCGCTTCGTTCTCGACGAAGTGCTGGACATCGGCCGCTATTCCAACCTCCCCGGTTTCGCCAACGCCTCGCCCGACGTGGTCGAAGCGATCCTCGAGGAGGCGGGCCGCTTCTGCGAGGAGGTGCTGCAGCCGCTCAACCGCATCGGTGACGAGGTCGGCTGTAAAAGGGCTGACGACGGCTCCGTCACGACTCCGCCAGGGTTCAAGCAGGCGTGGGATCAATGGGTCGAGGCAGGCTGGCCGACGCTAACCGCGCCGGAAGAATTCGGCGGCCAGGGTCTGCCGCAGGTGATCGGCACCGCGATCGGCGAATATGTGCTTTCGGCCAATCACAGCTTCGAGATGTTCCAGGGACTGACCAGCGGCGCGACTGCGGCTCTGTTCATCAAAGCCTCGGACGAGATCAAGCAGCGGTATCTGCCCAACTTGGTGAGCGGCAAATGGACCGGCACGATGAACCTCACCGAACCGCATGCCGGCACCGACCTGGGGCTCCTGAAGACCCGCGCCGAGCCCAATGACGACGGCAGCTATTCGATCACCGGTACCAAGATCTTCATCTCGTCGGGCGAGCACGACCTGTCCGAGAACATCATCCACCTCGTCCTCGCCAAGCGCTCCGGCGCTCCGGATAACGTGAAGGGCATCAGCCTGTTCGTCGTGCCGAAATTTCTGGTGAACGAGGACGGCAGCCTCGGCGAGCGCAATCCGGTCTCCTGCGGTGCCCTCGAGAAGAAGATGGGAATCCACGGCAATCCCACCTGCGTCATGAACTACGACGGCGCGAAGGGCTGGCTCGTCGGCGAGGGCGAGAAGGGCCTCCAGGCGATGTTCATCATGATGAACGCCGCGCGCCTCGGGGTAGGGCTGCAAGGCCTGGCGCAAGGCGAAGTCGCCTACCAGAACGCCGCCGCTTACGCGCGCGAGCGCCGGCAGAGCCGCGCGCTCAAGGAATCGGAGCGCGACGCCGATGCAAAGGCCGACCCGATCATCGTCCACCCCGACATCCGTCGGATGCTGATGGAATCGAAAGCATGGAACGAAGCCGGTCGCGCACTCTGCCTGTGGGGGTCGCTGCTCGTCGACTTGGTTCGCCGCTCGCCCGACGAGGCGGAGCGGCAGGAGGCGGACGACCTCCTCGGGCTGATCACGCCGGTCATCAAGGGCTATCTGACCGACAAAGGCTTCGAGGCCGCGGTCTATGCGCAGCAGGTGCTCGGCGGTCACGGCTACATCCGCGAGCAGGGGCTGGAGCAGTTCGTCCGAGACGCTCGCATCGCCCAAATTTATGAGGGCACCAATGGCATCCAGGCGATGGACCTCGTCGGGCGGAAACTGCCGCGCGACGGCGGCCGCGCGATCCGCAGCTTCTTCGAGCTCGTTGGCCGCGAGGTCGCGGAGGCAAGGCAAAGCGGCGACCCGGGTGGCATCGCATCTGCGCTGGAGCCCGCGCTTCAGGACCTTCAGGCTTCGACCATGTGGCTCGCGCAGAACGGCATCGCCGATCCGAACAACGCCGGGGCGGGCGCTTACGCTTACATGGACATGATGGGCGTGGTGACGCTCGGCTGGATGTGGCTGAAGATGGCGCGCGCCGCCTCTGAGGCGATTGCCGGCGGCGCGGGCAGCGAGGGCCGGGATTTCTACGAAGCCAAGCTCGTGACCGCCCGCTTCTACGCGGAACGCGAGCTGCCGCTGACATCGGCGCTGCGGCGCAAGATCGAGGCGGGAGCGGAGACTATGATGAAGATTCCCGCCGAGGCGTTCTGACGGCGCTGATGTCGAGCGCTGTGTTCCACTAGCGACCGCTACAGCGGCGGTACGGCAAGGAGCCCGAATCCAGCCCGAAAGTTAGCGGACAGCACCTATCGTTCGATAAGGTTTCGCTTTAAAAATAAACACTTAGCGCCCGCTAGTAACTATTTCGTAATCACTTCCGGCAGACAAGGCCCTTGCCGGCAAAGTTCGGAGTTAGACCTCGTCGGAGCGGCCCGGATCCCCACCTGGGCCGCTTCGCGAGTGTCCTAAAGGAAGGCGAACGCGAGTCCCGCGCCGACCACGACTACGGTGAGCCCGAGGCCAACCGCTGCGCTCCGCCAGTTTCCAAATGTGCTTTCCATCACATCTCTCCCCTGAGTCCCCGAGTCGACTGATAGCACGAAATTGCCCAAAGGTGGTGTGAAATCCTGACGGGTCAGATACTTAGGCGTAACGAAAACCAGCGTTAGACTGCCGTTCACCCTAGCACGACGACCCGCCCGTCCCGCGCGACGAGGGTCGCCCCATCGGCAGCTGCAAAGCGTTTTATGCGCAAAGGCTCCAACCTGTTTGGAAGGAGGATATGAGCCATGCGTATGATGAACAAAGCGCTTGCCGGCGCGGCCGGCTTTGCCGCGATTGCGGCTGCGGCACCGGCTGCGGCACAATATTACCCCAATGCCTACAGCGGCTATAGCCCGTACGCGTACAGCCAGTACGGCTACAGCACTTACGGTGTGAACCCGACGGTCGCGGCGCAGCAGTGCACTGCAGCGGTCCAGAGCCGTCTCTACAACCGAACGAGCCTGGCCTCGATCCTCGGTTCGCTGGTCGGCATTCCGACGACCAGCTACGGCCGGGTGCTCAACGTGACCAGCGAGACGCCGACCCGGAGCGGCATGCGGGTCCACGGCCTCGCGAGCAGCGGCCGTTATGCGTACAACAACTACGGCCCGTACGGCATGGGCGCCTATGGCGCGCTCGGTTACGGCTACAACAACGCAGCCGACCTGTCGTGGAGGTGTGACGTCGACTACCGCGGCTACGTCCGCGACGTCGACATCAACCGCCGCTACTAACCGATCGCCCTTTCGCGAAGAGAAGCGCCGGCACGACGCCCGCGCTTCTTTTATGTGTTTCGTTAAATTGCTGTAAAATAACGCTTCACCCGGACATTGCAGGTTCAGCCGTCGGCCGGGATAAGACCTTTTGGCAATTCGTGCGTTTGGAGCGCCAGCGGGCGCAGCGGGCGCACCTTTGAGATGATAGGGTAGGATGGGAAAGCTTCTGCGCGGCGCACGGCCGCTGAAAGGGTTCTTGGTGCTTGGCCTCATCGGCGCCGCGGCCGCGGTGGCGATCGGCGGCCGCGCCACGCCGGCGTCGGCAGCGACGGTTGCTCCGGTCAACGATGCGGAGATCGCCGCTTTCTACCGCGCGCGCGGCGGAGCGCCATTGTGGCTGGCCCCCTCGTCGGGGGCGGCGGCGCAGCAGCTGATCTCGCTGCTGGCGACGTCACAGGCCGACCACCTCAATCCCAAGCGCTACGACGTCAGGGATCTGCAGCGGGCTGTCGCCGACGCCCGGGACGGCGGTGCCGCGGTCCAGCGCGCCGATCTGATGCTGAGCCAGGCATTCGTCGATTATGCGCGGGATCAGAAGCATGATCCGGGCGGAATCATCTATGTCGATCCGCAGCTAAAGCCGCAGCCGCCGTCAGCCGCGGAGCTGCTAAGCGCGGCCGCGCGCGCGCCGTCGCTTTCCGACTACGTCCAGAACATGGGCTGGATGAGCCCGATCTACGCGAAGCTTCGCGCGGCGATCGCGAGCCGGCTGTATGGAAGCGATGCCCAGCGCCGGATCCTCGAGCTGAACCTGGAACGCGCCCGCGCGCTGCCGTCGGGCAACGGCCGCTACGTGATCGTCAATCCGCCCGCGGCACGACTCTACATGTACGAGAACGGCCAGGTGGTGGATTCAATGCGGGTCGTCGCGGGTCGGCCCGACCCCGTCGCTCAGACACCGATGATGAACGCCTACATCCGTTACGTCGCGCTCAATCCTTACTGGAATTCGCCGCCCGACATCACGTCGCGCAAGCTCGCTCCGACCATCCTCAAGGAGGGGCGCGCCTATTTCACCAAGCGGGGCTATGATCTCGTCGATCATTTCGGACCAGGCGCACACGTCCTCAATCCGATGTCCGTCGACTGGCGGGCGGTTGCCGCCGGCCGCCTGCAGGTGAACCTGCGCCAGCGGCCAGGGCCGGCAAATTCGATGGGGAAGATGAAGTTCATGTTTCCCAACCAGCAGGGAATCTGGCTGCACGACACCCCGGAAAAGGAGAAGATTGAGGACGCGGCGCGGTTGCAGAGCAACGGCTGCGTTCGTCTCGAAGCTGCGCCGCGCCTCGAGCGCTGGCTTTTCAACGGGCGGCCGCCCAATCCGAAAGGCGCGGCGCCCGAGCAGAAGGTCAATCTGCCGGAGCCGGTGCCGCTCTACATTACCTATCTGACTGCGGTGCCGAGCGGGACGTCGATCGTCTATTTCGACGATTTCTACGGCAAGGACCGAGTCGAAACGCGCCGTTTCGCCGGACTGTTCTAGCGCTCAGCTCGCTTCACGTTGCCGCTGGTCGATGTACCAGGGCCGAAGCATCGTGACCTCGTTCTGCTTCTGCTTCTTGGGCGCGAGGCGGCCGAGGTCGAACTCCTGATCGAACTGGACGCCGAACTTTCCGGGCTGCGCCCAGCGGACGATGCCCTTCACCGGCCCGACGCCGACGATGTCGATCGCGAGGTTGGTGCCTGGCGCGACGCCGATCGTGCACTCGACCAGCGCGCCCATCGACGAGATGTTCCTGAGCTTCACCTCGCTCATCACTCCGCCGATGCAAGTCATGGCGCGGCGCATGAGCCGGTGGCGCGGCTCGCGGCTGCAGGCGAAGCCATCCGCTTCGACGGTGACGTTGTTGGCGAGCTCGCGCGCGAACTCGGCTTCGCTCGGCTTTCCGAAGATGAATCCCTGGACCATGCTGACGCCCAGCTCCCGGATCAGCTGCAGGTCGTCGTGGGTCTCGACGCCCTCGGCGCAGGTGTCCATTCCCAGCGTCTCGGCAAGGGTCACGATCGCGCGGATGATCGCGCCGTTGCGAGTGACGGTCGAAGCAGCCCCGCGAACGAAGCTCTGGTCGATCTTGATCTTGTCGAACGGTGCCTTCTTCAAATAGCCGAGCGAGCTGTATCCGGTTCCGAAATCGTCGAGCGAAAGTCGCACGCCAATCTTCTTCAGCTTCGCGAAGGTCTCGTCGGTTGAGTCGCCTTCGGCGAGGAACACGCCTTCCGTGATCTCGAGCTCGAGCCGCTCGGCGGCGACGCCGGTCTCTTGCAGGTGGAGGGCGACCGTCTCCGAAACATGCGGATCGTTGAACTGGAGCGGCGAGAGGTTGACGGCGACAAGGACATGGTCCGGCCAGCGCGCCGCCTCATCGAGCGCGGTACGCAGGACCCACTCGCCGATCTTGCCGATCAGCCCCGCCTCCTCGGCGAGCGGGATGAACTTAGCGGGGGAGATGGCGCCGCGCGTCGGGTGCTGCCAGCGGCACAGCGCTTCGAAGCCGGAAATCTCTTCGCCGGCGGTGCGCACAATCGGTTGGTAGTGAACCGCGAGCTCGCCGCGTTCGATCGCCTGGCGCAGGTCGTTCTCGAGCAGCTGGCGCTCCGCCGCCTCGCTGTGCATCGCCGGTTCGTAGAAGCAATGCTTGCCGCGGCCCGCCGCCTTGGCGGCATAGAGCGCCAGATCGGCGTTCCGGACGAGCGCGTCGGCGCTGGCCCGCCCCGGGTCGCCGATGGCGATCCCGACCGACGCGCCGATCGTCACCTTGTGGCCCTCGATCTGGTACGGGCGCGAGACCTGCTCGATCAAGGTCCGGGCGAGCGGTTCGAGCAGGCCGATATCGACCGTGCCGGGCAGAACCGCCTGGAATTCGTCGCCGCCAAGGCGCCCCACCTGGCCATGGTTGCCCATCACCGATTTGAGCCGTTCGGAAACCTGGCGAAGCAGAGCGTCGCCGATCGGATGGCCGAGCGTGTCGTTCACGTTCTTGAAGCGGTCGAGGTCGATCATGAAGAGCGCGCAACCCTTCTGCCTGATCGCCGCGTTGCGGAGCGCCTCGTCGAGCGTCTGCCGCATCATCGCGCGGTTGGGCAGCGCGGTCAGCGAGTCGAACCGGGCGAGGCGCGAAATCTCGCGCTCCGACTTGCGTTGCTCGGTGAGATCGGTGCCGATCCCGCGGAATCCGAGGAAGCGGCCGCGCTCGTCGAAGATCGGATTGCCGGAAAGCGACCAGTGGACATCTTCCTCGCTCGCCGGCCGAACGACCACGTCGGAGAATGGGAATCGCGCCGACAGATGGAAGCCGAGCGTCTTGCGCTCCTCGGAGGATTCGGATGCATGGTCCACCGACAGCAGGTCGGTGAACTGGCGCCCGAGCAGCGCGCCCGGCTCGCAGTTGAAATCCTCGGCAAGCTGCCGGGAGACGTAGGACAAGGTGCCGATCGAGTCCGTTTCCCAGAACCAGCCGCGGCCGCTGTTTTCGAATTCGTCGACGAAATTGAGGGCCTTCTTCGCCTGCCACTCGACAGCCAGCCGGCGACGGCCGGCGGCGAGCGTTTCTCGCGTAACCGCGACGCTGTAGATCACCATCAGCACCGCGAGTGCGTCGATCGAGAAGATCACCGTCGGACTCGAAGAGAAAAGGGCGGTCGCGACGATCGCAACCAGGCCGTTGATGATCGCCATAGGAGGCGAAGCGATCGACATGATCGAGCGAATGAAGAAAGCGCTGAGCATCGCGATCGTGACGAACCCGCCATCGCGCAGCTGGAGAGCGCCAAGCCCTGCGCTCCACGTCATCCACAGCACGCCGGTCAGCGCGACATAAGCGCACATCAGGCGAGTGACGGTATGCGGTGCTAATTGCATGCGTCGCCAGCCGACCATCACCAGCCCCGCGACCGCGTCGACGAGAATGGAAAGGCCCAACGGCGCAGTAACCTTGGCGAGCGTTCCCATGCCGGCCGGCGGCCGGTCCTGAACCAGCAGGGCGGCAGCGATGATGATGTGGCCGGCCAGCAGCAGCCATGGCGCGAAGGTCCAGCCGCTGACGCGCCTTTCGGCGAGCGCGAGATCGGTGCTGGCGTCCTGGTCGCGAACGTCGAAGAGGATCACCTCGCCGACCGACGCCGGGGCGGCGGCTGCGAGCTCATGCTCAGCGGATTTGACGAACAATGGCCGACGCATTGACCTCACCGGGTGGCAAGCACGCTACGCGCCCGCTCCCGCACGGCTTAACTTTCCGCAGATGAAGTTAGGGCGAAAGAACGAGGTTATCCGCCGGTTAAGCCTATTCCGGCAGGAAGTCGGGGACCGACAAATAGCGCTCGCCAGTGTCGTAATTGAACCCGAGCACGCGCGGATGATCGCCGAGCTCGGGTAGCTTCTGATCGATGCCGGCGAGGGTGGCGCCCGACGAAATGCCGACCAGCATCCCTTCCTCGCGCGCGGCGCGGCGCGCCATCTCCTTGGCGGCGTCCGCTTCGACGTCGATGATTCCGTCGAGGATCGAGGTGTCGAGGATGCTCGGGACGAAATTGGCGCCAAGGCCCTGGATCGGGTGAGGGCCCGGCTTTCCGCCGCTGAGGATCGGAGAGGCCGCGGGCTCGACCGCGAACACCTTGAGCTTCGGCCACTCTTTCTTGAGCACCTGCGCCACAGCGGTGATGTGTCCGCCGGTGCCGACACCGGTGATCACCGCATCTAGCGGCGCATCGGCGAAGTCTCGAAGCACCTCCTGCGCAGTTGTGTGGCGGTGGATCTCGACATTGGCCGGATTGTCGAACTGCTGCGGCATCCAGCTGTTGGGCGTCTGGTTGATCAGCTCGCGCGCCCGGTCGATTGCGCCCGACATTCCCTTTTCCTTCGCCGTCAGGTCGAAGGTGGCGCCATAGGCAAGCATCAGCCGCCGCCGCTCGAGGCTCATGCTCTCGGGCATGACGAGGATCAATTTGTAGCCCTTGACCGCGGCGACCATCGCCAGACCGATCCCGGTATTGCCCGATGTCGGCTCGATGATCGTTCCACCTGGCTTCAATACGCCGCGCCGCTCGGCGTCCTCGACCATGGCCATGGCGATCCGGTCTTTGATCGAGCCGCCTGGGTTCGCCCGTTCCTGCTTGATCCAGACTTCGGCGCGATCTCCGAACAGGCGGTTGATCCGAACGATCGGCGTGTTGCCGATCGTTTCGAGGATATTTGCGGCCTTCATGCGGGGGCTCTCCTCAGGGTTGGGCCTCGCGCAAATTGGGAGGGTCGAAGCTTTTTGCAAGGCGCAGCTCCGGGAACCACCAGGCCCAGAGGAAGACGACGGCTATCGCGCCGATGCCCCCCGCGATGACCGCCGCAACTGGCCCGATGACGGCTCCGAGGAAGCCTGATTCGGTTTCGCCAAGCTCGTTCGATGCAGAGATGAACAGCGACGACACCGCGCCGACGCGCCCGCGCATCTCGTCGGGCGTGTAGAGCTGGATCAGCGACTGGCGGACGTAGACGGAAAACATGTCTGCCGCGCCGCGCAGGGCGAGGCACAAGAGCGACAGCGGCATCGAGCGCGAAAAGCCGAAAAGGATCGTCGCGCCGCCGAAGATGGCGACAGCGACGAGCATTTTGAGACCGACTTTTTCCTTCAGCGGCCGAGCCGAGAAGAAAGCGGCCGTGAGCGTAGCGCCGACGGCCGGAGCGGCGCGCAAATGGCCGAGGCCTTCGGGTCCCGAATGGAGCACGTCGCGGGCGAACACCGGCAGCATCGCCGTCGCGCCGCCGAGCAGGACCGCGAACAGGTCGAGGCTGATCGCGCCGAGCACGAGCCGGTTGCGGCGGACGTAGGCGAGACCCTCGACCATCTGCGCCCACGGATTGGGTCCGCGGGCGAGCTTCGTCCGAGGTGCCGGCGGGATAGCGATCAGGCA
>Ga0157371_10002884_pt1 | contig 16077 bp, 10 predicted proteins | sample C45metaG_FD_113462 | JGI IMG/M metagenome (GOLD analysis project Ga0157371, IMG submission 113462) | Corn rhizosphere microbial communities from Kellogg Biological Station, Michigan, USA - C4-5 metaG | ecosystem: Host-associated > Plants > Roots > Rhizosphere > Soil | place: USA: Michigan...
AGCAATTAATAATTTAAAAAAGGGCGATAAAGTTCTTTTACTGGTAGCTTTCAGGCAAATGCATCATCGCGAAATAAAAGAAGAATTACACATCCTGATGCAAAAAGGTTTTTCAAGATTAGCCTGCCCCAATCCCTCTAAAGGAGGCGCTTTGGAAATTTTACGAATCGAGGATCTGCAGGAAAAAGAAGACATCGCATCGTACCTCAAACATCAAACAACTTATGTTCTTATCGATCGGCTGGTGGTAAAAGATTTTGATGAAGAAGATAATCATCGCATCGCAGATTCAGTAAATACCGCTTTTTATGAAGGCGAAGGCGAAGTCGTTCTGGAAATAAACGGAAAAGAGCATTTGCATTTTTCAAACAAATTTGAATTAGACGGAATTAAGTTTGAAGAGCCTGTTCCTAATCTGTTTTCTTTTAATAATCCTTATGGTGCGTGCCCGGTTTGTGGTGGATTTTCACTGGTTCTCGGCATTGATCCTGATCTTGTTTTCCCGGATAAAAGATTGAGTGTTTATGAAAATGCGATCGCTCCGTGGCGCGGCGAAAAATCAGGATTGTGGAAAGAAAAATTAATAAAAGTTGCCAAGCATTTTGATTTTCCAATTCATAAACCAATCATTGATCTTACTACTGCTCAGTATAATTTGCTTTGGACCGGCAATGAATATTTTGAAGGGATCAATGATTTTTTTAAAGAAGTACAGCAGAATTTATACAAAATTCAATACCGTGTTTTATTAAGCCGATACCGGGGGAAAACCATTTGCCAGGAATGCAACGGTTATCGTTTGAGAAAAGAAGCTTTATATGTTCAGGTTGCTAATAAACACATCGGCGAACTTTGTGAAATGCCAGTAAAAGATCTGCAAAAATGGTTTGAAGAAATTGAACTTTCTGACTTTGATAAAACAGTGGCCAAAAGAATTTTGATCGAAATAAATACCAGGTTAAGGATTTTGAAAGATGTTGGTTTGGGTTATCTTACTTTAAACAGGTTGGCCAATTCATTGAGCGGAGGCGAAAGCCAGCGCATTCAGCTTACCAGGAGTTTGGGCAGCAATCTGACGGATTCCTTATATATTCTTGATGAGCCTTCGATCGGCCTTCATTCAAGAGATACAGAAAATCTGATTGAAGTTTTAAAAAATTTGCAATCGCTGGGAAACACGGTTGTTGTTGTAGAACACGATGAAATGATGATGCGAAAAGCAGATCACATTATTGATATGGGACCGCTTGCAAGTCATTTGGGCGGAGAAATAATCGCTGAAGGAAATTATGATCAGATTATCAAAAATCCTGAAAGTCTTACCGGAAAATATTTGAAAGGAGAGTTGAAAATTGAGCCTCCAAAAAATGTTCGCAAATGGAATCGCTCAATAAAAGTGGAAGAAGCGCGACAAAATAATTTGAAAAATATTGATGTCGTTTTTCCTTTAAACGTTTTGTGTTTGGTAACCGGCGTTAGCGGAAGTGGAAAAACAACTTTGGTAAAACAAATCCTGTATCCGGCGCTGAAAAAAATGAAAGGCGAATCTTCAGACAAAATTGGTTTAAGCAAAGGCATTTCTGGTGATGTTGATTTTATTTCGCAAATAGAAATGATTGATCAGAATCCCATTGGAAAATCTTCCCGCAGCAACCCCGTAACCTATATAAAAGCCTACGATGAAATCCGTGAATTATTCAGCAAACAACCTTTGAGTAAAATACGCGGTTATCAGCCTAAACATTTTTCTTTTAATGTAGATGGCGGCAGATGCGATGCCTGCAAAGGTGAAGGCGAACAGGTAGTGGAGATGCAATTTCTTGCGGATGTCCATTTGCTTTGCGATGTATGCAACGGTAAAAGATTTAAAGAAGAAGTATTGGAAGTAAAGTATAATGATAAAAGCATTTTTGATGTTCTCGAAATGAGTGTTGATGAAGCGATTGCATTTTTTTCTAAAGAAAAATCGTCTGGAAAGAAAAATGAAATTACAGGAGAAGAAATAGCAAAAAAACTTCGTCCACTGACCGATGTGGGTTTGGGGTATATTAAACTCGGTCAATCTTCTGATACTCTTTCCGGTGGTGAAGCCCAGCGGGTAAAACTGGCGTCGTTTTTAGGACGCGGAAAAGGACAAGGGAATATTTTATTCATTTTTGACGAACCGACGACTGGCCTTCATTTTCATGATATAAAAAAATTACTGACGTCATTTAACGCATTGATAGAACAAGGACATTCGATAATTGTAATTGAACACAATATTGATGTAGTAAAATCAGCAGATTGGGTAATTGACCTTGGTCCGGAGGCAGGCGACGAAGGAGGATATTTGGTATATGCCGGCATTCCTTCAGGCTTGAAAAAAGTGAAAGAAAGTTACACTGGAAAATATCTTTAAGTTCCGCTTCTTATTCTACAGTTAATGAAAACGTCACCATCCTGGAATTGATCTTGTCAATTACATTTGAATATTTAAGATTTGGATCGCGGGCATGAAGATTTCTTAGTCCGCTGCTCAGTTTTATTTCAGGCGATAAAACAAAATAAGGGAAGTAAATATGAAACCCCAACCCAAGTTCCACACTCAGATCTGCACGGTTTAATTTTATGAGATCCTCTGCTTTTTCTGCTCCCGCATTACTCGCTAAATCGTAATCAAATTTTCCGCCTGCAATTGTATAAACTTTAAAATTATTGATGCGGTCGCTGCTAAAAGCCAGGTGCACCGGAAAGCTTAACGTAATAGATTGTACTTTTTTTGTAACAGTAGAATCTTCCTCATATTTCTGAGAATATATAAATGCCTTTTCAGAAAAAGTAAGATCCAGCGGATGCAAACGAATATCAAAATGATCACTCATCCGCACATTCACCAACCAGGCTAAATTAATGCCGGGATTGTTCACGCTTTCGATATCCATAATTGAATCGTATTGCAAGAAACGCGGATGGTGCGTAAAATTAAAATGGGATTGATTATAACCAATATTAATCCCAAAATGATACGGCTTATCATCATGGTCTTCCTGGTTAATTCCGTTGTCAGACTGAGCGAAAGCAACAGTTGAACAAAACACGAGAGATAGTATCACAACTATTTTTCGGCGCAATAAATGGTGCATATTCCTAATGTCAATGTTTTGTAGAATGTGTTTCTATAGCCTGATTGTTTTAAAATGTGAATAAAAGATTCTTTCTGCGGAAAATGGAGAACAGAATCGTTTAAATATAGATAAGCCTCGTTATTTTTTGCAATAATCTTTCCAATTTTTGGAGTTATAAATTTCATATAAAAAACATACAGCTGTTTGATTACCGGCCATGTTGGTTTTGTACATTCCAGAACCAGCAATTTACCGCCTGGCTTTAAAACTCTTTTTATTTCTGATAAACCTTTTTCAAGATTTTCAAAATTCCGGACGCCAAAAGCAACTGTAACAGCATCAAACGAATTATCGTCGAATAAAATTGCTTCGCTATCGCCATACAACAACTCAATTGAATTTTTTAATCCTGCTTTTGCTATTTTTTTTCTACCAATATCAAGCATTTTATCACTGATATCAATTCCGGTAATTTTTTCCGGTTTTAATATTTGATAACACGTTAGCGCAAAATCTGCGGTACCTGTTGCTACATCCAAAATATTTTTTGGTTGCAAAGAAATCAACTGCCTGATTGCTTTTTTACGCCAGCCGACATCAATTCCCGCACTTAAAAAACGATTTAAAAAATCATAACGGAAAGCAATTTTATCAAACATATTTTCCACCTGTTTCTTCTTACTTTCAGTAGAATTTTTAAAAGGAACTACGGTATCGTGCGGATATATATTCATCAGGTTCAAAGATAGTTTTTTGGAATAAGAAGTTTTATAGTTATTTATTCTTTCACTTTTATTTTTGAAAATCAGATGTAAATATGTCTCGTAAACAATTAGCAAGCTTACGGAAATAGTCAGAACGTTAGCCAATCAGCAAATCAGCACATTAACTTAAATTGCATCATGCACATTAAAAAAGCGCAATACCTAATCAGCAGTCCGGGGTACGAAAAATGTCCTCCTCCGGACAGCCCCGAATATGCTTTTATAGGTCGCAGTAATGTCGGAAAATCTTCCTTAATTAATATGTTGACCGATAACGTTAAATTAGCGAAAACATCCAACTCGCCAGGAAAAACACAAATGATCAATCATTTTGAAATAACAAGTGTGCCGAAAGCGGGAGATTTTAAAGAAAGCAAATGGTATTTAGTGGATTTACCCGGATATGGATTTGCAAAAATATCGTTAAGCAGCAGAAGGAGATGGGAACAAATGATTGAAAATTATTTGAGAAAAAGAGAAAACCTGGTTAACGTTTTTGTGCTGATAGATGCAAGGCATTCGCCACAGAAACTCGATCTTGATTTTATAAAGAACCTTGGTATATGGCAAATTCCGTTCACACTGATTTTCACAAAAGCTGACAAAGAAAAACAAGCGATCGTGAGCAAAAATGTAAAGTCATTTTTGGAAAGCCTTCGCAAAACACAACAATTTTTGCCACAACATTTTGTTTCAAGTTCTTTAAAAAAATTGGGGAAAAATAAAATCCTGGATCTGATCAGCGAAAAGAATGATGATTTGATTAAAAGTTAATCTCAATTATTTTACTCCATTCTGATAGACATTTTTGAGAAGAAACTTTTATACAAATCAGTAAACGAACAAAAACTTCAAATTCTTCTTTTAAATAAAAAACTTTTTTCATCAACAGCTCGTGTTCTTCACCGAGAATTTATTGGCATTTTTTTCGATGGTATTTTTCTGGCTTTTCTATCATTTTTAACTTTTAAATTTTTTATTGATGAATCCTAATCCTAAATTAAAAGGACAAAGCGCTTTGGTAACCGGCGCTAACAGTGGTATTGGCGAAGCAGTGGCAATTGCTTTAGCAAACGATGGCGCTAATGTCGTTGTCAATTATGTAACGCATCCGGAAAATGCGGAGGCAGTTGTAAAACAAATTGAAAAAAATGGTGGAAAAGCGATAGCGATAAAAGCCGATGTCAGCCAGGAAAATGAAGTCCAATCTATGTTTCAGCAGATGATTAAAGAGTTTGGCACAATAGATATTTTGGTTAATAACGCCGGTATTCAAAAAGATTCGCCGTTGGAAAGCATGAGTCTTCATGATTGGCAAATGGTGATCGATGTAAATCTTACGGGGCAATTTTTATGTGCGCGCGAAGCAGTAAAAGAATTTTTAAAACGCGGCCTGGTAAAAGAAAGAAGTTGCGCGGTTGGAAAAATTATTTGCATGAGTAGTGTTCATCAGATAATCCCGTGGGCCGGGCATGTGAATTATGCGTCAAGCAAAGGAGGAATAGAAATGATGATGAAAAGCATGGCGCAGGAACTGGCACCAAAAAAAATCAGGGTAAATGCGATCGGTCCCGGGGCGATAGAAACACACATTAATCAGTCAGCGTGGAGCACTCCGGAAGCCTTAAAAAGATTACTAACTTTAATTCCTTATAATCGCGTCGGCATCCCGGAAGACATTGGTAAAGTAGCTGTTTGGCTTGCCAGCGATGAATCTGATTACCTGGTTGGCACTACCGTTTTTGCTGATGGAGGCATGTTGCTTTATCCCGGTTTTTCTACTAATGGATAATTTTTTTTTCAACAGTAAACAAACAAATACAGGTAATTTTTTAATACTTCGGATAGAATTAATGCATTCGATGAATAGGAAGAAAAAAATAAGGTAAATGACAAAAAGTGAAAACCCGGAATTAAAAAGATTAGAAGAAAACGCAGAAAAGGAAGTGCCGTTAGAAATGTGGGGACCGTATTTGAGCCAACGTCAATGGGGAACGGTTCGTGAAGATTATAGTAAGAATGGTGATGCCTGGGCTTATTTTCCTCACGATCACGCACGAAGCCGGGTTTATCGCTGGGGCGAAGATGGTCTTGGTGGAATTTCGGATATCAATCAACAATTGTGTTTTGCGCTTGCTTTGTGGAATGGCAAAGATTCTATTTTAAAAGAGCGGATGTTTGGGTTGTCAAATCCTCAGGGAAATCATGGTGAAGATGTAAAGGAACTTTATTACTACCTCGATAATATTCCGACGCATTATTACATGAAGTTTTTGTATAAATACCCGCAGGAAGCTTACCCGTATTCAGAAATTGAAAATGAAAATGCAAGACGGGGAAAGCATGACCCTGAATATGAAATTCTCGATACCGGTATTTTTAATGATGATAAATATTTTGATGTTTTTATCGAGTATGCAAAGGAAGACAGAGAAGATATTTTTATAAAAATAGAAATTATAAATCGCGGAAATGAGAGAGCCGCCATCACTGTTTTACCAACGTTATGGTTTTATAACAACTGGCAGTATGCGGGCGATGAGAATAAGTCTTACATCAGTTTTCTATCCGACCAATCAGTAAAAGCAGAACATCAGAAACTGGGAACTTATTATCTGTATTTTGAAAAAACAGACGACCTTCTTTTCACAGAAAATGAAACAAACTTTGAACGTCTTTTCGGACGTCCAAATAAAAGCGAATTTTTAAAAGATTCTTTTCATGAAGCGATTATTCATGGAACCAATCTTCAGAAATTAAAGGAAAAAAAAGAAGGGACAAAATTTGCTCCTGTTTATCGCCTCGATATTGAATCGAAAAAATCAAAAAGTATTTTTCTCCGCCTTTCTAACAAACCACTTCCTGATTTTTTTCCAAAAGATTTTCAAAAGATTTTCAAAACGCGAAAAGAAGAAGCGGATGTTTTTTATGAAAGTATTCAACCCTCGCTCACCAATGAGGATCAAAAGAATATTCAACGCCAGGCATTTGCGGGATTGCTTTGGAATAAACAGTATTATCATTATGATGTAGGACGGTGGCTTAATACAAGTGATGGTATCACTCCGGTTTCAGAAGAACGGAAAAACGGCCGGAATCATCTGTGGAAATATTTAAAGAACCAGGATGTTTTATCTATGCCGGATAATTGGGAATATCCGTGGTACGCCGCCTGGGATATGGCTTTTCATTGTATTACCATGGCAGTCATTGATCCGCTTTTTGCAAAACATCAATTGACTTTATTAATGCGCGAATGGTACATGAATCCACAGGGCCAGTTGCCGGCCTATGAATGGAATTTTAGCGATGTAAATCCTCCCGTTCATGCCTTTGCCGCTTTGCAGGTTTATAAAACCGAAGAAAGAATATATGGCAAAACCGATCTTGAATTTTTAAAAGGTATTTTTCAAAAACTGATTATCAATTTTACCTGGTGGATCAACAGAAAAGACGCCAATGGTAACAGCATTTTTGAAGGAGGTTTTCTCGGCCTTGATAACATTGGATTATTCAACAGAAGTATGGTTCTTCCGGGAAATACGCTTTTGGAACAAACCGACGGCACAAGCTGGATGGGAATGTATGCACTGGATATGATGAACATTGCTCTTGAAATTGCTATGAATGATATTGCCTTTGAGGATACGGCTACCAAGTTTTATGAGCATTTTGTTATCATTGCCGAAGCGCTTCACGGACTCGGTTTATGGAATGAAGAAGATAAGTTTTTCTACGATGTGCTTTCACTTAATAAGTCTAATTCGTTTCCTCTAAGAGTGCGGTCACTTGTAGGATTATCGCCTTTGTTTGCGGTAACAGTTATTGAAAAAGAAGTTTTTGATCAGTTGCCTGACTTTACAAAAAGAATGAAATGGTTCCAAAGTTATCGCAAAGCGAGCCATTTATATTTGCCGAGCGAAGCAAACAAAAATTTTGAATCGACCTTGCTCTCTTTAGTGGATAAAGAGCGATTAAAAAATTTACTGGAAAAATTATTGGATGAATCGGAATTTTTATCGGAAGGAGGAATCCGCGCCTTATCTAAGTTTTATGAAAAAAATCCCTTCACCCTTAATTTTGGTGGAGTTAATTATTCAATACAATATGATCCGGGAAACTCAACCTCTGATATGTTCGGAGGAAATTCAAATTGGCGTGGTCCTGTTTGGATGCCGGTTAATTACCTGTTTATAAATGCATTTAAAACGTTTGGATATTTTTATGGTGATGATTTAAAAGTAGAGTGTCCGGTAGGTTCGGGAAAATATCTGACACTAACAGAAGTGGCGAATGAAATAACCAGCCGGCTGTTACATATTTTTGAAAAAAATGAGCAGGGCCAAAGGCTTTCGAATGGAATTTACAACTCCTTTTATCAAAAAGAAGAAAATAAAGATCTTGTTTTGTTTCACGAATATTTTCACGGGGATAATTCCAGTGGCCTTGGCGCAAGCCACCAGACCGGATGGACGGCTCTCATTGCTAATTTAATTCTTGATTTAAAAGAATCAGTAGAAGAATAAAAATCATTTATTTTTCAACGTCATTAAAGCAACTGATTCGATGTGATGGGTATGAGGAAACATGTCAACCGGTTGAATTTTTTCAACAATATATTTATCGTTCATCCATTGAAGGTCGCGCGCCTGCGTAGCAACATTGCAACTAACGTATACAATTTTTGGAGCAGCTATTTCCAATAATTTATTCACCAGTTTATTATGAAGTCCGGCGCGTGGCGGATCTACAATAATTACGTCTGGCCGCCCATGAAGCTCAAAAAAATTAGCATCGCAAATGTGAATAACATCGCCTGCAAAAAAAGAAGCCGTTTGTAAGTTATTTAATTCTGCATTTTCTTTAGCATCTTTTATAGCATCTTCGATTACATCAACACCAATAATCTTTTTTGCATTTTTACTTAAAAAAATTCCAATGCTTCCGGTGCCGCAGTAAAGATCATACACAATTTCATCGCCTTTTAATGCTGCAAAATCTTTTACTACTTTATATAAAACTTCCGCCTGTTTTGTATTTGTTTGGAAAAAAGATTTTGGAGAAATTTTAAAATTTAAATCTCCTAATTTTTCAATTACATATCCTTTTCCAAAAAATATTTCTGGTTCCAGGTCATCCATACTATCATTCCATTTCTGATTAATTGTAAATAATAGCGTAGTAATCTCCGGAACTTTTTCTAATAAATAATTACAAATTTTTTCTCTCTTTTCTTTATCGTCATTTCCGAAAAAAAGATTTACCATTAATTCTCCGGTTGTGCAACTTCTGATAATTACATTTCGTAAAAATCCCTTATGCTCTCTAATATCATAATAAGAATAATTATTTTTTTCAGAAAATTCGCGTAAAGTATTTCTGATTTTATTGTTTACATCATCCATTAACCAACATTCACTGATGTCAATTATTTTATCATATAATTTAGGAACATGGTACCCAAGTGCGCCGCCCGGCCATTGGTCTTCACCCATCTGCTCGAATTCATTTTGCGTTAAATATTTTTTGTTGCTGAAAGTAAATTCAAGTTTATTGCGGTAATGAATTGTTTTTTCAGAGCCAAGAATTGGCAAAACCGATGTTTCGATTTTCCCAATTCTTCTGATCACATCTTTTACTTCCTGTTCTTTATATTCTAATTGTTTTTCATAGGGAAGCATTTGCCATTTGCATCCACCGCAAATGCCAAAATGGATACAAAAAGGCGTTACTCTTTCCTTGCTCAACTTATTTATTTTGATCGCTTTTCCTTCAGCCCAATCTTTTTTATTTTTTGTGATTAAAACATCGGCAATATCTCCGGGAACCGCTCCTTCAATAAAAATTACTTTACCGTCAATTCGCGCGAGCGCTTTTCCCTCAGCCGCATAACTGCTTACAGCGACGTTTTCTAAAACAAATTTTTTTCTTTTCACGGCTGCAAAAATAAATGATGTTGATACAAGTGAGTGTATAAATAAATCTCAAAACTTTAAGAAATAAACCACGAGGGATTTCGTTTATATACAAATAGAAATTGTTCTTTTTTATTTGTTCACTGGAAAATATCTCAATGATTTAAAAGGAAATAACAATAGAAGATTAATAGAAATGTTAAGTATTTCGACGCGTCTTCGTTTCCGGATCAAATTGAATATTTTTGTTTTTTATCGACTTAATCTAATGAAAATATTATTTTCTTTTTTACTTGCCTTCTTTGCCTTTTCATTCTCAAATGGCCAGGGTTATAAAGTCACTTTACAAACTCCCAATTACAAAAGCGGCCTTGCTTATCTTACTTATTATTACGGTAAAAATATGAACGTGCAGGATTCAGCAATTGTAAGTTCAAAAGGGGTTGCCATTTTTCAAGGCAAGGAAAAATTGCAGCCGGGAGTTTATTCAATTGTCTTTCCTGGCAAAAATAAATTGTTCGATTTTTTAGTGGATAAAGGCCAGGATATCAGTATCAAAGCAGATACAAGTGACCTGCTTGATAAAACAGAAATTACCGGATCAAAAGAAAATATCCTTTTTCAACAATATCAAAAATTTGTTGCTTCAAAAGGAAAATTTTTGCAACAGGAATTAGAGGCATACATGAAGTCGACTACGAAAGAAGATAGCGCCTCTCATGAAAAAAAATATAAAGAATTAAACGCTGAATTGAATGATTATCGCAATAAAATAATCCAGGAGCACCCTCAATCAATGTTAGCGGCGCTTTTGACAAGCATGAAAGAACCACAGGTTTTAAATTCGCATCCGGTAACGCGGGCCGATTCGTTGGAAAATTACCAGTATTATAAAAAGCATTATTGGGATGGAATTACGTTTATGGATGACCGTATCATTCGTACACCCTTCTTTTTACCGAAGGTGGAACAATATTTTAGGAATGTTATCTCGCCGGCACCCGATTCAATAATAAAGGAATCCGATTATTTATTGTTATTGGCAAGGTCTTCCCCGCAGATGTATAAATTTTTATTGAACTGGCTGACCGACGAATACATCAACCCGAAATATATGGGACAGGATGCGGTTTTTGTTCACCTTTTTGAGAAATATCATTCAAAAGGAATTTCAAACTGGCTGAATGAAAAGCAGATGAAAACAATTTCTGATAGGGCTTATATGTTAATGTCTAACTTAATCGGCGAGCAGGCTGCCGATCTGCAAATGGTTGATTCTAATGGCGTAAGCAAACCTCTTTATAATGTCAAAGCTGATTATATTGTTGTTTGTTTTTGGGATCCGACGTGCGGTCATTGCAGAGTGCAGGTTCCTCGCCTTGATTCAATTTATAAAGCAAAATGGAAGAAAGAAAATGTGAAAATGTATGGCGTACTTACAGAAACAAAAGACTTTCAGCAGTGGAAAGAGTTTATGAATGAGCATAAAATGAATGATTGGATAAATGTTTATGAAACAGAAGCTCAAAGAAAAATTGTAGAACAATCAAAACAGGCATCTTATAAACAATTGTATGATGTAATTCAAACGCCGACTCTATATCTTTTGGATAAGGATAAAAAAATTATTGCCAAAAAACTAACAATGGAACAGTTGGACGAATTGCTTGATGTAAAGATTAAGAACCAGGCTGACAAAGCGTCCCGGTAATTATTCTCTGAAATTTCTGATGAAATGTTTAGACAGTAAACAAACAAGTTCCTTTAAATTATATTTAATGAAAAAAATTTTTCTCGGATTTCTGTTTACTTTTTTTATTCTGTTATCTTATAGCCAGCCACTTTTTACTTATGCAAATCATACTGTTACTACAACGGAATTTTTAAATGCGTACAATAAGAATAAAACCGCAACAACAGATAGTGCCGAGGCTCTTCAAAATTATCTGAATCTATATATCAATTATAAATTAAAAGTGCAGGCTGCAAAAGATATGCATCTTGACACGCTTCCCTCTCTGGTAGCGGACCTCCAGAATTTTAGAAGCCAGGTTCAAGATGGGTATTTGAATGATGAAAAAGAAGTACAGCAATTGGTTGATGAAGCTTTCAACAGAAGCCAGAAAGATATTCATGTAGTTTATTATTTTGTACCAACAGATGAAAATACCGATTCTTTAGAAGCATTAAAAGCGATCAATGATATTTCTAAAGAGTTAAAGGCAAACAAAAGCGTTGAAGAAAATTTTCAAAAAACAAATAAGATAAAATTTGAAAAAGGTGATCTTGGTTTTATAACCGTTTTTTCTTTGCCGTATGAGTTTGAAAATATTGTTTACGGATTAAAACAAGGCCAGCCAAGCATTCCATATCATTCGAAAAAAGGCTGGTATATTTTTCTTAATAAAGATGAAAGAAAGGCGGTAGGAAAAATAACGATAGCACAAATTTTATTTGCCGTTCCACCGGGCGATAATTTACAAAAAGAAAAAGCGAAAAGATTAGCCGATTCTGTTTACAATGCTTTAAAGAATGGATCTGATTTTGCAAAGCTTGCAAAACAATTCAGCGATGACAGAACTACATTTATGAATGGCGGTTTAATTCCTGAATTTGGGACTGGCAAATATGATTCTGCATTTGAAAATCACGCTTTTTGTCTTAAAAATGATAACGATATTTCCGAACCTTTTGAAACTAAATTTGGATATCATATTATTAAGAGAATCTCTGCAACTCCCGTTCCCTCTACAAAAAAGGATGAAGCGTTTATGTATAATCTGAAACAGCAAGTTTTGAATGACCCACGGGTTGAGATTACAAAACAAAAATTTATTGCAGAAATATTACCGAAGATTGGTTACAAAAAAAATCAGTTGAATGAAGAAAATTTGTGGCGTTTCACCGATAGTTTTTTAGCGGATCATAAAAATCTTAGCATTGGAAATATAAATGAAAACACGAATTTATTTTCTTTTAATAATGGTGAGAAAGTAAAAGTTGCAGATTGGATTATTTATTTAAAAAATTCAAATAATGTAATTGCGCAAGGAAGTAATCAATCATATAAAAAAGCATTTGCCGAATTTGTAAATGCATCCTCGATTTCCAATTATGCATCAAGGCTTGAAAATTATAATCCTTCTTTTAAAGCTCAGCTTAATGAATTTAAAGAAGGAAATATGCTTTTTGAAATAATGCAAAGAAAAGTGTGGAGCAAAGCTTCAACTGATACCGGTGGCTTGAGAAATTTTTATAATTCTAATAAAGAAAAATATTTTTGGAAGAGAAGTGCGGAAGCAATTATTTTTTCTTGCTCCAATAAGTTAGTAGCGGATAACAGTATAAGGGAATTAAAAAAAGGAAAAAGCTGGAGGGAAATTGTTAGTGAAAATCCTTCGCAAATACAGGCAGATTCAGGAAGGTTTGAATTAGGACAAATTCCTGTCGTTGATCGCACTGATTTTACCGACGGATTAATTACAATGCCGGTAATAAATAAAAATGACGGCACCGCAATTTTTGCGAAAATCATAAAAGTATATCCAGCTCATGAGCCGCGGGATTTTGAAGACTCACGTGGATTGGTGATTAACGATTACCAAAATTATCTGGAAGAGAAATGGGTTGAGCAATTGAAAAAAAAGTATCCGGTAAAAGTGAATAAAAAGGTTTTTAAATCTCTATTGAAAGAGAAATAATGAAATCCGGATTTCAAAAAGGATACAAAGTTTTTATCTGTTCAAATTTTCTTTCCCTTTTAAAACAACTCATATATTTAGCGCCACTTGCAGCCGGATGATCTCTAAAAAATCGATTCATTAAAATACATTTATTTTTGTGCAATGATTCTTTTGTGGATAAATATTATCAGAAGGCCCGGCTGAGCAATCGCCAAATTTAATCCCCTATTCTCATACAAGTTTTTTCCATTGTTTTAAATTTCATTTTAGCTGATGCATACTATTATTGAACCCTTCAAGATCAAATCTGTTGAACCAATTCATTTTACGACAAAAGAACAACGGATAAAAATATTAAAGGAAGCATTTTATAATCCCTTCTTAATTGATGCAGAAAATGTATTAATTGATTTGCTTACTGACAGTGGAACGAGTGCAATGAGCAGCGCCCAATGGGCAGGCATTATGCTCGGTGATGAGTCTTACGCCGGAAGCAAGAGCTTTTTTCACTTCGAAAAAACCATCCAGGAGTTGACAGGAATGCCAATTGTGATCCCAACACATCAGGGACGGGCAGCAGAAAAAATTTTGTTTTCTGTTGTTGGAGGAAAAGGCAAATATGTAGTAAGCAATACTTTATTTGACACAACCCGTGCGAACATTGAATTTTCAGGCGCTGAAGGAGTTGACCTTTTATGTGCTGAAGGAAAAATTCCTTCCCGGCCGGCGCCATTTAAAGGAAATATGGATACGATTGGTTTTGAAAATTTTATTAAAGAAAAAGGCGCAGAAAATATTTCTCTTTGCATTGTTACTGTTACCAATAATTCTGGTGGCGGACAACCGGTAAGTATGCAAAATATCAAAGAAATAAGCGCGATTTGCAAAGAAAATCATATTCGCTTGTTCATAGACGCCTGCCGTTTTGCAGAGAATTGTTATTTTATAAAGCAACGGGAAAACGGCTATTCAAACGTTTCCATTCCCAAAATTGCGTATGAATTATTTTCGTATGTAGATGGCTGTACGATGAGCGCAAAGAAAGATGCTTTCGCAAATATCGGCGGATTTATTGCACTACGTGATGAAGAACTTGCAGTTCAATTTCGAAATTTACTGATAATTACAGAAGGATTTACAACGTACGGCGGCCTTGCGGGAAGAGACCTTGAGGCCATTTCAATCGGGTTAAAAGAAGTAATGGAAGAAAATTATTTGCAATATCGCATTCGCAGTATTGAATACCTTACCGAAAAATTAATTGCGGCAAAAGTTCCTGTAATGCAACCTGCCGGCGGTCACGCCGTTTATCTTGATGCAAAAGAAATGCTGCCACACATTCCTGCTGATCAATATCCAGGACAGGCATTAGTGGCCGCTCTGTACGTTGAAGGTGGCATTCGGGGCGTTGAAATAGGATCATTAATGTTTGGCAAATATGGTGAAGATGGAAATTTAATTCCAGCGGTGATGGAATTAGTTCGTCTTGCAATTCCGCGAAGAGTTTATACTCAGAGTCATATTGATTATGTAGCGGAAGTGATCATTGAAGTATATAAAAATCGCCAAAATATTAAAGGTTTAAAGATCGAATACGAGGCACCGGCTTTGAGACACTTCACTGTTCATATGAAAGAGATAGAATAAAATTGTTGTTGTTTCACAAGCCATTATTTTTATCAAACAAAATGTAATTTGCCGGATGCCTGTTGAAAAAATTTCTGTTGATGAGTTTTTAACCCTTTCTCTTGTAAATCCTGTGTTGGACGTAAGAAGTCCCGCAGAATTTTTCCATGCTCATATTCCTGGTGCCTTTTCTGTTCCTTTATTTACCGACGAACAAAGAGCGATAATCGGAACAGCTTATGTGCAGCAAAGCCGTGAAATTGCAGTTAATCATGGACTGAATTTTTTTTCGGAAAGGATGAAAATTATTCCACGGAAAGTAACAGATATTCTGTTTGGCTGGCAAAAGAAAAAAGGAGTTCTTTCTAATACACTTTTAGTTCATTGTTGGCGAGGCGGCATGAGAAGTGAATCCGTTGCCTGGTTATTAAATCTTTTCGGATATAAAATTTATATTTTAAAAGGAGGGTATAAAGCTTTTAGAAGATGGTGCCTTGATCAATTTGAAAAACAATATCCCTTAAAAATTTTGGGAGGCTTCACAGGCTCCGGTAAAACTGAAGTGTTGAAGGAATTGGGCCGGCAAGGCAAAAATATTATTGACCTTGAACATCTTGCAAACCATAAGGGATCAGCATTTGGACGGCTGGGAGAGAAACCGCAGCCTTCTCATGAAATGTTTGAAAACCTTTTGGCCATTGAATTATGGAAGATACAAAATCGGGAATCTAACGTGAATGCGCAGACGAAAATAAATAATAAAGAAATATGGCTGGAAGACGAAAGTATTCATATTGGCGCGGTCGGTATTCCAAAAGTATTTTGGCAACAAATGCGGCAAAGCCCTTTGATTTTTTTAAACATTCCTTTTAATGAAAGGGTAAAGCACATTGTAAACACTTATGGAAATTTTGAAAAAGAAAAATTGATTGAATGTATATTAAAGATTCAGAAAAGACTTGGCGGATTGAACACAAAAAAT
>Ga0157371_10002892_pt1 | contig 16062 bp, 16 predicted proteins | sample C45metaG_FD_113462 | JGI IMG/M metagenome (GOLD analysis project Ga0157371, IMG submission 113462) | Corn rhizosphere microbial communities from Kellogg Biological Station, Michigan, USA - C4-5 metaG | ecosystem: Host-associated > Plants > Roots > Rhizosphere > Soil | place: USA: Michigan...
CTACTTCTCCTCCATGTACCACTCGGTGTACTCGCTCGCCCTGCCATCGGGGGCGAGGCGGATCACCCAGAGGTTCTTGTAGCCGGGGCCGTTCAGATAGACGGTTCGGCCCTGCACGACGGCCACCTCGTCCGTCACCACCACGGGATGCCATTCGAAGGTGGTCGTTCCCGGTTCGTCCCGGTCGCGCAGCCAGCCGGCCACGATCTCCTCGTGGCCCCGCCGCGGCTCGGCCTCGTGCGGGCTCGTGAAATAGACGGCGTCCTCGGTGAACAGGGCGCGGATGTCGTCGGGGTCGTTCGATTCCCAGGCGCGGCGATAGTTCTCCACCCAGGTGGTCACGGTGTCGGTCATGGCTCGGTTGTACTCGCGAGCGGTGGCGATGGCAAGCCCCCGGCGCGCGCACGGCGCCCGGAACGGCCCCGCGGGCCGCGGCGTCCCGGCCCGTGGCGTCCGGTCGTCAGACCGGAACCGAGGCCAGCCAGAGCATCCCCGGGATGCTGAGTGCGAGGCTTCCGAGCAGGAACAGGCCGTGCAGCCCGCCGAGCACGATTCCGGCGATCCCCATGCCGCGGCGTCTCCCGAGGGCACGCCCCGCGGCCGCGGACGCCGCGATCGACACCGCGCTGCGACGCCCCGTGTCCGCCGGCTCGGCCACCGCATCCGCCCCGGTGATGCCGAGCACCCGGCATCCGTGGTAGATCGCCAGGGCGACGCAGGCGGCCACGAGGGCGAACGAGACGAGAGCCCCCACGGCGTACGGCAGGCTTGGGCTCGCACTGATGGCCGCAACGGTTATGGGCACGGGGAGGAGACCGAAGAACAGGCTGCGGAGTGCCGCGGCCGTGGCGAGGGCGCGGATGTCCGGCCCGGGGCCCGAGCGCGGCACGGCGTTTCCGACCGACCCGGTGCGCCCGTTCGAGGCGGAGCCGTCCGACCCGGACCAGTCCCTGCGCTCGCGAGAACCCATGACATTCACCGTAACAGGCGCGCCCGCGACCCCGGTTACGCACAGTCTGGGTCGTTACAGTGGGTCCATGAGCAGGCGGCACCGGGAACCTATCTATGGGACCGCGGTCGCCCTCGGCCGTGGACTGTTCGGATTCTGGCGGCTGCGGCACGTCGAGACGGGGATCGAGAACCTTCCGGCTTCCGGCGGCGCGGTGCTCGCGATGACCCACTTCGGCTACCTCGACTTCGCCCTCGTCGAGTGGGTCACCTGGCTGCACAGCAGGCGCCGCATCCGCTTCATGGCGAAGAAGAGCGCATTCGACACACCCGTCATCGGCTGGCTGCTGCGCGGTATGCGCCACATCCCCGTCGACATGAAGGCCGGGGCGGCCGCCTACGCGGACGCCGTCACCGCGCTGCGCGAAGGGGAGCTCATCGGTGTGTTCCCCGAGGCCGGCGTGAGCGCATCCTTCACCGTGCGCGAGTTGAAGACCGGCGCCGTCCGGCTCGCGGCCGAGGCCGGTGTGCCGATCATCCCCATCGCCGTGTGGGGCGGCCAGCGACTGCTCACCAAGAACCACACCCTCCGCTTCCGGGAACGCTTCGGCGTGCCCATCCACTTCGCGATCGGCGCATCCATCACCGTCGGTCCGGCGGATGACGTGGTCGGCTCCACGGAATCGCTGCGGGACGCCCTGCAGCAGTCGATCGACCGGCTGCAGGCCGGCTACCCGGTGGACGGGACGGACGCCTGGTGGCAGCCGCGCTCCCGCGGTGGCGCCGCGCCCACACCGGTTCAGGCCGCCGCGGCGGACGAGGAGCGTCGCAGACGGCGGGAGAGGGCCGCCCGCGAACGGGGCGACATCCGCTGACCACGGGACCTCCGCGATCGCACCCGGGACCCGATACCCGAGCGAGGAGCTTGCGTCCTGGCCTTGCACGGAAAGACGCAAGCTCTCACTCGGGGGTTCTTGCCGCCCTGCGGCGGGAAACGGTGTCCGCCGTCAGGCGAGCCCGATCAGTCCGAGCAACGGTTCCGGGAATGCGGTGACAGCCGCGACGCCGCCGCCGACCAGCACCGAAAGGGAACCGAACAGCCAGATGCGGGAACGGCGACGGGCGGCGTCCACCTCCTGGCGCAGCCGATCGAAACGCTGAGCGTGCCGACGGGAGTCGTCATCCACGTCACCGCACGCGCGCCAGGCTCCCGACGACTCGACGACCGCCGACAGGTAGCCGATCGTCTCGTCGGAGAGGGTGCGCGGGAGAGCCAGGAACCAGCGCGCGACCCGCGCCGACTCCGTGACGGCGACCTGGGGCGCCTTGAGGGTGAGCGACACGGGATCGACGACGACGATGAGCGGCGTCACCTCGATGCGCGTGCCCGCGATATCGCTCAGCTGCCGCGATGTCTGCTCGGCATCCTGAAGCGCATTGGCGACATGCCCGGCCTTGTGCCCGTTGACCAGGAACCGGGGCCCGTCGGCCCGGATCCGCTTGGCCGAGAAGCCTTTCGTGCCGACGGTGAAGAGTCCGGGAGGCCCGACGATGAGGTGATCTGGGCCGGTTCCGGTCGGGGCCGTCGGCTCCAACACGGTGAACGTGGGTCCGAGCTGCGAGAAGACGGTGGCGAGGTTCGATTCTCCGAGCGCCGCGCGATAGTGACTGCGGGCATCCGGATGCAAGGGGCTCCGGCCGAAAAAACGCGCAATTCCCCCGCGCGGCCTTGCCTTCAGTTGGGTGCTCAGGCATTCTTCTAGCACGGATGAAACCGGGCCCCGGGTGGACAGTCCTGGCGCGAAAACTCCGTGGGTTGCAATTCCAGTCATTGCTCTCCCGGATCAGTTCACCCGAGCGTACCTCCACTTCTTGTACCCCTGAAGCCCCCAAAAAGGTGGACACGGCACCGCAGGCCCGCGGCAGCGGCTAGAACTCCTCGTGGGTGTTCGGGTCCCCCTCCCACAACCGGCCCGACTCCAGTGCGGAGATCGACGCCATCTCGGCGTCGGAGAGCTCGAACCCGAAGACGTCGAGGTTCTCCCGCTGGCGATCGGGATCCGCCGACTTCGGGATGGGGATGCTGCCCAACTGCACGTGCCAGCGCAGCACGACCTGGGTCGGCGTCACCCCGTGCGCCCGGGCCGCGGCGACCACGGCGGGTTCCCCCATCACAGGGTTCCCCTTGGCGAGCGGACTCCAGCTCTCCGTGACGATCCCGTGCGCCTCGTGGAAGGCGCGCAGTGCCGCCTGCGGGAAGCGGGGGTGCAACTCCACCTGGTTGACCGCGGGCGTGACATCCGTCTCGCCGATCAGCCGGGTGAGCTGCTCCTCGGTGAAGTTGCTGACCCCGATCGAACCGGCCCGCCCGTCCTCGCGTAGCGCGATCATCGCCTGCCACGACTCCACATACTTGTCGACGCGGGGCAGCGGCCAGTGGATGAGATACAGGTCGATGTAGTCGAGGCCGAGATTGGCGCGCGACTCCTCGAAACTCGCGAGGGTCTCGTCGAAGCCATGGTGCCGCCCCGGCAGCTTGGTGGTGACGAACAGCTCCTCCCGGGCTACCCCGGAGCGTCGCACCGCCTCCCCCACCTCCGCTTCGTTCGCGTAGTTCAGGGCCGTGTCGACGAGCCGGTAGCCGGAGTGGATCGCCGAGACGACGGATGCCACACCATCGTCGCCGCGCAGCCCGTAGCTTCCGAGACCCAGCCCGGGGATCGTCTTGCCGTCGTTCAACTTCACCGTGGGAATCGTCATGGCTTAAGCATGCCCCCGCTGCACGCAGGTGAGCTGACAGAAATGCGAACGTTCGCTGCCCAGGGCCGTCCGCGCGCGGCGGACGGCGTTGCTCATCACCACGCCGGCCGTGCGGCGGTAGTGTCTCAGAGTGGCAGCGCCGACCCCGATCACGATCCTGCACCTCTCCGACACGCATCTCTTCGGAGACGACTCGCGGCACTATGGCGTGGTCGACACCGAGGCTGCCCTCGTCCGTTCGCTCGGCCAGTTCTCCGGGATTGCGGAACTGGACCTCCTGGTGCTCTCCGGCGACCTCTCGGACGACGGATCGCCACGCTCATACGAGAAGCTGCGCTCGATCGTCGAGCCGTGGGCCGCGCAGCGGCGGGCACGCGTCATCTACGCGATGGGCAACCACGACCTGCGGACGAGCTTCCGGAAAGTGCTGGGCAACGGCCACGGTGCCGATGCCGGCCAGGACGCTGCCGACCCGGGCTCCGCGCCCACCGGCCCGGTCGACGGAGTCAGCACCTCGGGCCCGTGGCGCATCGTCACGATCGACAGCTCCGTCCCGGGTGCCGGATACGGGGAGTTGGACGATGTCCAACTGAACCGGCTCGCCGAGGTGCTCGCCACGCCGGCCGAAGCGGGGACCGTGCTCGTCATCCACCATCCGCCGGCCCCCGCCTTCACCGCGCTGCTGCAGGCGCTCGAGCTGTACAACCCCGAGGACCTGCTCGAGGTGGTGCGGGGCAGCGACGTCCGGGTCATCCTGTCCGGCCACTACCACCACCCGCTGCGGCAGACGTTCGCCGGAATCCCCGTCATCGTCACCCCGGGGATCGCCAACGCCGCCGACCTGCTCGCGCCGGAGGGCACGGAGCGTGCAACGATCGGCTCGGGTGCAACCCTGGTCACCGTCACCACCGACGACGTGCGGTCGAGCGTGCTGCGGGCCTACGGCCCCGAGGACGGCCGGCAGCTCTTCCACCTGGACCGGGAGACGGTCGCCCAGTTCGTGCGGGAAGCCGGGCGAGTCGACACCCGCTGAAAACGCGGCAGGACGGCCCGGCTGCGAGCGCGGGGAAATCGAGCCGCGCAGGTCCAAAAGTGACACCATCGAATCATGAGCTGTTTCATCGTCCCGCCATACCTGCTCGAACACCTGGCCCGTCTCGACGATCCGCGCTTCGAGCGCGCCGCGATCGCCGCCCGCGCTTCCCGGGAACTCGACGACCAGCACCGCGGCGCACGAACGGTGGCGGGCAGTTCGACCCTCACGGCGGCGGGCCCCTCGCAGCGATCCACCGCCGTACCGGCACCGGGCAGACGGCTGGAGGGTCCGCACCGGACGATCTACGACGCGAGGAACACCGAGCGACTTCCCGGAGAGCGGGTGCGCGGCGAGGGCGACCCCGCCGGTTCCGACAGCTCCGTCACGGAGGCGTACGACGGGCTGGGCAGCACGCACGAGCTGTACCGCGACGTCTACGGCCGCGCATCCATCGACGACCACAACCTGCCGCTGCTGGCCACCGTGCACTACGGCAGGGATTACGACAACGCCTTCTGGAACGGCGATCGGATGGTGTTCGGCGACGGCGACGGGACGGTCTTCCGAGGCTTCACCTCCTCGCTGAGCGTGATCGGCCACGAGCTCGCCCATGGCGTCACCCAGTACACGGCCAGACTCGACTACGAGGGGCAGTCGGGCGCGCTCAACGAGTCTGTCTCGGATGTCTTCGGCGCGCTCGTCGAACAGTTCGCGCGGAAGCAGGACGCGGCCGAGGCCAGCTGGCTGATCGGCGCGGGCCTGTTCACAGCTCAGGTGCAGGGTGTGGCCCTCCGCTCGATGAAGGCGCCGGGGACCGCCTATGACGACGACGTGCTCGGCAAGGACCCGCAACCGGCAAACATGGCCGGCTACGTGAACACCCAGGACGACAACGGCGGCGTACACCTCAACTCCGGCATTCCGAATCACGCGTTCTATCTCGTGGCGGCCGCCCTCGGAGGCAACGCCTGGGAGCGGGCAGGACGAATCTGGTACGACACCCTGGTCGGCGGATCGCTTCCCTCCCGCTGCGACTTCGCCCGTTTCGCGGCGGAGACGACGGATGCCGCGGCCCAGCGCTACGGACGGGATTCGGCCGAGCAGGCAGCGGTCGCGGAAGCCTGGCGAGCGGTCGGGGTGACCCGATGAAGGTCACGGTGGTGCGCAGCGGCGGCTTCGCGGGGCTCACCAGCAACTGGGAGGTCGTGATCGACGAACAGGACGACCGGGACTCCTGGATCGAGCTCATCGAAAGACTGCCCTGGAACACGACACCGCGCGCGCGCCCGCTGCCCGACGGCTACAGCTATCGGATCAGCTGTTCGAGGCACAGGATCACCCTGCCGGAGCAGCAGCTCACCGGGAGCTGGCGCGAGCTGGTCGACCGGGTGCGGCAGGCCGCGGGCTGAACCTGCCCGACACGGGCATGCCGATCCGGTTCAGTGCGCGGGCGCGCCCGGGACCAGGTTCACGATCGCAAGGGTTGCGATCGCGGTTGCGGTGACGATCGCCACGATCGTGACGACGCTGAACCACAGCTGGCGCAGCATCCGCGAACGATCCACCGCCCTCCTCAGCGCGTCGAACCTCCGGCGTGCGGACGCACCGTCACCTGCCGCGAGCGCGGCATCGCCCCAGACCTCCGACCGTCCCGCGCCTTCCGCGATGCGCTTCACCTCGGCCGCGTCGAGGACCTCGGGTTGGGCGGCCAGCCAGGGCATGAGGGCGCCCGACGACAGGACCTCGAGGTCTCGGGGAATCTCGCGGGAGGTCAGCGCCTTCGGTTCGACGAACACGAGGATACCGGTGACCGCCAGGCCTCCGCCGAGCTCTTCCCCCAGGAGGCGTTCCGCTCGGCCGAGATCGTGTTCGGCATCGCGGATGTACGAGACCTTGGCGCCGGCGACCATGACCGTCCTGCCGGAGACCACGATGTCCAGCCCGGGGTGATTGCGGACGGTGATCGTGAAGCATCCCGCCGGGCCGATGACGAGGTGGTCGAGATCGCCGCCGTGGACGCCGGCCGGTGCCCCGGAGAGGCCTCCGACGGGAACCGAATGGAACACGACCCACTCGTCCCCGAGTCCGGAGAGAAGATCGCCGACGAGCAACTCGCCGACCACGGCCTCGAACCACGGCTGGCTCTCGACCCCCAACGGGCTGGCCCCGAACAACCGCGCCCAGAGCGACCCAGTCTGTTCCCCGGCGTGCACCCTCAGCAGTTCACCGATCGCGAACTGCGCCGGACTGCGCTCGCCGAGAGGGCGGATGGCGGAAAGCTTCTGCTCCTCCGCCGCGCCATCCCCCGCATTGCTGTACGCCATCGAACACCTACCCGTCATGCACCGTGCTTCGTGCACGCGACTCCCGATATCAGGATGGCAACTGCGCGGGATCGGCGCGACCCCCAATGCAGGGCGCGCAGCGGCTGCCGCCGAGAGGCTGGCGGGACGCCTTCACGCCGTTGCGGCGGCACCCCGGTGTGCAGCGCGGCGGCGACGGTGTTCCGACTGCCCTGGCATCCTGACGAAAAATTCTGATCGGAAAAGCCTTGCAATCACGTCGGAGACGGCGCATTCTGGAAGAAGATCAACTCGATGCCCGGAAGTGCCGCACCAAGTGCCGCGCCGGGCGTCGAGTCTTTAACACGAACCTCGAACGAAGCCCTCAGGCGAGAGGGCCGAGCAGCGCCGTCGCCACCGTGGAGTGCGCCGAGTCCTCGTTGCTGGGGTGGAAACCGCCCGCGAGCACATCGCGATACAACCGTCCGAGTTCGCTCGACGCGGAGTAGGCCGCGCCGCTGGTGACCCGGATGGCCTGGTCGACGACGAAGCGGGCGTTGTCGGTCGCCCGCAGCTTGAGCCCCACGAGTGCGCGGAACCACTGGGGGCCGCGATCCACCAGTTCGTCGACGTCCCGCGCGAGCGCGTCCAGCTGCGGCAGCATGGCGTCCTGCGAGATCGCGGCGTCGGCGATCTTCCAGCGCGTGTCCGGATCCTGGTCCTTGGTCGTGCCCGTCCTCGCCGAAGAGCGCCGCCGGGCACTGTCCACCGCGAGTTCGAGGGCGCGCTGGCCGATGCCGGTGTACACGGCGGAGAGCAGGATCTCGAAGTTCGCGAAGATGGCGAAGATCAGCGGATCGGCGCTGGGGCCGGGATCGAGCCGGCGGATGACGCGGTCGGCGGCCGCTCGCACCCGCTCGAGCTTCGTGCTGTTGCTCTGGCTGGCGCGCATGCCCATCGTGTCCCAGTCGTCCAGCACGGTGATGCCGCTCGCGCCGCGGTCGATGACGGCGTGGACGAGCTTGGGGGCGTCGTCCGACACCGTGTCCAGGCCGAACAGGCCGAGGCGCGTCCAGGCCGGCGACAGGCTCGTGAAGATCTTGGTGCCGGTGAACTCGTAGCCGCCGTCCGGCTGGGGACGGGCATCCGTCTGGCTGCCGAACAGCACGAGGTCGTTGCCCGCCTCGCTGATTGCGAAGGCGAACACCTCGCCGGCCGCGGCCTCGCGGAGGATGAACTCGAGCGAGGAGTCGCCGCGGTCGCGGAGGGTCTTGGCGATGCCCGTCCAGGCCAGGTGCATGTTGACGGCGAGCGCCGTCGCCGGAGCGGCCGAGGCGAGACGGACCTGCTCCCGGGCCAGCTCTCGCAGGCTCAGCCCGAGGCCGCCGAGGTCGACCGGCACGAGTGCGCGCAGGTAGCCGCTCGCCTTCATCTCCTCGAGGTCCTCGGTGAAGAAGGCGTTGCGCCGGTCGTAGTCCGCCGCGCGGCCGTGAACCCGGTCGAGCAGCTCGCCGCTGAGGATCTGGCGGCTCCCGGGAAGGGGGCGGTCGGGGTGCCCGGAATCCGAGCGCCCGGCATCCGAAGGTTCCGTTGTGGCTGGCATGCATTCAAGCATCCCAGGTTCGCGCGACTCAGGCTGCGGCGAAATCGCGCCCCGTCGCAGTGACGCCCTCCGGCAGCTCACCGGATGCCACCAGCGTGAGCCGCTGGGTCGGCCTGGTCATCGCGACGTACAGCCCGGCCGGGCCTCGCTCCGTCGCGGCAATCCCCGCCGGGTCGACGAGCACCACGGAATCGAACTCGAGCCCCTTCGACTCCTGCGGACTGAGCACCACGATCGGGAGCGCGAGGCCGTCGGCCCCGAGGCTGACCAGCGAGCCGAACTCGGCCGAGAGCGCCTCGTACAGGCCGGGCACGTCGTCGTCGGCGGCGATGACGGCAAGGGTGCCGACCGTGTCGATCTCGCGATCCGTGCGCACCGCGGCCACGACATCCGTCACCACCGACACCGGCCACTCGCTCTCCCGTACCGACCGGGCCGGGGTCACCGGCAGGCCGTGTGCGATCGCCATGGACTCGGCAACGGATGCGATCTGGCTGGGGGTGCGGTAGTTGACCGTCAGCTCCTCCAGGCGCCAGCGCTCCCCCTCCGGCGAGTCGCCGATGAGGGCCGTGAGAGCGAGCCGCCAGTTCGGTGCGGCGGACGACGACGCGGCCTGCGCGATGTCTCCGACGATGGTGAAGGACCGCAGCGGACACCTGCGCAGCAGCATCCGCCACTGCATCGGAGACAGCTCCTGCGCCTCGTCCACCACGATGTGCCCGTAGGTCCAGCTGCGATCGCTCGCCGCCCGCTCCGCCGTGGTGAGCCGATCGCCGAGCTCGGCGAAGTTGTCGGCCAGCGCTTCTGCATTGACGAGGCCGCCCACCTGCATGTTCTCGATCGCGTGCTCCGCGTTCTCGATGTCGCGTTTGCGCTGCTGCTTCGCCTCGCGCTTCTGCGCCGCGTCCACCACGTCGTATTCGCCGAGGTGCTCCGCCGCCTCGTCGAGCAGGGGAACGTCGGACACGGTCAGCGGCGCGTCCCGCTCGCGACGCAGGAGCGCGCGCTGCTCCGCCGTCCAGCCCGGGGTCAGCTCGGCCAGCCACTGCGGCCTCGCATAGAGGTCGCGCAACAGCTTCTCGGGCGTGAGCGGCAGCCACGCGGTGTTGAGCGCGACGCGCACGTCGTGGGCGGAACGCAGGTCTTCCCGCAGCATCGGGTAGTCGGACTCGTCGATCGAGTTGCCGGCATCCTTCAACTGCTCGGCCCAACGCCGGGTGAGCTGGTTCAGCGCGTTCTTGACGAAGGTGACCCGGGCCTCGTTGTGCGGCTTGCCGGTCTCGCGGGCCTTGTGCATGGCATTGGCGATCAGCTGCGGGTCGAGCGTGAGGCTATCGCCGTTGACGTCGAGGGTCTGCGGTCCGGCGGGGACCCTCTGGCGGGAGCGGACCGCGCGGGCGACGAGCCCGGCCATCAGGGTCTTGCCCTTCAGCGCGGCCGTGGCGGAGGCGTCCTCCGCGCTCGTGTCGACGCCGGGGTAGAGCTGCCCGACGCTGGCCAGCACCACGCCGGTCTCGCCGAGCGAGGGCAGCACGGACTCGATGTAGTGCAGGAACGAGCGGGACGGCCCGACGATGAGCACCCCGGAGTTGCGCAGCCGGTCCCGGTTCGAATAGAGCAGGTACGCGGCCCGGTGCAGCGCGACGGCGGTCTTGCCGGTCCCCGGCCCGCCCTGCACGACCAGCACTCCGCCCATCTCCGAGCGGATGATGCGGTCCTGTTCCGCCTGGATCGTCGCGACGATGTCCGACATCCGCCCGGTCCTCTGCGCGCTGAGCGCGGCCAGCAGCGCGCCCTCCCCCTGAAGGTCGGATGCGTCGCCCTCGAGCAGTTCCGCGTCGAAGATGTCGTCCTCGATCCGGACGATGTCCCTGCCCTTCGAGATCAGGTGACGTCTGGCCCGCGCCCCGAGCGGTGTCGCGGCGGTGGCCTGGTAGAACGCGCTCGCCTGGGGGACCCGCCAGTCCAGCAGGATCGGCTGCAGGCCGTCGTCGCGCAGGCCGATCCGGCCGATGTAGCGCTGGATCGGTTCATCGCCGTCGTCGGATGCCGCGAAGTCGATCCGCCCGAAGGCCAGGCGCTCGTTGACCTCGCGCAGCTGCACGATCCGGTCTTCGTACATGCGGGCGAAAGTGTCGCGCTCGGAACGGCTCTGGTGGTTGCCGCCGACATCGAGCTTCCGCACCGCCGCCAGCTGCTGTTCCGCCTCGGCCTTCAGCTGGTCGAGCCTCGCGTAGAGGGTGCGGACGTAGCCGCGCTCATGCTGCAGTTCTTGATCGCTCACGTATAAAAATCCCTCGAATTCCGGCAATCAAGTTTACGTGCCGCGCGGGATGCCCGCAGACCGCGCCATCTGTCCGGCTCAATGGGCGGAGCGGTCCCGGTAGGCCTCGAGAGCGGGATCGAGCGGGATCCGCCCGACCGTGTTGAGCAGGTTCGTCGCGACCATCTGGCCCGCGAAGGCGAGCAGGGTCAGCCGGCGTTCCGGACTGAACGCCTCCTCCAGCCGGCCGTAGAACTCGTCCGGGATGTCGTGCGGCCGGGTGACCAGCAGACTGCCCCAGTCCACCAGCAGTTGCTCCGCCTCGGTGACCTCGGGGTTGTCCGGGTCGTCCCCGGAGTCGAGCAGAACCTTGCGGAAGAACAGCGAACAGTTCTCGCAGCGGTTGGCGGTGGAGATCGAGTAACAGAACAGGGTGAATGCGCGCTCTCCGATCCACGGCACGAGCTCGTCCCTGAGCTCGTACCACTACATGTGTGCGGCGAAGCTCGGAACGTTGCCGAGCAGGGCCGCCGTGAGCGCCGTGATCGGCTCGTCGTGCATCGCGACGTGATCGTCGCTGGCCGCCTTCGCTTCCGCAGAGAGCTCTTCGTAGCGCGTGATCGGCAGGAACGTCATGAGGCCAGCCTAGGCAATCGGCGTTGCCGGGCGCGTTCACGTGACGCCCCGGGTCGAGCGGCGCCCTGCCCGGAGCGTCCCGGGTTCCAGACAGCTCAGGCCGCGAGCGCCACCGCGGCCGGGTCGGAGACGAGGCCGGCGATGTCCACCCCGTCGAAGGCACCGGAGCGGATCGCGAGGAACAGGTCCGCCGCCCCCTGCTGGATGCTGCCGGCCCGGAGATGATCGGACAACCGTGGCCGCAGCACGGTGATGTCCCGGCCTGCGTCGCGAGTCTCGCGCGAGCCGTGGCCGTAGAGCACGAGTTCGCCGCCGTGCCTGAGCGAGGCCAGCGACGCGTCCGCGGTCGCCTCCCCCACACCGTCGTAGACGACGTCCACGCCGCGGCCGCCGGTGAGGGCGAGCACGCGGGACGGGATGTCCTCCTCGCCGAAGACGATCACCTGGTCGGCACCGGCCTGCAGCGCCCGGGTCCGTGCGGCGGACGATCCAACCGTGGCGATGACCGTCGCGCCGAGCGACTTGGCCCAGGCGACGATGAGCGAGCCGAGCAGTCCGGCCGCGGCATGCACGAGCACGGTCTCCCTGCCGCCCACGGCATGAGCCTCCTTCACCAGGACCCGTGCGACCAGGCCCTTCGGCAGGAGTGCCGCGGCCCGCTCCTCGCTGACGTCGCGCGGGATGCCGATCAGCTTCTCCGAGTCCACGAGCGTGACGCCCGCGATGCTGCCGCCCAGATAAGCGACCCTGTCCCCGGACGCGAAGCCCACGACATCCGCACCGACCGCGTCGATGGTGCCGGCGACGGCCCCGCCGCGCACGGCGATCGCGCCGGGCACGAAGCGCACCTGGGCGCCGCTCGGGCGCCCGATGGGCGACGCGGCCGAAGACCGTGCCGACCGGGCCGGATCGTGTGCAGTATCTGATCGCATACACAAAACAACAGGCGTGTGATTAGAGGTATTCCCCATCCGACGGGCTCAGAACACCTTGCCAGGATTCAGGATGCCCCGCGGGTCGAACACCGCCTTGAGCTGCCTCTGCAGCTCGAGCTGGTCGTCGCCGAGCTCCTCGCGGAGCCAACGCTTCTTCAGGATGCCGACGCCGTGCTCCCCCGTGAGCGTTCCGCCGAGCCGCAGCGCCGCGAGGAACAGCTCGTCCGCGGCGGCCCACACCTGTGCCGGAACCTCGGTGCTCCCGCCGTCGGACTCGTAGACGAAGTTGGGATGCAGGTTTCCGTCCCCCGCGTGCGCGACGGTCGGAATCCCAATGCCGAAACGCTCGGCGATCTCGGCGATCGCCGCGAACATTTGGGGCAACGCGCTCCTCGGAACGGCGATGTCTTCGATGAGGACCGTGCCGAGCGCCTCGAGCGAGGGGTGGAACGCCCGGCGGATCGCCAGCAGCCGTTCCCCGTCCTCGGGGTCGGTGGTCAGCTCGGCATCGCCGCCGAGCGAACGAATGATCTCCAGGGCGGCGGCGGCCTCGTCCCCGCTGGCCGCGCCATCCGTCTGCACCAGGAGCCAGGCGGCACCGCGAGAGGCCAGGTCGAGGCCGAGATGGCTGCCGATCGCCCGCAACGAGGCGCCATCGAGCAGTTCCATGGCGGCGGGGCGGAGGCCGGCCGCGGTGATGGCGGCCGACGCGGATGCCGCGGCAGCGACATCCGCAAAGTACGCCCCGATGGTCGCCACACCGCCGCGCACGAGCGGACGCAGCCGCACGGTCGCCTCGACGATCACCCCGAGTGTGCCCTCCGACCCGATCATGAGCGCGGTGAGGTCGAGGCCGGTCACCCCCTTGACGCTGCGGTGGCCGAGGCTGAGCAGGCGACCGTCCGCGAGCACGATCTTGAGGCCGAGCACCGCCTCGCGGGTGACCCCGTATTTGGCGCAGAGCAGCCCGCCCGCGTTGGTCGCGATGTTGCCGCCGACGGTGGAGATGGCCCTGCTGGCCGGATCCGGTGCGAACCAGAGCCCGTACGGCTCGAGCGCGGTGTTGAAGTCGCCGTTGAGGATGCCCGGCTCGACCACCGCAAGCTCGTCGGCCGCCGAGACCTCCAGGATGCGGTTCATCGCGAGCGTGGACAGCACGATCTCGCCCCGTCCCGCGATCGCCCCGCCGGCCAGTCCGGTTCCCGCGCCGCGAGGCACGACGGGCACACCGAACTCGCTGGCGATCCGGAGTGCGGCCCGGACATCCTCGATGCTGCGCGCGGTGACGACGGCGAGCGGCGCCGCGGCGGAGCGATGCCCCGACTTGTCCCGCCTGACCGCGGCGAGCGCGTCCGGATCGATCGAGACGGCGTCGCCCAGTGCCGCGCTCAGGGCAGACACGATCGAATCGCCGCCGAGTCCCGTCGGAACGGTGCCGTTCACCGCGCCAGCGCCTCCTCGATGCGTGCCCGCTCGGGAATGGACGGCACGGCGCCGACCGCCTGCACGGACAGCGCGGCGGCGGCCGTGGCGAAGCGGGCGGCATCCTCGAACCCCTGGCCCTCGGCGATCGCGGCGGCGAACGCGCCGCAGAAGGTGTCCCCCGCGCCGACCGTGTCCACGGGGGTCACCCGGGGTGCGGGAATCCTGGCCGCCTCGGTCCCCGCTTCGTACAGTACCGAGCCGGCCGCCCCGACCGTGACGACCACCCGCGGGACCAGGGCGGCGAGGGCCAGGGAGGCCGCCTCCAGCTCGTCCGAACCGCCGATCTGGCACGCTTCGTGTTCGTTCACGATCAGGTAGTCGAGGGCGCGCAGCAGCTCTTCGGGCAGTTTCCGAGAGGGCGCCGCATTCAGCATCACGATGGTGCCGGCGGCGTGCGCCACGGCCGCCGCCTCGCTCACGATGGACATCGGCAGTTCGAGCTGCATGAGGACCACGGATGACGCGGCCAGCGCGGCGCGATCGGCGACGGTGAGCGCGACCATGCCGAGATTCGCTCCCCCGGCCACGATGATCGTGTTCTCCCCCGCCCGGTTCACGACGATGAACGCCTGACCGGTCGCCTCGTCGACGCGGCGCACGAGCGTGTCGTCGATGCCCGCGGCCGTGATCGTCTCCGCAAGCAGCCCGCCGTTCTCGTCCCGGCCGAGCGCCGCGATGAAGGCCGTGGAAGCTCCGGATCTCGCGGCGGCGACGGCCTGGTTGAGCCCCTTGCCCCCGGGGAAACGGTCTGCGGAGAGCGCCAACAGGGTTTCGCCGGGGAGTGGTATCCGTTCCGTGCCGAACACGAAGTCCAGGTTGGCGCTGCCGACCACGGCGACGCCGCGGCTCCGACCGTCGTCTCCAACCGGACTGTTCGACGCGGCAACGGGAGGACCCTGAGTTGTCATGGCTCCAATGTATCCCGACACCGCACCCCACGCGGGCGTCACCCGGCCGGGCCTCCCGGGTACGGCTAGGCCCCGCAGTCATGTCTGATTTCCGCTACTCTATGCCGCCGGGACGTGCGAGAGTTGAACCGTGAACGCCATACCCGCCACCGTCGACGTCGGCGATCCGCTCTTCGCCGAGCGCTTCCGCGCCATGTCGTCCCGCGACGCCCGCTTCGACGGCCAGTTCATCACCGGAGTGCACTCGACCGGCATCTACTGCCGGCCGAGCTGCCCGGCGATGACACCGAAACCAACCAATGTCACCTTCTACCGCACCGCCGCGGCCGCACACGAGGCAGGACTGCGCGCCTGCAAACGCTGCCTGCCCGACGCCGTGCCCGGATCGTCCGACTGGAGAATCCACGACGACCTCGCGGCACGCGCCATGCGCCTGATCACGGATGGCGTGGTCGAGCGCGACGGGGTCCCCGGCCTCGCCGGCCGGCTGGGCTACACCCCCAGGCACCTGACCCGCGTGCTGGTGCACGAGCTCGGCGCAGGCCCTCTCGCGCTCGCCCGCGCGCACCGCGCCCAGACCGCGAGGGCCCTGCTCACGAGTACGGAGCTGCCGATCGCGGACGTGGCGTTCGCGGCCGGGTTCGCCAGCATCCGACAGTTCAACGACACCATCCTCGCCGTCTACGAGACGACACCGAGCGAGATCCGGCGGCTCGGAACGCGCCGCCCCGCCCAGCACCGCGCCCGCAGCGGACCCGCGGCCGGCCCGGCCGGGCAGCCCGAGGCCACGGCGATCACCCTGCGCTTGCCTGCCCGGGCGCCGTTCGACGGTGCGGGCCTGATGAAGTTCTTCGCCGATCATGCCGTCCCAGGAATAGAAGACGCCACCGAGGCGCATTACCGCCGCGCCGTCCGCCTGCCCCGCGGCATCGCCACGATCGAGCTCCGCCTGGACGAGGTCGGCGCGCAGAATTCCGCCACAGGCCGGAAAGCCCCCGAGGACCGGAGGACGGACCGGCCGGCCGTGCTCTGCACCGCCCGGCTCGAGCACGTCGGCGATCTCGGAGCGCTCGTCTCCCGTGTGCGGTTGCTCCTCGACCTCGATGCCGACTCCGAAGCGATCGACACCGCTCTCGCCCGCGACCCGGAGTTGGCGCCGTCGGTGCTCGCCCGCCCCGGTGTGCGCCTGCCGGGCAGCCTCGACGC
>Ga0157371_10002897_pt1 | contig 16048 bp, 16 predicted proteins | sample C45metaG_FD_113462 | JGI IMG/M metagenome (GOLD analysis project Ga0157371, IMG submission 113462) | Corn rhizosphere microbial communities from Kellogg Biological Station, Michigan, USA - C4-5 metaG | ecosystem: Host-associated > Plants > Roots > Rhizosphere > Soil | place: USA: Michigan...
GTCATGCGGCGACCGAACGGGTTTCGCCGTTGGCGTCCTCATGGATGATGACATCGAAGCCTTCGAAATGCGGGCCGGAGAGATATTCGACCTTGCCGCGATTGTTGCCGGCATTGGCATGGGCGGCGCGGAACTGCTCGGAGCGCGTCCATGCGGTGAAATCGTCCTTGGTTGCCCAGACGGTGTGCGATGCGTAAAGCGTATGGTCGTCGGCCTTCGGGCCTTTCAGCATATGAAACTCCAGATAGCCGGGCATTTCGGCCAAATGGCGCTTGCGCTCGCGCCAGATGGTCTCGAAGGCCTCTTCATAGCCCGGGACGACGCGGAAGCGGTTCATTGCGATAAACATTGGGGTCTCCATTAAGTGGTGTATGCCACTCAGGATATTGAGCGCCTCGACAAATGAAAAGAGGAAAATAGAAAAGATAACGCTCATACTCCACTTTATCGGATTGTGCGCATTTTAAAGATGTGTAAATAACTCAACTTATAGGCGGCACGCCTGCCGCACCGTTCGATAGCAGGGTTATGACATGCCGGTTTTCACGCGTTCCGCTCTCTTTGGTGTTGTTTTGCCAGCGCTCGTCGCGTTGGTGCCGTTGCACGCCGCAGCCTCGGACAAGGGCAATCCTGAGGCGAAGCGGATCGTTGCCGTCGGAGGTACGATCACGGAAATTCTTTATGCGCTGGGTGCGGGCGAGCGCGTGATCGCGCGCGATTCCACCAGCACCTATCCCGCCGAGGCCGCGCAAAAACCAGACATCGGTTACATGCGGGCGCTCTCGTCCGAAGGCGTTCTGGCGCAGAAGCCGGACCTCATCCTCTCCGAAGACGGCGCTGGACCGCCGGATGTGATTGGAATCCTGAAAGCCAGTGAAGTGCCGATGGTAACGATCGATACGCCGCCAGATGCAAAGGCCATCGCCAAGAAGATCGAGGATGTCGGGGCCGCTGTCGGCCTGGAAGGCAAGGCGAAGGCACTCGCCGACAATGTCGATGCCGAACTCGCTTCGCTTTCCAAGGATGTTGCTGCCGTTGGGGACAAGAAGAAGCGGGTGCTCTTCGTTCTTTCGATGGCCGGTGGTCGCATCATGGCGGCTGGCAAGGATACCGAAGCTGCGGCCATCATCGAACTTGCGGGTGGCGTCAATGCCGCGCCTGAGATCACCGGCTACAAGCCGCTGACGGATGAGGCAGTGATTGCGGCAGCCCCTGATGTTATTCTTACCATGCAGCGGGGCAATCATGCGGCAAAGCCCGACGAGGTGTTTGCGCTGCCCGCCTTCCAGTCCACACCCGCTGCTGCGGCAAAAGCCCTGATCAGCATGGATGGGCTTTACCTGATCGGCTTTGGCCCGCGCACGCCCGCCGCCGGCCGAGAGCTTGCGTCGAAACTCTATCCGGAGATCGTCAAGCCGTGAGTGCGATTGCGATGAATGCGGCTGCGGGAAGGGTGCCAGGAGATCGCTCCCGCAAGGGCGTCGTGACGCTTGGTGCACTCTGCCTCATCCTGTTTCTCGCCTGTCTCGTGTCGCTGGCAAGCGGCCCGACAGGGGTTGGGCTGCATGAACTCTGGCTTTATTTTACCGGCGGTGCCGAGGGCATGGATGCGCGCGACCGCATCATTCTGGAGGCCGTGCGCCTACCGCGCACCGGGCTTGGGCTGATGATCGGTGCTGCCCTTGCCGTGTCGGGTGCGATGATGCAGGGGCTGTTTCGCAATCCGCTGGCCGATCCGGGCCTTGTCGGCGTGACCTCCGGGGCCGCCCTTTTTGCCGTTGCAGCGTTGGCGCTGGGCGGCGGGGTGCTTGCGCCGCTGTCGCTCTTCCTCGGCGTCCACTTTCTGCCGGTCATGGCCTTTGCTGGGGGACTGATCAACACATTCCTTCTCTACATCATTGCCACGCGCAATGGCTCCACCTCGACCACGGTGCTGATCCTTGCCGGCATTGCGGTGGCCGCCTTGAGCGGTGCCCTAACGGGCCTGATGATCTTCATGGCCGACGACCGGGCGCTGCGCGACATCACCTTCTGGAGCCTTGGCTCGCTCGGTGGCGCCACCTCTACCAAGGTGCTGGCGACGCTGCCCTTCGTGCTGGCGATCCTTGTCAGCATTCCCTTCGTTTCCAAGGGGCTGGATGCGCTGATCCTTGGCGATGCCGCAGCTTTCCACATGGGTATTCCGGTGCAACGGCTGAAGCGCATCGTCATCGTCGTCGTGGCCGCTGCCTGTGGAGCAAGTGTCGCCGCGGCAGGCTCCATCGGCTTCGTCGGCATTGTCGTGCCACATCTGCTGCGTCTCGTCATCGGCTCGTCGCATCGCTTCCTGCTGCCCTCCTCGGCCATTGGCGGAGCAGCACTTCTGCTGCTTGCGGACAGTTTCGCCCGCACCGTCGCCGCTCCCGCCGAATTGCCGATCGGGGTGGTCATGGCGCTGATCGGTGCGCCAGTGTTCCTATTCCTGCTGCTTGGCAAGAACGGTCTCGGTCTGAGGAGCACGACATGATTTCGGCACGCAATGTCACCGTCACACGCGGAGAGCGGCATTTGATCGATGACGTGTCGATCAGCCTTTCGCCCGGTACTTTCAGTATCATCATCGGTCCCAATGGCGCGGGAAAATCGACCTTGATGAAGGTGTTGTGCGGCGAGATGACGCCCGATCAGGGTCACGTCGCCTATGGCAATATCGATCTCTCGGTTTTCTCCCCGGTGCAACTCGCGCGTCGTCGTGCCGTGCTGCCTCAGAGCACGGTGCTTGCCTTTCCCTTCACCGCGCTTGAAATCGTGCGGATGGGTGCGGTGGCGCAAGGGTCGCGCACCCCGGATGAACAGGCACGACGCGCGCTTGCGAAAGTGGGCTTGAACGGCTTCGAGGGCCGGGCTTACAACATGCTGTCTGGCGGAGAGCAGCAGCGGGTGCAGTTTGCCCGCGCGCTCGCCCAGGTGCCGCTTGCCGTGGAGAACGGCGAGAGCCGTGTCCTGCTTCTCGACGAGCCAACTTCCAGCCTTGATCTTGGTCATCAGATTTCCGTCCTGGAAACGGCCAAGGACTTTGTTGCGGCTGGCGGCACGGTGCTGGCGATCCTGCACGATCTCAATCTTGCGGCGGAGTTTGCCGATCAACTTATCGTCATGCACCGGGGCACTGTCACCGCGTGCGGATCGGCGCTCGAGACCATCAATGACGAGACCATTGCCCGGGTCTATGGCGTGGGCGGCGCGGTGGGGCGTCTGCCGGCCGATCATATCGCCTATGTGCTGCCACAGGCACGGAACCGTTAGGCCGCTTGCTCAGTCCTTGGGCGGCGATGGCCGCGTGACGACAAAGGTTCCGGCGCCGATCATCACCACTGCGACGATCAATGCATGAAGCGCCAACGGGGCCAGGATGACGAGGTAAAACAGATAACTCATTGTCATCAAAGAGACTGCGGCGATCTTGGCGCGCCGCGGAATGGCGCCGTGTTCACGCCAGTTGCGCAGGGATTTGCCGAAGCGCGGATGGTTCAGCAGCCATGCCTCCAGTCGCGGCGACGATTTGGAAAAACACCAGAGCGCCAGCAGAAGAAATGGCGTCGTCGGCAGCACGGGCAGAAACGCACCGACCACACCGGTGGCGACCATCAGACAGCCGAGACAAAGATAAACAATGCGCATATCTGCCGGTAACACGGGCGTGCCATTCCTGACAAAGAAAAAGCGTGGCAGACCCTCGTTCCAGGCCAAGGGGTTGAACTCTCTGCCTTTCGGCTTTATCTGGCTGCCAAAATGCCGGGGTACAACCGGCCCAGCATGGTCCGCCGCAAATACGCGTGAGCGTTTTGGGATGAGGACATGCGACAAAACAAAACTCGAAGCGTGAGGCGCGAATCCGAAAGATCGCGACACGCTTTAACAGGAAGAAGGAAAACACCATGGCCAAGCTGATCCACTCGATGGTCCGGGTGCTGGACGAGACGCGTTCGGTGAATTTCTACAAGCAGGCTTTCAATCTCGATGTTGCCGAGCGCTTCGAATTCGAAACCTTCACGTTGATTTATCTGAGCAACAGCCAGGGCGACTTCGAACTGGAACTGACGGTCAACAAGGGCCGTGAGGTGCCGTATGCGCTGGGTGACGGCTACGGCCATCTTGCCGTCAGCGTCGAAGATGTGGATGCCGAGCATGCCCGCCTTTCCGAACTCGGCCTTTCGGTTGGCAAGATCATCGAGGCGGACTACAAAGGCATGCCGTTCGCCAAATATTTCTTCATCTGCGATCCGGACGGCTACAAGATCGAAGTGCTGCAGCGCGGCAATCGCTTCAAGTAAGAAGCTTACAGGGGACGGCTCACCATGGCAGAGGCTGGCGTGAAACTCGAAGAGAGCTGGAAACAGGCGCTTTCGGGTGAATTCGACAGCCAATATATGCATAAGCTGAAAGGCTTTCTGCTGGCCGAAAAGGAAGCCGGCAAGCAAATCTTTCCCAAGGGGCCGGAGTATTTCCGCGCGCTCGATCTGACCCCGCTCAACGAGGTCAAGGTCGTGATCCTGGGGCAGGACCCGTATCATGGTCCGGGCCAGGCCCATGGGCTCTGCTTTTCCGTGCGCCCCGGCGTGCGTATCCCGCCCTCGCTTGCCAATATCTACAAGGAATTGCAGAGCGATCTCGGCGTCCATCCGGTCAAGCACGGCTTTCTGGAAAGCTGGGCCAAGCAGGGCGTTCTGCTTCTCAACAGCGTCCTGACGGTGGAGCAGGCGCGGGCCGCCTCGCATCAGGGAAAAGGCTGGGAGACGTTCACCGACGCCGTCATCCGCGCCGTCAACGAGCAGTGCGATCATGTCGTCTTCCTGCTCTGGGGCGCTTACGCCCAGAAGAAGGCGTCATTCGTCGATCAGCGCAAACATCTGGTGCTGAAATCGGCCCACCCATCGCCGCTTTCCGCCCATAACGGCTTCTTCGGCAACCACCATTTTTCGAAGGCCAATGCCTTCCTCATCTCGCATGGACGAGACCCTATCGACTGGCAGTTGCCGGACGAGGTGTGAGGGCTGTGATCGTCAGGGGTCATGCAAAAACCCGCAGCGCTTAATGAGCGCGTGCGGGTTCCAACACGACCGTCCGAGCGGTCTCAGTCTCTAACGTCAATCACCTGACGACATTCATCTCGGCGGCAGTATCGAATACCAAGCCGTTTTTGTATGAGTTGCGGATCACAACCTTGTCGGTGCCGGTGAACCCCTTTTTCGAGGTGTAGTAAGCGGCGGTCCCTTGAACGTCTTTTCCGGTGCATTTTGCATAGGTCCCGCGGAATCTTCCATCGACCTTTTCGTGGACGATGTCGATGGTGCCATGCTGAGGGGCCTGAACAACGCGCATTTCCGGGACGACGAGCGCGCTGCAATCTCTCTTCACCGCCGACGCCCAATCCATCTTGGTGCGCTCGCCGCTAATGGCGTTCTTCCTATAGGCAACCTGCTTGATGCCTTCGGCATTCGTGGTGACACAGCTGGATACTGCAGTGGAAATCAATATTGCGGCAGAAATTTTAAGGAGGATTTTGTTCATGGTGGTTGTCCCAACCGAGGAATTTACACGCGAAATCTAGAAGTGCCGGTAGTACAGTCAAATTAAATTTCGTTTAGAATTGCGCATGTATTTCAGCGGCTTGAGATATAGTGAGAAAACAACTGTCAGCGAGGCATCTGCGTGATTGCAGGAAAGCTGGTGACGACTGGCAGCTGAAAACTGTTCTCAGAAAAAGAACGATCCGTTCTGATTGTTCACTCTATGCGTCAGGGCCAATCTGCACCATCTTCAGCCCATCAAACACGGCACCTGCTTCCAGAGTGAAGCCTCCGCCGAAGCACAAGGGTTTTATCATGTTGAACCAGATCAAGGGCCTGCACCACGTCACCTCCATGGCCGCGAGTGCATCGGGCAACAACCGCTTCTTCACCGACACGCTGGGCCTGCGCCGGGTCAAGCAGACCGTCAATTTCGATGCGCCGGATGTCTATCACCTTTATTATGGCGATGAGGTCGGTTCGCCGGGCTCGGTCATGACCTACTTTCCGTTTCCGCATATTGCTCGCGGGCGTCCGGGTACGGGTGAAGTCGGTACCACGCTGTTTTCAATTCCAGAAGGGTCGCTCGGTTACTGGCAGGATCGCCTTTCCAAGGCGAATGTCGAGGGGCTGAAGAGCGATGAAGCCTTTGGCAACAAGCGCCTGCATTTTGCTGGCCCCGACGGCGATGGCTTTGCTCTAGTGGAGGTCAAGGATGACAGCCGTGCGCAGTTCACTGGCAATGGTGTCGGTCAAGATCAGGCGATCCATGGTTTCCAGGGTGCGTCGCTGCGCCTACGCGATGAGGGTGCGACGGCAGAACTCTTGAAGTTCATGGGCTATCAGGAAGTGGACCGGCAGGATGGCGTTGTTCGTCTTGGCATTCCCGGTGGCAACGGTGCCGATGTGATCGATATCGAGACCATGCCGAATATCTCCGGCGCGCGTCTCGGTGCCGGTTCCGTTCATCACATTGCCTTTGCCGTCGAAAACCGCGCCAAGCAGCTGGAGGTTCGCAAAGCGCTGATGGACACTGGTTATCAGGTCACGCCGGTCATCGACCGCGACTACTTCTGGGCGATCTATTTCCGTACGCCGGGTGGGGTGCTGTTTGAGATCGCCACAAACGAACCGGGCTTCGATCGCGATGAGGATACCGCGCATCTGGGTGAGACCCTGCAACTGCCTGAGCAGCACCAGCATCTGCGGCCCTTCCTCGAGCAGCATCTCGAGCCGCTCGATGGTTCGGCAAAGGCTTGACTGTCAGGTAAGCGAGGCTGGCTCAAACGCCGGCCTCGTAGAGGATTTGAGGAGTACGAGATGAGCATCGACAGTTACATTCATAAGCTGCGCGCCGGCACGCCCGGCCAGCCGGCTTTCTTTGTCTTTCACGGCACGGGCGGCGACGAGAACCAGTTCTTCGATTTCGCCTCACGGCTCCTGCCGAATGCCACCGTGGTTTCGCCACGCGGCGATGTCTCCGAACATGGCGCCGCGCGCTTCTTCCGCCGCAAGGCCGAAGGCGTCTATGATCTTGATGATCTCGACCGGGCGACCCGTCGCATGGCCGATTTCGTTACGGCGCACCGCGACGCGCATCAGGCGGGCAAGGTTGTCGGGCTAGGCTTCTCCAACGGCGCGAACATCCTTGCCAATGTCCTGATCGAGTTTCCCGATCTCTTCGATGCGGCGGCGCTGATGCATCCGCTCATTCCCTTCGAGCCGAAAGCGGCGCCTGCGCCGCAAACGCGCCGGGTTCTGATCACGGCCGGAGAGCGCGACCCGATTTGTCCGGTGCCGATGACCAAGGCCTTTGCGGACTATCTGAAAGCCCAAGGCGGAGAGGTCACGGAAGAATGGCACGCTGGTGGGCATGAGATTCGGTCGAATGAAATCGAAGCGGTGCGGACGTTTCTGACGCCCTATATGTGAGGCATAAGAGACGCGGCGGCCGAGCCCATTCCCGTCTTAGCCGCTGCTTTTTCTCAATAGCCGCTTGTCAATAGCCGCATTGGCGAAGCTGTGCTTCGTAGCGGATCGCCATATTGGCCGAGCGCCGCGCCGCCTTTTGGATGGCCGTATTGTTGCGCCACACGCCATTGGCGTAGCCGCCATGGCCGGAATAATAGGCGAGATAGAGATTGTAGGGGTCGTTCAGCGCAATGCCGTTCTGGCGGTTGCTGGTGGAGTGGTACCAGCCGACGAAATGGATGGCGTCGGTGAAGTCGGTGCGGCTGGCGCTCCAGCGCCCGGTTTCGCGGCGGTAGCGATCCCATGTACCGTCCAGCGCCTGGGCATAGCCGTAAGCCGTGGATTTGCGCTTCCACGGGATGAAGCCGAGAAGCTTGGTGCGGGGCGGGCGGGCATAGGGCTGGAAGCTCGATTCCGTATAGATCGTCGCCATCATTACTGGCACGGGCACGCCGAATTCGCGCTGCGCGGCTTCGGCATCCTTGCGCCAGTTGTTGAACATGCCGTTGCGCTGTTCGAAAATGGCACAGGCATTGGTAATCTGCGACGGGGCTGTCGCACAACCTGCCAGAACGATCAAAAGAAAAAGGGCGACAAAAACGCTACGCATCGCGAAAACCTTTCGTTCCGAGCATTAGTAAATCGTAAATCTTAATGCTCGGTTTTGAGACAGGGTTAATGCAAATGCGATCTGTTAAGGATCGGTTAACCGCTCAGATACGGCCCATCGCCGACGCCATCTGGTAGAGGGCGAGACCGGATGCGGTGCCGGCGTTGAGGCTATCGAGCTGCGGCGATTGGGCGATGCGGGCCGAATGGAAGCGCGAAAGCACGGCAGCCGGCAGTCCTTCTCCTTCGGTACCGATCACGAGCGCCATGCGGGGCGAGGGCGGGATGTGTCGGATCTCCGTTTTGCCCGCTGGCGAGAGGCTCCAGATCTCGAAACCTTCATTTGCCAGTGCCTCCAGCATGGAAAGCGCGTCACCGCCGCGATGATAGGGCACCGACAGGACCGAGCCGACCGAGACGCGCAGCGCCTTGCGGTAGAGCGGATCGCAGGAGGTGGAGTCCAGAAACACCGCGTCCGCCATGAAGGCTGCGGCGTTGCGAAACATGGCGCCCATATTGTCGTGGTTGGAAAGTCCGCAGCCCGCGACGACCAGCGAGGCTTCCGGCAGGCTGGCGATCGTCTGCGCTCTGTCGCGGCTTCCCACCCGCACGCCCAGAGCCAATATGCCCCGGTGCAGGTGAAAGCCGACGATGGTGTCCAGCACTTCGGCCTCTGCGACATAGACCGGCACGTCTGCCGGAAATTCGGAGAGAATATCCAGGACGCCGGCGAGGCGGTTTTTCAGGATCAGGATGCATTCGGCGCGGAAATCGCCGCCCGTCTTGTGGGCTGCCGCCAGCATGCGCAGCACCACCGTGCCTTCGACGATGAACTTGCCGTGCCTGCCGGTCAGGTCGCGTTCCTTGATGTCGCGAAAGGCAGCGATCCGTGGATCGTCAGCCCGCTCTATCGCAGTGGGACGCGCGCCATTCGGCAGGGCAGGCAGATCATTGAGCATCGATGGTGACGTCTGCGACGAAGCGGCGTGTCTGGACATTGAAGACCAGCGCCTTGCGCGTGCCGTTGGCGAGGCGACCATAGAACAGCATGTCGCCATTGGCGAAGGAGACGTTCTCGATGGTGAAGCCCTGCGGCAGGCTTGCGGTTGCCGAGACCGGCTGATCGGACGGTACCTGCATGGACTGGCTCGCCGCCGGTGTCGCGGTTTTCGATGGTCCCATCGCCTTGTAGACAACCGCGCCGAAGACGGCCATAAGGCTGATAAACATCACCAAGCCCGACACGATCTGCAAACGGATCATCTTGCGGCGAACTTTTTCCATGGCCGGGTCTAGCGGCTTGTCGTCCTGTTCGTCTTGCTCGATCTGCGTCATCGGGGTCCTTGGAAGTCTCGGATTGATCGGAAAAATAAGAATGAACGACCCCTTTAAACAAGGCGAAGACGCAAGGAAAGTCCTGATTGCTGGCGATGATGCCGAAGGGCGCCTCGATTCCTGGCTGGCAGCCGAAGTTGGGGGCGATCTTTCCCGCAGCCGTCTCAAGGCGCTGATCGAGCAGGGGGCCGTCTTCGTCAACGGCGTGGCTGTCACCGAGCCGAAAAAGAAGATCCGCGTCGGCGACCGCATCGAGATCACCATGCCGGAGCCGGAAGATCCCGAACCCAAGGGTGAGGATATTCCGCTCGAGGTGGAATATGAGGATGACGACCTGATCGTGCTGATCAAGCCCGCGGGTCTCGTGGTGCATCCGGGTGCCGGCAACTGGACGGGAACGCTGGTCAACGCGCTGATCCATCACTGCGGCGACAGTCTCTCCGGCATTGGCGGCGTCAAGCGCCCGGGCATCGTTCACCGGCTGGACAAGGAAACCAGCGGTGTGATGGTGGTTGCCAAGAACGACAATGCTCACCGGCATCTGGCCGCACAATTTGCCGACCATGGCCGCACCGGCCCGCTGGAGCGCGCCTATAAGGCGATCGTCTGGGGCCGCCCGAAGAGCCTGGGCGGTACGATCGACGCCGCTTTGGGGCGCAGCACCGACCGAACGAAACGCGCCGTCAAGCGCGAGGATGCCGACGATGCGCGCGAAGCCATCACCCATTATGAGGTGGTGGAGCGCTATCACGAAAAGCCGGATGCAACCTCGCTCGCCTCCATGGTGGAATGCCAGCTGGAAACCGGGCGCACCCACCAGATCCGCGTTCACATGGCCCATATCGGCCATCCGCTGATCGGCGATCCCGAATATGGCGCGGCCTTCCGCACCAAGGCGAACCTTCTGCCGGAGCCGGCGAAGATCGTCGTCAACCGCTTCCCGCGCCAGGCGCTGCATGCATATCTGCTGGTCTTCGAACATCCGCGTACCGGCGAGGTGATGGAGTTCGAAACGGATATGCCGGACGACATGGCAGAACTGGCGGATGCGTTGCGGGCTTAAGCCGGAAGCAACCGCTGAGTGCGTGCGGCATCCTGTCGCTTTTCAATGATGATTTTTTTGGAACGATTTCAGCCGAGATCTGTTTTTTCAACGTCCCGTGATGAGGTATTATTGGTTGATATGGGAGTGTCACGTTTCCTTGAAACGTGACATCCGCATACATATTTAAGACATGGCTTGAAGCGGGGTCGGAAATGAACCGCGATAAGGTTCGCCTTAGGTTTGGGAACCGTGCCTGAAAAAACATAAAGGGGGTGCTTTATGGCCCGCAATAGTTTGCCATCGATTACGGCTGGTGAAGCCGGTCTGAACCGATATCTAGACGAAATTCGCAAGTTCCCGATGCTGGAACCGCAGGAAGAATATATGCTCGGCAAGCGTTATGCCGAGCACGGCGACAGAGATGCCGCCCACAAGCTCGTGACCAGCCACCTTCGCCTCGTTGCCAAGATCGCCATGGGTTACCGTGGTTACGGTCTGCCGATCGGCGAAGTCGTGTCCGAGGGCAATGTGGGTTTGATGCAGGCAGTGAAGAAGTTCGATCCCGATCGCGGCTTCCGCCTTGCGACCTATGCCATGTGGTGGATCAAGGCTTCGATCCAGGAATATATCCTGCGCTCGTGGTCTCTGGTCAAAATGGGCACGACCGCCAACCAGAAGCGCCTGTTCTTCAACCTGCGCCGTCTGAAAGGGCGTCTGCAGGCGATCGACGACGGCGATCTGAAGGCCGAGCACGTCAAGGAAATCGCGACGAAGCTGCAGGTGTCCGAGGAAGAAGTCATCTCGATGAACCGTCGCCTGTCCGGCGACGCCTCGCTGAATGCGCCGATCAAGGCGTCCGAAGGCGAATCCGGCCAGTGGCAGGATTGGCTGGTGGACGACCAGGAAAGCCAGGAAGCGGTGCTGATCGAGCAGGACGAGCTGGAAACCCGCCGCCGCATGCTCTCAAAGGCACTCGGCGTTCTGAACGACCGCGAACGTCGCATCTTCGAGGCACGCCGTCTGGCGGAAGATCCGGTGACGCTTGAAGAGCTGTCCACCGAGTTCGACATCAGCCGCGAGCGCGTTCGCCAGATCGAAGTCCGCGCCTTTGAAAAGGTGCAGGACGCGGTGCAAAAGCAAGCCGAAGAGGCTGCCAAGGCACTCCGCCTCGTGGACGCCTGATACGTCTAAAGCGTGTCGCGATCTTTCAGATTCGCTCCCTACGCTTTAAGTCCTTGTTTTGTCGCATGTCGTTATCGCAAAACCGCTGCACACTTTTGCGCGACATGCGTTAGAGCGCCGTGCGTCCTATTGGACGCAAAAAGGACGCTCTATCTTCTTTGATCTACGCATCGTGCTTTCCGAAAATCGATTCCGATTTTCGGGCCGATGCCGTAGGCATTCGGCGAATACACCTTCCAAGCAAAAGCCCCGGTGAATTCTTCACCGGGGCTTTTCATTTTGGTTGAGTGATCCGACTTGCTTACTGCGCGGGCGTCGGCGATGCCGCCATCCACTCGCGAAGCGCGGTTTCAAATGCGGACTTGCCGTCAGCGCCCTTCTGCAGCGTCAGAAGCGCCCGGCGACCGTTGCGGTAGGACACCGGAATGTCGATCCAGTCACGGGTTCTGAGCAATTCCAGATTGGTCTTGCGTGCGTCAGGAAAGTCGTTCAGCGCGATCATGTGGAAATCGTCGGTGATCTTTGCAGGAACGGCGATGAGTGCGTTGCCGCGGTCCTGTTCAGTGGACTTCATGGCAATGCGCTGGACGCTGTCGATGGCGCCACCTTCGAAGCCGGGCGAGACCGAGAAGACGATCTCGACCAGATGACTTGCGGGAAGCGACGGGTCGGTGTTGCGCTTGAAGGTGATGAGTGCGCTGAGGCCACGGCCGGGAATGGTGATCTGGCCCTGAACCTCAGGCGATGGCTTGCCAGCCTCGTCCTTCTCGTTCTGCAACGTCCAGGAAACCGTCCCTTCGATGGCTGTCGGAACCGTCTGGCCGAGCACTTCCTCGTAAAGGAACATGCGGTCGCCGGTTGCTGCGGCTGCGGGCGTCGCGGCCTGCTGTGCGGCAGGCTGGCTGCCGGAAGCGGCCGGTGCCGCGGCGGCTGTGTTCTGGGCCGAAGGCGCCTCGTTCTGTTGATAGACCGATTGGCCTTCTGCGGTCACAGGCTGGCCATTGGCGCCGGGTCCCGGGCCTTCGTCCTTCTCCGTACCATCGGCGAGAAGCCGCTGGGTGAATTTCGTGCCGGTGACGGAGCCGTCATCGGCAGGACGCGTCGCTGCCGGCGTCGCTGTCGACGCCTGGCCCTGGGCCGGTGTCTGGCCGTTGGCCGCTGGCTGATTGCCAGCCGGCGTTTGGCCATTGGCTGGTGCCGATGCCGTCTGCGAGGTTCCGTTGGATGGTGTCTCGGTCGATGTGCCCGTCTTGGCCGAATTGACCAGACCGCCGACCATGTCGTTCAGGGCCTCGCGGTTTGTCCAAGCGGCGTAGCCACCGCCTGCAAGCACCACCAGGAGGCCAAGGCCAAGAACCATGCCAGCATAGTTGCGCTTCGGCTTTTTCTTCGTCGCATAGGCGGCAGCCGGAATGCCAGCGCCGGTAAAGCCGCTGTCGAAATTATTGCCGGCCGTCTTGTCGGAGCGATCGTTTGCGCCGCCATCATAGCCGATCAGTTCTTCGAGATCGTCCCAGGGCGTGCGTTCCTTGTCGTCCTTCTTGGCGCTTGCCGCAAAAGGATCTTCATCGGCGCGGGGGAGGGACGGCGAAGACTTCGGCGGCAGATCGAGGGCCGTGTCCTGAAAGTAGGAAGAGAAATCGTCGACCGGAGCCGCGGCATTGGCTTGCGTGGTTTCCGGCTGATCGCGATGAACGTCATGCTCGTCGAAGGCGGCATAATGCGTCTCGTCGGAAGCGGGACGGTTCTCCGGCTCTACGCTGACATTGCCATAGTAATTGGAATGGCCGTCGAAGCCTGCCGTGTAGGGAAGCGGTGCGTTCTCATGCAGCACGGTTTCGGTGCTGAAGGGTTCTGCCTCGCGCGGTTCATCATCCTGACGGACCTCCTCATGACGGTAATCGTCATGGGCAACCTCATCGTGGCGATAAGCGGCGTGAAGCTGATCGTCAGCCACATGGTCGCCGACAGTCGTCTCTTCGCGCTCCCACGGGGCGGGCTCGAGATGGCTGTCCTGGCCGACCCAGTCGCGGTGCGCGTGGTCTTCCTCGGCGACGGGCTCATGACGTGCTTCGACGCCATGGTGCTCGTCTTCATGCTCGTGAGCATAGGCCGGGGCCTCGTGCCGATAGGTCTCCGGCTCCTGATGAGGTTCATGTGCCTCGCCGAATGCCGGGCGCTCGTAACGCTCGGCGTCTTCTGCCGTCTCCTCGGAACGATAGGCCGGCTCTTCGGCAGGCTCAGCCTGATAGGCGGGCTCGCGCTCTTCGTGCCATTCCACATCTTGGTGGGCAGCATAGGTTTCGTGCTGCTCAGGCTCGGCCTGCTGATCAGGATGGGTGGGCTCCGCCTCATCCCGATAGTCATCGGCGTAACGCTGTTGCTGCGCGACGCTTTCTTCATAATAGGGCGACGACACGTCTTCGGTCGCAGGCGCCGCGTAAGCGGCGGCCGCGCCTTCGTCTTCGTCCTCCACCGCGGGAAGTGCTTCGGAATACTCGCCCTCGACCTCGGCAATCGCCGTGTCGAGCTTCATGATCTGCCGCTGGAGCATTTCTTCCGGCGGGCGTGGCTTCATGTTTTCAAGCTGGCGCACGACGGCGCTGCGTGCCTTGTCGTACACCTTGGCCCGGTTTTCGGGAGTATTGTTCGCCAAGCCATCCACGGCCTTGCGAATGACTGCTACAAAATCCGCCATCAGCACTTTCTCGTCGGGACCGGCAACACGCTGACCCGAAATGGTTTATGAAGTTTGATCGCCGAGGACATTAGTCCTCAAACGGGTCAGTCACAAGTATGGTGTCGTCACGCTCCGGGCTGGTGGACAGCAGTGCCACGGGCGCGCCGATCAGTTCCTCGACCTGACGCACATATTTGATCGCCTGGGCCGGCAGGTCCGCCCACTTGCGGGCACCGACGGTCGATTCCTTCCAGCCCTCAAGCGTGATGTAGATCGGCTCGACGCGAGCCTGTGCGCCCTGGCTTGCCGGAAGGTGATCGATTTCCTGGCCGTCGAGCTTGTAGCCGACGCAGATCTTCAGTTCGTCCAGGCCATCGAGAACATCGAGCTTGGTGAGCGCAATGCCGGTGATGCCGTTGGTGGCGACCGACTGGCGCACCAATGCCGCATCGAACCAGCCGCAGCGGCGCTTGCGGCCCGTAACGGTGCCGAATTCATGACCCTTCTCGCCGAGGAACTGGCCGATCTCGTCGTGCAGTTCGGTTGGGAAGGGGCCTTCGCCGACGCGCGTCGTATAGGCCTTGGTGATGCCCAGAATATAGCCGAGCGAACCCGGGCCCATGCCGGAACCGGCAGCTGCCTGACCCGCCACCGTGTTGGACGACGTCACATAGGGATAGGTGCCGTGGTCGATATCGAGAAGCGAGCCTTGCGCGCCTTCGAACAGAATGCGCGCACCAGCGCGGCGCTTCTTGTCGAGCAGCAGCCAGACGGTTTCGCTGAAGGGAAGAATGCGATCGGCAATCGATGTCAGCTCTTCCATGATGGTTTCATGCGCAACTTCGGCAGCACCGAAACCGCGACGAAGAGCATTGTGGTGAGTCAGAATGCGGTCGACCTTGGCAGACAGCGCTTCGCGGTCTTCGAGATCCATCACGCGGATGGCGCGACGGCCGACCTTGTCTTCATAGGCCGGACCGATGCCGCGGCGGGTGGTGCCGATCTTGGTGCCGCTGTTGGAGGCGGCGTCTTCGCGCATGCCATCCAGTTCGCGGTGCAAGGAGAGGATGAGCGTGGCATTGTCGGCGATGCGCAGGTTCTCAGCCGTCACCTTGACGCCCTGGGCTTCCAGACGGCCCATTTCCGCAATCAGCGCGTGAGGATCGACCACCACGCCATTGCCGATGACGGCAAGCTTGCCAGGACGAACGACGCCGGAAGGGAGCAGGGACAGCTTGTAGCTGACGCCATCAATGACAAGCGTATGACCGGCATTGTGCCCACCCTGATAGCGCACGACCACGTCGGCGCGCTCGGAGAGCCAGTCAACAATCTTACCCTTGCCTTCGTCGCCCCACTGCGAGCCGACCACGACTACATTCGTCATTTCTTGCTTTCCTGCTCATGGCGCCGGGGCGCCCCTACCTCAAACCCGCAAATCTATACTGCGTTGTTTTGCGGAAAGCGACCCTGTTTATGCAGCGGAATTTTGCTTTTGTAGGATAATTGTGCCCATCCTATGGCTGAAAAGCGTGCAACTGCCCTTGCGAAGCCGTGAGGGCGAGTGCAGAAATCGGGCACGTCTTTGAATGAAAGTTCTGTGCCCGTGCCCTCCAGAGCCTATCTCGTCCTCACCATTGCCGCATTGTGCTGGGGCGGCAATGCCGTCGCGGGCAA
>Ga0157371_10002899_pt1 | contig 16045 bp, 14 predicted proteins | sample C45metaG_FD_113462 | JGI IMG/M metagenome (GOLD analysis project Ga0157371, IMG submission 113462) | Corn rhizosphere microbial communities from Kellogg Biological Station, Michigan, USA - C4-5 metaG | ecosystem: Host-associated > Plants > Roots > Rhizosphere > Soil | place: USA: Michigan...
CCAATATTTTGAAATAGTGATGAGCCCATTATTCCCCAGCATCTGCATCGCGCCGTCTCCAACAAGGGCGATTGGAATCCGGTCAGGATAAGCAAATTTTGCAGCGATGGCATAAGGAACTCCCGGGCACATAGTTGCCAGATTTCCTGATAAAGAAGCCATCATTCCATCGCGGATCTTTAAATGGCGGGCAAACCAATCGGCAGAAGTTCCGGAATCTGATGAGATAATGCAATTATCCGGAAGCCGCGGAGAAAGTTCATAAAATACTCTTTGCGGGTTGATTGGGTCGGCTGAATCATGCGCTCTTGCTTCTAACACTTTCCACCAATCTTCCATTCCTTTTTCAATAGATTTTCTCCAGGAATGATGATGTTTCTTTTTCAGAAAAGGAATTAATGCTTTTAAAGTTTCTTTACTGTCGCCGAGTAGATTGATTTCCATCGGAAAACGCAGGCTCAGCATTTTTGGATCAATATCAATTTGTACGCCACGCGCCTGTCCTATCTTTGGCAAAAATTCCGAATAAGGGAAACTGCTTCCAACCATCAAAAGTGTATCGCATTCCATCATCATTTTCCAGCTTGGTTCTGTTCCCAATAAACCAATAGCGCCGGTTACATAAGGAATATCATCCGGAACAGCGGCTTTTCCCAAAAGAGCTTTTGCCACGCCGGCTCCCAATAGTTCCGCAATTTCTATAATTTCTTCTCCGGCATTCAAAGCGCCAGCACCGACGAGCATCGCCACTTTTTTACCATCATTTAATAATTCAGCCGTCCTTTTCAATTCTGATTCCGGTGGAACAATCCTGATGTCAGGAAAGCCGATTCCGGTATGAATTGCGCCATGCATTCGTGGCGGCTCTTCTGCATCCAATTCCTGAATATCATTTGGAATAATGATCGCGGTAACCGTTCTTTCTCCTTTTGCTATACGAATTGCCCGATCCACTAATTGCCGCATTTGCATTGGAACAGCTACAGTATGAACATATTCTTTTGCTACATCTTTAAACAAACACTGCAGATCCACTTCCTGCTGAAAACTACCACCCATTGCCATTCGTGCCGATTGTCCGACTATCGCGACTACAGATTGATGATCCATCTTTGCATCATACAAACCGTTGAGAAGATGTATTGCACCGGGACCGGAAGTGGCAAGACAAACACCCACTTCACCCGTGAATTTTGAGTGTCCGCAAGCCATAAAAGCTGCATCTTCTTCATGTCTTACCTGTATAAAATCAATTTTATCTTTTGCCCGATCCAGCGCTCCAATAATACCATTGATTCCATCGCCGGGAAAACCAAAAATGCGGGTAATGCCCCAGTCTAATAATCGTTCCAGTAAAAAATCACTTACTTTTTTGGCCATAAAAAAACTTTTAGAAGGTGTGAGAAAAAATTAAAGAAATCAGTGTTTTCGAACTCCTTTGGGAAGGTTGATAGGTTTCTTTAACGTGCAGCAAACCTCAAAGACTATGCCTATCAAAAGGTGCCAATTTGCAGAAAGGCCATGCCAGCAATGACTTTTAAAGCATAATTAAAATTTATTTAAAATGCTTTTTTAGAAAACAGTAGAGCGATAAAAAGGAGAAGAGGTAAAGTTTGCCGCACAATTTTTTAAAAGAGTAAAAATTTCATCACAGCAATTTTGGCAAGAGACAGTAAACGAATAAATAAGAAAGGTTTTTTTCGGGATTTTTACAGTAAACAAACAAAATCATCAATTTGTATTTTCGATTTCATGAGTTCCATCTACTACTTTCACTTGGTAATTTTCTGCTTCAATATGAAATTGTGTTTTGTAGGCAGGTAATATTTGCATTAAGAAACCGGCAACGCCTTCTTCTTTTACAATGTTGATCGTGCAACCACCAAAGCCGCCGCCCATCAGTCTTGCACCGATCACATCCGGATTTTCTTTTGCGGCATCGACTAAAAAGTCCAATTCTTTGCAACTCACTTCATACAATTCTTTCAAACCTTCGTGTGTTTGAAACATGAGTTGTCCAAAACCGGTAAGATCATTTTGTTTTAAAAGTTTTCCTGCTTTTTTGGTCCGAAGAATTTCTTCAACAACGAACAAACAACGTTTGTAAATTTTTTCTCCCATCTCTTCTTTAAAAGGAAGCAATTCTGCCGGATCTTTAATGTCTCTGAATGATTGCACATCCAATCCTTTTTTCAAAATCTCCATTCCTTTTTCACATTCTTTCCGGCGTTGATTGTATTCTGAAGAAGCCAGCGAATGATGCACTTTTGAGTTGATCAGAATGATCTGATAGCCTTCCATATTCAATGGAATATATTCATTGGTAACATTCCTGGTGTCTAATAAAATCACCGTATTTTTTTTACCCATCATGTTGGCATACTGATCCATAATGCCACACATTACACCGGGAAAATTATGTTCCGCACGCTGGCCAAGCAAAGCCAATTCTTTCCGATTCATTTTAAAATTACAAAGCTGATTCAGGCCAAAAGAAATTCCCCCTTCTAACGCAGCGGAAGAAGACATTCCTCCACCGATCGGAATATTTCCCCCAAAAGCACAATTGAATCCTTTTACTTCCAAATGCACTTTTTGAAATTCATTCACCACACCTAAAACATAATTTTTCCATCCTTCCATTTTTCTTACTTCAGAAAGTGGAACTGAAATGCTTTCATTAAAATCGACGGAATAACAATTTATTTTTTCAGAATTATTTAATGCGATCGCAAAAAAAATTCCTTTGTCAATCGCAGCTGGCATCACAAATCCATCATTGTAATCGATGTGTTCACCAATAAGATTAATTCTTCCGGGAGAATAAAAAAGATGTGGCTTCTCTTTAAATTTTTCTTCAAAAATTCTTTTTACGTCCGCTGCGGATTCATTCATAAATTTTATTTAAAAGGAGAACTTTGTAAGTGGTGGTGAACAATGCTGACTGGCCCGATTCGAGCGTAATAAAACCCATTCCATTATTGAATGCATTGGGCGTGCCGCTGATGTTTTCTATCGCGATACTTCTGCGATGTTGCGGTGTATAAATTTGTAAATATGGATATGATTCATCAGGGAAAAACTGCACTTCGAAATTTTTTTTCGGATTTCTTAAAACGCAGAGTGGCTGGCATTCCTGCTCGTCAAGCGTAAAACAATTATCAAAAAAAGTATCGCCGATTTTTCCTATAGAAGAAAATTTTCGATAATCGATTAATTGACCAGTTGGAATTAAATCAGAATTAAATTCAACCATTTTCAAAGATTGAAATTCTAATTCCAGATCATTGATCGATTCGCCTAAAGAGAAATACGGATGCCATCCGTCCTGGATTGGAATCAAACCTTTGTCTTTGTTGATACATTCTGTTGTTACTGTCAATTTATTTTCTGGTTGCAACTGCCATGTTACAATGCAATCATAATTGAAAGGATAACCCGGATCTTCTGCGCGATATTCATATTTCATCGTAACAGAAGCATTGGTTTCATTGGCTGTTTCTGAAGTAATCGTAAATGCTTTATCATACAATTCGCCATGCAATGAATGTTTTGCAGGCAATGATTTTTGAATGAAATATTCTTTGTCACCAAAATGATATTTTGAATCATTCATCCGGCAAACAAACGGAGAAAGTTTGCAACCTTTAAATCCTTTTTCAACGACTTCATTTTTAAATTCATCATAAGATTGATAACTGTCGATGACATTCATTTCTTCATTGTCCAAACGGACAGTAAATTCGTGCAACATCGCGCTGCATGCGGGTAAAATGCTCACATAATTATTGGTAACGTCATTTTTTAAAATGACTTTATCAAAACCATTTTCTGATTTTTTTTGGATAGAAAACATAGCTTCGAATTTACGACAAAACTTTTTTTAATTTGATTCGAGAATTTTCATCACCATCTTTTCTTCAGGTGAAAGCGACACTTTATCATCATCTTTTTCGATCTTATCAAGCTCTGCAATATACTTTTCCAGCTTATGACTTTCGTACAAAGAAAGGATCAGCGGATGCACATAATATTTTTTACAAACCGTTCTTGTGTTTCCCAAATGTTCAGAAACAATATCCAATGCTTCTACAATTTTTCTTTTTGCCTCTGTTACTGTTTCGCAACATCCGATTGCTTTTAAGGCAAGAAATGCATGCACCGTTCCCGACCATGTTCTGAAATCTTTTGCAGTAAAATCGGCGTGACTTATTTCGCGGATATAACTGTTGACAAGGCCTGAATCTATTGAATGATGATTGCCTTCTTCATCATAATATTGAAACAATTCTTTGCCGGGAACATCACGACATTTTTTAATAATTGATGCGAGCTTTTTACTCTTTAGTTTTATTTTGTGATCAACGCCTTTTTTCCCTTTGAAAGCAAATGTTACCGAATTTCCATTAAAAGTTACATGGCGATCTTTCAAAGTAGTGAGGCCAAATGAGCCATATTCTTTTTCATAAAAAGCATTCCCAATTCTGATATTAGTGCGCTCCATCAAGCTTACAACTGCCGCCAAAACTTTTTTTTCAGATAATTCTTTATCGCTTAAATCTTTTTCTAATTGCAAACGAATTTCAGGCAATGCTTTTCCAAAATCGTGAAGCCGGTAAAACTTGGTATCATTTCTTAATGAATTCCAATTAGGATGATAACGGTATTGTTTCCGATTTTTTGTGTCGTAACCTGTCGCCTGCAAATGCCCATTTTCTTTTTTACAAATCCATACTTTTTCCCACGCTGGTGGAATTACCAAATGTTTGATGCGCAAAAGTTCTTCATCATCTTTGATCAGTTCATTGTTGAAATAATATTCAAACTGATCACCTTTTTTTCTTCTTTCAATGCCCTGTTCTTTATCACTTACATAAACAAGATTCGCTGCTATAGCGGTTTTCCGCTCATCCTTTACAATACTTCTTAATTTCCTTTTAGAAATTTTATGAAGTTCTTCCGCTACTTCGCTCATGAAATTTTTTTAAATTATTTATCCGTTTACTACCTCGCCACCGTTTGGATGCAACACCTGCCCGGAGATATAACTGGAGTCGTCATTGCATGCTAAAAATAAATAGGAAGGCGCCACTTCTGATGGTTGTCCGGCTCGCTGCATCGGTGTGCCGGCACCATGTTGCGACATTGTTTTGTCTGGTTCAGATGCAGTAATCAATGGAGTCCATATTGGACCAGGCGCAACTGCATTTACACGAATTCCTTTGCTTACAAGATTATCGCTAAGACTTCTTGTGAAAGTTACAATCGCTCCTTTCGTTGCAGAATAATCGATTAGTTTAGGATTGCCGCGATAAGCCGTAACAGATGTCGTGTTCACAATCGCGCTTCCTTTTTTCATGTGTGGTAACGCGGCTTTCGTGATCCAGAACATTGAAAAAATATTGGTTTCAAAAGTCTTGATCATGTTTTCTGTGGTGATGTCTTCCAGAGAATTTTCTTCTACCTGTGTTCCGGCATTATTGATCAACACATCAATTCTTCCAAACTCTTTAACGGCTTTATCAACCGCTTGTTTACAGAAATCCTCTTTTCTTAAATCACCTCTGATCAGCAAACATTTTCTTCCGTATTCTTCGATCTGTTTTTTAGTTTCATTGGCATCATCATCTTCATCAAGATATACAATCGCGACATCCGCTCCCTGGTAGGCAAAGAGTAAAGCACACGCTTTTCCTATCCCACTGTCAGCACCGGTGATAAATAAAATCTTGTCCTGCATTTTTGTGCCCTTTGAACCTTTCGGTGTAGTATCAGGTTTCGTCTTCATGTTTTTCGTTGAATCAGTTTTGATCGGTTCGTTCGTCGCTTTTTTTTCTTTTTTTACTGTCTCTGAAGCCATAATCTTTATTTTAATTTTGAGTAAATTGTTCTACAAAATTTAAAAAAAGGCCGGCTTTAATTGCCCGCCTTTTCAAAAAATTGATGATCATATTTTATTCATCTGTTTCATCAACCTCAAAAAAATCTACCTGCTTATCTATCACTCTTTTATCTTCATCAATTTTCTTTTGCTTTTTACTTTTTTTATGGCCTGCAGCAGCCGTAAGTTCGAGTTGAGTATCAGTTCCTGCCGAAAGGCCACCTGTTTGTCTTGGCTCATTCGTTTCTGTTCCAAGTTCGTTGCTTCCCATTGAGGGATTTGTGATTCTTTCTGTATCTGGCATAATAAATTTTTATTTGATTAATAATACTTTCGAAAGAAAAATATATGCCAAATTGGAAACAAATTCTAATGATGCAATTCGAGTGATATGATGTTATTTTACAAATGAATTTTCTTGCACATGCCTTTCTCTCATTCGATCAGCCACATATTCTGACAGGAAATATGATCAGTGATTTTGTGAAAGGAAAAAGAAAATTTGATTATCCGCTTTCGATTCAAAACGGAATTTCTCTGCATCGTCAAATTGATGATTTCACTGATTTTCATCCTGCAACTGCAAAAGCAAAAAATTTTTTTCGTGCTGATTATCGCTTGTATTCAGGCGCTTTTGTTGACATTGTTTTTGATCACTTTTTAGCAAACGATGAAAATCAATTTCCTGAAATAAAGTCGCTTGAAAATTTTACAAAAACTACTTACGATCTTCTTGAAAAAAACAGTTTCTATTTCCCGGCAAAATTTCAAAATATTTTCGTTTACATGAAAAATCAAAACTGGTTGTTCGGTTATCATTCAAAAGAAGGAATCCGGAAAGCCTTTGGTGCCCTAGCTCGCAGAGCTTTATATTTCAATGAATCAGAAACTGCTTTTCAAATTTTTAATGATCATTATAAAGAATTGCAAATTTGTTATGAAGAATTTTTCCCTCAGTTAAAAGAATTTTCTTTGGAAAAACTACGCAACCTTTTAGCAGAGTAAATCGCTCTATATTTGCACATCAAAAAAATTTTATGAAATACTTTTTTGCATTTATTTTAATGCTTACCTGCTTTTATTCTCCTGCTCAAATTCCTTCGCCAAAAATTCCTCCCTTGGATAAATCACCAATGGACATGAGCTATTTTCCTGTGAATTATCCAATTTTAAAAATACAGGATAAAAATGTGGCTCCTTTAGTGATGCGCGTTATTTATAGTCGTCCACAAGTCAATGGCAGAAAGATTTTTGGAGGTTTGCAGGAATACGGACAAGTGTGGAGATTGGGCGCGAACGAAGCTACAGAAATTGAATTTTTCAAAGACGTTACGATCAACAACAAAAAAATTAAAAAAGGAAGATATACGCTTTATGCTATTCCTTATCCCGATAAATGGACGGTGATTGTAAATAAAGAAACTGACACGTGGGGAAGCTTTCGTTACGATTCATTAAAAGATGTGGTGAGAATGGATGTGCCTGTGGAGAAAAATGATCCGACTGAAGACATGACCATCGTTTTTGAAAAAACAAATTCAGGCGCGAACATGAATATGTATTGGGAAGATGTAAAAGCAACTTTGCCGATCAAATTTTTAATACAGTAAAGAAGAAATTGTTCCTATTTCTTTATCCACTGTAAGCACAAATCTTCATTCAATTCTGAATCCTTCAATTTGTCTTATATTGTAAAGTGATTTTCTAAAAACTAATTGTCAATTTTTAAATAAAAATATTTTGAAACAGGAAACAAAATTTGTCCACGCCGGCTCCGAACCTGATCCATCGACAGGAGCTATAATGACGCCGATTTACCAAACATCTACGTTCGTTCAGGAAAGCCCCGGCGTACACAAAGGATATGAATACGCGAGAACGCAAAACCCTACCAGGAGCGCATTAGAAAGCGCTTTGGCCATTGTTGAAAACGGAAAATTTGGTTTGTGTTTTGCCAGCGGATCTGCCGCCGCAGATGCTGTGGTTAAATTATTAAATCCCGGAGATGAAGTGATTGCTGCCAATGATATGTATGGTGGAACGTATCGCCTTTTCACAAAAATATTTGAAAAATACGGATTGAAATTCAACTTCGTTAATATGCAGGATGCGAACGAAGTTGAAAAGCATGTCACAGAAAATACGAAGATGATCTGGACTGAAACTCCGACAAACCCGATGATGAAAATAACTGACATTGCTGCGGTTGCGGCGATAGCAAAAAAGCATCAGATCCTCCTTTGTGTTGACAACACCTTTGCTTCGCCATATTTGCAAAATCCTTTAGATCTTGGCGCAGATATCGTTTTGCATTCTGCTACAAAATACATTGGCGGTCACAGCGATTCTGTTCATGGATGTTTGATTGTTAACGATGAAAATTTAAAAAACAGTTTGGCATTTATTCAAAATAGTTGCGGCGCCATTCCCGGTCCGCAGGATTGTTTTTTGATTTTACGTGGATTAAAAACATTGCACGTTCGCATGAAACGTCATTGTGAAAACGGAGAAAAAATTGCTTACTGGCTGAGAAATAATCCAAAAGTTGACAAAGTTTATTGGGCCGGTTTTGAAGATCATCCCAATCATGACATTGCCAAAAAACAAATGCACGGCTTTGGCGGAATGATGAGTTTTACATTAAAAAACGACAGTATCGAAGCTGCGAAAAAAGTTCTTTCTTCTACAAAATTATTTTCATTAGCTGAAAGCCTCGGTGGCGTAGAAAGTCTTATCGGGCATCCATCAACGATGACGCATGCAAGTATTCCCCGCGAAGAAAGATTGAAAAATGGATTGGTAGATTCACTGATCAGGCTTAGCGTTGGTATTGAAGATGCAGATGATTTAATTGATGATCTGAATCAGGCGATTGGATAATTTTTTTCAAGAATAAAAATTGTGACTCCGGAAAATTTCAAAGATTTAAAAAAATTTCTTGATCAAAAAGTAAAGCAATTTGATAACCCGGATTTTATAAAAGACGATCCGGTTTCTATTCCACATTTATTTTCAAAAAAGCAAGACATTGAAATCGCCGGATTTTTTGCAGCCATTTTTGCGTGGGGAATCAGAAAAACGATTATCAATAAATGCAAGCTGCTTTTGCAATTTATGGATAACGCGCCTTATAATTTTTGTTTGAACCATTCAGAAAATGATTTGAAAAAATTAGAAGGCTTTCGTCACCGCACATTTAATGATACGGATCTTTTATATTTTATTTCTTTTTTCAAATATCATTATTCAAATCATTTATCCCTTGAATCCGCATTTTTCAACAATTCAACAATGCAACGATTTGGCAATTCTAATATTATCGAAAAGTCTTTAAACTATTTCTATCAATATTTTTTTTCATTGGAACATGTGCCCAAAAGAACGCAAAAGCATATTGCTTCTCCCCATAAAAATTCTTCGTGCAAAAGATTGAATATGTATCTCCGATGGATGATCCGCAATGACGGCAAAGGCGTTGATTTTGGAATCTGGAAGAAAATATCTGCTTCAGAATTGATTTGCCCTGTCGATGTCCATGTAGCTAGGGTTTCACGGCATTTTGGTTTGCTGAAAAGAAAACCTGTAGATTGGCTGGCCGCGGTAGAACTTACGGAAGAATTGAAAAAATTTGACCCGAAAGATCCGGTAAAATATGATTTTGCATTATTCGGATTAGGCATTTTGGAAAATTATTAAAAATTTCTCTCAGCTACCATTTATCCGGCTTTTTTTCCTTTTATAAAATAACTTTTTTTTCTTCGTTTACTGTAAAAGCTGCGAAAACCTTACTGCGATTGTATTTCAGCGCATTTCCTTGTCTTATGCAAAGGTTGCTACCATAAAAAAGCAGGTATTATGTATTGCATAGTATTATTAAACATCTTATCTTTGTGTAAGAAATTTCAAAAAATTGTTTCCAGTACTTAAAAACAATCAACAATGAACATTGATAACACAGCAAGCCAGATGCGAAAAGGAGTGTTGGAGTTTTGCATTTTGTCGATCATAAAACTAGGAGAAGCTTATCCCAGTGACATTATCGACATTATGAAATCTGCCAATCTCAATATTCTGGAAGGAACATTATATCCTTTGCTTACGAGACTAAAAAATGCCGAATTCCTCACTTACCGCTGGGTAGAAAGCAATAGCGGCCCGCCAAGAAAATATTTTTCGCTCACCGAAAAAGGGGCAAAATTTTATGAAGAGCTGGAAGCTACATGGCTGGAGCTGGCAGGTGCCGTAGAAACGATAACGGGCAAAAACAAACAACCATAAATCAACTTAACAACCAATAAACTGAACTAAAATGAAAAAAGTAATTAATATAAATTTTCAGGGTACGATCGTACCGATTGAAGAAAGTTCTTATGAATTGCTGCAACAATATATAGAAAGCCTGCGCCGATATTTTGCCAATGAAGAAGGAAGAGACGAAATCATCAACGACATTGAAAGCCGCATCAGTGAATTATTCCAGCAGCGTTTAAAAGGAGGCAGCACCTGCATTACAGACGATGACGTAAATGCCATCATCAAAAATATGGGACGGCCTGAAGATTTTGAAGAAGCAGAACAAGCAGAAAATAATGAGAGCATCAACGGTAATAAATCCGAAAAAAGCAAAACTTTTTACGGAGATTTTAGCTGGAAAGGTAAAAGGCTTTACAGGGATGAAAACAGTAAAATTTTAGGCGGCGTTTGTAGCGGTATTGCTGCTTATTTTGGAATTGATCCGGTGATTGTAAGAATTTTATTTATCGTTTCCGGTATCGGACTGCTGGCTTACATTCTTCTTTGGATGTTTGTTCCCGGAAGCAATTCTCTTGAAAACGGCGTGCGTAAAAGATTGTATCGCAATCCTGATGGTAAAATAATCGGAGGAGTTTGTAGCGGAATCGGAAGTTATTTTGATGTAAATCCCTGGCTTCCAAGATTTATCTTTTTAATTCCCTTCATCTCTTTCTTTTTCAGATGGGGACATTTTGGCCCGCTTACTTTTCCAAATTTTTTGAGTTTTTCATTTAGTCCTGGCAGCTTCATTGTTTACATTATCCTTTGGCTGGTAATTCCTGAGGCTACTACCACATCCGAAAAACTGGAAATGAAAGGCGAAAAAGTAGATTTAAATTCCATTAAAAATTCTGTTCTCAAAGAAATGAAAGAAGTTGGAGTAAGAGTCGGGAAAATGGGACAGGATGTTGGTGAAAGAGTTGGAAAGATGGGAAAAGAAGCTGGTGAATTTGCAAAGGAAAAAAGCGCAGATTTTGGAAAGGAAATTCATTCTGCAACTCGCAGAAGCAGTGGTATTTTAGGAAAGATCATCGTCATTTTATTTAAAATTTTCCTCTATTTTATTTTAGGTTGCATCGCCCTGTCAGTCATAGTTGCATTGTTTTCTGTCGCAATTATTGCAATAGGTTTGTTTCCTTTAAAGAACTTTGTTCTTACTGACGGATGGCAAAGCCTGATGGCATGGGGAACACTTATTTTCTTCATTGCAGTGCCGGTAATTGGTGTTATCACTTTTATTATCAGAAGATTCGCACGAATAAAAAGCTCTAATAGATTAATGCGCTGGTCCTTTATCGGGCTTTGGATCCTTGGATGGTTTTGCTTCATGTCACTGATTGTTTCTGTAGGAAAAGATTTTAAAAGTATCAGTTCTTTGAATCCTGAACCAATAACATTAATCAATCCGACAAGCAGGTCTTTGGATGTGATACCAATTGAAAACATGAACTACAGAAGAATGGGCTGGTTTAACCTTGAGCCTTTCGACTTTGGGGCAACAGATGATACGGCTTTTATTGGAAATGTAAGAATAAAAATTACCAAATCTCCGACAGATAGTTTCCAGGTAAGTGTGTTGAAAATGACCAATGGACAAACGCGTAGAGCAGCTGATACTTTGCTGCCACTGATCAAATTTAATGTAAGCCAGACTGATTCTACATTAATGATGGACAGAGCAATTACAGTAAATACAACAGACAAATTTCGCAATCAATATGTTGAAGTAACGATTGCTGTTCCGGTTGGACATTTTATCAAAATTGATAAGAACTTTGGCAACGGAAACAGAGTCAGGTTTGGTCCTTTCTTTTCTGGTAATGATCGTTGGTATTATGATAATGACGATAACGATTATGAGTACAATTATGGTGAAGAATACTTGATGAAAAAAGACGGGCTATACACTCTTGACGGACGTCGTTCTGATGGAAGGGACGAGGATTGGAGCAATTCTTCTGATGATCAGAATTTGAATCAGAATGACAACAATGGAGGTTATCGCTATGATTCAAACAACAAAATCGATTCCCTAAAAAATGCACAGAAACAAGAACTTCAAAAAATGCAATCAGCAGTTGATTCGATGAAAGCAGAGCAGAAAAAAGAAGTAGAAAAAATGAAAGATTCATTGAATAAAGCAAAAGAAGAGATTGATCAGAAGATTGAAAAATTAAATAAAGGAACTGCCTTGTATCAAAATACCTCCGGGCAAAAATTTTCTGAAAATTATACTTTCAGCATGTATATTTAAGTGTAGTTGATTTTTGGTAAATGAGGTTTCATGCGAATTGCATGAGACCTCTTTTTTTATCTTAAAGGTTTTCCAGCCTCATATTGTTTCTGAAATATAAAAAAAGAAATCCAGCTATTTCTTTCTTTACTGGCACTTCATGTTATTATTAATACAAATCCTAACCTTCCATAAATTGGGATTAACTTTGTAAACTATTCATCAAAAAAATAAAACTTCAAATGGATTCGGAAAGAACAGAAGTTTCTACTCTTGGAGAGTTTGGTCTGATCGATCATCTTACAAAAAATAATGAAATCCGCAATGCTTCTACGCTCGTAGCTGTTGGAGATGATGCCGCTGTCATGGATCATTTTGGGAAACAAACGGTTGTAACTACTGACATGCTGGTAGAAGGAATTCACTTTGATCTGATGTACACGCCTTTGAAACATTTAGGCTATAAAAGTGTAATTGTAAATCTTAGCGATGTTTACGCAATGAATGCTTCTCCATCACAAATCACACTAAGTGTAGCTTTCAGCAATCGCTTCAGTGTGGAAGCATTGGATGAATTTTATGAAGGTGTTTATGCGGCTTGCGATAAATACAATGTCGATTTGGTTGGTGGCGACACTTCTTCTTCCCAGAAAGGATTTATTATTTGCGTCACAGCAATCGGCGAAGTAACTCCGAATAAATATGTTACAAGAAGCGGAGCAAAAAAAGGGGATCTTATTTGTGTAAGTGGCGAACTGGGAGGTGCATTTTTAGGATTGACATTACTTGAAAGAGAAAAAAAAGTTTTTTTAGAAACAAAAGGAGTGCAGCCTGATCTTGAAAATCAGGATTATATTGTAGGCCGAATTTTAAAACCGGAAGCAAGAAGAGATATCATTGATTTTTTTGCAGAAAAACAAATTTTGCCAACGGCAATGATCGATATAAGCGATGGCCTCAGCAGCGAACTTTTACACATTTGCAAACAAAGTGACGTAGGTTGCGTTTTATATGAAGAAAAAATTCCGGTGAATGAAATGGCCCGGCAGTTTGCTTACAAACTTGAACTTGATCCTACTGCCTGCGCTTTGAGCGGCGGCGAAGATTACGAATTGCTTTTTACGATTGATCAAAAAGATTATGATACAATTGTGCTGAACCCTGATATAAGCATCGTTGGATATGTTACAGAAAAAGAAGAAGGTTCCGTGATCATTACAAAAGGTGGAAATAAATATCCACTTACCGCGCAAGGTTGGAACGCGCTAAAATAATTTTTAAATTTCAAAGAATCATTATTGTAACAACTTTACGGATTTCAAATCATGAGGCCACTATTTTTTTTGCTTTGTTTACCATTACTTTTTTCATGCTCGGTCTCAAGAAATTATAATCCGAATAAAAAATATTCCCCAAAAGAACTACAGCAGGATTATACTTTACTCAGAAATATTTTAGAAAAAAAACATCCTTCACTTTATTGGTTCACTTCCAAAGACAGCATGGATTATTATTTTGATGCCGGCTACAAAGCCATTTCAGATTCCATGACGGAATTGCAATTTGGATGGAGAATATTGGCACCGCTTACTTCTGTTATTCATTGTGGACATACCAGTTTCGCAATGAGCAAAAAATGGAATCATTTTATTAAAAATAAAACCATTCCTTCATTTCCTCTTTTTTTAAAAGTTTGGAAAGACAGTATGATGGTGATTGGAAACCTGAATCACGAAAACCGGCTGATAAAAAATGGTTCGTTTATTACTTCGATAAATGGAATAAAAAATGCAGACATGATCAATTATATGTTTCATTTTTTAGTGGAAGACGGCTATTCTGAAAATGTAAATTATATTCGTTTAAGCTCCGATTTCCCTTATTTTCATCGGAACATCTTTGGATTGTATAAAAATTACCAGATTGATTTTACGGACAGTAACGGCGTTGCGGGAAACACTTTAATTCCCTACTTTGAACCAGTTCCTGACAGTGTAAAAAAAGAAAGAAAAGAATTTAAAGAAAGAGTAAGAAAACTTACCCGGCAAGAGAAACTTCAATACATCAGATCATTAGAATTTGATTCTTCATTTGCATTAATGACCATCAATAGTTTTTCAAAAGGACATTTAAAAACTTTTTTTAAAAGATCTTTTCGCGGACTGCGAAAAAGTAAAACCAAAAATTTAGTGATCGATATTCGTGCCAACGGCGGCGGTGACATTATCAAATCGGTTTTGCTTACCAAATTTTTAAGAAACACGCCATTCAAAGTTGCTGATACCGCTTATGCTGTAAGCCAGAATTTGCGGCCTTACACGAAATATATTTCAAATGGATTTATCAATAACATCGGTTTATTTTTGGTAACGCACAAGGAGAAAGACGGCAAATATCATTTTGGATATTGGGAAAGACACACCTTCAGACCGAAGCGAAAAAATCATTTTAATGGGAATGTTTATGTGCTGATCAACGGACTTACTTTTTCTGCATCATCTCTTTTTTGCAATGCCGTAAAAGGGCAAAAAAATGTACAATTAGTTGGTGAAGAAACCGGCGGAGGATGGTACGGAAATTCCGGTATTATGATTCCTGACATCACATTACCCAACACAAAAATAAGAGTGCGTCTTCCATTTTTTAAACTAGTCCAATATCAACATGTTCCTTTTAAGGGAACTGGTGTTATTCCTGATATTTATGTCGGCCCGGATTGGCGCGATATTTTAAAAGGCGTTGACACCAAGTTGGAAAAAGTGCAGCAAATTATTTCGGAAAATCACCAAAAAGATATTTTTAAAGAAACGAAATAATAATTCGAAATATTGGTTGATTCACTGTAAATCTGTTTAAAGAAATTCTTTCTTCTTCTTTAAAAAAATTCATCATTGGATTTTCATCACTGAATTTTCCACAACAGCAAACACATGATCTTTCTGCAAAGGTTTAATTTTTGCAAGGCCGGTAAAAGCGCTGAAAGCAGGCATGATAGCATATTTGCGGCCAAAATAAAAACAGGGAAGCATTAAAGATTGATTACCCATTCCCTTCATTTTTATTCCCGGATGAATATGCCCTGAAAAAGTAAACAATTCATTTTCTTCATCATCACAAGGAGAATTGATATCGTGAGTAAAACAAAATCCTTTTAATGAAAATTTATTTTCGACCACTTTGATGTTCGATTCTTCATAAAATTTTTTAGATAAAATATCATGATTACCGCGAATCAAAATAAAATCAACAGATGGACAATCATTTCTCCATTTTAGAAAAAAATCAAGTTCTTTATTAGCAGAACTATGAAACATATCGCCGGTGATCAATAAAGTTTTTGGCTTGAAAAATTGTATCTGTGAAAATAATTTCTGAAGGTCCTCTTTAAAAATATTTTGAGGAATTCCGATCCCTGATTTTCTGAAATGACCTGATTTTCCAAAATGCAGATCAGATAAAATCAGCGCACTTTCCTCTTCCCAAAAAATACAACGCGAAGCAGAAAGCCAGAGAGTTTGATGATGAAATAAAAAGCGAAGTGGTGATGACAATTTTTTTTCGGGCAAGGTAAAAAATCCAGTGAAAAAAATTTTCACAGAGTTGCGGTAAACAAACTTTTATTGAACATTTTTATTTCG
>Ga0157371_10002901_pt1 | contig 16036 bp, 12 predicted proteins | sample C45metaG_FD_113462 | JGI IMG/M metagenome (GOLD analysis project Ga0157371, IMG submission 113462) | Corn rhizosphere microbial communities from Kellogg Biological Station, Michigan, USA - C4-5 metaG | ecosystem: Host-associated > Plants > Roots > Rhizosphere > Soil | place: USA: Michigan...
CGGGAACTGATCGGCACGTACGTGTCTTATCTGAACGATTGTTTTTTCTGCCAAAATGTTCATGGGGCACTTGCCGGACATTACCTGGGCTGCGATATTCATGAGATAGATAGGATCAAAGCTGATTTTAATGCCGCTGATCTTTCTGAAAAAATGAAAGGGCTGTTAACCATTGCTGGCAGTGTACAAAAAGGAGGAAAGGCGGTGACTTCTGCACAGGTTGCAGCTGCCCGCAATGCAGGGGCAACAGATGTAGAAATACATGACACGGTATTGATTGCTGCTGCTTTTTGTATGTTCAACCGGTATGTTGATGGTTTGGGTACTACAGCACCGCTCGACAGGCAGTTTTATATCAATAGAGCGCCTCAAAGAGCCGAAGATGGCTATTTGATATTGCGGTGATAATTTATCTGTGTGGAGAAAGCTTATAGGTCTTTTTTCAAAAATGCAATGTTTGTTACTTTATAATTTAGTGCGCTTGTAGTCCCAGCGGTTACGTCAATGGTAACGCCTGTTATTTTACCAGCCATGCCCGATGCTAAAAATACTGCGGTATTGGCTATATCTTCCATGAGCGGCAGTTGTTTTAGCATGGTGTCATTTTCCATTTTAGTAATAAATTCTTTCACCTGATCGCCACCGGCCTCTATTGCTTCTTTAAAAATCCTTGAATCCGGAGATCCGGCTGAACGGATGTTTATTACACGAATTCCATAAGGGCCCAATTCTGCAGCAAGGTTACGGGAAAGCCCCTCTACTGCATTGCAGGCTGGGCCAAACCCGCCTACATTGGCATAGCCGATACCGCCTGGTGTGGCGGTTAGGGAAAGTATCACTCCCGATTTATGTTCTTTCATAACCCTTGCGGCGGCAGTTGCGGTTATGAATTGTGTTTGCATGGCAATGTTTATTGGTCGGAGAAAATCTTCGAGTGCCATTTCTGTTAAGGGAATATCTTGCGTGTCCTGCCAACCTATAGCATTGAACGATATATCAACAGATCCTGCTGTTTGAATTACCGTTTGTATATGGTCATTTACAGATTTCTCATTTCTGGCATCAACCTGATGGATTGAGACTTTACCACCAGCAGATTCAATTTCAATTGCAGTTGTGTTTAAACTGTCTGCCTGATGACCTGTAAGGAATACTTTGGCACCGGCTGCTGCAAGTGCCCTGGCAACAGCGCCTCCAAGAGATCCGCCTGCTCCATATATAATTGCATTTTTACCTTGTAATAGCATAATGTAGTTGTTAGGTAAGCGAATTTATAGCTAAATATTCTTTTGCATCCGGTGTTGTTATGACAAAATGTAGGGGCATTTGCGAACAATCTAAGACCACTTCAAAATCTGGCTTTGGGAAACAAACTCCTGTTTTTGGGGAAATTGGAGTAATTTAGGTAAGATCTAATTATAAGCTTATAAATGTGTGGATAAAAGTTGTCTTTTGTTTGGATCCTTGTCTAACTGGTCTGCAAAGCAGGATGTAAAAGTATGTTAAAAGCTCTTGATTGTCTTTATCCGCATTTTGGTAAGCAGGTCGGCACGAAATCTGAGACTAGTGTAAATGTTTCGCACACTAAATAATAATGTAAAAACAATTAAATGAAGAAAAAATTAACCCTCACTCTAATTGCACTCTGTTCTGTTTTAATCTTCTCATGTACAAAGAAGATGCAAAAGCAAGTAAAAGAAGAAAAGAAAGAAAAAGAAGAATCAGCAATACCCGAAGGCCCTGCATTGCCTGCATTTACAGGAAAACTAGAAATTAAGGTTGTTTTTAATGGAGACCCTACATCAGCCAATGCATTAATACCAAATTTGAAATACAATAAGAGCAAAGCGATTCTGATGGAGTTTGATGATGCTGCATTAACTGTTGTAACAGCATATGAAAAGCTAGCGAAAACATTTTACACAGATGGATGTGGTAACAATAAGAATTATAGTCTGGGCCTGGCGGTAAATGGTAAAAATCAATATAGCGACAAAGAGATTGGTTTTTATACTGGTTATGCTGCTACCTATGCTCAGAGGTTACCATTAATTCTTAAGGGAATGGATATAATGAACCATTCTTTTTACCACGAAGAAAAAGGGAATTTTAATAATGGTAAGGATAGAGAAAAGAACATAAAGGATCTGGATGCAATGATATTGGAAAAGCAAGGGTATAAAATAAATACGCTTATTGTTCCAACTAACTACGCGGGTTTCCAAACGGCTGCGGCAGACTTTGGGTATATAGGAAGTGGTTCTCAGGGGACGTTTGATAAATTTACGCAAATTGGTAAATACACACCAAAGGCTAAATTAAGTGACATAACGCCATTTAATTATCTGGCAATTAGAAGGGCATTTACAGATGACTGGTCTGCTGACGGGGCTCAATGGGAACTTTCAAATGATTTGCTTTCTGGTAATTCCTTCGATTTTTTTGAAATTGGAACACATGGAATTAAAGATGAGGAGGCTGTTCGTGGTTTTAATGACTGGATTGATGATATTGCGCTTAAATCTAAAGATGATTTGATATTTTGTAGTCTGAGAGAGTTTTTAGAATATGCCTATATTAAAGATCACGTAACTAAAACTCAGCTTGTAAGTGCTAATACATTAGTTATTACTTTAGACTATTCTACAGTTCTCAATAAAAACATATCGTGGTACGACTTATCGTTGATAGTAAAATCCGATAAATCTATAGCTTCAGTGAGTATCAATAACCCTGATTTTTCTTTAGCATACAACAAGGATACTAAGTTGATAAATGTAAATAGAAGGAAAATTAAATGGTAATATCTTAGGATAGCCTTTTTTTAGAGGTGCAGGTTTTTTACATTAGTGGTTAACCAAATAAACCTTAATGAAACAAATCTACATCATCGCTCTTGCAACATTTTTAAGTTCAGCAGCTTTCGCGCAAAATATTAGTAGTGAGGAAGCCAAAAAGCTTAAGGAAGTTAATATCAATAGCATAAGTAAACAGCGTGATATTAAGCGACTGGATTCTATAGCTGGCACCTATATTTTCTCTGGAAAGAAAAGCGAGGTGATTGAGCTGACCAATAAGGATTTGGGCCTGGCAGAGAAATATGGTCGCCAGGTCTTTTCTAAAATACCGGGTATCTTTGTTTATGATATGGATGGAACGGGTAACCAAACCAATATCTCTACCCGGGGGTTGGACCCTCATCGCGGATGGGAATTTAATATTCGCAAAGATGGGGTGCTTACCAATTCAGATATGTATGGCTACCCAGCCAGTCATTATAATATCCCATTAGAAGCTGTAGAACGTATTGAGCTGGTAAGAGGCACCGCTTCCCTGCAATATGGCGGGCAATTTGGCGGATTGCTTAACTATGTGAGTAAGAAACCTGATTCTACTGCTTTAGCTTTTCAAAGCATCAATACTGCAGGGTCATATGGTTTGCTCAGTTCTTTTAACTCCATCAGTGGTACAAAGGGCAAGTTCAGGTATTACGCCTGGTTCAATAAAAAAGCAAATAGTGGGTACCGCAAGAACAGCGATTCAAAATATGATGCGCAGAACATTTCCCTATTTTATGAATTTAGTCCTAATATTGAACTTAAGGCAGAATGGACACGTTCTAATTATGTGATCCACCTTGCAGGGCAATTAACTGATGAGATGTTTAAGGCAGATCCGCGTTCTTCTACGCGTTCGCGTAATTATTATAACCCGGAGATCAATATTCCCTCCCTTACTTTAGACTGGAAAATGGGTGAATCTACGCGGTTGAAATTCACTTCCTCAGCAGTAATCGGAGTTAGAAATAGTGTAATGTTTGATAAGCTGGCCAATGTAATAGATGCAATTGACCCCACTACGCTTCAATATGCTAACCGGCAGGTTGATGTTGATCATTTCAAGAGTTTTACCAATGAGCTTCGTTTATTGCAATCTTATTCACTTTTGGGTCAGACCAGCAACCTTGCTGCGGGTGTGCAATATATGAACAACGACCTGCATCGCCAGCAACAAGGTAAGGGGACTTCAGGAACAGATTTTGATCTTTCGCTGGTTACTCCTGGCTTTGGCAGAGATATGCATCTAAAAACTAACAATATTGCTTTCTTTGCCGAGAATCGCTGGGTGTTGTTGCCCCGTCTTTCTGTAAATACAGGGGTAAGGTTTGAGCTGGGCGAGACCGATATGACCGGTGTGATTAATAATTATCCTACCGGTGATGTTCCTAATAACATTAAACATGAGTATCCTTTGTTTGGAGTTAGCGGGCAGTATGAATTGACTAAAGCCATGAATCTTTATGCTGGCTGGTCGCAGGCTTACCGCCCGGTAATTTTTAAGGACATTATCCCGGGATCTACCTTTGAGCTTACTGACAAGAATTTAAAGGATGCCAAAGGATATAACCTGGAAGCTGGTTTTAGGGGCAGCTGGCGGTTTTTGAACTGGGATGTGAGTTACTTCCAATTGCAATACAACAACCGCATGGGGACTGTTTCGCAGATGAATTCTAATAATCAGGAGATCATTTACCGTACAAATATTGGAAATTCAAGAACTAAAGGGGTTGAACTTTTTACTCAGGCAGATTTTCCGCTGAGTAAAACGGCTGGTTTCTCTTTATATACTGCAACTGCTTATATGGACGCGCGCTACCAAAATGCCAGTATCAGGGATGCTAATGCCAAAATAACTGTTTCTATTGATGGCAATAAAGTAGAAAGTGTGCCGGAATGGACTTCCAGGAATGGGGCTACTTTGAAAGTTAAGCGCTACAGCCTGAGCATTCTGCATAGTTATACTGCCAGCTCATTTGCTGATGCCCTAAACGCTGTGGCGCCAAATGCAACCGGAACCGTTGGCATTGCACCTTCATATCACTTATTTGATGCCAGTACAAATATTGGGTTAACCAATTACCTGCGCATTGGGCTTAATGTGAGCAACATGTTTGATAAACATTATTTTACCAAACGCCCGCAGTTTTATCCGGGGCCAGGCATCTGGCCATCTGACGGCAGAACGTTTTCGGCTACGGTATCATTGAGCTTGTAAAGCTTTACCTCAGTTTATAAGCTTTCATACTTTCCTGGCTAATACCAAATATTAAACTGTTGTTTGTTTGCACTACGCTTCTAACGTCTCCTTTTATATTAAAACCTGATTGTTGCTGAGGGATGTAGGTAAACCCACCTTTGCCATTGCCTTTAAGCAGGGTTCCGTAATTGGCATCGTATTTTCCAAATCTGAGGCGTGAATGGCTAATGTTGCCACATAATAGTAAATCCTTATTGCCATCCTTATCGTAATCAAAAGCAGTAATTGTAAATACTGGCGAAAATTGAACCTCTTGTGGTAAGCTTAACTCTTTAAATTTGCCCTTTCCGGTATTGATAAAGGCTGATGTTTTTAAATCGGTTACCTGTAGTTTTGAAACGCCCGTTAGTTCCTCTTTTGTAAATATCTCTTTCATTGATGCGTCTGCATAGCTTTTATAATCCGGAAAGCGTGTGCGCATGATGCTCATCTGATCTAGCATCTCATCTCTGGTTACATAAGGATAGCTTTTTCCCTGGATGTAAAAACATAATATAGGGTCAACAGATCCGTTATCATCAAAATCTTTATAAAACATTTCAGCAGGTTCCTTTTCGGTTGCTTTGCATTGAGTGTTTAATCCGGTATTTCCAATTACTATATCCGGAAATCCATCATTGTTTAAGTCCTCTACCAGTAGTTTGTTCCACCAGCCAGACAAAGGTTTCTCAAAGTAATCTTTCGTTTTATCAGTCAGCTTGCCATTTGTATTAATTAGTATGGTAATTGGCATCCATTCTCCAACAACAATCAGATCTTCTTTTTTATCACCATTTAAATCTACCCATGCGGCATCGGTAATCATTCCTGCTTTTTGCAAATTTGGAGCAATAGCTTTAATCTGATCCTTAAAGTTTCCTTTTCCATCGTTAATTAGTAGATAACTTGTTGGAGTTTCCGGATAGCGACCAGGAATTACTCTTCCGCCTATAAATAGATCGGGGTGGCCATCCTGGTTAAAGTCTGCAACCCGAACGCAGCTTTTACTGCCCAGCATTTTAGGTAAAGCAGTAACTGATGGTCTGAAATTTCCCTTTCCATCATTTAAGTACAATCGATCTTGCAATGATGAATCGTCTGCGGTATAACTGTCATAACCTCCAGCACATACATAAAGGTCTGCAAAACCATCGCCATTGGCATCGAAAAAGACAGCATCTGTGTCTTCGCTTTTCAGGCTATTGTTAAAGGCTGTCTGGATCTTTTTTACAAAGGTGCCGTTCTTTTTTTGAATAAAAAGTGTGCCCGGCTGGCCTTGGGTTCCGCCAACATAAATATCCTCTAAACCATCGCCATCTACATCTGCTTTAGCAATGCATGGCCCCGAAAATGACATTGGATTTATCAATAATGGTTGTCGCTTAAAATCGTTGGTTGACTTTGCTTGCTGTTGAAATGTAATCGGGGATTTAATTTCTTTAAATATAGATACAGGTGGCAGAGGGGCTTTGTAAGTTGTTTTTGCGTTTGACTCTAATAGTGGTATTTGCTGATTTGCCTTTACACCTGTTATTAGTTCCTGTTTTCCACTTGGCCAAACTACGCGAAGAGAGTCTATAGAAGTAGATTCTCCTAAACCGAAATGTAAAATGGGTGAAACGCTTGATTGATAGCCCCGAGATGGCATTTGTTCAAGATATTGTTGCTTGTTATTATGATAGATCCAAATTTTTGCACCAATACCTTGTGTATTTTGCCCCGATCCCTGCAGCTTTACCTTTAGAAACTGATTCTTTATTTGCTTGTCAGTTCTGTTTTCATAGATGAATGCCGCAAGATTGATGTTGTTAACCACGAGGTCAAGATCGCCATCGTTATCTAAATCGGCATAAGCGGCCCCATTGCTATTAGATGGTGTGTTTAATCCCCATTCAGCTACTTTGTTGGTAAATGTAAGGTTACCATTGTTCTTGTAGATATAATTGTTAACATTAGATGATGGCATTGCATGGATTAAATTTAAGAGATTCTCCTTCATTTGAGTGGGATCGGTAGTACGCAGGAAATCTCCTTTGAACTTTAGAAAATCCATATTGGTATAATCTCTCATATAACCATTTGATACAAAAAGATCTTTCCAGCCGTCATTGTCGTAATCTGCAAATAGGGGAGCCCAACTCCAATCTGTATTGGAGATACCTGATAATTGTGCGGTTTCACTAAATGTGCCATTTCCATTATTTAATTGAAGCATATTGCGCATATCCTGATAATGGAAGCCAAGTCGTAGGCGGAGATCATAGTATTCATAATTGTCAGGAGAAAAGAGCAACTTTTGTCTTCGATTATCCTCTGGCAGCATATCTAAAGTAAAAATATCTGACAGGCCATCGTTGTTGATGTCGGCAATATCATTGCCCATTGAATACAAGGACGTATGGCCGATTTGCGATTGGATTTGATTTGTAAAAGTGCCGTTCCCATTATTTATATATAAATAATCTGGAGCAGAATAATCGTTTGAGATGTAAATATCCGGATAACCATCATTATTCAAATCACTTACCCCGGCACCTAAACCGTACGTAAATGATGAATTATAGATGCCTGCCTGATCTGAAACATCTTTAAATTTCCCATTTTCATTTTGATATAGTTTAATCCGGATGGTTGGCGCGGGTTCTTTTAATATTATTGGAGCAGAAGTTTCATCGAGTGTGGTAAATACTTTGGGGTTGTGGTTTAGAAGGAGCATATCAAGGTCATTATCTTTGTCGTAATCAAAAAAAACAGCCTGTGTGCTATACGCGGTATCGGCAAGCCCATATTCTGCAGCTTGTTCTTTAAATACGGGAATTCCCTGATCGTTGTTCCCTTGGTTTATATATAATTTATTTGATCTGTTCTTTGCAGGTAATGCACCGGAATAGCATTGGTAAATGTCTGTTTTCCCATCTCCATTAACATCTGCCATGGTAACACCTGTTTTCCAGGTTGTGCCCTCTTCGGTTATGCCGGCTTTATCTGTAACATCTTCAAACTGCATATTTCCTTTGTTAAGATAGAGTTTGGCCTTTGTCATGTTTCCCGAAAAATATATGTCCTCCAGGCCGTCATTATTTACATCTCCAATTGCTACACCCCCACCATTATAGAAGTACTGATAGGATATAATGTTTGCCCTTTCATTTTCAATAATGGTATTATTGAAATCGATGTGAGTCTGATTTGAAGAAAGTATGGAAAATAGTTTGTTTTTACCGCCCTCAGTGTCCGTATTTTTATCATTATTTACACAGGAGGTAAATGAAAAGAGACCAAGCAACATTATGCTTTGGTGCAATTTAGAGGTTAAAGAAGACATTTGGTTAAGAAGTTTGGTTTAATTCTTCTTGAAGATAGTGACTTTATTTTAATGTATCATAATTTTTACTAAAAACGTTTAGGCATATTAACAAAGGCCTCTTAAATAAAAAAGCATTAGATCTAATGCTTTTTTATTTGTGTTGTATTCTTTTCAATTAAGTAGCAAATGCAATTCAGGCTAGCTGAATAGCTCCTGCATATCTCTGTCTGCAGTAGGTATTTTCTTTAAAAAGTCGTCAAAACCGGTATTCTCCTGAGAGCTATACATTCCATATGCGTCAAGGATATAGCCAATCTGTTTGTCTTTGTCTTCTAATAAATAGAGCACAGAATTATCTGCAGGGTCAGAGTCGCCCTCAAATCGATAAGTCTTAATTATTGTTAGGTCCTCAGGATTATAAATCTTGTTAATTCCAATGCCTTGCATCTTGCCATGGTCTGTCATTTTTATTTCGTTATCCAAACCTTTAAGTCTTAATTTTTCTAAAACCTGGCTAAGGGTATTCATTTCTATTGGATGTTCCATAATAAGTAGTGTTTTTGTGTAAATACAACAATACCCTTTACAAATGGTTTTCCTTTTTGCATTGAGGCATGCTATTGCAAGGCTTGTAAAATGCAAAAAGGGTGATCATAGCTCATGATACACCCTTTTTTATGAATTTTAAATATTTCTTAAGCTTACAATGAAAAAGCTGCTTTTACTTTATCTACAAAGTCTAATTTCTCCCATGTAAACAATTCAACAGTAACGGTTTTCTCTTCACCTCCAGGGCTTTTAAAAGTTTTGGTAACTGTTTCAGGTGTACGACCCATATGGCCATAAGCTGCAGTTTCACTATAAATTGGGTTTCTTAATTTTAAGCGTTGCTCTATAAAGTAAGGGCGCATGTCGAATATGCCTTCAACTATTCTGGCAATTTCTCCGTCAGTTTTGTTTACTTTACCTGTTCCATAAGTATTGATATAAATACCCATAGGTTTTGCAACTCCAATAGCGTAGCTTACCTGAACCAAAATTTCTTCGGCAACACCGGCAGCAACAAGATTCTTAGCAATGTGACGGGTTGCATAGGCAGCACTTCTATCAACTTTACTTGGGTCTTTTCCTGAGAATGCACCACCTCCATGAGCTCCTTTACCTCCGTAAGTATCTACAATAATTTTACGGCCTGTTAAGCCCGTATCGCCATGCGGGCCACCAATAACAAATTTCCCGGTTGGATTAATATGATACTCTATTTTATCATTAAATAGATGCGCGTATTGTGGGTATTTGGCAATAATGCGTGGGATAAGAATATCAACAAGGTCTTTTTTGATTTTAGCAAGCATTTTGGCTTCTTCATCAAAATCATCATGCTGAGTTGAAATTACTATAGCATCAATACGAACAGGTTTGTTATTGTCGGCATATTCTAACGTCACTTGTGATTTAGCATCAGGACGCAGATAAGTAATTTCATTATTTTCTCTTCTTAACAGGGCTAATTCCTGCAAAAGAGTGTGTGAAAGATCTAGTGCCAAAGGCATATAGTTTTCTGTTTCGTTGGTTGCATAACCAAACATCATACCCTGATCGCCAGCACCTTGTTCCTCTTTGTTGCTTCTGTCAACACCTTGATTTATATCCTGCGACTGCTCGTGAATTGCTGAAAGAATACCGCATGAGTTAGCCTCAAACATGTATTCGCTTTTTGTGTAGCCAATTTTTTTGATTACATCTCTGGCAATTTGTTGTACATCAAGATAGGTTTGTGATTTCACCTCGCCAGCTAAAATAACCTGACCTGTGGTAACCAAAGTTTCGCAGGCAACTTTTGACTCTGAATCGAACGCTAAAAAGTTGTCAATAAGTGCGTCTGAGATTTGATCTGCAACTTTATCCGGATGGCCCTCAGAAACTGATTCAGATGTAAATAAATACGACATTTTAAATAATTAAAATTTAATTTTAAACAATTATATAAAAGGGAGTCAGATCCTGCAGAACAGGCTGTAAAATGAAGTGTATAATATGGTTAGCACTTTTTTTTACGTGGTTGCAATCCAGCTATTCTTTAAATAGCATCGCAAATCAGTCCACTTTAACACTGCAAAATTAGTATATATATTTCAATAGTCAAAAAATATCAATTATTTTGTATTATCATTAATCAAAAGGTTTTGTCGAAATCAAACATTCTATTTATCATCAATCCAATATCTGGAGGTAAGAATAAATTAAAGATCCCAGCATTGATAGATGCGCATCTTGATCGTTCTAAGTACAATCCTAATTTTAGCTTTACTGAATATGTTGGCCATGCTTCGGAGATAGCAGAGGAGGCTGCGAGCAAAAATTTTGACATTATTGTAGCAGTTGGAGGCGATGGTACAATAAATGAGATTGCAACTAAAGTGATGCAGCAAAACAAAATATTGGGTATTATACCTTTTGGCTCTGGAAATGGGCTGGCAAGGTTCTTAAAAATACCGATGAACACTGTTGCCGCAATAAAAGTTATTAATAATTGTAATGTAGAGGTTATTGATACTGCCAAATTTAATGATAAGTGTTTTTTTAACATGGCGGGTATGGGTTTTGATGCACATATCAGTTCTGTGTTTGCCGGAAATAAATCAAGAGGTTTAACGGGTTATCTGAAATTGGGATTAACCGAAGTATTAAACTATAAACCTCAGGTTTATCAGCTTAGTATAGATGGTGTGGAGTACGAGCGTAAGGCATTTGTTATTAGTATTGCAAATTCATCTCAATATGGCAACAATGCACATATTGCACCACAGGCCTCAGTGGTTGATGGCTTGCTTGATGTGTGCGTGGTAAAAGAATTTCCTATGTACAAACTGCCTGTATTGGCATACGAAATGTTAAGTGCCAGAACAGACCGGTCGAAAATTGTCGAAATTATTAAAGGTAAAAATATAAAGATCAAACGGAGCCAGGATGATGCAATACATATTGATGGTGAACCGTTTTTTATGGGTAAAGAACTAGATATATCTATTAAGCCTTTATCGTTAAACATCATTGCCCCGAATTATGAAAGCTAAAAAGAAAACACTGAGCGACCTTGGAGGAATTATGTATTCTACAGATCCTTCCTTTGTTTATGAAGAGGAAAATAATGATGCTAATGAACCAATACCCGCAAATCAGCAGGATTTAAGGGTGATGCTGGATCGTAAAAACAGGGGCGGAAAGGCAGTTACATTGGTTACCGGATTTAGGGGAAGTGATGATGAGCTGGCAACATTAACTAAAATGTTGAAGACAAAATGCGGTGTAGGAGGAGCTTCTAAAGACGGGGAGGTTATTATACAGGGAGATTTTAGGGATAAGGTGCTTTTACTTTTACAAAAAGAAGGTTATAAAGTAAAAAAATCCGGAGGATAATTTGTTGTTTAATCTGCTGAATTACAGTGTTTTAATTATAAGTGTATAAGCGACAATAAGTTAAATTTTTCTTTAAAAAAGCTGCATTTTACCTTTTTATCTCCATAACTTTGCCTCACTAACTTATTATTCTTATGAGCAAAGCATTTATGCTTAAGCCTGATTTGAGCTATCTGAATCTCGATTCGGATGGGGCATTATATCAGCTTAACGTAGCACAATTGGTTGAGGAGGCCTTGAAAAATGGAGAAGGTTCGCTGACCGATACAGGTGCATTGGCAGTAGATACAGGGAAATTTACAGGCCGTTCTCCAAAAGACAGATTCATAGTGTGCGACCAATTAACCCAGGATACTGTATGGTGGGGGGATATAAATTTTAAATTTGATCCGGAAAAATTTGACGCTTTATTTAAAAAAGTAACAGATCATCTAAGCAAAAACAAATATTATGTAAGAGATTCATTTGCCTGTGCGGATGAGACTTACAAAACGACGATAAGGGTTGTAACTGAAACGGCCTATCAGAATTTGTTTTCTAATAACCTGTTTTTGAGACCTGAAGATGGTATTATTGAAGAGAAGCCTGAGTGGACTATTGTTGCCAGTCCCTCTTTTCTGGCCGATCCTGAAGTTGATGGAACCAGGCAATCTAACTTTTCTATCCTTAACTTTTCAAGGAAAATAATATTAATAGGAGGTTCAGGATATACCGGAGAAATTAAAAAAGGTATATTTTCTGTTCTGAATTTCATATTGCCTGAACAGAAGCATACTTTATCAATGCATTGTTCTGCAAATGTTGGGGAAAAAGGGGATACAGCTATCTTTTTTGGGTTATCGGGGACGGGAAAAACCACCCTTTCAGCAGATCCGGTACGTGCATTAATTGGAGATGATGAGCATGGCTGGGGGAAGGAATCGGTATTTAATTTTGAAGGAGGTTGCTATGCAAAATGTGTTGACTTAACCGTTGAAAGGGAACCACAGATATTTAATGCGATAAAATTTGGGGCTTTATTAGAGAATACCAATTACTTTGAGGGAAGCAGAACTGTCGATTTTTCTAATATTGATAAAACGGAAAATACCCGAGTTGCCTATCCAATAAATTACATTGACAATGCAAGGGTGCCTTCAATAGCCGCTGAACCAAAGAATATTTTCTTTTTAACTGCAGATGCATTTGGTGTTTTACCTCCAATTGCCAAGCTAAATAATGGGCAGGCTATGTTCCATTTTATATCTGGATATACTGCTAAAATTGCTGGTACAGAGTCAGATGTGTTTGAGCCTCAGTTAACTTTTTCAGCTTGTTTTGGTAAAGCATTTTTACCGCTTCATCCTACAAGATACGCAGAGCTTTTGGGCGAAAAGATGAAAAAGAACAATGTGCATGTATGGCTGATTAATACAGGTTGGAGTGGGGGAGCCTATGGTGAAGGCAGCCGGATGAAGCTGGCTTATACCCGTGCAATGATTTCTGCGGCTTTAAACGGAGATCTGGAACATGTTGAATTTGGTACTGACTCGGTTTTTGGGCTCAGAATTCCTTTGACTTGTCCAAATGTTCCTTCAGAAATTTTGAATCCCCGAAACACCTGGGCGGATAAGCAGAAATATGATCTTAAAGCCAATGAACTCTCTTTGGCATTCGTAAATAATTTTAAACAATTCGAAGCCTTCGCAAACGAAGAAATGATCAGTTCGCTGCCAAAAATAACCGAAAAGACGTTTTAAAGCTTTTTTTTTACCTAAAAATTTGCATTTCATTTTTTTTTTAGTTTTAATTGCGAAAGATTGTCTCCGCAACGAGACAATCTTTTTTAATTATACAGTAATACGTTAGGAGTAACAGTAGTGCAAACGGGTAAAATTGATGGGACAAACGAATTAGCTAGCTAACGATTATTTAATTTGGAATTAAAATCAAAGTTATAAATTTGTTACGGCAACAATTGTTTGTAATACTCGTTGTGTGTATTACGGAATATTTAATCTAATTTTAAAAAACAAAGTACTAAAAACTAAAAAACTAAAAAAAAATGGCAAACGCACCAAAACCAACAACAGTTAAAAAAGAAGGCTCTTCTTCAGCTTCAAATTTATTCGCAACTCTTACTATTCCAATTTGTATCATTATCGGAATATGTGTTTACAAATTTATTTTCGGAGATAGAGGCAATTTCATCGATGGGGCTGATCCAGATCTTCACGATACACTTCCAAAAGTAGGTAACTACATGGGTATGGCTTACAAAGGTGGAGTTATCGTACCTGTTCTATTGGGTATGTTCCTTATGGTAATTGTATTCTCTATTGAGCGTCTTATTGTAATTGGTAAAGCAACTGGAAAATCTAGCTTAGATTCATTCGTTAAAAAAATCCAAGGATTTTTAAATTCAAACAACATCGAGGCAGCCTTAAGTGAGTGTGATAAACAACAAGGTTCGGTTGCTAACGTAATCAAATCAGGATTGAAAAAATATCGTGAGATGGAAGTTGAAGCAAACATGGATACAGATCAAAAATGTTTAGCTATCCAGAAAGATATCGAAGAAGCTACTACTTTGGAAATGCCAATGCTAGAGCAAAACTTAACTGTAATCGCTACTTTGGTATCAGTTGGTACATTAACAGGACTATTAGGAACAGTAACAGGTATGATCAAGGCCTTCGGTGGTTTGGCTAACTCTGGTGCTCCGGATCAGGCTGCATTAGCAACTGGTATTTCTGAGGCCCTAATTAACACGGCTACTGGTATCGGTACTTCTACTTTTGCAATTATCATGTACAACATCCTTACTTCAAAAATTGATAAATTAACTTATGCAATTGATGAAGCAGGTTTCAGCATCATCCAAACTTACGCCAGTACACATAAATAAAAAATAATGTATTTTTTTTTACCGGCTTTATGGAAAACCGGAAGAATTAACATCATTAGTAAAAAGTAAGTTTATTTATAAATATTATGGCAAGAGCAAAGGTTCAGAGAAAGAGTACTTCGATAGATATGACCGCCATGTGCGACGTATCCTTCCTGCTACTTACTTTCTTTATATTAACAGCAACAGCGCGCCAGCCGGATCCTTTGGAAGTTAAAATTCCAAGTTCTACCTATAAGATCAAAGTTCCTGATTTAGACATGGGAATTTTATCTATCGGTCAGGGAAAGGTTTTCTACGAGATAGTAGGAAAGGACGTGAAAATGGCAACACTTGATAAAATTGGAGAGCAATACAAAATTCAGTTTACTCCTGAAGAAAGAGAACGTTTCGGTGTTCTTGGTTCATTTGGAGTTCCTGTAAGCAGCTTGAAAAAATTCATTATGATGAATGGTGATGAAAGAACAAAGTTTGCTAAAGCTAACATGGGTATCCCTGCCGATTCAACCAACAATGAATTGTCTGAATGGTTACTACAATCTCGTAAAGCGGTTGCGGAATTACACCAGACTTCAATGAGGATTAGTATCAAGGGAGATGCTGAAGAAGAATATCCTAACGTTAAAAAAATCGTTGATATCCTTCAGAAGCAAAAAATTAACAAATTTAGTTTAATTACATCGGCCGAGGGCGATGCTAAATAAAATCATACGATGGCAGAATTAGATACCTCCGGCGGGGGTGGGAAAAAAGGTGGCAAAGTAAGAAGTAAGAAGGCAAATACCAAAGTAGATTTAACTGCCATGGTAGACTTAGCATTCTTGCTGATCACCTTCTTCATGTTAACCACCTCGTTGTCGAAACCAATTGCAATGGACATTGCAAAACCGGATCAAGAGGATAATGACGTAAAAAATGAACTTCGGGCATCTCAAACCATGACAATTCTATTGGGTAAAAGCAATAAGGTTGCCTGGTATATGGGAGAAGCTAAAAATGCCACACCTACTGTGGAGTCTTTTGCTGAAGTTAGAAAGTCAATATTGAAGAATAAAGACGAGGTAAGTAAAACTACCGGCCGACAAATAGTAATAGTAGTGAAACCAACAGAAGGTGCTACTTATAAGAACTTTGTTGATATAATGGACGAGTTAAATATCGCTAAAATCAAGACTGCTCCGGCAATCGATGATGTGAATATTCTTGATAACGAGAAAGCGTTTATGAAACAAGCTGGGATATTATAAATAATTATAAACATAAAAATATTAGGCTATGTTTGGTTCTAAAATAGATTTATTAAAAAGGGATTGGCTTGATGTTGTGTTTGCCAATAAGAACAAAAG
>Ga0157371_10002905_pt1 | contig 16023 bp, 10 predicted proteins | sample C45metaG_FD_113462 | JGI IMG/M metagenome (GOLD analysis project Ga0157371, IMG submission 113462) | Corn rhizosphere microbial communities from Kellogg Biological Station, Michigan, USA - C4-5 metaG | ecosystem: Host-associated > Plants > Roots > Rhizosphere > Soil | place: USA: Michigan...
AAGCCCCATTCCATGAGGTAAGCGCTGATATATTCCAGTGCCAGCGTTTGTCCATCTTCAAACCATACAAAAATAAAAAAAGCGAACGCCAAACCTACCCAGAAAAGTGTTTGATAAAAGGCGTCTTTAATAGAAATGGAATGAGATTTTCTGCTTAATAAGCCGAGATCAAAAATGACGGCAACAAGCAAAACAATGCCAAAAATTAAATAGCTCCATTCCGTAGGTGTCATTACTCCTGTATATTAAAAACATTTAAAAAATTAAAAATGTAAAGTAAAGGATTATGAACAATGAATTAAAATATAATAAAAACACTTAACAGTAAAGCAACAAAAAGAGCCTTTTTTTATTCTTTGAAAAACAGGTTTTTTTAAGATCGTAATCTTCGATTTTTAATTTCCGGAAGACGGAATAGTGTATTTCCTTTTCCTCCACCATTGATAAATTAATCCAAAAATTATAATCAGTAAAACAGGTAAAACCAGATTTAATATTTCCCAGAAAGTTCTTTGTTCTTCAGTTTTTTTAGGATCCAATAAACGCAGTTTATAATCCTTAGACTTTGCTTCGCTGAGGCCCTTGTTATTTATTAAGTATTCAAGGCAGTTTTCTACAAATTGCCTGTTCGCAAACTGGTATTCGTATTGTGTTCCGATTGTGTAGGCGTTCATGCCCATCGGCAAAAGTTGTCCTTTATACACCTGGTTTAAAACGATATCGCCATCAGAAACGATGATCATTTTGTTAGCATTCATATTTTCACTTTGAAAAGGCGAACCATAAAAATCTAAAGAATCCATTTCAGCGCGGCTAATGCGATTTTTAAACAATGAAGTAAATTTTCCTTCCAATAAAATTCCGGCAATTAAGTTTTTTTTATTGAAAGCGGCGTCAACAGCGGCATTCCTGTTTTCTTCGCCACTGATTAAAGCCGGTGTTTCAAGCGTTCTTGAATTCGACGACGAACTTAATAAAACCGTTTTCTTAATTCCCGGAGCGTTGACCGTATCAATCGTATTTACAAATCGTCCCGCTACAAGCCCGAGATTTTTATTGATCACACTGTTTTGTTTTGATTCAAACAATGGAAAATAATTCCAGTGCAAAAATTCAAACTGGTCTTTGCCGTTTACGCTAAAGGGTAAAAAATCACATTGCAAATCCATTAAAAGATCAGGGTTGATGCGGATTCCGTATTTAAAAAATAAATCTTCAAGGTTTAAATTCCTGTCATAAGCGATCACCTGGTTTTTAATTTGTAAGCTATCTGTTTCAGCCTCCAATCTGTCAATAAAGCAAAGAATTTTTCCACCATGCATTACGTACTGATCTATTTTTAATTTTTCTGAATCAGTAAAAGTGAGTGTTGGTTTTACAATCATCAGTAATTTAAAAGTATCAGGAACAACCGGTTCTTTGGAAAGATCCATCATAAAAAGACGGTAGTTTTTTTTCAAAACATTTTCTACGAGGTCATAAACATTTGGGCCAATTGGTTCGCCATTTCCAACCGCATACGCAACCATTGGTTTTTGATTATCAATAATTTTTTCAATTGCGTTCGCAAATTTGAATTCCAGCAAAGCCTCAGCACTGTTGAGTTCCGGAGCTGTGATAAAAGTGCTTGAGCCGGAATATAAATTTACCGGCTGCATTTTATTTTGATAAATAACAAGCGCAGCCGGATAAATATATTGCGATTGCTCACCTTCTTTTAACTGTACTTTTAAATTTATCGGAACTATTCCTAATCCGGAAAGTGTATCAGCATACGTCTTTTCAGAACCTGGTATTTTTTCATCAGCAGAGATTATTTTGTAATGAATATTTCCATGAGAATACTCTTTAAACTCCTGCAAGAGGTCCTGTGCGGAAACTGATAATTTTTTAAAACCCGCCGGGATGTCACCTCTTAAAAAAATATCTATTTCCATTTTTTGATCAATATTCTTCAGAATATTTTTCACCGGAGTTGATATTGTAAATCGTTTTTCGTTGGTAAGATCAATTCGTTTATGAAATACTGACGCCAGATAATTGACAAATAAAATTGCAACAATAATTGTAAGCCACCACCATTTTTTATTTGAAAAGGATTTCATTTTCGATGGTTCTTATTTTTTATTTAAATTTTTTTGGGTGGCAAAAAGAAAAAGAAAAATGACGCTAAAGAAATAAAAAATATCGCGTGTATCAACAACTCCCCTGCTGATACTTTGATAATGAAAATCTATACCTATCATTTCAATATAATAATCCGCATTACCCGTAAAAACAGGCAAGTGGCTAATGGCGGTAAAGCCAAAATATAAAATAATACAGGCAAAAGCACTTGATAAAAATGCAATAACTGCATTGGAAGTGAGGCTGGAACACCAGATGCTGATGGAAGCAAAAGCAGAAGCAAGAAGAAACAAACCAATGTATGAACCAGTAATTGCACCGCTGTCAATTCCTCCGGTTGACGATAAAGAATGAATGGTAATTACATACAGTAAAGTTGGAACCAAAGCGATAATTATAACCAGGATAATTGCAAAGTATTTTCCCAAAACAATTTGCCACTTCGTTAATGGGCGAGTTTGCAAAGTTTCAAATGTCCCTGATTTAAATTCGTCAGCAAAGCTTCTCATAGCAAGCGCAGGAATGAGGAAAATGAAAACCCACGGTGCCAGATCAAAAAAGGAAGTAAGAGTGGCATAACCAAAATCAAAAATGTTGCTGTCTTTCAAAACAAATAGATACAACGCGTTTATGAGCAGGAATAGGATAATTGTAATATAACCGGTGAGACTGCTGAAAAACTGGTATAATTCCTTTTTTGCAATTGATATCATAAGTTTTAAATAATGCAATTTAAGGGAAGAAAAATAATTAAAAATTATTGCAAAAAGGAAGCACTTCCGATACTATTGGTTAATGAATTTCGTTTAATATCAGTGCAAGTAAAAAAAATATTGGTAAATGCAGCGTTTTTAGAAACTTCGTTGTCTGTATATAGATTAGTTGATCTGAGAAGAACGTTTATTAAAATTCCACAAAATTTTTCTTGAAAAGCAATCTTTAATGGAATGAGATTTTTAAAATATTTGCCGAAACGAACTGCAGAAAGCCCCTGAAAGGGGGTTTTTTTATTTTTATACGCATTCAAACTGTTGCAGGTAATCCACACTTTTACTGAAAAAATCTTTTCCCACCTATTCATTAGAGGATTTTAAGCTGGCAGGATATTTATGGATAGTTTAACACTTTGAACTGTAAGTGTCTGCTGATTGTAAAGAAAAGCAACCGATGCAGCATTAGACATACAATTATTGCCAGATAAAGAAAGTAGCACTATTTATAACTTAAAAAATAAAGCCCATGAAAAAATTTCTTATAATATTTTCAATGCTGATTTGTTGTAGTGCATTTGCATTCTCTCAAACTCACTTAATCACAGGAACTGTAAAAGATAGTTCCGGAGCGCCCGTTCCTTTCGCAACTATTACTGAAACCGGAACCACAAATGGCACAACTGCGAATGCTGAAGGAAATTTTAATTTAAATATGAGGGGAAATGGAACCGTAACGATTTCTGCCACCGGTTTTCAAACTGCAGTAATTACACCGACAAACAACACAGTCAATGCGGTTTTAGACAGAAATGTAAGAGAATTGGCAGCAGTAACTATAACAACTGCATTGGGAATTCAGCGTAACCGGAATACACTTCCTTACGCTGCACAGCAGGTAACCAATACAGAAATTACGAAAACGCGTACAGACAATTTCGCAAATGCCCTTTCCGGAAAAGTTGCCGGTTTGCAAATAAAGCAAAATAATAATCTTGGCGGTTCTACAAACATCGTCTTAAGAGGTGACAAGTCTATTACGGGTAATAACCAGGCATTGATAGTAGTAGATGGAGTTCCTGTTAACAATTCCAATTATAATACTTCTGATCAGAAGCAAGGTTTTGAGGGTTACGATTATGGAAATACAGGAGCTGACGTTAACCCGGATGATATTCAGTCGGTAACGGTGCTAAAAGGTGCGGCGGCAGCTGCTCTTTATGGAAGCAGGGCTGCTAATGGTGTAATCCTTATCACTACGAAGAAAGGCAGAAAAGGACTTGGTATTAGTGTAAACCTGGGAGGATCAACCGGTACAATGGATAAGAGTACCTGGATTAAATATCAGCATCAATACGGTGCAGGTTACTACGACCCAGATTATTATACTTATTCAGATTCTCCTCCGTCTCCAAATTCACATTTTTGGTATTTTGATGCAAATGGAGACGGTAATCCGGACTTAGTTGTTCCAACTACAGAGGACGCTTCCTTTGGTGCACAGTTCGATCCTTCTTTCAGTGTTTATCAATGGGACGCATTTGATCCAACTTCGCCTAATTATTTAAAGCCTACTCCTTGGGTTGCTGCTGCGAATGATCCTACCACTTTCTTTCAAAATCCACTTTCGGATAATGCCAGCATTTTTATTGAGGGAGGCGGCGACCGTGCGACTTTTAAATTGGGCTATACCCATACAGATGATAAAGGTATTTTGCCCAACAGTAAGCTTAATAAAAATCTTGTCAACCTGGAGGCTAATTATAAAATAACTGATAAATTCACTGCAACCGGTTCTATTAATTTCTCCCAGGTTATAGGATTAGGAAGATACGGGAATGGATATGGAGATGTGAACCCTGCAGCAAGTTTCAGAGAATGGTGGGAAATGAATAATGATATTAAAGAGTTGAAGGATGCTTATTTCAGGAACAGGAAAAATGTAACCTGGAATATGTCTAGCCCGCCAGAAGATGTAAGCCCGATTTACTGGGATAATCCTTATTATGTTCGTTATGAAAATTATGAATCTGATTCGAGATACCGGTACATTTCATATGTCACTTTAAATTACAAAGCTACCGATTGGCTTAACTTGATGGGACGTGTATCGTTGGATAATTATTCAGGAATACTGGAAGAAAGAACAGGTTTTCAATCTGTAAATATTCCAGGATATAACAGAACTGATCAACGGTTTTTGGAAGTAAACTATGACTTTCTCGCTACAGTAAACAAGGACGTTTCAAGCAATTTAAATTTTAAAGGATTATTGGGTGGAAATCTCCGAAGAGATAATTATCAATCGATTGCAGCTTCTACGAATGGAGGTTTGATCGTTCCCGGGATTTATAGTCTTGCCAATTCTATAAATCCAATCGAAGCACCAATAGAAACTTCACAACTCACAGAAGTAGGAGGAGTGTTTGCAGGTATTACACTTACTTATAAAGATATGTTGATCCTCGATGCAACCGCTCGCCGAGATCAATCTTCTACTCTTCCCAAAAATAATAACGCCTATTTTTATCCTTCCATTTCAGGAGGTTTTGTCTTTTCCAAACTATTGCCTGATGCAGATTGGTTGAGCTTTGGAAAACTGAGAGTGAATTATGCAGAAGTAGGTAGTGATGCTCCGTTTGATTACCTGATCAATTCTTACTCGCAGCCTACTCCTTTTGCCGGAGTGCCTTTGTTTTCCGTTTCATCTACAGAAAAAAACCCCGATTTAAAACCTGAAAGAACAAAAAGTTACGAGGCCGGCGTAGAACTTTCATTCCTGAAAAACAGGATTGGTTTGGATGCTACCTACTTTAAAACAAACACCATTGATCAAATCATTCCTGTTACTATATCCGGTGCAACAGGGTTCACAACACAAATTGTAAATGCGGGAAATGTAGAAAATAAAGGAATAGAGCTTTCATTAAATCTTGTTCCTGTAAAAACAAAAAATTTTACCTGGAACTTAGGTGTTAACTGGACAAAGATCAAGAATAAGGTATTAAGTCTATATGGCGATACTAAAAATATTTTACTTGGATCTTTCCAGGGAAATGTAACGTTAAACGCAGTAGTTGGACAACCTTTTGGAGTATTGAAGGGAACCGATTTTGTTTATGACTCAGCAAGCCATAAGCCAATTGTTGATGCAGATGGTTATTATATTCCTTCCTCCTCAGCAAATGAAATAATTGGTAACATTACTCCTGATTGGACAGGTGGTATCAACAACCGCTTCACAGTAGGGGATTTCTCATTAAGCTTTTTGATTGACTTCAAACATGGAGGAGATATATATTCTGTTGACCAATGGTATGGGCAAGGTACTGGCCTTACAGCCAATACTGCTGGTCTAAATGATCAAGGCAAGCCAAAAAGGGATGACCCTGCAGATGGCGGAGGTGTAATTTTCCCGGGCGTTACCGAAGATGGTAAAACCAATACCACTCATGCATTAGTAACCGGTTTAAGAGGGTATGGCTACAATAGTTTCCCTAACAAAGGATATATATACGATGCCAGCTATGTAAAACTGAGAGAGGTAAATCTAACATATTCGTTACCCCAGAAATTGTTCACTAAAATTAATGCGATTAAAGGTATTGACCTGTCAATTTATGGAAGAAACCTTTGGCTCATTCATAAAAATCTACCTGACGCTGATCCTGAAGAAGGACCAAGTTCAGGAAACATTCAAGGTGTTCAGGTAGGTAGTTATCCTACTTATCGGATTATGGGCTTCAATATTAATGTGAAATTTTAAAACGCCTCATTATGAAAATTAAAATAAACAGATTAATTCCGTTCAGCCTGCTGCTTTTATTGCTTGCAGGCTGCGAAAAAAATATGACGGACTTGAACGTCAATTCTAAAGCGCCAACAAATGTGCAGGGAGAAATGCTTTTCACAAATGCAGAAAAAGCATTTACAGATCTTATAACAACGCCTAACGTAAACTATGGCAATTTTGAACTGTTCGCTCAATATTGGGCAGAAACAACTTATCCGCAGGAAAGCCAGTATATTTTAAATCAGCGGGATAACGCCCTCAACTGGTGGAACGGTTTATATCGCGATGTAATTGAGGATTTTAACCAGGGAATTATTGTAATGCGTCAGCAAGCTGCTGATCCAAGCCTTTTAGACGAGCAGAAAGCGGCTTATGTGAATAAGATCGCTATTGCTAAAATTCTCAGAGCTTATGCTTTTTCTATATTGGTAAATACTTTCGGCGATATCCCTTACACTGAAGCTTTGCAGGGAAGGGAAAATACATCGCCTAAATATGATAATCAGAAGGATGTTTACTATGCCGTTTTAGATACCATTGATGCGTCTATTACCGAATTAAACCCGGATGCAGCTAGCTATGGTAGCGCAGATCTTATTTATAATGGAGATGTTGGGGAATGGATAAAGCTTGCTAATTCAATCAAACTGAAATTAGGAATGGTATTGGCGGACGTTGATCCTGCAAAAGCAAAAACAGAAGTAGAAGCAGCAGCTCCTAATGTATTTACTTCAAATAGTGACAATGCAGTGTTACCGTACACTACCAGCCCTCCAAATGTAAATCCTATCTGGAGTAATTTGGTTCAAAGTAATCGTAACGACTTTGTTGCAGCAAATACGATAATAGATACAATGAATGCTCATAAGGATCCAAGGAGGCCATATTATTTTTCCGATGTGTCAGGAAAATATATCGGCGGAATATATGGAAGCGGCAATGCTTTCAAAAATTTTTCTCATCCCAGTGATAAAGTGGAAGCACCGGACTTTCCAGGTATTATAATGGATTATGCGGAGGTGGAACTTTTACTGGCTGAAGGTGCAGCAAGAGGAATGAATGTGGGAGGAACTGCAGAACAACATTATAATAATGGGGTAGCTGCCTCTATCGAATGGTGGACCGATGGGGCCAATGATGGTACTGCTTATCTCGCTATGCCTATTAACCAATATGATGCTTCAAATTGGAAAAAAAGTATTGGGGTACAGTCATGGATCAATTATTATACGAGAGGATTTGATGCATGGCTTTCTATAAGAAGATTAGATTATCCTAAAATTGTTGCACCGCCTTCAGCTGTTTCACCATTTCCGGTAAGGGTTACTTATCCTCCGACTGAAGAAAATCTGAACCCGAATTATTCGGCGGCGGCAGCGGCTATCGGAGGAGATAAAGTAACGACAAAATTATTCTGGGACAAATTTTGAGAATGAAATAGTTCATAATAATAAATAAAAGGGAAACTATCTCAACATTGAAGATCAGGTTTCCCTTTTTTTACAGATTTAAAACGGAACTTTTACTTTTCTAAAATTTCGGATGATTAAGAATCAAAAGCAGTAAATAAATAAATAATCGTTTTTTCTATTCTTATATTTAAACGACTGGAGTAAGGAAATTTGCTCTGCTGGACTTATTTTAAATGCGATTCCAACAGCTTTTTCCATTGCTGGTAAAGCTGTTCATATAATTCAACATTCGTCGGTTCAAATTTTTGAAGAGGCCTAAAATTCGCGTATGCGTCACCGTTAGCTTGATAAATTCCGGCGCCGATTCCGGCGCCCAACGCCGCGCCTACACTGCCATCATTTTCGTATAACTCAACAGCAACTCCGGTGGCATTTACAAAAGATTGTATAAAAACATTGCTTAAAAATAAGTTCGCTTTGCCAGCGCGAATAATTTTGGGATGCAGATTGTTCTCACGCATAATATCCAGGCCATATCGAAATGCAAATGCAATTCCTTCCTGGACAGCACGAAAAATATGGGCTTTGCTGTGTTTGTTTAAATCAATATTTTCAATTTGGGCACCAACTATTTTATTTTGCAACATTCTTTCAGCACCATTGCCAAAGGGTAGGACAAACAAACCTTCGCTTCCTGCTTCGACAGTTGCTGCAAGTTGATCCATTTCTTTATAAGATAAATTTGCACCACAAACTTTCTTAGCCCAACTATACATAATTGCCGCGCCATTGATGCAAAGCAAAACACCAACGCGTTTTTCACTGCTGGTGTGATTTACATGAACGAAACTATTTACCCTCGAATATTTATCAGAAAACAATTGATCTGTTACCGCGTAAATCACTCCGGAAGTGCCGGCATTGGCCGCTACTTCGCCCGGTTCAAGCACATTTAATGACAAAGCATTATTGGGTTGGTCACCTGCTTTATAGGTCACCGGAATATTTTCGGGAATACCCAGCTGTTGTGCTACTTCGGCGGATACTTTTCCATGCGATGAAAAAAGTTCCTGCACTTTTGGAATCAGAGAATGTTCGAAACCGAAAGTATTCATTACATCTTCCGAGATTTTATCTTTTTTAAAGTCCCAAAAAATTCCTTCCGATAATGCAGATGAAGTTGTATTAATTTCTCCGGTTAATTTCATCGCGATAAAATCGCCAGGCAACATGATCTTGTCAACCTGATCATAAATTTTCGGTTCGTTTTCTTTTACCCATGCAAGCTTTGATGCGGTAAAATTTCCAGGAGAATTCAAAAGGCAGGAAGAGCAGCTTGCTTCTCCAATTTTATTAAAAGCCTTTTCTCCGATTTGCACTGCCCGGCTGTCACACCAGATAATCGCATCTCTTAGAACCCGTTGATTTTTATCTACAATCACCAACCCATGCATTTGATAAGAAATGCCAATGGCAGAGATATCTTTAGCATTAATTTTATTTGTTTCAGTTAATTTTTTAATCGCATGAACAGTATGCTGCCACCACATTTCAGGATCCTGTTCCGCCCAGCCGGGTTGCAGGGAAGTAATCGGATTTTCACTTTCGGGATATTGCGCGCTTGCAATTGATTGTTGAGTTTCCGCATCTACGGCAGAAACTTTTATAAAAGAAGTTCCGATATCAATTCCTAATAACAGCATAAAATATTTTTACAATTAATTTTCGTTTTCTAAATTTTTACTTATTGCTAATTCCAACCCCCTTAATTCTGCCAGACCTCTCAATCGCCCAATACCACTATATCCGGGATATGTTTTTTTATTCAAATCGTCGAGCATTTGGTGGCCATGATCCGGGCGCATGGGAATAGAAATGTTTCTTTTTCTCATCAGCAAAACGATTTCTTTTACTACCTTATACATGTCAACATCGCCTTCCAGGTGATTGGCTTCATAAAAATTTCCTTCCTCATCACGCTTCGTACTTCTCAAATGAATAAAGTGAATTTGCTCGGCAAATAGCTGAATCATTCTGACTAAATCGTTGTCAGCCCTGACTCCAAACGAACCTGTACAAAAACACAAACCGTTTGCCGGAGAAGGAACAGAATCGATTAATTCCTGTGCATCTTTTTCGGTGCTCATTATTCTTGGTAATCCTAAAATCGGATAAGGCGGGTCGTCAGGATGAATGGCCATTTTCAATCCGAGATCTTCAGCCACAGGAATGATCTCTTTCAAAAAATAAAATAAATGTTGTTTTAATTTTTCTGCGTCAATTCCTTCATAGGTTTTCAGTGCATCAAGAATTTGTTCTTCTGTAAAACGCTCTTCGCTTCCCGGAAGGCCTAATAAAGTATTTCGATAAAGAGTTTCTTTTTCTTCACCGCTCATTTTCTCAAAGCGCTTTTTTGCTTTTTCAATTTCATTTAATGAATAATCTTTTTCTGCATCAGGACGTTTCAATAAAATAAATCGAACGCAATGAAAGCCGATTTTTCAAACCTCAGCGCCTTGCTTTTATCGGGCATTTCAAAAGAAATATCTGTGCGCATCCAGTCGAGAATTGGCATAAAATTGTAGGTAACAACTTTCAATCCGCAAGCAGCAACATTACGTAAACTTGCTTTATAATTTTCAATGTATTGCTGATAATTTCCAGAATGTTTTTTGATGTCTTCATGCACGGGAAGACTTTCAATCACTGTCCATTCCATGCCCGCTTCTTCTACCAACAATTTTCTTTTATTGATCTCTTCTTTCGTCCAGATTTCGCCAACAGGAATGTGATGCAATGCAGTAACAACGCCGATGCATCCGGCCTGCCGAATATCTGATAAACTTACAGGATCATTCGGTCCATACCAGCGCATCATATGTTCCATCAACGCATATTTTTCTTCATTCACGAGTCGATTATTTTTTATAGTAAAGGAACAAATATGGCGAATTTTTAAATGATCATTTTACTGAACAGTCAAAACGGCGTCAACCGGTTTTGCAGCGCCAAGTTCTACACTTCTTTGGGAAGGTAAAGATCCTCCAATACTGATTTTAATATCACCAGAATTTAAAACGCTTTTTCCGTCATTGTTTACCAATTTCATCATGTCTGGTGTTATCTTAAACTTCACTTTTTCAGAAGCGCCTGGCGCAAGATTAATTCGTTTAAAACCTTTCAAAGAATACAGCGGAACTTCTGCGCCGCCCGGCAAATGAGTGAGGTACAATTGTACTACTTCGTCGCTGGCAACTTTACCAGTATTCGTTACTGTTACTTCGGCATCAATTGATTCATTCTTTTTAATTTTTGTTTTCGATAATTTTAAATCATTGTAACTGAAAGTAGTGTAGCTCAATCCAAAACCAAATGGATACATCGGCTCTTTATCCATGTAGCGATAAGTTCTTCCTTTCATCGAATAGTCTTCGAAAGGCGGAAGATCATCAAAAGATTTTGGAAAAGTGATTGGCAGTTTTCCTGAGGGAGAAACTTTTCCAAACAGGACGTCAGCGATTGCATTTCCACCTTCTTCGCCGGGATACCAAACCAATAAAACCGCATCAGCAATTTTTTGAACCTCGGAAAGATTCATCGGACTCCCGCCGGTAACCACTGCTATCACCGGTTTCTTGTTATCTGCTTTTAATTTTTTTAAATAGTCAATTTGATTTCCGGGGAGATTATAATTCAATCTGTCGCCTGAAGTTGATGAAGCAATAGATGCACCTTCTTCACCTTCGATCAGACCCGAAAGTCCCATTACATAAATAGTTACATCAGAAGTTTTTGCTTCCCCGGATGCCCAGTCTGAGGATTTTAAATTATCAGTTGCCAATAAAACTCCCTGCCGGTAAGTTAGCTGGCTGCCGGGCTTTATATGTCCGGCCATTCCTTCCAAAACGGTTACCATTTTTTTATTAACGCCATAATAATTCCCTATCAAAGGCTCTATTACTGCGGCATTCGGACCGGTAACATAGTATTTGTGCAAATCATTTCTTAAAGGAAGGACGCCATCATTTTTCAACAAAACAAAAGATTTTTCCGCAACAGTTCTTGCAAGATTTCTGTTAGCAGAACTATTGACAACTGAATCAGGTATCTTGTTGTAAGGATTGGCATTTTGCGGATCAAAAAGCCCTAATTTGAATCTTGTTTCGAGCAATTTACTTACAGAACTATCAATCTGTTTTTCAGTAATCAAACCTTGTTTCACTGCATCAACCAGAGATGGATAAACGCTGCCACAATTCAGATTTACCCCGCGTTTAAGGGCAATGGCCGCTGCTTCTGTCGCAGTTGGTACATATTTGTGTCCCTGGTAAATATCTACTAAAGCCCAACAATCTGAAGTGATGTAACCTTTGAAGTTCCATTGATCTCTCAAGACATCCTGCAGCAAATAAGTGTTGGCACAACAAGGTTCTCCGTTGGTTGAGTTATAAGCGCACATCACTCCATCAACACCGGCGTTCACCAATGCATGAAAGGCAGGAAGATAGGTTTCCCACAAATCTTTTTTAGAAACCTCTGCATTGAATTCATGGCGCAATTTTTCAGGGCCGCTGTGAACTGCGAAGTGTTTTGCACAAGCGGCGGTTTTCAAATATTTTGGATTATTACCCTGCAAACCCTGCACAAAAGCAACTCCTATTTTTGAAGTGAGAAAGGGATCTTCGCCATACGTTTCCTGGCCTCTTCCCCAGCGCGGATCACGAAAAATATTGACGTTCGGTGTCCAGAAAGTTAGACCGGCATATTGAGCACGATTATTATTTTTTACAAATGCATTGAACATGGCTCTCGCCTCATCGGAAATAGCTGAAGATTCTTTTAAAGCCAGCTCATTATCAAATGTTGCCGCAAGCCCAATTGCCTGAGGAAAAACAGTTGCAGGTCCGGAACGCGCCACGCCATGCAAAGCTTCATTCCACCAGTTGTATGCAGGAATATTTAGCCGTGGAATTGCAGGAGCAGTGTACATCATCTGATCTACTTTTTCTTTCAAAGTCAACCTTGAAACCAAGTCTTTTGCACGTGCCTCAACAGATAATGACGTGTTCAAATAATCGGGCGTTTGCGCCTGACCGTTATATACCAAAGTAAAGGAGAAAATAAAAAGAAAAACTAATTTTTGCATGACGATGTTTATTAGTGACCGGTTTAAAACTCAGCTGATATTAAAAACGCATATTCCTCAGTTTCTTCAGCTTTTTTCTTCCATAAACCTTCAATTTCTTCCAACGTTTACGACTGCTGCATAATAACCAAAAAGTAATCGACCAAGGGTGCAACCATTGTCAGAAGCGGAGTGTAAAATGGGCTTCATTTATTTATTGAAACCTCTTTCAACAGAGGCAGAAGAAGTGTTACTAAAGAGATTGGAGAATCGTCAGATAAAACGGTTAATAATATTCTCAAAATATTCCTGTCTTCCGCTTATTACTTCAGGTTCTCCATTTTCTGCAGCAAGATTTCTTAAATCTTCCAATGTTAATTTTCCTTCTTCAAACGCTTTGCCTTTTCCTTTATCAAAAGATGCATAACGTTCTTCGCGAAGTTTTTTATAATCAGATTTTTGCAAAACATTATCTGCGATAATCAATGCTCTTGCAAATGCATCCATGCCGCCGATGTGTGCATAAAAAAGATCGGCAGGATCGGTGGAATTTCTACGGATTTTTGCATCGAAATTGATGCCGCCACTTTTGAAACCACCTGCCTCAAGTATGATTAGCATTGCTTCTGTCAATTCATTGATATTGTTTGGAAACTGATCAGTGTCCCAACCATTCTGATAATCACCGCGGTTGGCATCCATGCTTCCGAGAACTCCTGCATCAGCAGCAACCTGTAATTCGTGCGTAAAAGTATGGCCGGCGAGAGTCGCATGATTTACTTCTATATTCAATTTGAAATCATCCATCAAATCATATTGACGCATGAAGCTAATGCAAGTGGCCGCGTCATAATCGTATTGATGTTTAGTCGGCTCCATTGGTTTAGGTTCGATAAAAAACGTACCGGTAAAACCATTTTTCCTTGCATAATCTTTGGCCAGATGAAGAAACTTTGCAAGATGCTCCTGCTCTCTTTTCATGTTGGTATTCAGCAGTGTCATGTAACCTTCACGCCCGCCCCAAAAAACGTAATTGGCACCGCCTAATTCAATGGTCGCATCCAAGGCTGCTTTCACCTGTGCTGCCGCATGAGTGATCACTTTGAAATCAGGATTGGTGGAAGCGCCATTCATATATCTTCTGTGAGAAAAAAGATTTGCAGTTCCCCACAATAATTTTACGCCACTTTCTTGTTGTTTTTGTTTTGCATAAGCAGTGATTGCTTTCAATCTTTTTTCATTATCAGCAACATCGTTGGTAAAATCAACTACGTCTACATCATGAAAACAATAATAAGGAAGGTTCATTTTAGTAATGAATTCAAAAGCTGCATCCATTTTATCTTTTGCTCTTTTGATCGGATCTTCCTTTTCATTCCACGGAAAAATATGAGTCGGCTCGCCAAAAGGATCAGCACCGTTCCCATTAAACGAATGCCAGTAAGCACACGCAAATTTGAAAAATTCTTTCATGGTTTTTCCTGCCACTTTTTTATTTTCATCGTACCAGCGGAAAGCGAAAGGATTATCACTTTTTGGACCTTCGTATTTTATTTCAGGAAAGTTTTTGAAGAACTGTTTTTTTCCAGTGATTACAGGCATAGTTTTTTCTGATTTAAGTTTTATAATTTTTAAAAAGGTAAATAAGTAATGAGTAATTTACTGATAAATGCAGTAAATCCTTTTGTTATATTAATCATCAAGCGCCTGCTCACTAAACGCAACACATTCCTTATTTCTATCAGGACATGAATCAGCCGCTTTGCTCTTCTTTTATGCGACTAAAATAGTACTTTTTTTATTAAATCTAACCGTTTACATTTCTTCCCGATGAAAAAAGGTGCAATAATAGAATTCTTCCGTAGGTTTTACTATTTTATAGAAATGTAATCGATTTCCGATTTTCGCAGGTACCAACTACTTAAAATGTATTACTTTGCCAGTAAACGAACAAAAAAGAACATTTTTATTTCTGATAAAATTCAATTTTTAATAAAAGGCCAAATTATTTAGCGCTTTACAAAATTTAGCCTCGCCAATTGATAAGTCTTGAGGTTGTTTTCACCTTCTTTTATTTTAATATTTGTGTTGATTGGTGGGTTATTGAATACCTGCACCTTCCCTGTTACAGGCCACGTCACCTCAATCTTTTCAATAGAAGTAGCCTGGCCAATCCCAATATGCTGCTTCAAGGGGTTACAGCCGAAACTCCCGCCTGAATTTACATCTCTGTAAACCGATCTCTCTATGTTATTTTCTTTAAATGTCACTTTTATTCTTGCCCCGATCGCCACTTTGTTAGAAACAGTTCCCTCCAGCAAAATATTCACCCAATGATTCGTATTTTGACCAGGATTTAAATAGAGTGAATTTTCATAAGCATCTCCTACATACGCTCCACCCATTTTAATATAAATATCTTCGTTTCCATCATTGTCAAGATCCACAAACGAAACCTCATGGCCTTTTTGTATGTTGCCGACCCGCGCAGAAGTGGTAACGTCCAAAAAACGTGTGCCATTGATATTTTTGAATAGTTTGTTTGGAATTGCTGATTTAAAAGACGGGTTTCCTGTGCCCAGATAGAAATCCAAATAGCCATCATTATCGATATCCCCAAAGTTTGAACCCATCGCGAAAGCAATTCTATTCAATCCAACTTTAGCAGTTACATCCTCGAAAGTTCCATCATGTTTATTCCGGAATAAAAATACTTTACCGGCATTATTTATCGGAGCATTAGAAGCTTCTGCTGCTGCATAATAGGCAAGCGAGCCTGTAAATTCATATCCGCACACAAGAATATCCGGCCAGCCATCATTATCATAATCCCAAAACCAGGTGGGGAAAGTGCGT
>Ga0157371_10002908_pt1 | contig 16015 bp, 13 predicted proteins | sample C45metaG_FD_113462 | JGI IMG/M metagenome (GOLD analysis project Ga0157371, IMG submission 113462) | Corn rhizosphere microbial communities from Kellogg Biological Station, Michigan, USA - C4-5 metaG | ecosystem: Host-associated > Plants > Roots > Rhizosphere > Soil | place: USA: Michigan...
GAATTGGTTAAACGTACCGATTTGGAGGAAGAAACCATCAAGGAAGTGATGAGTATTTTGAAATCAGAATTTGAATAATACAAAAACTCACGACCTACAGATGAAATAAATAAGAATAAACGTTACTTTTGTATAAGAATTAAAGAAAAAATAGGATATCAATGTCAGACGACAAACCAATAATTTTATTTAAAGCAGTTAAGGAACTTAACGTAGGGATAGCTACGGCCGTTGAGTTCCTGGAAAAGAAAGGCTTTTCTGTTGAGAATAAACCCACTACTAAGCTCTCTCGCGACATGTATAATGCGCTGTTAAAAGAGTTTCAGGGCGATAAAATCGTAAAAGAAGAAGCCAATCAGATTGTTATTGGTAAAATTCGTCGTGATGAACCTGAAGTAACTGAGAAAGTTGCTGAGGCACCTAGAAAAAATGTTGAATTCGAAAACGAAGGCGTTTTAATAAAGAATCTTCATTCATATACTCCTCCGGCTGAGAAGCCTAAGGAAGAAGTTCCTGCTAAACCGGAAGCTCCTGCAGAAAAAGCAGATGAAAGCTCTTTGCCAGGTGTTAAAATAGTAGGAAAAATAAATCTTGATGATTTAAATTCTAAAACACGCCCGGTTAAAGCAGAAGAAGCTCCTGCCCCTGTTCCTGCTCCAGAGCCTAAAGCTCCGGTTGCGGAAGAACCAGTTAAGGAAGTTATAAAAGAAGAAAAGCCAGTTGAGAAGGTTGAAAAACCAGCTGAAGAGGTAAAACAAGAGGTTGTAAAGCCTGTTGAAGAAGCTAAACCTGTGGTTGAGCAACCTAAAGTTGCAGAACAACCAGTAGTGGTGAAAGCCCCGGAACCAGTGGTGCCTAAGGCAGCGCCTGTTACTCCTCCTCCGGCTCCTAAAGTTGAGAAGCCTGAGGAATCAGAGGTTATTAAGGCCCGTTCAGTAAAGCTTTCAGGTCCGAATATCATAGGTAAAATTGTATTGCCTACAACACCCGATCGCAAATCTCAGCCTGTTGCATCTTCTGCTGATAGTGCTGATGCGAAAAGAAAACGTAAGCGTAAAAAAACTCCGGGTGGGCATCCTGGTCAGGGTGGTCATGGCCAACCTTCAGGTGGTAACCAACACGGCGGACAGGCAGGACAACAAGGGCAACCGGGTCAGCAAAAACCTGCAGCTCCTATAGGTAACAGACCGGATTTTAGAAATAACACAAATAATACTGCCAACAGGCCTAATTTTAGGAACAATAAACCAGGTAGTGGTCATAGCCACAGTGGTCCTAAAGAAGAACCTACGGAAAAAGAAATACAAGATCAGATTAAAGCAACGCTTGCACGTTTAAGTGGAGCAGGTAAATCTGGTAAGTTTGCTCAGCGTGCTAAATTGCGTCGTCAAAAACGTGATGATGTTGCGCTTTCAGCAGATGAGGCTGCAATGGAACAAGAATTGCAATCGAGAGTTTTAAAGGTTACAGAGTTTGTTACGGCAAATGAATTGGCCACAATGATGGATGAACCAGTTACAAAGATTATCGCAACTTGTATGAGTTTGGGAATGTTTGTATCTATTAACCAACGTTTGGATGCTGAAACCTTAACAATTGTTGCTGATGAGTTTGGTTACGAAATCCAATTCGTTAAACCAGATGACGAAAGCGATGTTATTATTGAAGAAGAAGATTCTGAAGATGATTTATTGCCAAGAGCACCTGTTGTTACCATTATGGGACACGTGGATCATGGTAAAACATCTTTGCTGGATTACATACGTAAAGCAAATGTGGTAGCTGGTGAGGCTGGGGGTATTACCCAACACATTGGTGCTTATATGGTAACTACTTCGACCGGTAAAAAAGTTACTTTCTTAGATACTCCGGGTCACGAAGCCTTTACAGCGATGCGTGCTCGTGGTGCTAAGGTAGCAGATATTGCAATTATTGTTGTAGCGGCGGATGATGCGGTGATGCCTCAAACAAAAGAGGCTATTAACCATGCTCAGGCTGCGGGTGTACCATTGGTGTTTGCCTTTACAAAAATTGATAAGCCAGGTGCAAACTCAGATAAAATACGCGAGCAATTATCGATAATGAATATCCTTGTTGAGGATTGGGGTGGAAACTTCCAGTCGCAGGAGATCTCTGGTAAAAGCGGCTTAAATGTTGACTTACTTCTAGAGAAAGTTTTATTGGAGGCTGAGTTGTTAGACTTAAAAGCTAATCCTAATAAACGTGCAACTGGTAGTGTAATTGAGGCTACTTTGGATAAGGGACGTGGTATTGTTACAACGGTTCTTGTGCAGGCAGGTACATTAAAGATTGGTGATCCTATTTTGGCAGGTAGTTATAGCGGACGTGTAAAAGCGTTGTTTAACGAACGTGGACAAAAAGTGGATAAAGCAGGCCCATCAGTACCGGTTCAGGTATTGGGTATGCAAGGCGCACCTACTGCAGGTGATAGATTCAATGCACTTGAAAGTGAAGTTGAGGCAAGAGAAATTGCAAACAAACGTTTACAATTGATGCGTGAGCAAGGTCTTCGTACTCAGAAACACATTACTCTTGATGAGATTGGTCGTCGTTTAGCAATTGGTAACTTTAAAGAGCTTAATTTGATTGTTAAAGGTGATGTGGATGGTTCAATTGAAGCACTATCTGATTCATTACTGAAACTTTCTACTGAAGAGATTCAAATCAATATCATTAGTAAAGCTGTAGGTCAGATCTCTGAGTCTGATGTATTGTTAGCTTCTGCTTCTGATGCGATCATTATAGGTTTCCAGGTTCGCCCGTCGTCAGGTGCGCGTAAACTGGCAGAGGCTGAGCAAATAGATATTCGCTTATATTCTATCATCTACGATGCAATCAATGAGATTAAGGCTGCGATGGAAGGTATGTTGGCTCCTGAGTTTGAAGAGAAAATCACTGCTAACGTTGAGATCAGAGAGACCTTTAAAATTACTAAAGTAGGTACAATTGCCGGATGTATGGTGTTGGATGGTACAATTACACGTAACAGTAAAATCAGAATTGTTAGAGATGGTGTAGTAATTTATACAGGTGAATTGGCTTCGTTGAAACGCTATAAAGATGACGTTAAAGAGGTGTCGAGGGGCTATGAATGCGGATTGAATATTCATAACTTTAACAATATTGAGGTTGGTGATATCGTTGAGGCTTATGAACAAGTAGAGGTTAAAAGAAAATTATAATCATCGAAAATATTATTGAAAAGCGCCTTAATTTAAGGCGCTTTTTTTGTTAAGTAAAGAAAATGCTAAATAATAACGCGCTGAATTAGGTGTAAAGTGAAGATCAATAGAATAAAGTTTTATAGTTTTATTTGCTTTACCTTGATTGGTTTTGCCGCATTTTCGCAAGGCAGAATGCCGGCTTGTGGTAGTCATTCGCAATTTTATAATAGAGATAGTATAAATGTGATCACCTTTGGAGCCAGTACTGTTGAAGGTGTTCCTGCTCCTTGGAACTTTCAGAAACCCCTCAGATCATTTATAGAAAACTGTTATACTAATAAGCCAGTTGAGATTATTAATAGCGGCATTGCTGGCCAAACCACTTCAGATGGGCTATTAAGATTTGATGCAGCAATAGCCGGAAGGACTGGCTTTGTGATGATATTGATGGGCGCCAATGATGCGGTACTTATAGCAGAGGGTAAGGCAAAGGTAAGTGCTACTCTTGCGAATATGAGAATGATGATTGAGAAGGCTAAGCGTAAGAATATGGATGTAATTTTAGGTACCCTTCAGTATTTTATAGATATTCCGGGTCGTCCGGATCCTACCAGGCTTGTTCCCCGCAGAAATAGGGCAATTGATTTGATTAATAAAGGATATAAGGAACTGGCAAAAGAAAAGGGTATTGGAATAGCTGATATTGGGACTGTGTTTAGTAAGAACAAGCAGCTATATTCTGATAATGTACACCCAAACTCAAAAGGTTATCATGTAATGGCTTTGATTTGGTTTGATGCCCTTAATCAAAATATAATTGCTAATCATTTAGCATCTGGTATTGTACAAAATTATCCTAATCCGGCAAATTCATTTACTAAGCTCGGATTTACATTAAATACTGCAGGGAGAGTGAGAGTTACTTTATATAATATGGCAGGCCAAAGAGTTGGAGTTGTATTTGATGATTTTAGAAATGCCGGTTATCAGGAAGAACAAATATCTACAATACAATATCCCACTGGTATTTACATCCTCCATTATGAGCTGCCAAATTCCAGGTTCTCAAAAAAAATGGTGATATCCCATTAAACCATTTACAGATTTCTTGTCTATTCTTCTGGTGTCAAATGTTAAGAGATGTTAATGAATGCGCCTTTTAACCTAAAAAAGCCCATTTTGCACGAAATTAAATTTGGATGGAGGAAAAAAAAGAAGAAAACACTGTAAGGAAAAATTTTGATTTTGTAGATACAATCAGGTGCATTTCAATGATGGGTATTGTTTTTGAACATTGTGCCGCCGTTCGAACAGGAATTTATAGTTCAATATTTGATAGTACCGTTGAGGTCTCTTTAATTCAATCATTTAAGTTTAGTACAATTGCTTTTTTTCTTATCGGGGGCTTTCTTATCAATCATAAGTTTCAGGAATATACCGCTAAAGAATATTTAAAGAACAGGTTTAAAAGCACAATAAGACCATGGTTATTTTGGCTGTTGGTGTATGTAGCTTTAATGATGATAGATAGATATGTTTCATATTTGCGAGGTGGTGATGATGCTGTTGTAACGAACTTTTTGGGCTCGGCCTGGAATCAATTTGTTTTTGGTGTATGTTATACCTCCAGCTGGTTTGTGCTGAATTTTTTGTTGTGTATATGTATACTCCTGATTTTTAAAAGATACTTGTATAGCTGGTGGTTTGGAGGGGTTTTAGGAGTTGTTTCTCTTGTTTATAGCTTTAATTTGTATTACAATTGGTTTGTAACGAATCATTCTATGGCCTTGTTTGGTTTTATTTTTTATTTATGGCTTGGTGTTATTCTTAACAGATACTTTGATAAAGTAATGAGTTACATAAGGGGTGTTTCCTGGCCTGTGATGATATTAAGTGCTATAGGACTTTTTGCACTTGCAATAATGGAATCTTTTGAACTGAGGAGCCTTGGATCGGAAGATGCCTATAATACGCTTAGGATAAGTAATATATTATATTCTTTTGTGATGTTTGCATTGCTGCTTAAAATGGGAAGTATTGAAGTTCTTCAGAAGAAGATGAAGCCAAGACAGACTACATTTGGGATATACCTGATCCATTATATTTTAATTGTAAGACTTTTGCCCTTGATTTTTCAACCGTTGAGGCTGGACTATTTAAATTATTCAGTTTGGGTAAATAGCAGTATTCATGTGGCCAGATTTTTAATTGTATATGGCTTGAGCTTTTGGTTTGTAACATTGATAAGAAAAACCAGATTTAACTGGGTTGTAGGCGGATAAATATTACAGCATATTAAACCTGGGTGCGTACCTTTGTTTTATTATCGAAATTTGCTGTGATTAATAATGAATAAGGAAGAGATGTTTAATCAAGATAAAAGACCTTTGATTCTGCTTACGGGTTGTATAGATCCTATGGGGATGACTTTTACCAAAGTGCAAAATCCAGATGTTAGAAGACTTCAATATATTGATGCTATTAAATTCTATTTAAAGACCACCGATAATATTATTGTTTTTGTTGAAAATTCTGGTGTTGATATTTCTGGTGAGTTTGAAGAATATAAAGACAGATTGGAAATCCTTACTTTCTCAGGAAATAATTACGACAAAGCTTTAGGAAAGGGGTATGGCGAAATGCAGATTCTTAGGTATGCATTTGAAAATTCAGGTTTTATTAAACAAAACTCATCAGTTTGCAAAATAACCGGCAGATATAAAATTTTGAATATAAAGCGTATTTTGCGGTCATATGAAGCATCTGATTGTAATGTGATGGTAGATTTGCCTCGGAGATTACAATATGCTGATTCTCGTATTTTTATTGCAGATAAGTTCTTTTTTTTAAAGTATTTGTTCAATTATAAAGATCTCATTAACGATAGTAAAGGTGTATATTTTGAACATGTATTAAATAAAGCTGTCCTGCAGTCAATTATAGAAGATTGTTCTTATTTGCCGCTAAAATATATGCCTAGAATAATGGGACAATCGGGCACAGATAATTTTAACTACGATCACTCGTTTTCAAATTGGTTTCCTGATAACATAAGAAAAATGATCAGTTTTAAATTGTTTACTGAAGGGTTAAAAAATCAATAGAATGGAGTACTTAAACTAATAACTTGAAAATATCGATCATAACTATTAATTACAATAATGTAAAGGGTCTCGAAGAAACGATTAATTCTATAATAACACAGACTTATCCAAATATAGAGTACATTGTGATAGATGGGGGGTCAACAGATGGAAGTAAGGAGATCATAGAACGTTATAAGGCAAAATTAGCTTATGCAGTGAGTGAGCCTGACAGCGGTATTTATAATGCCATGAATAAAGGTATAAAAGCTTCCACAGGCGATTATTTGCTCTTTATTAATAGTGGAGATATTTTAATAGATAATCAGATAATCGAAAAGGCTACAAGCTTTGGGATAACTGAAGATTTGGTTTATGGTGACATAGTTTTTGTGAATGGAGAAGAGCTGACAGATTGGATTGCGGATGATGAATTGAGTTTCAAGACTTTTTATGAACACACAATACCTCACCCGGCTACTTTTATTAAAAGGAGCTTATTTGAAAAAGTTGGATTGTATAATGAACAATATAAGATAGTATCTGACTGGGAGTTTTTCTTACTAGCCACATGCAGGTATAATTGTAGTTATAAGCATATCAATTTATTAATAACCCGATTTTATATGGATGGGATAAGTGCTGATCCAAAAAATTATGAATTGCTTCTGGCCGAACGTTCCGCAGTTCTGAAGGTGCATTTCTTATTTTTCATTAAAGATTACGAGGCACAAAAAAAAATGAAGGATGAGCTTAGAAAGGTAAGGAAGTATATAAAATTGAAGCGCTTTGTTAAAGGCATATTTAATAAATGAGCTATTCAGCCTTTCCGGATAATTCCCTTTTGTAGGCCTCATCAAAATCACACCGTTCTGCTAGTTGCTTTACTGTGTTAAAAGCATTTTCACTAAATTGCTTTAAGAGGGATCTGTTGACTGCAAAGCGTTCAATCTCCTTAACAAATAACATTGAAAGGTTTTCTACCTCATCCAGGTTTTCAATTAAAATACCATTTTCTTTTTCATAGGAAATGTAATTTGAGAGCTCGCCTACATTGGTAGATATCGGTACAACCCCCATGTTCATCCCTTCAAAAACAACAAGCCCCCAACTCTCACGGTGTGAGGTAAGCAATAATAAATGCGCTTCTTTGTAATAATTATTCAAGATTGCTTTGTTATGGATTTCTCCAATAATAGATGAATTTGGCGGGACAACCGTTTCTTCTGCTTTAAAATCTCCTATAATTTTAAATTCAACAGGAAGATTTAATTGGTAGCAGATTTCTGCAATCCTGATCAGTACATTAGGCCTTTTTTCTGGGCTATTTCTGGCAACAAAAAGAATCTGCAATGCGCCTTCGTAATCTTTTAAAGGGAAAAATCCATCAAAGGAGATTTTATTTTGAATAACTGTTAGCCTTTTCAGATATTTATCTGGAACATGATTTAGACGGTATAGCTCTTTAAATTGGTCTATCAGAACCTTTCCTACAATTATTCTTTTGTTTATTCTGGGTACATATGGGATGCTGTACCATTCAATTCCTTTATCGTCATCAGTAAAATTATGCATGATGTCAATTATCTGTACATGAGGAGCTAAAAGAGGAATCATATCATACATAAACCTGCTGCACCAACCAGAAACTACCGGATTTTTCTGCTCATTTATTGCTTTAGCTATCTTTTTGAACACATGTTTTTTTAGCTCTTTTTTTTCAGCCCATCGGCCTAGTTCAATAACATCAGAAGCAGCTTCAAATTCTTTTTGGAAACCATTAGTTATAGATCTGTCTGTTATAAAGCAGAGGGGTTTGGGATCATTAAAAAGATTCATTATGTCAACATGGACACGCTCTGCGCCTCCAAAGGACCAGGAAGGAAAGAAAAAGTAAATATTTCTTTTCTTTGAAAGTTGTGTTGTTATCTCAGAATATTTAGATAATGCAGTTATGTTTTCTGCAAATCTTTTAATCTTTTTAAGCATAATTTTTTGAACTCTTGTTTTATAGGGTAGATGGTAGGATTTATTTATTTTTCATAAGAGCTTTTATTTGTGAGGTAATAGAATCTGGCTTAATAACGGATGATAGTAAGTAGCTAAGGATTTTTCTTTGTTTTGATTTCTTTTTGCCCGAAGAAAATATATACCTAATGGGAGTGATTATGGTTAATCTTATCTTATTAAATAGATTGAGGTGGCCATTGGGGCCAAATTTTAACGCCAGGTAGTAATCTTCCATAATTGAGTTGGCATTAATAAAATTGTTATATAAATTGTTTTTATAATCTAATGTCAGTCTGCCTGCTGTGATATAATGCTTTAAAGATAAATTAGAGTCATAATAAAGTTTATATCCTTTCAGAACGATTCTTAAGCAGTATTCTGTATCCTCAGCTGTTAGTATTTTTTTGTTGTCCTTGTTTATTAAAAGTGAAGGAAATGTTTTATAGGTGTCAAGGTAGAGTTGTGTTCGTGATGCTAGTCCTGCGCCCCATAAACTGTCTCTATTAGTGTTAAAGCCAGTATTCTTGGCTTGTTCTCCAACTGCATAACCCTCTTTAGCTTCCTCAAACCATTCAGGGAGTTCAACACCCCCTTCTGTCACAGCAATAGCCTTTCCGCCAGCAGCTCCAATTTTTGGGTCTTTATCCAGAACGCTAAATGCTAGATTTACATAATCAGGGCTTAGCCAGTTATCATCATCACAAATTATAAAATATTCGTATTTGGCTTGAGTTATTCCTTTCTGAAAAGCGAATAATTTGCCAGGAGTATTTTCATTGATAATGTTTAAGGGAACATCCTTAACGTTATGCTTTTCCCATATTTCTGTGGCAATGGAAGATGTGCCGTCTGTTGATGCATTGTCTACGAGAATGATCTCCCAGGTTAGATTTTTTGGGATAATTTGTGCGGCAAGATGATTTAAAGTTTCAGAAAGCCTGGATGCGCCATTATATGTGCAAATGATAACGGTAATTCCTTTTTTCATCGAGTTTTATTTCTTCTTTTTCAATTAGCTAAATGTTTGTAATTCGATTAGCTTTTTGTAGAGGCCATTAAGGTTGATCAGTTCCTGATGTGTTCCTGTTTCAATGATTTCTCCTTTATCAATTACAACGATAAGATCAGCTCCATGTATTGTACTTAATCTGTGTGCTATTACTACGGAAGTACGATTTTCCATCAATTTATTTAGTGCATCCTGAACAAGTTTTTCTGACTCTGTATCTAATGCAGATGTTGCTTCGTCAAGAAGCATGATAGGTGGGTTTGCTAAAACAGCCCTTGCTATACATAAACGCTGTTTTTGTCCACCAGACAATTTGTTCCCTCTATCGCCGGTATATGTTTGGTAACCATTTTCGGTTTGTAGGATGAAGTCATGTGCATTAGCAATTTTTGCGGCAGCAATTACCTCTGCTTCAGTTGCATCGGGCTTAGCAAAGGCTATATTATTAAATATAGTATCGTTAAATAAAACAGATTCCTGATTAACCATACCTAATTGAGAGCGGATACTTTCTACAGTTAAGTCTGCATAATCAAGACCATCAATTTTTATACGGCCTGACTTAGGATCGTGAAATCTGGGTATTAAATCCATAAGAGTACTTTTTCCGCCACCTGACGGTCCAACCAAGGCTATAGTTTTGCCTTTTTGAATAGTAAGATTAATGTTTGTTAATACCTCTTTAGAGTCATATGAAAAAGAGACATTTTCAAAAACTAAGGAATTGTTGAAAGAAGATACTTCTTTTGCGTCGAGTTTATTTACTTGCTCTGGTTTCGTATCTATTAAATCAAGAACACGTTCTCCAGCAGCTATTCCGGTATGGATTCCGCTAAAAGAATCAGTAAGGGCCTTAGCAGGGCGCATTACTTGCGAAAATATAGCTATGTATGCTATAAATTGACTTGTTGAAAGTGCTCCGGGCTGATGACTGATGATTAAGCGACCACCATACCAAACAATGAATGAAACCATTACGATACTTAAAAACTCAGACAAAGGAGATCCAAGTTGCTGACGCCTTACCATCTTACGGTTTATGTTGGAGTAAAAAACATTTTCACTATGAAATCTTTCTTTTATTCGCTCCGAGGCATTAAAGGCTTTAATGATTTTTATTCCGCCCAGGGCTTCATCTAAAAATCCAATCATTTTTGCGAATGACTCATGGGCTTCTTTGGCCTGATGTTTTATTCTTTTTACAATTTTACTTATTACAAATGCTGAGATAGGAATAACTAATAATGAAAACAGAGTTAGCTTTATAGAAATGGATAAGAGTACTAAAACATAGAAAATAAGGGTAAGGGGCTCTTTAAAGACAACCTGGAGTGTGTTGGTAACAGTAAATTGTACTACTTGAACATCTGCAGAAACTTTTGATATAATGTCTCCTTTACGCTCATTATTAAAATAACCAACATGTAAATTCATTACGTTTTCGAAAACCGTTTTACGAAGGTTTAACAGGGTGTGAACCCTTAGGTCTTCCATTGATCTTTGAGAGAAATATCTGAATATATTTGAAAGCAACACAGAGAGGACAATAATGATACAGATATAGGTTAGAGTTTTCTCTTGTCCGTTTGTGATTATTGATGAGTTTACAAACTCTTTAAATTGAGCAGTAATATTAAATGCAGACGCAGCATTATCAGCCAACCCCGAGCTTTTGGTAGGCTCATCAGATATTAATGTTTCGAATAATGGAGCTAATAAGGTAAGGTTAAGTACACTAAAAATAACAGAGAGCACTGTGGTTATAACGTAGGGAATAGCAAACTTTTCTATTGGTTTTGCGAAGGAAAGTAATCTGAAATAGATTTTCATCGAAATGTATTTTGTTTTTATCTGTTATGATAATTTCGTTAAGTAACGACATGTGACTAAAGAGCAAAGGTACATACTATTTAGTTTTTTAAGTCAATATTCATTTATATAAAAGGGTGTATATTTGTATTTCATGTACCAAAATAGTTCCATTGATATAGTTATACCTTCTTTCAGGTTAGATGAGAATATCCTTTTGAACATTTTTAATGTTGAAAGGCCTGACGGATTTTTAGTGAATTTTTATATTGTTGCTGATAATCCCTCAGCAGAAATACCCTATGAAATTTTAAAATTAGCTGAGGAGCACAAAATTAACCTGATTAGGAATGAGGTTAATTTAGGTTTTTCTAAAACTAGGAATAATGGGATTAGAATGGGTAAAGGTAAATGGGTTTTGTTATTAGATGATGACATTGCACCATCAGAAAAACTATTAATAGCATATGCGGATGCAATTAGAAGCAATCCGGATTCTATTGGGTTTGCCGGAGTGACCAACTTTCCTTTACCATTTAATGCAGCTACACGAGCTATGGATATTAATGGCACAACAGGACACTTTAAGGCGGCATTAGATAACAAACCTTTGGTCTGGGTGCCAACGGCTAATGTTATGTTGAACAGAGAAAAAATGGATGTAGCTTTGTTTAACGAGAAGTTGGATAAAGGGGGGGAGGATATAGAGTTTTTACTTAGGAATAGCTTACTTTATGGGGGAAAATATACTCCTGTACCTTGTGCAGTAGTAGAACACCCATGGTGGGATAATGGCGCTATCCAAACAGAGAGGATTTTTAGATATGGGCGTGGTGCAGCAGATATTGCAGTTCTTGAGACAATAAAGCCTTATACTTATCATGATTTTCTAAATACATCAGAATCCCTTTTGCTTTTGATGGTTTGTTCTGCTATGACAGTGGCTTTTTATTCAGCTCGCGCTTTGTTTTTGTTGATGTTTTTAATCCTTTTCTCAGAGATCTTAACCAACCTTATTAAAACTCTTTATAAATCAAAGGCATTCTCTCTTCCTGTAGCGTTAAATCTGTTTTGGATTAAGAACTGTTATGAAGCCGGCTATCTCTTCGAAAGTTTATCAAAAGGCAGGTTTTCAGGCTTTGGAGAGCGGATTGAAATGGGATTTGCTAAGGAAAACCCAAGTTGGTTTAGGTTAAATAAATGGAAGATAATAAAAATGGTTCTTCTAGTAATGATGTTTATTGCGACTCTTTTATAATTCCATTTTTACACCTAATAGTTTTCTTTCTTACAGCATTGAGGTATTTTTTGAAGTTAACATCTTCATTATGTCGAGAGTTTATTTTATGATAAAGGTGAAAACAAACCGCCTTTAATTTTAATTGCCTTTGTCTGATTCCGAGGTTTGTTAGTCTTGCAGCCAGTTCAATATCTTCGTGCCCCCAGCCTTCAAGATCATTGTTGTAACCATTTACTGCAATGAAATCGTGTTTCCAAAATGAAAAGTTACAGCCTCTAAGATTGTTTGACCTGAAGTGATTGCCTTTAAACAGGCCTGAGAAAATTGGCAAATAACTGGCATTTATTTTACTGCCTACCCCTCTGGTTAAAGAACTAATTTGGATGTTTTTGGTGCTTATTATGGTGTTGGTTAAATCGGCTGATAGCATAGATCTGCTTCCCTTAATGTAATAGCCATGTTGAGCTTCTTCAATATGGTCTGCAATAAAGCTAGGATGTAAAATAATATCACCATCTATTTGTATGATGTAATTTCCATTTGCTGAAGAAATAGCATTATTCATAATAATGGTTTTTCTAAAACCAAGATCTTCCTGCCATAAATGTTTTACAGGCACTTTTACTTTATGTTTGAATTCATCTATAGTAACTTTTGTCCTTTCATCTGAGCCATCATCAGCAATAATTATTTCATCGGGCAATACCCTTAAGTTTAAAATGCTTTTGAAAACAAGTTCGAGTGCCTTTGGCCAATTGTACGTAGATATAACAAGGGTTACAGAAATTTTGTTATTCATGTCTATAAGTATTGATTTATACCATATTCACAATAAACTTTTTTGAGTGCTATAGTCTCTTTGAATAGCCGCTGGTTTTCTGCCAGGGAGGCTCTGGAATTTTCCTTATGGTATATATGAAATGCGATTGCTCCTAATTTGAGGAAACGTTTTTTTACTCCTATATTAAGTAATCTGGCAATAAATTCTTTGTCTTCAGGACCCCATCCGGTAAAACTTTCATTGTACCCATTTACTTTTATAGCATCAGAACGCCAAAATGCCATGTTGCATCCGTGAATTTCGTATAGCTCGTCGCCCTTAATTTTGTATTTTTTTTCGAACAGGGGCCATAAAAAAGGGATACGTATAACGCTGAAAAAATTATCTATGTTCTTGTTGAAGATATTTATTTTAGAAACCTGCTTGCTTACTAGTTTGGCCGAAAGTTTTTTGCTCAAGTATCCACGACTTGCTCTTACAAATGTTCCGGGAATAGCGAAGTTTATATGATCTTCAATGAATTTTCTGTGGATAATGATGTCACCATCTATTTCAATAATGTAGTCACTCTTGGCGCCGGCAATAGCTTTATTTAAGATCAGGGTTTTCCTAAATCCAAGATCTTCCTGCCAGAAATGTAGTATTGGTATATTGAATAGTTTTTTATATTTTTCAATTATTATCTTAGTTTCTTCTGTAGATCCGTCATCGGCAATTAGTATTTCATCTGGCATTTTTGACTGCAATAAAACACTTGAAAGCGACAAATCTAGAGCTTCCGGCCAATTGTACGTAGAGATTAATAAAGCAACCGTAATTTGTTTTTGCATTAGGTAGATCGGGATAAAGGCTCAAATTTACAATTTATGTGCCCCAATTTATAATTCGCTAGAATTTGCTTCTTTGATTTGAATTTATTCCGGTTTTAGTACGGTTGAAGTTAGCTGAAGTTTTTTCCAGTGATTGGATTTCTTTTCATACAGGAAAAATTTTGCCAATTTGTATTTATCTCTGAGATATGGGGCATATTCTATTCCGAATGTTCTATAAGGGATATCTGGGTTTTTTGATAAGCAATCATTTATTGCAGCGGTGTATACAGTGGGGCCGGTCATTTTATGTACATCATGCGGGAATTCGTTTTTCCTGATATTTTCAAGCACAAGCTCCATGGTTTTTTGAAGGAATGGGTGGCCTGCTTCATAAAACAAAGCCCATTGTACATAACAGATTGGGTTTTTCTCAGGAGATAGTACTGCTACATCATCAGGTTTTATGAATTGGTTAAAGTTCTGTTTAACGTTACAATCAATGTCCAGATAAACACCTCCCTTTTTTAATAAAATGGCATATCTGAAAAAGTCTGCTTTAGCAGCACCAATATTTAGTTTTTTGTATAACCTTAACGTTTCATCATCAAATTCCTCAGTAATGAATTTCTCAATTCTTTCATCATCATAAAATTCGTATTGATAGTCTGGGTTTCTTTTTAGGAATCTGAAAATGTGCCAACGCGTAATTAAGGGTAGCTTTTTTGATTTAAAAGTTTGGTGTATGATTTTTGGTATTGACATTTTAGAATAAAAAAGATGTAATGAAAAACACGTTAAATAATGAATAAATTGTATTTCTTTGTGCCAAAGATAGTTTATTAATGGATACCAATTATCCCCTTATAGAAGGAATTGAGCAAGGAAGTTTTTTAGCTTTGGCAAGAGCCTTAACATTGGTTGAAAATGATATTGCTCCTTCTGCTGATATTTTGCGTAAGCTTAATGTTAGATCGGCAGTTCCAATAATCGGAATTACGGGGCCTCCTGGTGCGGGCAAAAGCACGCTTGTTAATGCAATAACTGAACATCTTGCTGTTCATGGAAAAAAAATAGCCATTCTGGCAGTCGATCCTACTTCTCCTTTTAATTTTGGTTCATTGTTGGGTGACCGTATCAGAATGTCTCAACAATTTAACAATCCGAATGTATATATCAGATCTGTGGCAACAAGGGGCGCTTTGGGGGGGATCTCAGCAAAAACAATAGAAATGATTGATGTGATGAGGAGCGCTGACTTTGATGTGATCTTTGTGGAGACGGTTGGAGTAGGCCAATCGGAAATTGAAATTTCGGGGCTTGCTGATAAAACAATTGTTGTTTTAGTGCCGGAATCTGGAGATGAAATTCAAAGTATAAAATCGGGGATAATGGAAATAGCGCAGTGTTTTGTTGTAAACAAAGCAGATAGAGAAGGCGCCGATGTGTTTGCAAATACTTTAAAAAAGCTTGTATTGCATCAACAGATACCTATTTTTAAAACTGTTGCAGATAAGAATGAAGGAATAGAAGAACTTTGTGAATGGCTACTGATTCCAGGTAAATCTGATGGAAAACGGAGAGCCTTGTTATTGGCAGAAAAGGCATTTAAACTTATAGAACACTATCGTATGAAAAATGTTGATAAAGTTAAACTTCATTCAGAAATGGTAGAAGCACTGAAAATGCCAGATTTTAACATTTATAAGTTTGTGGATCAATGGATTTAGATGGCTTTGTCTTAAAAACAGGACTTTTCTGTATACAGGAATAGGACAATATTTAAAAAATGTTAATTGTTTTTAGCATCATCTAACTTTTATTTTACATAGCAGATTGGGAATTGTTAAATGCAAATGTGATTCTAGAGGCTGTAGGCACTGTTTTTGCGCTTTTAATGCTGTAAGGAATTCAGGATTCATTTTTATTGACATTTTTTTAATACAAAACATAAATACTATTCGTGTTATGTTTGCATAATTGTCGGTATTTAATAAATTTGGAACAGAGTTTGTACAAGTGTTTTGAGAAATTAAAAATTTGTTTAATTTTGCTACACAAAAAAAACATACAATTAAAATTTGTTTAA